>MDTG01136075.1_pt1 | contig 109657 bp, 106 predicted proteins | sample 811421 | NCBI WGS metagenome assembly MDTG01 (sample SAMN05326645, study PRJNA326480) | marine metagenome | isolation source: seawater | place: Pacific Ocean: South East | collected 2011
AATAAACTCGCTCAAGTCTTTATTCTGTACCAGACCATTTAACCTTTCCTGTACCATTTCTTTGGTAATTAACACTTTAGCATTGGGCGGTATTTGCTCGGGAATGTCGAAGAGAATATCGTTGAGCAACTTGCTCATTACCGTATGAAGTCTTCTGGCGCCAATATTCTCCACTTCGGCATTGATATGAAAAGCTATTCGGGCTATTTCGTGCAGCGCCTCATCGGAGTATTCCAGGCTCACCCCTTCAGAAGCTATCAGAGCCTCATACTGTTTAGTAAGGGCATTCTTTGGTTCTTTCAGAATTTGGTAAAAATCGGCTTCCGTAAGGCTATTTAGTTCTACCCGAATGGGAAATCTTCCCTGAAGTTCCGGAATAAGGTCTGAGGGTTTAGCCACATGAAAAGCCCCCGCAGCTACAAAGAGAATATGGTCGGTGTTAATCACTCCATATTTGGTATTCACAGCACTGCCTTCTACAATGGGCAGCAAATCGCGCTGCACACCTTCTCGGCTCACATCGGGGCCACCTCCATTTTTCTTTGAGCCCCCTGCAATTTTATCTATCTCATCGATAAAAATAATACCGGTGTTTTCTGCTTTTTTAATAGCCTCTTCTTTCACCTCATCCATATCAATAAGTTTGGCACTCTCTTCTTCCAGCAGCAGTTTCTTGGCTTCTGCAATAGTCACCTTGCGCTTTTTAGTTCTTTTAGGCAACATATTCTGTAGCATGTCTTGCAGGTTGATCATAGATGCTTCGTCCATACCACCGCCAATCATGCCTATACCATTTCCCTGAGGAGCTTGTACCGAAACCTCAATCTTTCGGTCATCTATTTCACCTGACCGTATTTTTTCTCTGAATCGCTCCCGGGTTCTTTCATTCAACTCCGCATCGCTCATCTTGGAGCTATCTTGCGCTTCTCCCACCTCGGTTGTACTTACTGTTCCCCGATTTCTAACCGGAGGAATAAGGGCATCGAGAATAATATCTTCCACTGCCTGCTCAGCCTTTACTTTTACTTCTTCTTTTTTGGCCTGCTTTACCAGGTTTACAGACTGCTCCACCAGATCACGAACCATGCTCTCTACATCGCGACCCACATAGCCCACTTCGGTAAATTTAGAAGCCTCTACTTTAGTGAATGGCGCATCGGCAATTTTGGCCAACCTTCTGGCAATTTCGGTTTTACCCACCCCGGTTGCCCCAATCATAAGTATGTTGTTAGGCACAATCTCTCGTTGCATGTCGCTTTTCACATGCATTCTGCGCCATCGGTTTCGCAAAGCGATGGCCACGTTTTTCTTAGCCTCTTTTTGTCCGATAATGTATTTATCCAGTTCGGCAACAATTTGCCTTGGGGTTAATAGATTTTGATCAATCATTTGTTTTCTTTTTTAGAAGTTGATTCAGATTTATATTCATCTGAAGCATATTGCTGCCTCCTGCGGCATGATACAGAGCCCTACTATAAGCAAACTCCAATCGTTTGGTATTGAACATAAAACCAAACGAAAACCCTGCCCCACCGCTGGCAGCATTCTGATTTTTTAATTCCTGACGTAATAAGTGGTTATACCCTAGCCTAAGCTGAAAATTGGGAGAAAGCAAGAGTTCTGCCCCAAAAACCAAACGCCTGAGTACCTGCTCCGAAAAACCCGGCTCATTGTTCTGCCCAAACAATTGGTTGGTTGAAGGGTCATAGTATACCACATCATCGCGGTTCAGGTTCCGTGCTGTCATCGAAAACCTGAACGGCATATGCTCCGGCTTAAAAGACACTCCAAGTTGTACGTCTAAGGGCAGGCGGCTGTTGTTTTCATCGATATAGTCAGACAGCAGAACTCCCATATTTCTCACTAAAAAACCAATGGTTAATTGTTTTTCCGGATGCTCAAAGACCCCTCCCATATCGAAGAGCAAGGCACTGGCCGTATAGGACGAAAGGTCCGAAACAGCCAACTTTAAATTGGCACCCACAGAAAAGGGCCCAAACTGGTGGGAGTTTCCCACCGACCAAACGTATTCATGCACCCTGAATGAGCCATTGAGAAACCCTGCCTCATCGAAACTCTGGATGTCTCCATAGTTAAGATAGCCCATTTGCAACGCCCAGACACCTGTTTTTTCAAACTCGCGAGCATAACCCACCATTAAGTGGCTGATGTCGGCAAAGTATCCCAACCTTGAAATAACAAGGTGGTTGTCCATGCTTCCGTTTAACAACGCTGGGTTGTAAAGGGCTTGTGAAAGGTCTCCTTTTCCGGAAGTGAGGTTGGTTCCTCCTAAAGCCATGAGCCTGGTATTCCCCGGCACATTGAGATACTCGAAGGCTCTGCTACCACCCAATTGGGCTTGTAATGGTTCGGTAAAACCCAACACTGACACTATGAAAATAAGCAAACGAAGTTTCATGAATTTAGTATCAGTGCAAAATACAGCTTTATCAGTCTTCTAACACAAACTCTATAGCATTGGCTACTTTTTGATCCAACAGGGCAATCTCAAGCACCTCTTCGGCTTTTTCAACAAAGTGAAACTGCAGCCCTTTGAGGTATTGTTCCCCAATTTCCTGCACATCTTTTTCATTGCGAACAGAAAGAATCACCTCTTTGATACCGGCTCTTCTGGCGGCCAGTATTTTCTCCTTAATTCCACCCACAGGGAGCACATTGCCTTTAAGAGTTATTTCCCCCGTCATGGCCAATTTGCTACGTACCTTACGCTGGGTAAACAATGAAGCAAGAGCTGTGAGCATGGTAATGCCCGCACTCGGGCCATCTTTGGGAACTGCTCCGGCCGGAACATGAACATGCAAATCGTATTTTTCGAACACCCGATAGTCTATACCTAAACTTTCTGCATTGGACTTGAGGTAGCTGATAGCCGCCATGGCAGACTCTTTCATTACATCGCCCAACTGACCGGAAAGGGTTAGCTTTCCTTTCCCTCTGCTAAGGCTAGATTCAATAAAGAGTATTTCACCCCCTACGGCCGTCCAGGCCAGGCCCGTAACCACTCCTGCGGTGCGGTTGTCCTGATAAATTTCTTTATCGAAACGCCTGCCTCCGAGCACCTTCTCTACAAACTCTATGGTGGCCTTCTTAGGGTAATCTTCTTCCATAGCAATAGACTTAGCCACAGAACGCACCACCGAACCAATTACGCGCTCAAGATTTCGAACTCCGCTTTCGCGGGTATACCCTTCTATAATGAACTGTATGGTTTTCTTATCGAGCGTAAAGTCTTTGGTTTTAAGCCCGTGCTCTTTCTTCTGCTTAGGTACCAAATGCCTTTTGGCAATCTCAATCTTCTCTTCGATGGTATAGCCGGAAACTTCAATTATTTCCATACGATCGCGCAGGGCAGGCTGAATGGTATCGAGAGAATTGGCTGTGGCAATAAAGAGCACTTTTGAAAGGTCGTACTCTACCTCCAGATAGTTATCGACAAACTCACCGTTTTGTTCCGGGTCGAGCACCTCCAACAAAGCTGAAGATGGATCACCCCTAAAGTTGGAGTTCACCTTATCTATCTCGTCTAGTACAAACACCGGGTTAGAATACTTAGACTTCTTAATATTTTGAATCACCTTTCCGGGCATGGCTCCCACATAGGTTTTTCTATGCCCTCGAATTTCGGCTTCATCGTGCACTCCTCCGAGTGACATTCTGACATATTGTCTACCCAAAGCTTTGGCAATGGAACGCCCCAAAGAGGTTTTACCCACACCGGGAGGACCATACAAACAAAGTATAGGACCTTTTAGGTCGTTCTTTAGCTTAAGCACGGCCAGATACTCCAGAATGCGGTCTTTTACTTTCTCTAAACCAAAATGATCATCGTCCAGAATCTTTTTGGCTTTTTTGAGATCCAGATCATCTTCCGAGTATTCTCCCCATGGCAGCTCAACCATCATTTCTGCATAGTTCATGGCAATAGGATACTCGGCAGCCATGTGATTCATCCGCAAAATTTTATCGAGCTCCTTGTTGAAGTGAGCAGCAACTTTTTCGGGCCATTTTTTATTTCTTCCTTTTTCGCGCAGGGCTTCTACTTCTCGTTCGGGTCCACCTTCGCCAAGCTCATCTTGCAATACTTTCATTTGCTGTCTTAGAAAGTAATCGCGCTGCTGCTGATCTATATCGGAGTGAACTTTGTTTTGTATTTCACTCTTGAGTTCAAGCATTTGCATTTCTTTCATTAGATACTGCAAAAGCTTAGTGGCTCTTTCTACCCCATCGTTAATCTCCAGCAACACCTGTTTTTCTCTGGCCTCTGCATTGATGTTGGACGAAAGGAAGTGTACTAAAAAACTGGCCTTCTCAATATTTTCCAGCGCCACCTGAGCCTCTTTGGGAATTTCAGGATTAAGCGCCATAATTCGGTTGGCCGTATCTCTGATTGACTGAATAATAGCCTTAACCTCTTTGCTTGGGCGTTTGGGAAAGTTCTCTGTGAGAAACTCTACCTTGGCTTTAAGCACAGGCGACTCTGCCACAAACTCTTTTACTAAAAAGCGTTGCTTACCCTGAACAATAATGGTAGTGTTACCATCGGGCAGCACCAGCATTTTTACAATTTTTGCCACCGTTCCAACCTGAAAAAGGTCGCTACCGACCGGATCGTCTTGCTTGGGGTTTTGCTGGGTTAATACACCAATTATTTTATCGCCCTTATAGGCCTGTTTTACTACCCGAATGGATTTCTGACGCCCAACGGTTATTGGAATTAAGACTCCGGGAAAAAGTACTGTGTTTCTCACAGCCAAAATGGGGAGCTCTTCTGGCAAGGCATCATTTTCTACGGCTTCATCCTCATCGGGGGCTATCATCTGAATTAACTCCCCTCCTTCTTCACTCATTTCTGCAGCCAGGATGGTACCGATCATTTGTCTATCTATTTTCATACGCAAGTGTCAAGATGACACATTATGTCACAATTTTACAGGGCTATAGGGAATTGCAAGCCCTATGCCAAAGCCTATTTGGCAGCCCTCTGGTTTTTGATTGTTATAAAATGCTGCGTAACTTACTGTTTATTCTTTCACCGACACTCAACTAAGTGTATGCTCATGTATAAACGAGGCCTCCTTCTCTCGCTCGTTATACTTTGTTGTTGTTATTCAGCAGCTCAGGGACAACTATTCGGTAAAAAGAATAAGAAAAACAGGGGTGCCGAAAAGTTGGAACTCAGTTCAGACTCTGTTCATATTGAAATTACTGACCTCATCTTTAAGAATATTAATGGCGACCCGGTTTATCTAAATCCCAAACTACAACGCAAAATTGAAGAACTGGACCAAGCCAAAGATTGGGAGGCGCTTTATCCATTGCTCAAAGAGTATGTATCTAATTTCGGCACTCAAAACTTTGCCCACCAAACCTATTACCTCTGGCGCCTGGCCAAACTCACCGAAATATTCGGGTCTCCTGAACAAGCCAAACCTCTCTACGCACTGGTACTGAAGCACCACCGCAAAGGCCTTGATATTCCTAAAATTCTTGCTCGCTACGACTCCATCAACAAAAACAAAAAGGAGTACTATGTTCCGCTCGACTATTATTATGAGCTGGTTGAATTCAGAAGACAGGTAGACACCCTTATTCCCCCTAGAGGAGTGCTTACTTCTATGGGAGGGCTGGTAAACTCTAACCATGAAGACTACGCGCCCATGGTAACCAAAAACGACTCGGTACTCATATTTACCTCTAAACGCAACTCCGTAAATACGGGAATAAATAAATATGTGAACGAAGATATATTCATTACCAAACTGGAAAACGGTAATTGGGGAAAAGCGCAGATGTTTGAGAAAATAAACTCGCGCTATAATGAAGGTTCGGGCTATCTGACGAGGGATGGAAAAACCCTTTACTTCTCGCGTTGCGAATCGCCCGATGGCCTGGGCAATTGTGATTTATACTCTTCCACTTTTCAGGGAGACACACTCTGGACGGAACCGGAAAACCTGGGTAAACTGGTCAATTCTGATGGTTGGGACTCGCACCCCACCTTAAACGTTACGGAGGATACGCTGTATTTTTCATCAGACCGAAGGGGCGGCTTTGGGTTGGCCGACCTGTACTACTCTGCAAAAGACTCTAAGGGCAAATGGGGGCAGGCCAAAAACCTAGGCCCCATAATCAACACCCGAAACAATGAGGTGAGTCCTTTTTTTCACCCCGAACACAACGTACTCTATTTTAGCTCAAATGGGCATTTGCTCAATTTTGGCGATTACGATATTTATAAGAGCTACAAAATTGGAGGAGCCTGGTCGGAGCCCATCAACATTGGCCCCTTGGTGAATGGTAAAGGCACTGAGTTTTATTTTTCCATAGACCAGCAGTCTAACTATATTTACTATGCCCGCTCTGAAGAGGAGAGTATGAAAAATCTGGATCTGTACTCTTTTCCGCTTCCCATGGAAGGGCAGCCTTTGGCCACCACACGCTTTTCGGGAAAAATAAAAACGCTTACGGGTAAGATTCCGCAAAACGCAGTGGTCTCTATTATAGACCTGGACGAAGGCGTAGAGGTAGCTCCTAAGTTTGCGCGCGATGACGGTACGTTTGAATTCGACCTGATTAACAATCGAAATTATCTACTCATTGTTCAGGGCGATGAATTTTTTAGGCTGGAAAAGCTCTTCTTTCTCGATGGCGACATGGAATATGAGGGGGTGGTAGAGCGAGTGGCCAGTACCATTGAATTTGCTTCTTTAGAATTTGCCAACGGAAGCGCGGAAATATTACCGCATATGCATGCCGACCTGCAAAAGGTTATTGACTTTCTTATTGATCACCCCACCTTTAACCTGAACATCTCCGGTCATACGGATTCCAGTGGAAATGCAGTACTCAACCTGAAGCTCTCCCAAGAAAGAGCCAATGCCATAAAACGCTATATAGTGAACAAAGGCAACATACAGGAGAATCGCATTTTTGCCATTGGATACGGCAGCGAAAAACCGATTGTTCCGGAAGAAAAAACCGAGGAAGACAAAAAATTAAACAGGCGGGTAGAATTCGAGATTTATCGTGACCCGCCTAAGAACAATAAGGAATTGGGCTCTACGGGCAACTAAATCCCGAAGATCTTCAAAATATCGTTTCCGAATACAAAGACCATTAGCAAGAGTAAGATAACCATGCCCACCTTTTGTGCTCCTTCAAGAAACTTGTCGGAAGGTGCCGAACCGGAAATCATTTCGTAGAGCAAGAACACCACATGCCCACCATCGAGAGCGGGAATAGGCAGTAGGTTCATAAAGGCCAAAATCATTGAAATAAATCCGGTGGTGTACCAAAACTGGTTCCAATCCCAGGTTTTAGGAAACATATTCACAATACCTATGGGGCCGCTTAACGAGCGAGGGTCTACGTCTCCATCAAACATCTTACCCAGAGCCTTGGCATTGAGTATTACTGCGCCAAAGGCCTTGCTGGCTCCTCTTGGAATAGCTTCTCCCAAGGTATAGTCATCTCTTCTAAAGGGGTTGGTGAGCACAAAGCCAATTTGCCCTCTTTCATCAACCGGCAAATCAAAGGAGAGTTCCTGCCCCCCTCTTTGAACTTGCACCGTTGCCGTTTGCCCCATGAGCGTTTCCAGTTCTGTCCTTAACTCATCGAGGTACTCCACATGGCGGCCATTGATGCCCACAATTCTATCGCCCTTTTGTAAGGGAATGTCGAACCCTTCCTGAAGAGCTTCTACTTCTATTGGCCTTCTGGGAACAATAAAGTTTATTTCGAAGGTATCATCGTTGAGCTTATTGATAAAGCCACTTGGCACGGGTAAGTCTATAACTTCTCCGTTACGTTCGATGGTCCAGAAAGCTCCGGAAGCCAGAAGAGTTTCTCCGCTCCATATATCTGAAACCCGGTCATAATCTTCGCCATTTACTTTGAGCACCTTATCGCCCGTTTGAAAACCAACCTCCTGAGCAATCTCTCCGGCTACAATACCCTGCTCTTTGGTAAGCTCGGCCGGTAGGTAAGTTTCTCCCAGATTATAGGTAAGAATAATAAAAGCTATTACCCCGGCAATCACATTGACAATAATACCTCCTAGCATAACAATAAGCCTTTGCCAGGCAGGCTTAGATCTAAACTCCCAGGGCTGCGGAGGCTGAGCCATTTGCTCTTTGTCCAGAGACTCATCGATCATTCCCGAAATTTTGACAAACCCTCCCAGGGGTATAGCTCCCAGGCCGTACTCAGTTTCTCCCTTTTTAAAAGAAAAAAGGGTGGGCGGAAACCCTATAAAGAACTTCTCCACCTTCATTCCAAACATTTTAGCGGTAAGCATGTGCCCCGCTTCGTGTATCCCTACTAATATTGATAACGCCAGCAAGAGCTGTGCGACTTGAACTATGGTTTCCATTAATATTTAAGTGCTTTTGCTAATTCTCTAGTTTCCAGGTCCGAGTGGACGTAATCTTCATACGAAGGCTTTTCTATAAAAGATACCTTGTGCATGCAGTCTGCAATCAAGTCAGACATTTCCAAAAAGCCAATATCATCATTCAAAAACTTCTCAACAGCCACCTCATTTGCCGCATTAAGTATGCATGGCATGTTTCCTCCTTTGTTCATGGCATCGTAGGCGAGTTGTAAATTTCTGAATGTTTCTATATCGGGCTGCTCAAAGGTGAGCTGAGGATAATCCAAAAAGTTAAACCTGGGAAAATCTGAACTTAGACGCTGCGGATAGGCCAGGGCATACTGTATGGGCAGCTTCATATCGGGCAATCCCATTTGCGCCTTCATACTTCCGTCTTTGAACTGCACCAGCGAATGAACAATGGATTGTGGGTGTACAATCACTTCAATCTGCCGGGCCGACAGTGCAAACAACCATTTGGCCTCTATAACCTCCAGCCCTTTGTTCATAAGACTGGCCGAATCGATGGTGATTTTGGCCCCCATGTCCCAATTGGGATGTTTCAAGGCCTGGGCTTTCGTAACACGAGCCAACTTATCTTTATCAAATCCTCTAAAAGGCCCTCCCGATGCGGTAAGTACAATTTTTTCAATTGGGTTATGAAATTCCCCCACAAGGCATTGAAAAATAGCCGAATGTTCAGAGTCTACAGGATAAATATTCACAGCGTTTTCCCGGGCCAGAGAGGTTATCAGATCTCCGGCCACAACCAAAGTTTCTTTATTAGCCAGCGCTATGTGCTTCTTAGCTTCAATGGCAGCAATAGTAGGTTTTAGCCCGGCATATCCCACCAGAGCAGTCAGCACCATATCAATTGTATCCATTTGCACTACAGAGCAAAGGGCAGCCGTTCCGGCATATACCTTTATATCCAAAGGATCCAGAGCGGCAAAAACATGGTCATACAGCTCTTCATTTCCAATAACCACCACATTGGGGTTAAACCTCTGAGCCTGCTCAATAAGCAGTTGTGCATTGGAGCCTGCAGTGAGTACCTCCACCTCAAACTGATCCGGATGGCTGGCAATTACCTCAAGGGCCTGTGTCCCAATTGATCCTGTTGAACCTAAAAGGGCTATGTGCTTTTTTGCTGAAGTCAAGGAGAAGTATTTAAATCTTAAAGACTGCCAAGGCCGGCAAAAGTTTGATAAGTGCCTGAGCAGCCCTGCAAATTTATGCCTTTTTCAAAGTGAACCAAACCCACCTAGCCTGCCGGCCAACATATGGGGTTGCTTAGTAGTTAATGTGTTAACCATAATTAACACAATGCAGAAATCCTTACTAATGTGGCTACGTATTTTTGATGTGTGGAAGGCAAAACGTACAAAATGACAGTCCCGTAAGGCATTGCACGTTTTTTGTCTGTCCGTTCAAATAAGCACACCCAACGGTATTGAATTACCCTGAGCCTATTGGTTCGAGTTCAAAAACAAAGCAGAAACCCATGAAAACTAATTTTAGAATAGTACTCATAGCATTTCTCAGTGGCCTTGGAGGAGCTTACCTCTACCAGCAGGTAGTTCAGCCAACTCCGGTTACCGAAATTATTAGAGAAGTTCCGACCTATCAGCGCGCCAACAACTTTAGCAACTATAACGATGAAAGCAACGCTGCGCTTCCTGTAGACTTTCGAAGAGCGGCCGAAAAAAGTGTACACAGTGTGGTTTATATAAAGAACCTGCAACGCAGCCGGAGAAGCCTTTCTTTCTTAGACTACTTCTACGGACGCGAAGTACCCAGCAATGAGGTAGCCATTGGTAGTGGCTCTGGGGTAATCTATTCGGAAGACGGTTACATTATCACCAACAACCACGTAATAAAAGGGGCCGATGAAATAGAAGTACAACATGAAAAACGAACCTATAGAGCCACTCTGGTGGGCACCGATCCTGACATGGATATTGCTGTACTGAAAATAGAGGCAAACAACCTTCCGGCAATCAATATTGCCAAAAGCAGCACGGTAAAAGTAGGCGATTGGGTGTTGGCTGTAGGAAACCCTTTTAACCTCACCTCTACCGTTACAGCCGGTATTGTAAGTGCCCTTGGCGGAGAAGCGAATGCTCTGCGCGAAAACTTCCCCATTGAGCAATACATTCAAACCGATGCTGCCATTAATCCCGGTAACTCCGGAGGTGCTCTGGTAGACATTAACGGCAACCTGATAGGCATTAACACTTCTATTATTTCTCGTACCGGTTCTTATGCAGGCTACGGCTTTGCTGTACCCTCAGATATTGTGGTAAAGATTGTAGAAGACCTCAAAAAGTATAAGGTGGTTCAAAAAGCATTTACCGGTGCCGAAGTGTTGGATATTGATGAAAATCTGGCCAAAAAAGCAGGCATTAAAAACCTGAATGGCGTATTGGTAGAGAGCATTAGAAGACAGGGGGCGGCCGACAATGCCGGGCTGGAGCCTGGCGATGTGATTAAACGTATTGATGGCAAAAATATCAGCAGTAAATCCAGCTATGATGAGGTAATCGGATCCAGATCACCTGGCGATAAAATCACTGTACAATACGAACGCAACGGCCGACTGTTTGAGACTGAACTGGTGTTGGAAAACGTTTACGGAAACACCGAAATTTTGGGCGAAGAAGCCTTAGACAAAGACGATATTTATTTCTCTAACTACCTGGGGGCAGAGCTACGCAAATTAACACCTGGCGAGAAACAACGCATGGGGCTCAAAATTGGGGTTGTAGTTAGTAAAATAGATAAGGAACGAGGTTTTATGCGCAGACTGGACCTGGAAGAAGGCGATGTGATTTTGGCCATAAACAGAAGAGGAGCGCAAGACCCTGAAGCTGTAGCCAAGTACATTCAAAACTACTACGGTCGAATTTACTTTGAGATAATCGATAAGAGCGGAACACAACGCACCTTAACCTACCGATTTCAATAAACTTGAGTAGGTTACCAAAGCCTATCTGAAAGACCATGTCGGGTGGTAACTCTTCCCGGAGGGGGAACCCTTAAGAGGGGACAAAACCTCCCGATGGGTAGAAACGCTCTACAGAGTTAGCTCTTGAGATAGGCTTTGGGTTTTAACTACCACCCCTAACTGGTCATGTTTAGACATTTGGATTTAGCCATCCATTCAAAAGCGCACGAGTAGCTCCACTCCTCCGGCCGATCATTCTTCCGCAATAATGTTCTTAAACTCCTTTCTATAAGCTGAAGGGCTCTTGCCTGTAAAGGATTTGAACGATTTATTGAAGTGCGAGAAGTTGTTAAACCCACTTTCAAAACTCACCTCTGTAATGGACAGGGAGGTTTCGGCCAACAGCTTTGACGCATGAACCACCCTATACTCGTTAACAAACTGCGTAAAAGTTTTGCGTGATATTTTCTTGAAGTAACGGCAAAAAGCCGGAACCGTCATATTCACCTTATCGGCTATCTGATCTAGAGAGATATGCTCCTTAAAGTGCGAGCGAATGAAACTGTAAATATCATTCATACGGTCGTTGTCTTTCGTGTCAACCGCCATAGCTACCCCCTCTGCATTCAGTACAGTATATTCTTTGGACTGCGCCAGGTCATTCAGAATCTCAATAAGCCCTAAAAGGCGGCCAAATTGGCCCGCGAAAGCCAGCGACTCAATCTTTTTGCCTACCTGCTCTTTGGTGCTTCCATAAAAGGCAATTCCCTTTTTCGCCAACTCCAACAATTGCTTCACACCGTTCATTTCGGGAATATCAAAAAAAGACTCTCCCAGAAAATCTTGCTTAAACTGAACCACTGTTTCAGAACTATTGCCTGTAAGCCTGTCAGTAAAACCATAGTGAGGCAAATAAGCCCCCATAAGAATAAGATCTCCATCATTGAAGTAAGAGAGGTGCTTACCAATATGCCGTTTGCCGGTACCTCCCTGAACGTAAACCAGTTCTACTTCCGGATGAAAGTGCCAATTGGCCAAAATATTTTCGCACGATTGAGAGTAGCGCCTTACCAGAAAGCTGCTCCCAACGGTGGGTACTATTTGTTCCAGTGCCGGTTTGTTAAGCATAAGTTAGTATTAATGAACAGGCTAATAAGACAAAAATACTCCATAGAGTTCCTCAACACCTCCACAAAATTAGCTCTATTATATGCTATACTATCTAAATAAGCGAAACACTTACTCTATTAGGTTAAAATAGCACACAAACTTACAAATCTGGTAGTAGTGAAGGCCTTAGGCCAAACATACCTTTGTACTCGTAATTGGTTTAAAACAGAAAACAATTAGCACTATGAAAACAATAAGAAAAGCAATGTTGACACTTGCGATAGTCGCAACATCAACTTTTGTAATGGCTAATGACAAACCAAAAGTGAAGGTTGAAAATGTTGGTGCCAAAACAGTGGCCGTAGTAGCCTTTGGTCTGGGCAATGCCAACACCGGAATCCAGCTTAGAAACGAACAAGGTAAAGCACTCTATAAAGAATCAGTAAAATCGGGAGAACACTTTGCCAAAAGACTGGAACTGGCAGCCATCGCTAATGGGGAGTACATTCTAGAAATTGAAAGCGCAGATAGCTTTACCGCCATTCCGGTGGTACTTACCTCTGACTCAGCCTTGGTTAAAACAGCCGATCAGGTAACCATTGTCAAGCCTAAGCTGGCCATGAATGGAGACAAGCTGGATGTAATTATTGCCGATGAATTTACAGATGAAATATGGGTTTCCATATTTGATGTAGATTCCAATCGGTTGGCCTTTGAACGAATTTCTTCTGAAAACCTGAAACGATTCGATCTTTCAAGGCTTAAGAAGGGAAGCTATACCATTCAAATGACCACCAGAGGCAAAAGATTCATACAATCCGTTTCCCTGGATAAATAGCGCGTAGGGAATGTCGATGAAGGGGGCCAAGGCCCCCTTTTTTCGTTTATATCGGCTACATTTTCTTTTTGGCCGGGGGCATGAGCAAAATTACACCGCAAACTGTAACTTCACAGTCGTTTTAAAGAGCCAATTGGTAAACCATATGAAGAGGCAGGACATTTGGTAACGAAGATTAGAAGCAAGAAAATAATTAGGAATAGTACCGGAACAGAGACACTCATAGAAATTGAAGATCTGGTTATAAACTTCAATTGCACAAGACCAGGTGGTGGCATTAAAACTAACCCAATTCGGAAAAGAATTGGATTGGATAGGGCTAACTATTTAGATCACACAGAAGTAAATAGGCAACCTGAGCAACAAGCCGTGTCTTCATAGCGGGCTATAGAAGCCATTTGTGAAGACACAAATGGTGGCAAAAATCCCAAGCTACCTCTCTAGCGAAATTTATCTGATCTTTTTTTGATTTATTTTCCGAGCTGGAAACTGAGATTCGAAAATCTGAAAACTTCAAACACACTCTGGAAATCACTGTAGGGCAACATAACGAGGAGTCGTTTCTGCTACTGAAAACGGAAAACTAGTGAACAGAAGTCCTAAACCAACTTTATTTTCATCTTCTTCTTCAGCTCTTCTATCGCCTGAGTAAAAAGCCACTTATGAACTATTTTAAACTTACACACTCCATAAAACCGCAAGAAATTGGTTGTTATCCGCAATCCATAAAAATGGCTCCTGGTTATAATATTGAGCAAGAAGGCTCAGTGTACAAAGTCAATTTTCTTACAGAATTACCTGAAAGCATTAGGCTCAAGTATTTTGAGCTGGATAAAAAGGCAAAAGCAACTGATTTAGTAAGTGCGGTAACACTAGGGTGGGGTCTGATTATTTCAGACCGAGCATGGAATGTAATTTCCGAATTTCGGTTAGGAAATAGCTATCAGCTTTTACCGTTAGGTTTTAAACGCAACGAGGAGTATTGGAACTACAACCTATACCATAACTACAGTTCAAACGTAGAGTTCTTGGACTTTCAAAACATGGAGTTTTATGACACCAACCAAGTAGGTGCTGATCCCAAAAGCATAAGTATTAATTCCATTGAGGATTACATGAACTATAAAACTAAAATCGGAAGAGAGGTGAATCCGAAGGCATTGAAGTTAATAAAGCCTGGTTTAGATCTTTTTAGCTTAAAGACTGTTTTTGCGCTAGGCTACTACGCTTCAGAAAGACTGGTAGTAAAGATTAAAGAGGCAGGCTTAACAGGTTTTAGTTTTAAGCCTGTAGAGGAACTAATTTTTCTAAGGTAGCACAACAAATGCATCAGCCATACCAAACACCAAGTACACCCATGAAAAAAGCCCCTCCTGAACCTCTTGTTGATTACAGAAACCAGACTTGGGCCAAAATTAATCAACCCGTATCCAACATCATTAAGCATCATATCGCTCTACTTTCAGAAAGCGAATCGTTAAGTCAAGACACTGAAGATTACGCGAACGAATTAATTGCTGAGTTACAAACGCTACTCAAACCCAGAAAGTTAAGCGGCCTACAAAAGCAATATGATCTTTTTTTAAAGGAGCTAAGAGATGGGGTCGGGTCGATTGACAAAAATGCGCTCAAAGAAAAATTAAAACAATTCATTCACTCCAATGAACTGGAGGGGGTGTCATACATTCATATAGAAACAGATCATGCACCTGTATTCTATGTGCATGGTTTTAATTCCCACAGTCAACTAATCTACGGACCAAAAAAATTAATGAGCTTCAACGCCTTATACCCCTCCGAAGACCTCATAGACTGGATGGACATGTACGACATAGGAACCATTTACGAAATCCCAAACTACCTCTTTAGCGAAATTTATCTGATCTTTTTTGATTTATTTTCCGAGCTGGAAACTGAGATTCGAAAATCAGAAAACTTCAAACACACTCTGGAAATCACTGTAGGGCAACATGACGAGGAGTTGTTTCTGCTACTGAAAACGGAAAACTAGTGAACAGAAGTCCTAAACCAACTTCATTTTCATCTTCTTCTTCAGCTCTTCTATGGCCTGAGCAAATTTTTGGTCGATATCCATCATATCACTCACCGACTGCACCGCATGAATTACCGTGCTGTGGTCTCTTCCGCCAAAGTGGTAGCCAATAGATTTTAAGGAATGGTTGGTGTACTCTTTGCAAAGATACATGGCTACCTGGCGGGCAATTACAATCTCCTTCTTTCGGGTTTTGTCTTTTAGGTCTTCAACACTAATCTGAAAGTATTCGCCCACCGTTTTCTGGATGTAGTCAATACCTACTTCAGACTCTATATCGTGCACAATGTTTTTGAGCGTTTGCTTAGCCAGTTCCAGGTTAATATCGGTCTTGTTGAGCGTAGCATGCGCAATGAGCGAAATAAGCACGCCTTCCAACTCCCTCACATTAGTATCTACCGAGTAGGCCAGGTACTCCACCACATCGTCAGGAATATAAATTCCATCGGACTGCATCTTACGCATAATAATGGCCATCCGGGTTTCAAAATCAGGCATCTGAAGATCGGCCGTAAGCCCCCATTTAAAACGTGAAAGCAAGCGATCTTGCAATCCCTTTAAATCGCGCGGAGCTCTGTCCGAAGACATTATAATTTGCTTACCGTTCTGGTGCAGATGATTGAAAATGTGGAAGAACATTTCCTGAGTTTTCTCCTTTCCGCTAAAAAACTGAACATCGTCTATAATTAGCGTATCTACCTGCAGATAGTAGTTGGTGAAGCTCTGAATGCTATTGTTCTTAATGGCATCGGTAAACTGGGTCGTAAACTTTTCGGAAGAAACATACAACACAAAGTTGTTTTTGCCCTCTTCACCAATCTTATTACCAATGGCCTGCACCAGGTGAGTTTTACCCAGCCCTACACCACCATAAATCATCAAAGGGTTAAAGGAGGTAATGCCAGGTTTCTCTGCTACCGCTATACCTGCCGAACGTGCCAGCCGGTTGCAGTCGCCCTCTATGTAGTTGTCGAAGCTATAGTTAGGGTTAAGGTTAGAATACCTCGAGTTTTTATCCAGCGAAGGCATCTCAAAAGGATTCAGCACTTCGGGCGAGTCAGCCCCTTTACCCCATCCGTTGTTAGCACTTTTGTGCTGTCTTTGATTCGGCAGCGTTACCGCATACGCCTGATTCTTCACGCTTCCGCTGTCTACAATTACAGAATACTCCAGCTTGCCACCGGGGCCCAGCTCATTTTGTATGCATTGCCTCAACAAGTGCACATAGTGCTCTTCCAGGTATTCATAAAAAAACTGACTTGGAACCTGAATGGTAAGCGTGTCGTTCTCAAGCTTTATGGGTCTGATCGGCTCAAACCATGTTTTAAAGCTTTGATCACCCACCTGTCCCCGAATCAGATCGAGGCAGTCATCCCATACAGAAGTTTCGCTTTTCACCATCAACAATTCAAAAATTGACCCTTACTTTGCCAGAGGAGGGGAACAAAAATGAAAAAAAACACAGACAATGGAAAGCCTAAGAACTGTAAGAGGAGAAAATAGTTTTCCCCACTAATCCACACGTTATCCACACTCTTTTCTGTTGATAAGTTGACTAGTCTCTGATAGTCAAGCCCTAACTGCACTCATTTTAGATACCAGAAAGATTTAGGCTCCAAGACGAAAAAACGTATTTTCGCACAAGTAAACCGTAATTTATGGAGAATAGCTTATTCGAGGATTTTTCTAAACATTCCGCTCAAGACTGGATGGCTCAGCTGGAAAAAGATCTGAAAGGCCAACCAACAGATTCGCTTTTGTGGAAAACCGGGGGAGTGAAAGGAAAGCCATTTTACACGGCTGAAGACCTTGATTTCGAAAGGTTTGACTACACTCATTTCAGCCAAAACACCGCCTTACTGGGCGACCGGTTTTGGGTGAATTACCAGCCCGTAGAAGTTGTGCATGAGTCAGAAGCCAATAAAGAGGCGCTAAATGCTTTGGCAGGTGGTGCCAGCGGCATACTCTTCGAGTTGAGCGAAACTCCCGACTACCAGGTGTTGCTCAAAGATATAGAACTGAAATACTGCCATGTGGCATTCCATTTTGAGCGTCAAAACCTGGCCCAAACACTCGTTGAAAAATACCGCGAGTACCTGAAAGCTAAAAACATACCACTGGAAGAAACCAACGGCTTTATACATGGCCCGGGAGCACCACTTTTGAGCACAGGTCCTAAGTTGCTGATGGCTATGATGAACAGCGAGAGCGACACTCCTTTAAACCTGGCCCTTACCATAGGCCGATTAATTGATCGGGTAGATACGCTCACTGAACAAGGACATGGTGTGGAAGATTGCCTTCGTCAGGCAGTACTTCAGGTGAGGTTGAGTAACGACTTCTTTTTAGAAATAGCCAAACTGCGGGCACTCCGCAGACTCTTCAGCACGATTGCTACAGGCTATGGCCATGAAAGCGCAAGCCCAACCCTTGTTGCAGAAGCCGGCCCCTGGACCGGTGAAGAGGCCGATCCGCATAGTTTTCTGCTGCATGCCACTACACAGGCCATGTCCGCAGTTATCGGAGGAGTGGATGCCTTGTTGGTTAGACCTTTTTATAATGTATTCCCAAGCAAAAAATCACTGGCACAACGCATAGCCAGAAACATCTCTACTATTCTTAGTGAAGAGTCTTACCTGAATAAAATGGTAGATCCGGCTGCCGGCTCCTACTATATAGAACACCTTACAGAAGAACTCTTCCATCAGTCGTTCAATATCTTGCAACAAATAGAGCAAGAGGGTGGAGTGTCTAACCTGGACCTGACTAGTTTTCAACCTAAAACCAGCCGTTAATGAGACCGAAATTAGCACCAGCAACCCCAAAAAATAATCAAAACCATAGCGGCCAAACCTGGAAGTCGGCCGAAGGCATAGAAATACCGGCCAATCCCAACACCTTAAAACCAGAAACACCGGAACATCTGGGTTTCGCAGCCGGTATGCCCCCATACTTAAGAGGCCCCTACAGCTCCATGTATACCGTTAGGCCATGGACCGTAAGACAATATGCCGGTTTTTCTACTGCCGAGGAGTCCAATGCCTTCTACCGAAGAAACCTGGCTGCCGGCCAAAAGGGTCTGTCTGTAGCTTTCGATCTGGCCACACACCGTGGCTATGACTCCGACCACCCGCGCGTGGTGGGCGATGTAGGAAAAGCAGGCGTAGCCATAGACTCCATTCTCGATATGCAGGTGCTTTTCGATCAGATTCCGCTAGACAAAATGTCTGTTTCCATGACCATGAATGGTGCCGTAATTCCAATCATGGCCTTCTATATAGTGGCAGCCGAAGAACAAGGTGTGAATAAAGAGCAACTAAGCGGAACCATTCAAAACGACATTCTCAAGGAGTTCATGGTACGAAACACATACATCTATCCTCCTGCTCCCTCCATGAGAATTATAGGTGATATTTTCGAATACACCTCCCGATACATGCCCAAGTTTAACTCCATCAGCATTTCGGGCTACCACATGCAAGAAGCCGGAGCCACAGCCGATCTGGAACTGGCCTACACCCTGGCCGATGGACTGGAATACCTTAGAACAGGTATCAATGCCGGCTTAGATATCGATGACTTTGCCCCACGGCTATCCTTTTTCTGGGCCATTGGAATGAACCATTTTATGGAAATTGCCAAAATGAGGGCCGGCCGATTGCTTTGGGCCAAACTGGTCAAGCAATTCAACCCAAAAAACCCGAAGTCTATGGCTTTAAGAACGCACTGCCAGACTTCCGGTTGGTCGCTTACAGAACAAGATCCGTTCAATAATGTGACCCGGACCTGCGTAGAGGCTATGGCTGCCGCCATGGGTCACACACAATCGTTGCATACCAATGCGCTCGATGAAGCCATTGCCCTACCAACCGATTTTTCGGCTCGCATTGCTCGAAACACACAACTTTTCTTACAAAAAGAAACCGGCATAACCCGGGTTATCGACCCCTGGGGAGGTTCACATCATGTAGAGCACCTCACCGATCGGCTGGTAAAAAAAGCCTGGTCGCTCATTCAGGAGGTTGAAGAAATGGGGGGTATGGCCAAAGCTATAGAGCAAGGCTTGCCCAAGCTAAGAATTGAAGAAGCTGCCGCCCGAAAGCAAGCCAGAATAGACTCTGGGAAAGACGTTATTGTGGGTGTGAACCAATATGCGGTAGAGGAAAAAACAGACATTGAGCTATTAGAGGTAGACAATACCGCTGTATTGAAATCGCAAATAGCCCGATTGGAAAAACTACGCAACGAAAGAAACAACGAAGCTGTTCAAGGCTCATTGAAAGCCCTTACCGAATGTGCACGCTCCGGCCAGGGCAACCTGCTGGAACTAGCTGTAGAAGCAGCCCGCAACAGGGCTTCTCTAGGCGAAATATCCATGGCTATGGAAGAAGTTTTTGGCCGACACAAAGCTGTGACGCAAACAATTTCGGGTGTATATTCGAGTGAAGTGAAAGAAAATGAAGACTTTCTGAAAGCCAGAGCGCTGGCCGATGAATTTGCCGAACTGGATGGACGGAGACCTCGCATTATGGTGGCCAAAATGGGTCAGGACGGCCACGACCGTGGGGCCAAAGTAATTGCGACTAGTTTTGCCGACCTGGGATTCGATGTAGACATAGGCCCGCTTTTCCAGACTCCGGAAGAAGTAGCTTTGCAGGCCGCAGAAAACGATGTACACATTGTGGGGGCCTCCAGCCTGGCCGCAGGTCATAAAACCCTCATTCCGCAGCTAATTAACGAGCTAAAGAGAATAGGAAGAGATGATATAATGGTGATAGCCGGGGGAGTAATTCCGCCAAACGACTATGAGTTTTTATACAATGCCGGAGTAGCAGCCGTATTCGGACCGGGCACCGTTATTGCCAAAGCTGCTCAGGAGATACTCCAAAAACTGATTGAGGAGTGAACAAAGCTTTAGTCTTAGTTGGTCTGGTGGTCTTCCTTAATCTGGGTTGTGAGCAAAAAAGAACCCTCGCCAGTTTTTCCGATGAAGAATTAGAGAAAGTGTCTTTTAAAATTGGCACAGCACTAACCCAAAACAAACCGAAAATTCTATCGGCACTCATTGGGCTTTCTCATCTGAAAGACAGTTGTGTTCGGCTGGCTAAGACCAAAGGCTACAGTGACTATCAGCTTGAATCCATTGGATTGGAGAATCCGAAAGTACTTAATGATGGTCTAAGAACCACATTAAATTGGCTTTGTTACTATTCTTCCATAGATGGCCGGGTAACGCTTACTTCAAAAGAATTACAGAAAGATTCTTACCGGCTCACCTTCGTGTATACCCACCCGTCCAGTATTTTCGAGGTATTGGAGTTTAAACTCATTACCAACGGATACCAGCTGTTTATTGGCGACATAGACCTTGTACACAGAAATATGCCTCTTTCTAAAATGGCTTTTCAAAGCATTACATCACCCGGCTATTTCGAGCTGCTTTCCGAACTTGCCAAAAACCTGGAAAAAGCATACAATGAAGCCAGCATGAACCGATGGGAAAGAGCAGAATATTTCTACAACCGCGTGCCAGAAGAGTTCCTATTTGAACCTCTTTTGGCCGACTACTCCATAGCCTCCACCTCGCTGATTGATCCTGACATGACTCTTAAAGTCTTCAATGAGCTGATAGTTTCGTGCGACAATGAAAAAAGTAAATTATACTGGCGTTTAAGGAAAGAAATATACTTCCATGAAAATGATTCTCTGGAAATCCTGGCCCATCAGTTAGAAAACCTGATAGGTAAAAACAGCATCACAAAGATAATCTCAGAAAAGCTCGATGGAAACTAAAACTACGATCATAGACAAACTGGCCTGGCTAGAGATTGTTGATGGCAAAATTCTGGTTGCCCGCAGTAAAGGGAAAGATACCTTCTATATTCCGGGTGGAAAACGTGAGCCGGGCGAATCGGACGATGAAGCCTTAATGAGAGAGATTGAAGAAGAACTGTCGGTTGCCTTGCTTCCCAATTCTTTAGAGTATTATGGTACATTTGAGGCACAAGCCCACGGGAAGCCGGAAGGTGTTGTGGTGCAAATGACCTGCTACTGGGGCAAGTATCAGGGTAAAATTGAGCCCGCCTCGGAAATAGAAGAAATTCGTTGGCTTAACTTTGCCGATAAGCAACTTGTTTCCTGGGTAGACCGTCTCATTTTTGACGATTTGCTGAGCAAAGGGTTATTGAGCTAAATATTAGCCCTTCTGTTTTCAAGATTGCCAAATAAAAGATTTCTTTGTCCCATGCTTGAAAAGCCGTTTGTATGCAATTAATAGAGGTAAAAAATAGAAGCGAAGAACTAGCCTTTTTAGATGTGGCCCGGGAGCTCTATAAAAATGATCCCGAATGGGTTTGCCCTCTGGATACAGACATTGAGGCGGTTTTTAACCCTGAAAAAAACACCTACTATCAGCATGGTGAAGCTACCCGTTGGATTCTTAAAAACAGCTCCGGCAAGCTCATTGGCCGAGTAGCCGCTTTCATCAACGAAAAAAAGGCCAACTATAACAATAAGCGCATTGGCGGCATTGGTTTTTTTGAAAGCATAAATGATGAAACCGCCTCCAAAATGCTGTTAGACGCTGCCATTGACTGGCTCAAAGAGCGAAAGGTGACTACAGTTGACGGCCCCATTAATTTTGGAGAGAACGACCAGTACTGGGGGCTGTTGGTTGAGGGCTTTACTCAACCATCGTACGGAATGGCCTATAATCATCCGTATTACAAGCAACTTTTGGAAAGCTATGGTTTCCAAAAGAAAATGGAGCAAATCACCAATGAGTTTACCCTGGAGAATGGCCTTAGCCCCCGATTTGTAAAAATTGCGGAATATGTGATGCAGCGTAGGCCTAACCTCGAAATTCGTGAGTTCAAGCCAGCTCTAATCGATGGGTTTGCCGAAGACTTCATGAACATATACAACAGCGCCTGGGCAGAGTTCGAAAACTTCACTCCTATTAAAAAGGAGTATGTGATTGAAACCTTCCGAAAAATAAAACCCATAGTAGACCCCGGGCTGGTGCAGTTTGCTTATGTAGATGGTGAACCGGCTGCTTTTGTAATGTGCCTGCCCGATGTAAACCAGATATTCAAAAAGTTCAACGGCAAACTAAACCTCTGGAACAAGCTTCGGTTTGTGTGGCTAAAGAAAACCAAATACATTACCCGGGTACGCGTGGTAGTCATGGGAAGCAAACCCAAGTTTCAGAACATGGGGCTGGAGTCAGTACTTACCTATTGCTGCTTTAAGCACACCATTACCAACACCAATGTCAATGAAATAGAGCTCTCGTGGGTGGGCGATTTCAACGAAAAAATGCTGGCTATTCATAGAGGCCTGGGAGCCAAACCTTCCAAAAAGCACATTACTTATCGTTTAGAGTTGAATTAAAAATCAGCTTATCCCCTTTTAACCCCAGCAGCTCTGCCACAATGATTAGAGCCAGAAGGCCGTATTCAACAATTACAACATCCAACCTGTCGACATATTGTCCGCCAGAATAGTTGATGTAGGTGAGGAAAATGAGGTACGACCACACTAGCGGAAACCGAAACCTGGAGAACACACTTAGCGCCAACAGAGGAAGAACATACCAAGGATGAACCGTTGTGGCAAAAAGCAAATAAAACAACCATACCCAAACCATTTGCCGCGGCCATTGGCCTTTCTTTTTGGCCAAAAGAGAGTAAATCATTATTGAGCCAAGGGTAGCGTACATCATCCATTTGCCCGATTTAGCAATAATGTTGTGCCCCTCTGTTTCAAACCCATACCACCGGGCCAGGTAGTAAAAGCTGCCATTGAACTCAAATTTTTGATAGTACAGTTGAAGACTTTCCCAAATAGCCCAAACATGAGCCGTATTAATCAATGGCAAAAAGGTCACTGCCAAAGTACCCGTCACAATCAATCCATAGATAACGGTCTTTTTCACACCCAATTTGCGAAGCAGCAAAGGCAAGGCAATTAGTGGAATAAATTTGGTGGCTACTGACAGCCCAAAGAAAATGGCTGAAATATGGAGTCTGCCTTTTTCGTAGTGCCAAATGGCCTGTAACAAAAAGAAAATAAGTATTACTTCAAAATGAAGATTGCCACTGAATTCCAGTACCACCAAAGGGTTGAGCACATACAAAAGTCCGTAGTGTTTGGGTAATTTATAATGGGCCAGCAGGCGCTGAATTAGCTTTAGGTTTCCCCAATCGAAAACGAGCAGCACAATGCGCATTACTACTATAGACCAAAATACCGACTGTGGAGAAAACAGAGCACCAATAAAAAACACCAACTGATTGAGTGGCGGATAAATGCTAAAATACTCTTTGGAATTGAGTTTTTCGTACAAAACCGCATCAACACCCTCCACTCCGCGGTTGAGAAAATAATTTGGTAAGTGTTTGTAGGGGTCTTCCAGTGCGGTTAGCAGGCGACCATCCCATATAAACCGATAGACATCGTCTGACAACTTGGGAATGGAAGCAATTAGCAGCAAACGTAACAACATGCCCCAGTAGTAGGCCAGGTCTTCTTCGCCCGGCTCTAGTTTTTTGATTATCAATACTACCGAACCAAAGAAAAGTGTGTAGCCAGCGATCAGTGGTAAAGTGGCTTCGCGAGGCACAAAATACCCCAGATAGATGGTTAGGGCTGCACTGAGAATAAACCCCAGGTTGAGCCAATAATTGTGCTGTCTAGGCATGTCTTGTATGCTGTACCGAATAGTAGAACACCAACAAGAAACCTAAACTAAGCAAGATATGAAAGGGCAGAAGGGCAAAATCGTTGAAATAGAAAGCCAACGCCAGGCCTGCCGAAAAGTAGAGGCTCAGCAAGCCTTCTACCAGAGTAAGAGGGTTTACCTTCCTACTAAAGTATTTATTTCCATGCCAACTGTCTTTGGTGGTCTTTATATTGAATTTCGGGGTTCGGATAAAAGGACTTTTCTTACCAATCAATCCTTCAAAAACAGCTACAGCATTGTGTACTGAAAGTCCCAGAAAAACAGAGAGGAGCATAAACATTTGAGGCACAAACTGTCGCAAGTTTTGCCAAAAACTTACCCCATCGTTCTTAAATCCATTCCAATAAAAAATGACCAAAAACACATAGCCCATCAGGAATATCATGGAAATATTGAGCAGCATGCCCCAACCATCGGACAGGTTGCGAATAAAAAGCACCGGAACACTGAGCAATGCCGTAATAACAATGCAAATAAACACAGCCGAGTTTAGCAAATGGAAAGCCGCATGAAACTTAGTTCCCCAGGGCAGCTGAGCTTTTAACACTTGCGGAAGCAGCTTTCTGCTTGTTTCAGCAGCCCCTTTGGTCCAGCGGTATTGCTGTGATTTTATGGCCCCCATAGCGGCAGGCAATTCGGCCGGAGCTACAATTTCGGGGGTATAGAATATTTTCCATCCTTTGAGTTGAGCCCTGTAGCTTAAGTCCAGATCTTCTGTCAGTGTATCGGCTTTCCAGCCTCCTGCATCTTCAATACAGGTCTTTCGCCAAACGCCTGCAGTACCGTTGAAGTTGAGAAAGTGCCCGCCCTGAAATCGGCCGTTCTGTTCTACCCGAAAATGAGTATTGAGCCCAAAGGCTTGCAGACGAGTAAGCAACGAATACTTTTCATTGATGTGCCCCCAACGTGTTTGCACTACCCCAATATCTTTGGATTGATTAAAGTGTGGCACCGAGCCTTTCAGAAAATCGGGTTGAGGCACAAAGTCGGCATCGAAAATGGCGATAAACTCGCCTTTGGCACGGGCCATTCCATATTGCAATGCACCCGCTTTAAAGCCTTTACGCTCCGGACGTCTAACGTGCTCAATGGCTACCCCTTGCTGCTGCCAGTGGCTTACTTTCCGGGCAATAAGCTCAACGGTTTCATCGTCAGAATCGTCCAACACCTGAATTTCAAGACGCTCTTTCGGCCAGTCGAATCGGGCAACGGCATCGATAAGGCGCTCCACCACATACAGCTCATTATACACCGGCAGCTGCACCGTAACCATGGGGTACTCATAGTCAGGACCAACGGTAGCCGGTTGCTTTATTTGACCCTTTTTAACTGCTTTTTTGTAATGATACACCAGGCTTAACTGCGAAATACTGTAGGCAAAGATGAACAGCAGCGCCCCTGTGTAAAGTGTCATTATCAGTAGTTCCAGCCAGTACATTACAAATACTTAAATATGGTATATAAAATTTTATAACCTGCCATAACAGTGCCCTTCACAGTACCCGACACTTTGCTAACCCCTATTCTCCTTTTATAGTTTACAGGCACCTCTGTACAGCGTAGGCCCTGCTGAGCAGCTTTCAGTTGCATTTCAACCGTCCAGCCATAATTTCTATCCGTCATATTCAAGGCCATAAGACGCTTGTACTTAATGGCTCTAAAAGGCCCCAAGTCAGTAAAACGAACTCCATAGAACCATCGCAAAAGAGTGGTGGCCAACCAGTTACCAAACACCTGCGGAAAAGTCATCGATCCCGACTCTCGTGTACCCAAGGCTCGGGAACCAATCACCATATCGAAATTATCCTCAATAATTGGGTGCACCAGTTCGGGTAATTGTGTGGGGTAGTCTGAATAATCGCCATCAATAAACACTACAATATCTGTTGTATCATTCAGGCCTTTCAGATATTCCAGTCCCTTTAAACAGGCGTTTCCATAACCCGGGGTCATTTCATTCAATACAGTGGCTCCGGCCTGCCGGGCTACTTCCACCGTATTGTCGGTAGAAGCATTATTCACCACAATTACCTCCTTAACCATGGGCTTGGGAATATCCCTTACCACCAGCGCAATAGATTTTTCTTCATTAAATGCCGGTATAATAACCCTGATGTTCAACAACTCCCTTTTCAAAACAAAGCGCAAAGCTATGAAATATCAACTTCATCAAAGCCAAACACCTTGCTCGAAGTTCCATCTTTGACCAATTAGCTCTCCAGTTGTCAGCTATCAAACACTTTAGAAGGCAAGCCACCAGCCCGTCACTATATATCCTGAGAAGACGGCTGCCAGATTCAGCGGACTTCAGACAATTTACCACCTACATTAAAATAACCTGAGTTCGATGTAAGTAAGTAGTAAAATATCCCCTCTTAGGAGGTCATTGCGGAACATTTCTCTGAAAACTTCACATACGCAAAGGAAAATATCCGCAATCTCATTTAGGCTCTGTTGAGATACCCGATAAAACAGCCCTTTTTGAGAGTTTAAGGCCTGTTTTTCCGGCATGACGTTCTTTTCGTACATCGAACTCAGGTTAAAACACATGAGGAATGATGGTTTCAATATTCAGTGCTATTCTCGTTGGCTACTGTAACTTCGCACTAAACACCTGAAAGATGAAAGATTGAACTGAAAATCAAATCAATCAGTTATTTTCATGTACATACATATAAATTCAAGAAAGGACATATAATGAAAACCGTAGTACATAAATCTGAAAGCCGTGGCTTTGCTGATCATGGTTGGTTAAAGAGTCATCACTCCTTTAGCTTTGCTGGTTACTATAACCCTGAAAGGGTACATTTTGGAGCATTGCGCGTGCTCAATGATGACCAGGTAGCCGCGGGCATGGGCTTTGGCACACATCCACACGACAATATGGAAATAGTGTCCATTCCTCTATTTGGAGATTTGGAACATAAAGACAGCACCGGGCGCCATAAAGTAATCCGCCAGGGCGATGTACAGATTATGTCGGCCGGAAGTGGAATAAGTCATTCGGAGTATAACCATAGCCGGGAGGAAGAAGTACACTTTCTACAGATTTGGGTATTTCCTAAGGAAAAGAATATTGAACCGCGCTACGAACAAAAGACCTTCCATGCCGAAGATCGAATGAACCGGTTCCAAACGGTGGTATCTCCTGACGCGGGCGATGCTCTCCGGATAAATCAAGACGCCTATTTTAGCCTGGCCAATCTGGATGCCGGCACCACTCTGCACTATCCAATAAAGACGGCCGGCAACGGAGTATACTTATTTGTGCTGAACGGAGACCTTCAGGTAGCAGGTGAGTCGCTAAGCACGCGAGATGCTGTAGGCATTACGGAAACTGAAAGTGTTGAAGTAAAGGCCAAATCGTATGCCGAAGTATTGGCGATAGAGGTACCAATGCAGTTTTAACCGGCTACAGGAAGGCTCACCAGACCCGGAAGCACCAAAACCAAATAAAACTTTGTCTAATCCGACCAACTTTTACCAGTTGGTCGGTTTTGCTATACATTGGCCAATTAAAAAATTTCTGTCTGGCCAAAAGCTCCATAGGACAGAGGCATTCCAAACATTATATTGCGGTATGAGAACTGACTTTAACCTGCGCGAAATTACTCTTCAGGCCTTCGAGGAGTTTATACTTGTAGACGACAAAGACACAGCCGTAAAACCTGCACCTGACAAATGGTCGGCCAAGGAGATTTTAGGCCATCTGATCGACTCTGCTTCCAATAATCATGGACGTTTTGTACGTGCACAATTTGAAGAAAACCTTAGCATTGAAGGCTATAAGCAAAACGAATGGGTAGACGCTCAGGATTATCAAAATCAGGAATGGCAAGACCTGCTCATTATGTGGAGACAGTTTAACCTTCTTCTTTCCAACCTCATGTTTAATACCTCTCCCTCGAAGAGGGAGAAAAAACTCTCTATTCCGAACGCATTTCAACCTTCGGGCCCCGACCTAAAAGAAGCTCCAGGAACCCTCGGTTATTTAATGGAAGACTATGTGGTTCACCTTAAGAAACATTTGGGGCAGATTAGAAATTTATTGAGCCAAACTAATGATTAAGATGAACGCACTATTTCGGCTAGGTTCATTCCTTGTTTTAATGCTGTTGACCCTGCCATTAGTTGGTCAGTCAGAATCAAACCAACCCCTTTCTCCTGTCATTAAATCGCCCGACCCAAACCTTGTTTTCGCTCAGTTTAAAGGAGGCAAAAAGGGCCTGGATGAATATCTGAAAAAGTCTGTCAGGCTGCCAGACTCCCTATCTACAGTGAACAAAGAAGGAGTAATTGTTTTACACTACACTGTGGGTACCAATAATAAAGTAGTTCTGGTGAATGTAGTCACGCAGCACACCACTTTGCCGGAAGTATTCCACCCATACATTACAAAAGTTCTATTGGCATCAGGCCCCTGGAAATGTGCCACCAGAAAAGGTAAGCCAATCAAAAGCCTGCACGAAGTAAGTTTTTCGTTTTGACTTCTATTGGTCCTATTAATCTTCATTTGTTTTAAATGCAAAAGACACTAATGAAGATCACATGGAAGTAAAATATAACTTCCATCACATGTTGGGGTCTTCACAGGGCTTTATAAGAGCCTCTTGTGTTTTCACAAATGGTGCAAAGGGTAGAATCATGCGCCATGCGGACTTAAGCAAGTGAACCTAAAATACAAAAACCCAGAGTGGCACTTTGTTTGTTAGGCAATGAGCAAAGTCAAAACCATGAATAGACAACTACTTACCCTTCTCCTTTTATCTGCATTGGCCTATTCTTGTGCCTCACCTATACCCATTAGTAAGCTTTCGGCCAACGACAACGAAGGCAAATGGATAGCCGGTAGAAAGTTCATTACCAAAGAATTGAATGGCCATTACATAACGCTCAGTTACTATCGAAACGATGGTGATATGTTGATTTTCGATGTACTATATGACAATCGCTCTTCAGACACGCTCATATTCGATCCGAGCAATGCCCTTATTTCTGCCTATGCTCCTGATATGTTCCATTTGAGCACGCAAAAGGCAGTAGATCCGGAGCTGAAAATTTTAGAATATGATCGTTCAGCCGCTCGTGAAGAAGCCAGACTCGTCAACGATAGAATCTCTGAACTTTTTATTAATGCCACCGACCTTGCTACTACCATTGTAGAGTCTACCGATCCGAGAATTTCTCAAGAAGAAGCAGATGCCCGTTTTATACAGCGCAATCAAATGAGCAATACCCGGCAATTGGCACTAGACCGAAGAGAAGCCTTTCTGCAGGAAATAAAAAACACCCGGGTATATTGGGAAGAAACACCGGTTAGAAAAACTACCGTTCTCACCAACGAATACATAAGCGGCCTGCTCTTTTTTGAGCGAAACCGAGATGCTCAGTTCTATACGGTAAGTTTTACCATCCCTAAACATGGCACCATCGACTTCGAATTTGAGCAGGCATTGATAAAACCCTAGTCGACACGGTTACTGATTAAGGCTTACACTATCGTTGCCCACAATAATGGCCGGAGCATCCATGCGCTTTTCATCCGGCCCATTCTCTAATTTCAGCACTCCCCTTGGACAAACAGCTGAACAAATTCCACAGCCAACGCATGAGGCCCTCACTATATTTTGCCCTCTTTGGGCATACCAGCGCACGTCAATTCCTTGCTCGCAATAAGTAGAACAGTTGCCACAAGAAATACACTGGCCACCATTGGTGGTAATTCTAAAGCGCGATTTGAACCGTTGAATAATGCCCATATATCCGGCCATAGGACAGCCGAAACGACACCATACCCTTGAGCCCAGCATAGGGTAAAACCCTACGCCTATGACCCCTGAAAATGTAGCGCCTATTAAAAAGCCATAGGGCTTTTGAAAATTGTTGTAAATATTCAGCCCAAAAACCTCTCCTGTATTCCAGAAGTAACCATAGAGCGTTGCGGCCGTCATCACAAAAACAAAAATCATCACTCCATGAATAAGCCAGCGTTCCAGTTTCCAGGCACTAAGTTTTTTTGATGATAAATGTCGAAAAGGATCTCCTGCCGTTTCGGCCAAGCCCCCACAACCACAAACCCACGAACAGTACCAGCGCTTGCCAAAGAAGTAGGTAAGCACCGGAGTAAACACTAGAAACATGGCTATACCAATAACCAGATAAAGCATACCCACCGGCTGATAGGCCTTTTGCCGCATGGCATCCAGGTGCCAGTCGTAAAAGAAGTCATAGTCGAGCGGCCAGGTGTTTTTAATGTCGGTATCATAATAGCCCAGGTATTCTCCCTGAGGGTTGGTGGCATCGTTATAATTCAAGCCGGCCAATATTTCGGGTATGAGATAAGCGAGAAAAAGTTGTGCGGCAATTACTACCAGAGTGCGCTTTATCTGATACGCATTGTGCCTGTATTTAAACAAAAACTTAATGCCCAAAGCCAAAATGGAAACGGTATACAGGGTGCCATATAAAAACCACTGACTGGCGGGTTTTCCTTTAAAAAACCGGCTCAGCGGGTCGAACAAGGCCACAAAACCTTCGTTGGCTCCACCAGGCTTATAACCAAGGTATTCTGGATACCAGTAGATAATGACGTAGAAAGCCGTAAGCACTACTCCGGCCACCCAACCCAAAACACCTCTGCTGGTAAGGCTTTTAAACATGACCCCATTATTTTTAACCCCTTCCGGCTGTTTCATGTAAAGTCTCCAGGAGTAAAGGGTTGTACCGCAAATAATACCTCCAAGAGCAAAGGCCAGACTTAAGGTTTTTGGAAGAGGTACATTGCCCCAGGCCAAAAACAGAGTAAGTAAGCCCAGGCCCGCCAGAGCAAGTCCTGCTTTTTGAATAGCATCGGTCTTATGAGGATGCGGATTGGCTATAGATAAACTAGGGTCTGCTGCAGACATAGGAATGTTTTTATGAAACCAATTGTAAAATACGTTGCCAACTCTTTTTTCTGAGTTTCAACTGGGTGCCATTTTCGGCATTGAATCGGGCAATAATTTCTTCTTCATGCTGGCGGTAAAACTCAGGGTCGAAATTGGCATCTCTCAAGTGTTCCAGCACATAATGCACCGTCTTTTCTTCTCTAAACCATTTATCAAAAGCCTGATGCCTGAGCCTAAAACCAAAATTGTTTACTCCCACCAACTGCCCGTTGCTCGATTTCCATCGCAATCTCAAGCAAATTTTTCCTTTAGAATGTTCCCAGTAAAACTCAGACTCATCTGCTTTTTTCTCTGGCCAAACCCAACCATAGGTTTGATATTCTATATCGAAAAACTTAGCCGAATTAAACCAGTGACCCGGCTTATAGGCTGTTGGTTTACCCGCCAATGTTCTGCCAAGAGCCTCCCCCATCATTCTACCGGTATACCAAACCTGTTCAATAGACTTTCGCTCGCCAATAGGTTTTCGAAATTCTGCACAATCGCCCGCTGCAAAAACATTGTTCACGTTGGTTCTCAGGTATTCATCTACCAACACTCCACGATTAAGCTCAATACCGGAAGACTTCAGAAACTCTACATTGGGAGAAACTCCTGCGGTAAGTCCCACAAACTGACAGTCTATAAGTTGCCCTTCTTTGGTTCGTACAGCCTTCACTCGGCCTGTGTCGTCAGCCAAAATTTCATCGAGCTCTGTATTTAGGCGTAAGTCTACTCCATGCTCGTGTATGTGTCGGTTGATCATGGCCGATTCTTCTGCCGGCAACACATTGTTCCAAAAGCTTTTTTCACGTACCAAAAAAGTTACCGGAATGTTTCTGGACAAAAGCATTTCGGCCATTTCTATACCAATCAGGCCTCCTCCTACCACTACAGCGCGCCTAATGCCCTTGGTGTTAGATTCCATAAGTTCAAGGTCCTGATAACTATATAGCCCCTGAACTCCTTTAAGGTCTTGCCCGGGCCAGCCAAACTTATTGGGCTTAGAACCTGTAGCAATTACCAGTTTATCGTAGGTCATGGTAGACCCGTCTTGGAACGCTAACCGGTTACTTTCCACATCAACGGCCTTTACGTAAGCCCTCTTCAATTCTATCTTGTTCTTCTCCCAAAACCAGTCTTCATAGGGTTTCGTATGTTCGTACTTCATGTGCCCCATGAAAATGTACATAAGGGCTGTTCTGGAAAAAAAATGATCGGTTTCGGCAGAAATCACGGTAATCTTGTCACTGCTCAGTTTTCTGAGGTGCCTGGCAGTAGTAATACCGGCAATGCCATTGCCGATTATAACAATGTGCTGCATATAATGGCTATTACGCTCAAATTGTAAAAACAAGTTCTGCTACACTGTCGTGTTCACGACTTGCATGCAATGTTAGAACAAGTTAAGCCTTTTCCTAAGAAGGGCCGAAACAAGAATATTTTAGCGAGCATGCAACCTTTAATTCATTGGGCTATCTTTAGAGCACATTTTAAGTTTAATACAATGAATAATTTTGTGAGCAAACGACTTCTAACTCTTTCTATCGCGGCCGTTTTTATCATAGCCGGTCAGGCCCTGTTGGGACAAACGCGCCAGAAACGAGAAGTAAAAAACTTCAATGCCCTTTCGGTAAGCAGCGCATTTGAGGTAGAAATTAGTGTGGGAAACCAGGAGTCGCTGGAAATTGAAGCCGAAGACCGTTTCATTGATGATATAGTAACTGAAGTAAGAGGCGGAACGCTGATTATTAAAATACAGGACTCTCGCGAAACCCGAAGAATGCGACAATCTCCAAAAGCCTATTTGACAGTAAAGTCGCTTGAGCGAATCAATGTGAGTGGAGCGGTGACTTTGAAAACCAGAGATGTATTGAAAGGCAAAAAACTGGATCTGGAACTATCGGGTGCTTCGGTTCTTAATATAGAAATGCAGGTAGAAGCATTGTATCTGGAAGCATCGGGTGCGTGCGTAATTAATCTGGAAGGCGAAGCCCGTGAGCAAGTGATAAAAACCAGTGGTGCCACCGTATACCGGGCCTACGATCTGGAATCGGTAAATGCCGACATACGGGTTAGCGGAGCAGGATCGGCCCATGTATATGCAACAGGAAGACTGGAAGTTCATGCCAGTGGTGCTTCTAGCGTACGATACCGTGGAGGAGCCTCTGTAAGTGCTGACTCTTCGGGTGCTTCAAGCATAAGAAAAGGATAGAACAGCCTCTAAACCACGATTTACAATACAACCAAGGGGTGTCTCAAAAGACTCAAAAAAATCAGCTATTACGAACTATTTTGCTACCAAAGAGGGCTCGGAATAGCAATAAGCGAGCTCTTGAGACACCCTCTTTTTTTGTCTTATCAGTTCAATGAATATACGGTACTAGATAATACTAATCACCTCTCGGGCGGCATTCAGTGCAGGAGTTTTCCCCGACTGAACCTCTTTAAGTTTCTCCTCGTAGCGTTGTTTCACTTCGGGCTTCTTAAAAAATGATGTCCGCAATAAATCAGTCAGATTTTCTTTAAACCAACTCACCTGTTGATCGGCCCTGTTTTTGTCGAAGTAACCATTGCTCTTTACCTTACGCTTAAACTTGTCGAGCATCTCATAAACTTCTTCCAAGCCGCTTTTCTCCAGGGCTGAGCAGGTCTTTACCTGGGGTATCCAACCACTAAGATTAGCCGGAAAGAGGTGCAGGGCATTTTGATATTCTACTTTGGCCCGTTTTGCCGGTTTCAGATTATCTCCATCGGCCTTGTTAATTACCACAGCATCGGCCATTTCCATTATGCCTTTTTTAATACCCTGAAGCTCATCTCCAGCTCCTGCAAGCATTAGCAACAAAAAGAAATCGACCATGCCATGAACCAACGTTTCGGACTGGCCTACGCCCACTGTTTCCACAATTATAAAATCGAAACCGGCCGCCTCGCACAATAGCATTACCTCTCTGGTTTTGCCACTCACTCCTCCCAAGGTACTTCCAGAAGCAGAAGGTCTAATGAAGGCATTGGGGTTACGGGCAAGCTCTTCCATGCGGGTCTTATCGCCCAGAATACTGCCTTTAGAGCGCTGACTGCTTGGGTCTATAGTGAGCACAGCAAGCTTGAGTCCCTTCTCTGTTAAAAGCGTACCAAAAGCCTCTATAAAAGTGCTTTTACCGACTCCTGGCACACCCGTTATGCCCAACCTGAACGATCTCCCTGTAGCAGGCAAAAGGGTTTGCAAAAGCACCTCAGCTTGTTCCATATCCTCGGGTCGCTGACTTTCCACCAGTGTAATGGCACGGCTTAGTACCAGACGGTCGCCCTTTCTGATACCTTCTGTCAATTCTTCTGTACTGAGTTTTTTTCTTCGCATGCTTGTAAACAAAGAAAATGAATTCGTGCTAAAGCACCCATAAGATACCCTTCATGTTCATGAAATTCTTCTCTGTTAGGCTCCAACTATGCTAACCATAAATGAGTAAGCCATTAGGTGCTGCCAATGGCTTTGGTTAATTTGCCATAGTGAAATCCGCAAAGCCAATTCGTATCGTAATTTTTGTAGCCATGGTCAGTCTATTGGTCGGGTTTCTTTTTTATGAAAGTGGCATATACACGTGGAGAATGACAAAAAAAGTGCAGCGCATCAAAGCCAAAGAGGCTACTCAAATAATTGCCCACCAGACACCCGCCATTCTCGATGCGCGTACGGAAGAAGAGTTTGCTTTGAGTCATATTGAGGGAGCCTTGCGTTTTGAAGAATCACTCCTGGACTCTCTGCCCAAAAACCATCCTGTTTTGGTGTATTGTACCATTGGAGTAAGAAGCAACCGAGTGGCCCGGCAGCTCCGCAATGCAGGGTTTAGTCTGGTTTACGACATGAAAGACGGAATTTTAGGGTGGGCCAATAGCGAATTGCCCGTAGTTAACTCGGCAGGACTACCTTCGGATAGTATTCATACCTACAACAAAAGTTTTTCTTTGCTGTTGAGAAAAGGAAAAGCGGTGTACTGAAATGAAAGAAAGGCTGATCATCTTTGTGAAAAACCCGGCTCTTGGAAGAGCAAAAACGCGCCTGGCGGCCACCGTGGGAGACCTCTGTGCTCTGGAGGTTTACAAGCGTTTGCTGGAGAGAACCCGCGATATCTCTGTTCAGGTAAAGGTAGAAAGAGTGGTTTATTATGATCAGTTTATAGACCGGTCGGACGTATGGTCCAATGCAGATTTTCTTAAGGCCATACAGACAACAGGGAATCTGGGAGTGAAGATGAAAGCCGCTTTTGAAGAAGCTTTTGATGCCGGAGCCGCAAGAGTATGCATAATTGGTAGCGATTGCTACGACCTGAACCCGGAGCTAATTGCACGGGCTTTTGAAGAACTGAAGCAGCATGACGTTGTCATTGGCCCTTCGTATGACGGTGGATATTACCTGCTGGGAATGAATCAGCCGATATCCGAAATATTCGAAAATAAAGAATGGAGCACTTCCTCGGTTTGCGCGGCTACCGAAGCCGACTTGAACCGCTTGGGTTACAGCGTAGCCAAATTGCAAACCTTGAGCGATGTAGACACCGAAGCCGATCTGGGCGAGTGGGCTGCTGACATACTTAAAGTACATAGAGCATGAAAACGCGACTGCTATTCTTAGCCCTCATATGCCTCGGTTGTGGTAAACACAAAACTATGGAGGCTCCTTATGCCAACAGCCCGGTATTTAATCATGAATGGGCCATGCAGAGCCTTTGGGAAGATGGCCAGGCCGAAGTAGCTCAATACCATGCACAAAGAAGGGTTTACGGAAAAACAAGAAACTTTGAATACACCTACATTACCGTAAAAGAAGAGTTTAACAAGGCATACAATGTAAAGACAGATGACTACTCCAGAACCGACCTGTTCAGCGTAATGAAGGTGAACAAGTTTGCCCGCTTTGAAACAGACAACTACCCCTATCACTACCTAACCAGCTTGTTCTACAAAAGAGCCAAACCGGAGCAGCTGCACAAAATAACTCATACCGGCCAGGAATGGTGCGGCAATACCTTCAAGCAATTTACTCTTTCACCCACAGGCTATCAGTACGACTACAATAGCTATTTCGATGGTTTTGGAGATGGTCAATCTTTTTTGGAAGGAGCTGATTTAATCTGGGAGGATCAGTTGAGTTACTTGCTTAGGGCTCTTCGGTTCGAGGATGGCCTTACATTTGAAAAGCAGGTTGTAGAATCGCAGGTGAATACCAAAACCTTTGAACCCAAAGTTTATCGGGCACAGTTTCAGGTAGTTGATGGAGATTCACTTTGGCAAGTCAATGTTCAGCTAGACAAGAAAAAAAAGAACACCTACAGTTTTTCGAAAGAATATCCCAACATAATGCTGAGTAAAATAGGTTGGGATGGGTTCAACCTGACCTTAAAAAGTGTAAGCCGATATAAATACTGGCAATGAAAAGTATCTACGTAAAAAACATCTACATATACCCCATTAAATCTTTGGGAGGAATTGAACTAACCACAAGCCCTGTTGAAAGAAGGGGACTAAAATACGACAGGCGATGGATGTTGGTTGATGAAAATGGACGGTTTGTAAGCCAAAGGGAACATCAGCAACTGGCTCTTCTGCAACCGCGAATAGAAAACCACAGCATGGTAATTGAAGACCGAAGCGGAAAACTGCAGCCACTAAGCATTGACCTTGAAGCACCAATTGCAGACCCCATAGAAGTAACCGTATGGGACGACTCGTGTCAGGCCCTTCCCTCACCCGAGCCCATAAATCAATGGTTTTCTAGCGTATTGGGTTTTGCCACAAGGTTGGTGTATATGCCTGAAAGCAGCCTGCGAATAGCCGATCAGCGTTATGCCCCTGCTACTGACGATCATGTGAGCTTTGCCGATGGATATCCCATACTCATCATCGGCCAGGCATCGCTTAATCTTCTGAACCAAAAGCTGGGTTATGAACTTCCCATGAACAGGTTCAGACCCAACCTTGTTCTGGAAGGGCTTGCTCCACATGAAGAAGATACTCTGGCCGAAATCATGATTAACCGTCTGACCTACAGAGGGGTTAAGCCTTGCGCTCGCTGCGTTATGACCACTATCGATCAAAATACTGGTGAGAAAGGTGCAGAACCTCTCAGAACATTGGCCGGATATCGCAAATCAGGAAATAAAATTCTTTTTGGCGAGAATTTTATACCTGAACATTCAGGAGAAGTTTCTGTGGGGCTCCGGGTAGAAACAATCCATCGAAAAGACCCTGCTATCTAACCGGCAATGCAAATACCGGTTAGTACCCTTCTGGTTATACTTAATTCTACTGACCTTTTATGTATTGGAGCGCACCCCAAATGAAATCTTTGGGTCATTGATCTACCATATTTGCTAAGGCATAAAGCTCAGGCTCAACAATACCATTTTTATCATATTCATTCTCCCGGTTGCTTGGATATCGCTGGGTATTGAATGGCTTTTGAATAAAAAATACCTTAGGAAAAGAAAGTAATTACTCCAGAGTCAAGTCTAGTTCGTCAATAGGCCTATCAAAAGCACATTTACGGTCGGCCAATTGTGTTTTAGTGACTAAATTGCGCCCATGGCCAATTTATACATAAAGGCACTTCACATTATATTCATAGTTACCTGGTTTGCAGGCCTTTTTTATATTGTTCGCCTTTTTGTATACCAGACAGAAGCACTGGATAAACCGGAGCCGGAAAAAAGCATTTTAGGCACGCAGCTTGCCCTAATGGCCAAAAGACTCTGGATCATCATTACCTGGCCTTCTGCGCTCATAACACTGGCTCTGGGCATTAGCATGATCATTCAGTATCCGGATATGCTGCAACTGCCCTTTATGCAAATAAAGCTTTGCTTTGTATTGCTTCTCTACGGATACCACCTGTACTGTCACCGTTTGTATAAAGAGCTACAAAACGGTGTGGCCAGGCTCAACTCCATCCAGCTACGAATTCTCAATGAAGTAGCCACTTTAGTACTTATCTCTGTGGTGTTCTTAATTGTGTTAAAAAATCAATTAGACTGGATCAAAGGAACAGCTGGCTTCGTATTGGTAACTGTGGCCCTCATGTTGGGCATTAAAGGGTATAAAAAACTTCGAGAACGAAAGAAGAAATGAAGATGTGGAAACGAGTTTGCTTGTGGCTTGTGGCTTGGGTTGCCATAGCCTGTTCATCGCCAAAAAACAGCCGATTGCCCATACTGGGGATACCTGAATACAAGGAGGTAAACGGAAAAATAGATACTCTATACCATACCGTGCCCAACTTTCAATTTGTAGATCAGGATAGTGCCCTTGTTACAGAAGCAACGGTGGCCGATAAAATATATGTGGCAGACTTTTTCTTTGGTACCTGCCCCACCATTTGCCCTGTAATGAAGCAGCAAATGCTGAGAGTATATGAGCAGTTCAAAGACACTCCCAATTTTGCTATTCTTTCGCACACCATAGACCCCGAGCACGACACCGTAGCCTACCTAAAGGACTACTCCATGCGATTAGGTGTTCCGGACAATAAAACCTGGCATTTTCTCACGGGAGATAAGGATAAAATTTATCAGATAGGAAGTGGAGAAGGATACATGGTTCCTCTGGGGGAAAACGAAGATGCTCCGGGTGGCTTTATTCATAGCGGAGCATTCTTACTGGTAGATAAGGAAAGAAGAATAAGAGGTAAGTATGATGGCACCAACCCCAAAGAAGTAACTGCACTGATCAATGATATTCCGAAACTGCTTGCCGAGTATGAGCAGTAAACTAATTGTACCCATACTGTTCGCTCTGGCTACTGCCACGGCCTGTGGTGGTGGCTCCTCTGAAGGAGAGCAAGTATTGAATCGCCTCAACGATACTGATATCAAATATTTCACTAATGGGAAGAGGCTATACAGCACCCATTGCGCCAACTGTCATATGGAAAACGGTGAGGGACTAGGACAGCTGATTCCACCTCTAAAAGGGGCCGACTACCTTCTCAACGATGTGGGTAGGGCAGCGCGAATAATAGTAAATGGTGCAAAAGAGCCTCTGATTGTCAATGGTATTGAGTATAGGCAACCAATGCCGGGCAATACCAACCTGAATGCTTCTGAAGTAACCGAAATACTTACCTACATAACCAATGCCTGGGGAAACAGTTATGGAGGGGTGAGCTTGAATCAAATAAAAACGGCACTTTCTACTAACTGATTCACATTATGGGCAATAGTCAGAGTAGCTAACATGAAAAAAACAATATTAATAATAATTCTATCAATTGGCTGCTTTAGTGTCAATGCCCAGCAAGATGATATAATTAGCATATCAGAATTTCAGTCCATTAAGTTTAACAGCCACACCATGAAGCAACTTATGGAAGTGACTGACTATGAAGCCTTCCTGAAACAGCACTATGGTAATCCAACCCAAAAACGGTGCTCTGATAACCCAATGATGCCTTATGGTTGCGACCTTTATTACAACGGCTTTCAGCTAGGCTTTGACTATGATGACGTTTTAATGGATATTATCATTGATGGGGGAAGCAACTCATTTACCTACAACAATAAAGTGCTAAAGCCGGGCATGAGCATTTATGAAGTCAGAAGTTTATTCCCTAACTCATACAACAACAGGTATAAAATTAAAAGGGCCAATAACACCGAAGACACTTTTGTGCGGGTAATGGTAGGGCATAATGAATCTCCGAGTGCCATCCTATTTAAACTGAACACAAATTTTAATGTGGTCTCAGAAATATCCATTGACACTGGAGGGGAGCAATAAAATTAACCTTGGCCAGCTGATGCTACTGCCTAAGTACTCCTAAAGTGCTTTTTTGGCTTCTGCAATTGCTCCGTTAATGGCTTCTTTCACTTCCGTTACCCGTTCCATTTCTTTCTTCAGATATTCCACCTGTTCAGAAGCTCCGGCTTTCATCTCCATATATTTCTGAGAGTTTTTACTCCACTCGCGCATCCAACTCATCATGCCGTTATTGGCTTGTTCCAGTTGTTGAGCAAGCGCTCTGAGTTGAGCCGCTCGATCGGCCTCCTTTTCAGCAATCTCTGAAGCCTTTTGCAGGGCTTTTCTCCGCAGCTCCATCACCTCTCCAATCTTAGGCATTACCTCATCGTGCACTTTAAAAATGGCATCACGCTGAGCCTTCGGATTGTAAGCATTGCCACAACCTACAACCAAAAGAAAGAAGAACAATATGAATGAAACGTACTTGAGGGGTTTAATAACTATCATCGGCCAAACCTAAAAATTCACTATCCACCAACTGATACATCAATTTGTCGGGATTGGTTGCGTTCAGCACCAGTTTTCCTCTAAACTTTAGCCGCTTGGAGTTATACTTGTACTTCTCTCCTTTCTTTAGGTGAATTTCCATCACCGTCTCCGGTCCGCCTGAGCCACAGAAGAAACACTCACTTATAGGTAGCGAAGAAATAATTAGATAATCATTGACAAAAGTAATGTCTGAAGGAATTACATAGCCTTCTACCTCTACCAGCTGATCTTTAATAGCCTGTATGTCTTCTCCAAAAACAGGCACATACACATCGCCATATTCGTCTTTTTGAATTTCATACTTCACATCGGCCAGGGTTTTCCAGAGCTTTGGGCCTTTAGCCTTTACCTCCTGACCGAACAAGCCGGTCCCCCATATACTCAATACAATCAGTACAACTATCTTCTTCATTATTCTTTGGCTAATACGTCTGAAATATCTGTTTTGTAGGCATTGACAGCCGGAATTACCGAAGCCAACAAACCTATACCTATACTAATTACTACAACCCACCATTCTTGTTTCACAAAAACCAAACCGGTAAGCCCCATGGCTTCTGATTTTTCGTAAAGGCCTGCCAAAAATTCTGTTAGTCCGTGACCCAGCACAAATCCCAGAGCTCCGCCCAACACTGTAATAATTACCCCTTCGAGTATTACATGTACAAATAGTTTGGTTTTTGAAGCTCCCAACGAACGCATAATGGCCAAGTCATACTTTCGGTCTTTCAATGCATTGTACAGCGAAATGAATATGCTCAAACCGGCTATAATGATAATGATATAGGCAAAACTTCTGAGCAACTCTACACCAATTCCCAACAGAGAGAACAAACGCTGCGTTTCAAAAGCCGGTGAGGCTGCCTGCATGTTAGTATTGGAATTAATCATTCGCGGAAGGGTGACAGCCCCCATGGGCGACCTGAACTTAAGCAACATGGAGGTGATTTCTGCATCCTCATCGCCCTCGGGCAAACCACTCTCATAGGCCGAACCCAACTCCGGTTCATCCGCATGTTCACTATGCTCATGCTCCTCTTCATGCTCATGAACTGCCCAAACACTTTCAATATTGGTAAGGATCAGATTATCTAAAACAGAGTTATTTCTGGCCAACACCCCAACAATTTTATAAGGACGCTCTTCATGTTCCATATCGGCAACGGAGAGCCCATGTGCTCCAAAAAATGTATCTCCCGGCTTCAGGTTCAATCGTTCGGCAACATTGGCACCAATAACACTTTCCATGTTTCGTTTCCACAATTGGCCGGAAGTAAGGGAGCCTTCATAGAGTTGTACATACTCGTGGTTGGTTCCCACAATTCTAAAGCCCCGGTAATTATCGCCCAAAGCCAACGGAATAGCTCCTGCTATGAGTCTGTTTCTGGTGAGCGCACGGGCTTCTTCCAGTTTTATATTGCCTGTAGGAAAGTCTATGTGGTATACGTTGGCCAAAATAAGCTGTAAAGGGCTGCCCTTGGCACCAACTACAAGATCTACTCCGCGCTTGTTTTTATTGAGGTTTTCTTCTAGCTGAGAGCTCAGCAGAATAAGTACCAAAATAATGGCAATACCCAAAGCCATAAGCAGCATATTCAGCAGCGTATTGAGAGGCTTAGACCTAATGTAATTCCAGCTAAGTATAATCAGGTTCATAGGGTAGCCAGGTTTAGTTGAAGTTCAAACTGATCTTTTACACGTTGATCGTGGGTGGCAATGAGCAACGAGGCATTGTTCTGTTCTGCCTGACTTTTCAAAAGGTCTATGACTTTGTGCGCATTGGTATCGTCCAGACTGGCTGTAGGCTCATCGGCCAAAATTACACGGGGTCTGTTAAGTAATGCGCGAGCAATAGTTACCCGTTGTTGCTCACCCTGGCTCAGTGCCTTAACTTTCTTGTATAGCTTATCTGCAAGCCCCAGGCTAGTAAGCACTTCTTTTACACGCCCCCTGTCTTGCGCCATTCCGGCTAAATACTGAGCCAACAATAAATTATCTTGTACACTTAGTGCACTAATGAGATGCGCCTTTTGAAAGATGAGCCCAATATTCTGCCCCCGGTATTTATCGCGTTGCGCACCACTCAAACGGTACAAGTCGGTTTGGCCAATCCTTACCGTTCCCTCTTGCGGTGCCAGAAGGCCTCCCAAAATATGAAGAAGGGTTGTTTTTCCGCTGCCCGAAGCCCCAAGAATAAGAAGGTGCTTACCTTCCTCCACCTGCAACTGCGGAATAGAAAGCACCTTGTGCGAGGCATAACCAAAAGCGAGGTCATTTATAATGATCATAGTGCCTGTTTGGCCTCAAAATAAGCGAAGGAGAGCCAAAAACTGAAACCGCCCAACAGATAAGTCTCAACCTATACATACATTCGCCCGTTAGGCATTTCATCTACCGGGTAGAAATACCCATAATTCGCAGATTTATAATACCTTTAAAGCCGACTATTTATAAGACTCTATTATGCTCGATTTCTTAAAGAGAAAGAAAAAAGAAGAGAAGCCGGAAAAAAAGAAAAAAGGCTTTTTTAGAGAACTATTCAACGATATACTTTTTGCGCTCATAGCGGTTACCATCATACGCGGACTGTTTGTGGAAGCCTTTGCCATACCCACAGGTTCCATGGAAAACTCTATGCTCATTGGTGACCATCTCTTTGTAAGCAAGTTTCACTACGGAGCCAGAACGCCTAAAACGCCCATCCAGTTTCCACTGGCCCACCAAACTTTCTGGGGCATAAAACTTTTCGGAAAAGAAATTCCATCGTATTCAGACATTATCCAACTGCCCCAGTACCGCCTGCCCGGCCTTAGAAAGCCAAGAAGAGGAGAACCCGTAGTGTTTAACTACCCTCCTGATTATGAAAAAGGCTTTCCTGTAGACATGAAGACCTTCTATGTAAAACGCTGCATGGCCGTTCCCGGAGATACCTTTGAGGTGCGTAATAAGCAAATTTACATTAACGGAAAGCCGGTAGATAACCCACCCAACATGATGACCAGCTACCTGGCTGCTACCGAGCGTGGTGTACACGCCCGGTACATGCGAGAGTTGGGTATTACCGATTACCAGGACACTAATCCTTTTGACACCTATGCTACCAGTGCAGTGCCCAACAGTGCCTACAATGGTAAAGTTGGCTTTGAGGTGAACACCACTCCCGAGAAAGCTGCCGCATTGGAAAAATTGCCTTTTATTGACAGCGTGGAAGAAATAGTTTACGAGCTCGGAGAAGACCGCGGTATTTACCCCGGTGACCCGCTATTTAACTGGAGTCGCGATTTCTTTGGCCCTCTGGTAATGCCTGAAAAAGGCATGACCATTGAACTCACCAAAGAAAATGTGGCTCTGTATGGCGAGGTAATAAGGGAGTATGAACACAACGACAATGTGAACATTAAGGACTACGAAGTATTCATTGACGGGAAAAAAATAGATAGCTATACCTTCAAGCAAGGATACTACTTTATGATTGGTGACAACCGACACAATTCGCTCGATTCACGGTCGTGGGGTTTTGTGCCATACGACCACATTGTGGGCAAACCGCTTTTTATCTTCTGGTCGGTAGACCGAACAAACCCCGATGCAGGCTTTTTTGAGCGTTTGCGTTTCAACCGAATGTTTGATCTCATTAAATAATGCGAAAGCACAGCCTACTACTTATCGGTCTGGTTCTTGGACTTACCACTTTTGGACAAGACTTCAATGGATGGAAAACGCTTTCTAAAGTCACTGTAGAAAAGCGATTCGATGAAACACTCAATTTTGAAATCGACTACCCTACTTTTAGCGATGAGGTTAAAAAACTGGATGGTAAAGTAATCGAACTGGAAGGCTGGATGATCCCCCTGGAAGAGCTCCAGGGAGAGTCCTATTTTGTGCTTTCTTCTTTGCCATTTGCCAATTGCTTTTTTTGCGGAGGTGCAGGTCCCGAAACGGTGGCCGAAGTATTTGCCAAAGAGAAAATCAAATTCACCGAAAAGAGAATAAAGGTAAGGGGCAAGCTTAAAATCAATGCCGATGATCCCTTAAAACTCATGTATATTTTACAGGAGGCAGAGATTGTAAACTGACCGAAATGCCATGAAAAGAATAATGCTCCTTTCCCTTTTACTGCTTTTAGCCACAGCCGTACATGGCCAGGAAAAAGACGCAGCCTTTATTCGAAAAATATACGATGAAGCCCTTGCAAAGGGAGAGAGCTATGAAATGCTCCGATACCTTACCAAAAACATTGGCGGCCGGTTGAGCGGCTCTCCGCAAGCGGCCGCAGCCGTAGAGTGGAGCAGGCAACAGATGATGACCTACGGGTTCGACACCGTGTACCTGCAGCCCGTAATGGTGCCTCATTGGGAAAGAGGGGAGGTTGAAAAAGGAAGAATTGTTAACTCCAAAAAATATGGGTCAATGCCCATTGAAGTAACAGCCCTTGGCAATTCGGTAGGTACAGGCCCAAAAGGAACACTGGGAAGGCTTATAGAAGTCAAAGACTTTCAACAACTGGCAGAACTGGGAGAGAAAACCATCAAAGGAAAAATCGTCTTCTTTAATCGCCCTATGGATCCGCGGCTATTGGATACCTTTTCGGCCTATAGTGGAGCTTCAAACCAACGAGGTAGTGGCCCGACAGAAGCCGCCAAGTATGGTGCCATAGGGGTTATTGTGCGCTCACTAAGCTCTTATAAAGATGGTGTTGTGCATACCGGAAGTACCAACTACGGCCTAAACGTGCCTAAAATTCCGGCCGTGGCCATAAGCACTGCCGATGCCGATTTTCTGAGTGATTTGCTCCATGACGACCCCGAACTGCAGTTCTATTTCGAGACTCATAGCCAGATGCATGAAGATGTACTCTCATACAATGTGGTGGGAGAAATAAAAGGAACGCAGTTTCCCGATGAAATCATTGTGGTGGGTGGTCATCTGGACTCATGGGACTTATCGGAGGGTGCTCACGATGACGGTGCCGGATGTGTACAGTCCATAGAAGTGCTCAGACTGTTCAAAGCCCTTAACTACCGACCCAAGAGAACCATACGGGCCGTAATGTTCATGAATGAGGAGAATGGATTGCGAGGAGGAAGGAAGTATGCCGAATTGGCAGCAGAGAACAACGAAAAGCACATTGCGGCACTCGAATCAGATCGTGGCGGCTTTTTACCGGTTGGTTTTGGTATTACCGGCACCGAGTCCCAACAGAATAAATTGCTGGGCTGGGCATCTCTTTTTGAACCATATGGGCTTTTTCAGTTTAAACGTGGCGGTGGTGGTGCAGACATAAGCCCGCTTAGAACCCAAGATGTACCAACTATTGGCTATTTGCCCGATAGTCAACGATACTTCAAATACCACCACACTCCTATCGATAACTTTGAAGCTGTTAATCAAAGAGAACTGGAACTTGGAGCTGCATCCATGGCTGCACTTATTTACCTGATTGATCAGTATGGTTTATAAGTAACCCCACAGCGCTTATGTGATGTGCCTATATTAGCTACCTTGCATAAAAAGGTACTAATTATTACAACATATTAAAACACGTTCCGTTATTGACTACACCAAGTCAAAAACTCAACGTATGAATTCCCTCAAGCATTTCTTTTGGTTCTGCTCCGGAGCCAACCAGTCGCTTTTAAAGCGCTGCCCTACCGAAGCCTCAAAATTTACCGGCATTGGAGCCACCGTATTTTTTACCGGCCTGCTTGCTGCACTTTCCGGAGGTTATGCCTTTCATACCATTTTCTCTCACAGCGGATGGGCCATTGCATTCGGGCTTCTTTGGGGTTGTGTTATCTTCAACCTCGATAGGTTTATTGTCTCTACCATGAAGAAAAACCGTAAGGGTCGGTGGCATGAGTTATTAATGGCTAGTCCAAGAATTTTGTTGGCGGTTATGCTGGCCATCGTAATTTCCAAGCCACTGGAACTCAAGATTTTTTCTAAAGAGATCGACCGAAAACTGGTGCTGTTGGAAGAAACCATTTACCAGAAAGAAATAGCCACCATAGACCAGCGCTACCAGCAACAAGCATCACTTCTGCAGGAGCAGATCAATACTTTGAAAGCAGAAATAGAAGCCAAACGGGCTAAACGCAACGAACTTGCAACCCTGGCCAGACAAGAAGCCGATGGTACGGGAGGCTCTATGCAAAGAAATGCAGGGCCAATTTATCTGTTAAAAAAGGCCGATGCCGACAGGGCACAGACCGAACTGGAGTTGAGCATTGCTACCAACTCTCCCAAAGTAGAAGCATTGCAAGGTGAGCTCACCGCGCTGAGGCAAAAGCAAAACATGGAGTTGGCCGGTATTCAACGAAACCCCTGGAATGGTATGGCAGCCCAATTGGAGGCACTCCGGCAGATTAGCCTGGAAAACAAAGCCATCTATTGGGCCAACATATTTATTATAGCTCTGTTTATAATGCTGGAATGCTCGCCCGTAATTGTGAAAATACTGGCTCCTAGGGGGCCATACGATGAGCTTTTAGAGATTAGAGAACACTTCTTTAAAAACCACAATCTCGAAAAGATTGCACAAATGGACTTTGATACGCGAGAGCGGCTAAGTCCGCTGATTAGCTAATACCCTCAAACTTTGCAACCGAGGTCGGCCAACAAGTTACAGGTGTAATTCTATACGTTGTATTCGTCTAATAAGTACTTGAGTAAACACAAGCATACGACCATATCTTGATGGCAGGGAGTTGGCTATGCTTGTGGATTTGGTACTTTCTCCAGGTTCTTTGGCTAGAACAAAAAAAGCTGCAACTCCATGACCGGAGTTGCAGCAAGATATTTTGGGGAGCTATTACCAGTCTTTCTTAACCTTCTCCAGATAAACATCTCCTCGCTCCAATCGGCCCCTTGAGCCTCTTTCATACTGAACAATTTTTCCCTTGTCCATCAGCCACACGTCATCGTCATGGCCAAAGTTTACATGCCTGTTCTTCCAACGCCTGTCGTCATTGTCAAAGATTTCTAATTCTCCTTCGCTCGTTATTCTCCATTCGGCATACTCCACCTCTCGTTCTCCAAATGCCCTGACCATTATTTTGACCTCTCCATTATCGCGAAAGTCCATCTTGATATCAATCTCCTCCAGAATGTCAGATACTAAACCAGTGACAGAACCTGCAATTTTTCTTGCCAGCCAGTTTTCATCCTCCAAATCGCGCTCTATTTCATCTAAGTCGATGTCTATGACCATGCGCCATTCTCCAAGAAGTTCCTTTTCGGTAATTTTAGATTGTGCCAATGAGGTGGTGCCCACCAGACAAAGGCAAAAAAGTGAGATGAGTTTTTTCATGATGACCTTAAAGTTTGTTGATGACTTAAAGACGCAGCCCGACCTTTAAAGTTACAGGCTTTGTGCGTTTACATGCCTAAAGGAACATACTCTGGCTCAACGGAATATCTTAACAATCAATTCATTATTCATTGAATTCTGATTGATATTGAAACAATACCTTTCCCTATCAATACGGCTATGGAAGTAAAGTTGATAAGGGCCCAATCGAACGATCGATGGTACTCGGAGGAGAATCTCAATCTACTAGGGAAAACATTCAAGGTTCATTTTTGTGAGCTGGCTTCTAAAGAGCTAAAAAGAAATGTTTACGAAATATTGACCGGCAGCCACAAAGGCAAATTACTAGACGTTAAGGACACACGGATAATGGTTAATCTTGAGCTATGATCCCTGTATATCAGAAAAGCGCTGGCGGCTACGCACAAACAGCCCTTGCCCTTTTCCTACCACCTTTCCGTGCTCATTTATAATCTCTGACTGCGCCAGCCATTCTCCTTCTCGGGCTTCAATCACCGTGCCTCTGGCGGTAAGCTGCCCTTCAGTAACCGGACGAACAAAGTGAATCTCATAGCTCTTGGTAACAATGAAGTATTCCTGCTCAAGCGTAGCTGCGGCAAAATACGCGGCATCGTCCAGCATCTTAAAATATACGGCCCCGTGCATGGCCATGGCCGCATGAAAGAAGTCTTCTTTTACTGCCAGTCGATACTCTGCCGAGCCCTCTGAAAGCCTGAGCTCAGAGCCACTAAAAATTCTCTGGTTGATTGGGGCAGCCTGAAAAACCTCTGCCAAAAATGTATAGTGTCTATTGTTTGACATAATCCTCAATTAGTCCGAATTGAATAAAGTGGTGCTTGAAATGCTTGCGATGAAAAAGTAGCCATTCGCTGGCTTTCATAGGCCCTCCAAAAGGATGGTTGGCTATAAAATCGGGCTGTTCCCGTGCCAATTCCAGAAAAGATAATGTTTCTTCGAGCAACTTGGTCTTAGCCGTGTGTAAGTCGGGAAACCTCAAAGGCAACAGCTCATTGTTTCCTACCGGAGAAGGCACATTCCTGCGCATCGGGCTATCTTTCATTAAGTATGCCTTGGTGGCCGGCCATTCTTCTTCTTGAGTTACAATGGGAATATTGACTTTACCCACCGACATCTTAAACGTAATAATAAGATGCTCCACCATATGCTGAGGTGTCATTTTGCCCCATGTAGCCTCACTTTCTTCCGTGAGGTCAGCCAAATGAATAGGCGCATCTTTTTTTAAATACTGTTCTGCCCGGGTTGTTTCCATACTTATCTACTTCAGTTCTTGAACTGCCCTCACAATTCGATGCTTAGCCTTTCTCAAGGCTTAGAATTGAAAGGTTAAGGCAATGGCTCTTTTCAACATCCTCAATATAGCTGAATGACCTGAGTAAGCGAAAGCGATTTTCTTCTCAGTATTTTAAGAATAGAGCTCTATTGATTCTTCGGACGAACAAGGTCATAGGTATTTCTGGTTGCAGGCTCAACTACATTTCTCTGAAGCACCTTAATTCAGAAACGCTCACTCATAAGTACTCCAACCTCTTTTCATGAAAACCCGCACAATAATGAAGCCTTTATGCTTTTATCTGGATAAGTCGCCTCCGCCCAAGTTTCAAAAAAAAGGCTTTGCCCTAAATGCATTGGAAAAGTTATAAAAGAAAGAAGGCCGTCTTAAAAGCTTCAAACCTCATCATTCTGAATTTATTTCAGAATCTGTTAGTTTGATTGTCAGCTATCTAGAGACCCTGAAACAAGTTCAGGGTGACGCTAACCAGGCTTTTAAGACGGCCCTACTTATTCGTTATTAATCTTCTCCTAAGAAAGGATATCTATAGTCTACCGGTGGAACGAATGTTTCCTTGATTAATCTTGGAGACACCCATCTGAGCAAGTTGATCATTGAACCGGCCTTGTCGTTGGTTCCTGAGCCTCTGGCTCCACCAAATGGCTGCTGACCTACAACTGCTCCTGTTGGTTTATCATTGATGTAGAAGTTACCCGCAGATTGCTCCAGGGCCTTCACCCCTACTTCTAGCGCATATCTGTCTTGCGAGAAGATGGCTCCGGTCAATGCATATGGAGAAGTCTCATCAACCAACTTCAAAGTGGCTTCGAAGTCTTTTGGCTCATACACATAGATGGTAATTACCGGGCCAAATATTTCTTCGCACATGGTGGTGTACTTCGGGTCGGTAGTTAACAATACGGTTGGCTCAATGAAGTAACCCTTAGATTTGTCATAGTTACCACCGGCAATCACTTCTACTTTATCGCTTGCCTTGGCATCATCAATATACTTAGCAATTTTGTCGAAAGACTTTTCATCAATTACTGCATTGATGAAATTGGTAAAGTCTTCTGTACCTCCCATTTTGAAGGTTTTAAGGTCTTCTATTACATAACCTTTTACCTCTTCCCACATGTTGCTCGGAATGTAAGCTCTTGAAGCAGCCGAACACTTTTGCCCCTGGAATTCAAAGGCACCTCGTGAAATAGCCGTAGCAACGGCCTTGGCATGGGCAGACTCGTGGGCGATTATAAAGTCTTTTCCGCCTGTTTCTCCCACTATTCTAGGATACGACTTGTACTTATAAATATTCTCACCAATAGTTTTCCAAATGTGCTGGAATACGCCTGTGCTGCCGGTAAAGTGGATACCACCAAAGTCCTGATGTTTAAAAATCACATCTCCGGCAGTGGGTCCGTCTACATAGAAAAGGTTAATGACCCCCGGAGGTACACCCGCTTCGGTAAACACCTCCATAAGCACATGTGCAGAGTAGATTTGTGTGTAAGCCGGCTTCCAAACTACCGTATTCCCCATCATGGCCGGAGCTGTTGGCAAGTTACCGGCAATGGCTGTAAAGTTGAATGGAGTAAGTGCGAACACAAAGCCTTCCAATGGTCTTTGCTCTACGCGGTTCCAGATACCTGCTGAAGACTCTGGCTGTTGCTTGTAGATCTCCGTCATGTACTGCACGTTGAACCTCAAGAAGTCTACAATCTCACAAGCCGAATCAATTTCGGCCTGAAAAGCGTTTTTAGACTGCCCCAACATGGTAGCTGCATTCATTTTATAACGGTACGGACCGGCAATCAACTCGGCAGCTTTCAAGAAGATGCTAGCGCGATTTTCCCAACTCATGTTGGCCCAATCTTTTTTGGCTGCCATGGCAGCATCTATCGATGCCTGAACGTGTGAGGCATCTCCTTCAGAAAAATACCCTAAAATGTGCTGATGATCGTGGGGAGGAGAAAGCGGCTTCTTTTTATCGGTGCGCACTTCTTTCCCATTGATGTACATGGGAATATCTATTTGTTTTGAACGCGCCTCTTCAATAGCTGCTTTGAGCTTGGCTCTTTCTGGAGAGCCCGGAGCATAGCTATATATAGGTTCGTTTTTTGCTACTGGAACGTTGAAAAATCCGGTTGCCATAGTTTACTTTTTAGGGTTATACATTTCTATAGCGGCAAATATAAGAGTTCGCCTACGGAAGCAAAACCTATCCGTGATTAGAGAATGCTTTTAAGCTCAAGAAGGTTCGATATCTCGTGTTGCACTGCCACATTTGTAGCCATTCGTGTTGGGTTAAACCAAACATGGTCCATGTCTACCCGCTTGGCCCCTGCTATGTCCGAGTCGAGGTTATCGCCAATCATAATGGAATTGAAGCAATCGGCTCCGGTAAGTTCAAAGGCCACCTCAAAAATTCGGGGATTAGGCTTCCGCGAGCGCGAAGACTCAGAGGTTATAACACGTTGAAAATAAGGTATAAGATTGGAAGACCTGAGCTTGGTATGTTGAATATCATCGAAACCATTGGTGATAAGGTGCAGCTTATACTTAGCCGATAAATAGTCGAGCACTTCTGTGGCGTAATCGAACAACCTGCTTTTGGTGGGTGCCAGCGCCACGTACTCTTCTTCAAAAGTTGCGGGTAAATGTTCGGGACTCACCCGCAGTTTATGAAAAATCTCAGGAAACCTGCGCTTTCTAATATCTGCTCTTCCAATGCGGTGGTGATTATACAAATCCCACAACTTGTGGTTTACCTCAAAAAACATGGCCACAAGATCTTGTTTTGTAAAGGCTTCAAGCTGTTCCAGTTTGTGCACCTCATACAATTCATGCAAGGCTTCTGCGGCATTGGCATCATAATCCCAAAGGGTATGATCCAGATCAAAAAAAATATGCTGGTACTTACTCAAGGTTATTTATAGAAGACTCTGTTTTGAAAACGGTTTTGAGCCAGCTCGCGATTAGATGCCAAAATTTCATACGTTTCCTGGTCTTTTTGCAGCGTAGTATCTTTCACCAAAAACTCAAAAATGCGATGTACTATTTCTTCTACCTCTTCGCGCAAACTATAAAAGACCCATTGGTCTACTTTGCGCGCACTTATTATTCCGGAGTTCTTTAAATAGGTTACATGCCTTGAGGTTTTGGTTTGAGTAAACTCCAAAATATGCTCCAAATCGGAAATCGTCAGCTCTCCGTTACGGTACAGTAAATGTAAGATACGAATCCTCGATTCTTCCGAAACGGATTTAAATATCTGGCTGCCAAAGGATAAGCTAAAATTCTTAAGTCGCATGGCCGGTTAATTCTTGTTAATTTGGGGAGAATTAATCGAATACACCAATCAATTTTCCTCAACTGCTTGTTAAGTTTGTAAAAGCAAGGGAAGTGAAGAGTCATATCTAATTGGCTATCTTTACGTTTGAAACAATATTATGCTGCTGCAAAAATCTTCTTACTACAAAGTTCTATTCATCATTGCCGGTTTGTTCATGCTATCCTTGCAAAGCAAAGCGCAACAGCCTTCTGAGTTACATGTTGTTCAGGTTTCGGGTTTGGTGATGAACGCAGACAGTACCATTACCATACCCGGGGTTCATATTTATGACGAACGTGGCCGGGGTATTCCTACCGACTTCAGAGGCTGGTTTAGCAAGGCCTTTGTGGCCGGAGATACGCTTACTATTAGTGCTATTGGTTTCAAAAACCGAAAAGTGGTAGTACCCGATTCGGTGGGTGATAGAGTAACCGTAATTTTCGCCTTAGAAGAAGAAGTTACCCAACTGGCCGATATTGAGGTTAACCCATTTCCAACGGAAGAACTCTTTAAAGAGGCCATTCTCGCCATGAACCTTACCCGTGAGCAAGAAAATGTACTGAACAGCTATGAGCCTGAAATTATTCGGGAACTGGTGAGAACCATGCCTTTGGAAGGTTCTTCGAGCATGAACTACCGTTACATGATGAATCAGCAATTCCAGAATTTGCAATATTCATCGGGGCCAAGAACCAACCCATTGCTCAATCCTTTTGCATGGGCCAACTTCATCAATTCCTTAAAGAAAAAGAAGAACTAGGTATAAGCCTACTTCTCGTTCACCTTAAAATCAACCAGGTAATCTGTGCCTAAAAGTGTATGATCTGCATTGGTGTACCAGGTGCGGTTTTTAGGAATACGCAGGCCATTTTTAATCTCCATGCCTTCCAGCACAATGTATTCTCCATCATTGGCTGTCTCATTGTGGTAAAACCGATAGCCAACCATCTCATAAGTTTCGGGCTTAAAATAAAAGTACCAGGTGTCTTTACCCACTTGGGCATCATAACTAACCTTTAGCTGCAAAGTTTCCAGGCCGGCAAACTGGGTTCTTAGTACCGTAGGATCGATCCGGGTACCCGGGTCTTTCAACTTCATGGGTAGTCCGTAGAGGTAGGAATAATAATTCCTCCACCTTCTGGCTCTTTCAGGAGTCAAACTTAGGGAATCGGCCTGAAGAGAGTCGGCCGGAGGTAAAAAGTCTACCCGAAAATCAGTGGAGTCGCGCCCGTCTACCATCCACTCCAAAAGCTGTCCTCTTTGCAACATCCGCAAGTAAAATGAGCCTTTCGAGTTGTTAATAGATACCTCACTTCTTCGTACGGGTCGGTTAGGGGCTTGCATATCTATGATGAGCTTAACAGAAGCGGTGGACCAACGATTGCCCGGATCATGAAACTGAATGGCCCGCTTTAGTAATTCTTCGCCACTAATTTCCTGCGCCCTAACAACTCCTACACTTAGCAAAAGTAGTATGCCAACAATTATTCTCATAGTCTGCAATTATCTCTTCAAATTAAGTGCAATAAAATCAATTTGTTGTTGGTTTCGGTGCTCACCAGTCATTTCGCAGTCCTTACACTGCCTCTTCAATGTTAATTAGCGCCTCAGGCTGCCTTAATCTATCAGATGTTATTATTTTTGCCCACTATCTGAACCCGACTTCATGAATATTCCCGCCTGGAACCCACAATATTTGGAACCTATTCTTGCCTTTGTGCTGGTTACTATTGGTTTTAGTCTTTATCACTTTGTATCGATATCCACTAAAATTAAAAACAAGTATCAGGGCCGTTTTGGAGCCGAAAGAGGCAATACCAAATTCTTATGGATGACACGCTACCTGGGAGCTATGAGCATAGGTGTTGTTCCGGCTATTATAATGATGATGGTTATGGGAAAAACACCTGAAGACTATGGCGTGGCCTTTAAAAACCACGGCACCAGCCTGGCCTGGATTTTGGGACTAGCGACCATTATTATTCCCATGAATTTTTTTAACTCCAAAAAGGAGAAGAATCTGGCTTTTTACCCCAATGTGCGCGAAAAGGAATGGACCAAGCCAATGGTGGCTACCAATGCTTTTACCTGGGTGGCCTATCTTTTTGGCTACGAGCTCATGTTTAGAGGCTTGTTGCTCTTTGCCACCGTGCCGCTAATGGGTGAGTGGCCTGCTATAGTGCTCAATGCTGCCATATATGCATTGGTACATGTACCTAAGAATTTAGAAGAAACCATTGGTGCTATTCCGTTGGGTATTGTGCTTTGCCTTATTACCCTAACTACCGGAACCTTTTGGGTGGCTTTCTTCGTCCACATAACGTTGGCCTTGTCTAACTTCTTTTTCTCTTTGAAACATCACCCTGAAATGAAAGTGATCTAATGCCGAAAAGAATCTTCATTACCGGAAGCACTGGCTTTATAGGCCAGAAATTAGCCAAAAACCTGGCCGATGAAGGGCACGAGGTAGTAGCTCTAATTCGTTCGAAAGCAAAAGCCAAAAATCTGGAGCACGACCGTATATCTATGGTTGAAGGCGACTTGTTTGCTAAGGAAGCCCTATTACAAGGTATGGAAGGCTGCGATGAGGTGTATCACCTGGCGGCCTTCGCCAGTGTATGGGCCAAAGACAATACCTTTGAGCGGGTGAATATAGATGGCACCCTGAACATACTGGAGGCTGCAAAAACACAAGGTGTTAAAAAAACCCTGGTCACTTCTACGGCAGGAGTTATCGGACCGGCCATAGATGGCCCGGTGAATGAAGACACTCCACGCAAGGTAGATTTCTTTACGCCTTATGAAAGCTCCAAGTATGAATCGGAACTGCGAATAAAAGAGTATGTACAAAAAGGGCAGCACGTGGTTATAGTAAATCCCACTCGTGTATATGGTCCGGGCCCGCTAAATGTGAGTAACTCTGTGACCAAACTGGTGAAGCAATACATTGAAGGCAAATGGAAGTTTATGCCTGGCGATGGAATGAGCACCGGAAACTACGTGTATGTTGAAGATGTAATTAATGGCCACAAACTGGCCATGGCCAATGGCAGGCCTGGCGAACGCTACCTGCTTGGAGGAGAAGATGCTACCTACCATGAGCTGTTCGACACCATTGCCGAAATTGGTGGCAAGAGACACAAGCTCTATAAAATGCCACTGGGAGCCATGCTCACCTTTGGCAAAATCCAGCTGTTTATGGCCGAAAACTTTGGGCGTCAGCCAATGATTACTCCGGGCTGGGTAAAAAAATACCTCTATGAATGGAGGGTCTCCAGCGAAAAAGCACAAAAGGAACTGGGCTATGAGATTACTCCGCTAAAAAAAGGAATTGAAGAAACTGTGAACTGGCTAAAGAATGGCAAATAAAACATATGCCCTAATTACAGGGGCTAGCAACGGAATAGGAAAAGCCTTTGCCGAAGAATGTGCCGCAAGAGGTAAAAACGTGCTTTTGGTGGCTTTACCTGAACCAAAGCTTGAGGAGGTAACCAACCAGCTAAGCAGCCAATACACAGACCTATCTTTCCATCACCTGGGCATTAATCTTATGGAACAGGGAGCTCCAAGACAGATTCTCAACTGGTGCCAGGAAAAAGGCTACGTTGTAGACTTACTGATTAACAATGCCGGCCTGGGCAACTCTGGCCCTTTTGTGAGCCGACCTTCAGAATTTTATGAAGGGCAAATGCAGCTAAACATGGTTTCGCTGGTTAGTTTAACCCACCTGTTTCTTCCTATGATGATGAGCCTTCCGAAGGCCAATATCATTAACGTAGCCAGTATGGCCGCCTTCTACGACATCCCCTTTAAAGGAATATACTCGGCCAGTAAAAAATTCGTGCTTTCCTTTTCGCGCTCTCTCAACAAAGAGCTGGAAGGTTCATCGGTGAGCATTACAGTACTGTGCCCGGCATCGGTACCTACCAATCCGGATGTAATGTTGCGAGAAAAGGAACTGGGACTAATGGCCCGACTCTCCAGCCGAAGCCCGCAGCAAGTGGCTCAATATACCCTAGACAAAATGCTTCAGGGCCGGCAAGTGGTTATTCCCGGTTTCTTTCCCCGGCTATATAAGCGTATTGGCACTGTAGTGCCTTATCGTGCCAGGCTAAACATACTCGCCAAACAGTTTATTAAAAACAGTAAGTAACCACTGATCTCCCGTCCGGTGGGTAACTCTGCATTATCCTACTCGGCAATTACTGATCTGTGATTTTATCTTTGCTTCGGCAGCAGGGTATAACCGGTTCCGGCTTAGCAATTTTTATTCTTAGGCAGTCTCACTATCTTCTCGGCACTTTTTGCTTATGAATTCTACAAAAAAGCCCGAGGTTAAGTTTTATCATGCCGTTTTACCTGTAGCATTTCTTTCAATTATGATTGGCTATGGGCTTATTCTCAGGCCTCAGTTTCTCAATCAGGAGGCCTTCCCCTTAGAAATTGTGTTTCTCATATCTTCGGTTTTTGCCATCGCCCAATTGCTTATTATGGGCTTTAAGTGGGAAGACATCCTTCAGTCCATTGTCCGAAAGCAGGCAAAGGGGCTACCTGCGCTGCTTATTTTGCTGGCCATAGGTATTATCATTGGCTCATGGATTATTTGCGGAACCATACCCATGTTTATCTATTACGGTATAAAACTCATTAACCCGGACTACCTCTACGTGCTGGCCTTTCTGATTCCGATTATTTTCTCCACACTCACCGGCACCTCCTGGGGAGCCATTGGCACCATAGGAGTAGTGCTGATTGGTATTGCACAGGCAGTAAATGCCGATTTGGCCATAACTGCTGGAGCCATTGTTGGGGGTGCCTTCTTCGGAGACAAAATCTCTCCACTTAGCGACACCACCAACCTGGCCGCTATGGCCGCTGAAACCGATTTATATGCACACATCCGATCTATGATGAACACGACTTTACCGGCAGCTCTTTTCGCTCTGATTGTTTACTTCATTATGGGGCTGGTTAACCCGATTGATTCCGGAGAAGTGGATAATGCAAAGGTTGAAGAGACCTTATCGGCCATTGAGCAAATGTTCCATTTTAGCCCACTGCTGTTTATTCCTCCCCTCATTGTACTGTATGGCTCAATAAGGAAAAAAGGCACTTTGCCAACCCTGTTATCATCTTCTATTGTAGCAGCATTACTGGCTATCATTCTACAAGACTATAGTCTGGAAAATGTGATTAAAACCTTAAACACAGGCTTTGAAACTTCTATGGCTGGCTGGATGAAAGAGGTTCCGGATAGTATTGTAACCCTTTTTTCGCGCGGTGGACTTTATGAGTTGAGCTTCGCTTTTATGATCGCCATAATAATTTTTGTATTCGTGGGATCCATAGATATGATTAATGCCATGCCAAGAATTGTAGACAGACTTTTTTCTTTTGCTAAAAACAGGCCGTCTGTCATTATCTCTTCTTTAGTCGCTACAGGTTTCACCAATGTGACTACTTCTAATCAAACAGCCACCAGCTTTATTATTGGCGATGCTTTTGCCAAAAAGTATGACCAACACCGCATTCCACGAAAAGTGCTTTCCCGTTCGATTGAAGATTACGGAACCATGCTTGAAAATAGTGTTCCCTGGACCACAACGGGAGTCTTTATAGCCGCTACCTTGGGGGTTGCCGTTGAGCAATACTGGTTCTGGCAACTAACCACCCTGGCCAACCTGATTATTGCTCCGTTGCTGGCCATTACAGGAAAAGGCTGTTTTTATAATGAAGTTGATGTCGAAAAAGACCCAAAAAATGAGTGAGATGAACAAAGCAAATATAGAAACCCTGCTGGCGCATGATTCCGAAAGAAACCCTAATGGGGCCGTTGTGCCACCCATCTTTCAGAACTCACTTTTTACCTTCGAAAACTGGGATGCTATAGATGAAGCCTTTGACCACCGAATGGACAGCTTTATTTATACCCGAGGAAGAAACCCTACGGTAAAGTTGGTTGAAGAGAAGTTGGCTGCACTCTGCGGTGGAGAAAAAGCGCAGTTATTTCCTTCTGGAATGGCCGCCATTTCTGCCGCTATTTTACACTGCGTAAATGCAGGCGATCACATAGTGACCATAAAAAATCTGTATGGCCCGGCCAACAACTTCATATCTTCCTACCTCAAGCCCAAGTTCAATGTGGAGGTAACTTACGTTACCGGTAAAGAAGTTTCTGACTTCGAACATGCCATTCGGCCAAATACCCGATTAATATACCTGGAAAGTCCTTCTTCGGCCGTTTTTTCTCTACAAGACATTGAAGCGATCGCCCAACTGGCGAAAGACAGGGGTATTAAAACCCTGATCGACAATACCTGGGCGAGCCCTATTTTTCAGAAACCGCTGGCTATGGGCATTGATTTGGAAATGCATTCTTGCTCAAAATACATTGGCGGCCATAGCGATGTGGTGGCCGGATTGATTGTTGGAACCAAAGAAGATGTGGAGTCTATTTCGCTGAAGGAATTTGAGTGGATTGGAGCCAAAATAGCTCCTTTCGAAGCCTGGCTGCTCCTGAGAAGCCTGAGAACATTACCTATTCGAATGAAACAGCATCAGGAAAATGCACAGGCAGTAGCTCGTTTTCTGGAAAACCACCCTAAAGTTCAGTTGATTCGTTATCCCGGAGCCAATTCGTTCGATCAGAAAGAATTGGCCGAAAAACAAATGACAGGCTTTACAGGGCTAATGAGCTTTCAGCTAAAAACCAATGATTTGGAAAAAATCAAAACTTTTGTGAATAGCCTGAAATACTTTCATCTGGGAGTGAGCTGGGGCGGCCACGAAAGCCTTATTTATGCTCCCGCCATTAGCTATCTGAAAGAGTTGAGCCGGGAGCAGTTTACAGGCCTGGGTATTTCGCTCGGAGACATGCGCATTTCTGTAGGCCTGGAAAATAAAGAGGATTTGATTGGAGATTTGGATAGGGCTCTTGAATTAGTTTAGAAAATGGAAAGGGTGAAAACCATACCTCTCATACTTGCCATTTTGGGTCTATTATTGGGCTGCTATCAAAAAGAAGAGCTAATCTTTGCCGCTAGTGATGAACTTCATTTTATTGGCCTGTATAAAAAAGAAAATCGTTTCCACATACTCTACAATGCCTTCAGTACAGCTGTGGGTCGCTTTGTACTCAGAGGTGATTCAATCTTGCTCGATTATGACGAAAACCAGTTCAGGAACTTCAATGCGGACGATCAACTAACAAAATTACTAGTCATTGATAGCCAGCTAAATAGGATAAGCTCTGTGGACGAGCATCGAAAATTCTGTGCTGAGATCTATCTGGATAATCGCTAAAAATGAAGCTAACTCTATAAATTCCTGATCATCTCTTATTCGTAGATTAACGCTCTCAACCACTACACAGCCAATATCCTGGACGGAGCAGAAATGCTCTGCAAGAACATTATATCTCAACATTTGCCATCATAGAAGCGATATGTACTCCCTCTTTCCCTACATCTTCTAAAGAGAAAAAGCATCTACCAAAAGAAAAAGCCATCCCGATTGTTCGGAACGGCTCTTCGCATTTCTATTTAGGCAAACTAGTTGTCTAGTAAATATCGGGAGAAACTTCGCCCATTTACTTCCGCATACTTGGTAATAATATCCCAGCGTACTTCCATATCCTTCACGTCCAGGTTGCCACGTACTTTGGTGTATTTCATATCGAGCGATCGCTCAAACCTGGCTGCATTAAAATTGGCTCCATCTCTAAACTTAGTGTATTTAAACATAGCGTCTTCATCGAACACTGTTTTGGAAAAATCGGCTCTGTTCTCAAATTCCGCGTATTTAAAAGTGGTTTCTTCTTCAAAAGTAGAGCCGGCAAAAATAGCCTCACCTTCAAAATTGGAATACTTGAACATGGCATCACGGCTAAAAGTACAATTCTCAAAGCGCACATCTCTTTCAAAATCGGCCGTGAAGGTGTATTCCGTTCTTCTGTCGTGATAGTATGCAATTACAGCGTCTTTGAATGTGCAGTTTACAAAAGACACCTTGCTCTCTATGGATTCGTTGACGGTGTTATCTCCGCCATCGCGCCACCATCGCCTTTTTGTTGGTAGTTCCGGTAGTTTTTCTTCCATAAACGTAAAGTCGAGCACACCTTCAATGGTGGCATTGGAGTAGCTCACATCTTCACCGCGTTTCAGGGCTTCCATTATATCAGAAGCCTTTACTATGGTTTGGGCGTTGCCCTGAACCACCAGAAGTAAAGCAAATAAAGTAAGGGTAATAGTTTTGAGTTTGTTTGTTGACATGACCTTCGGGTTATAATGCTGTAGTTGTTAGACTTGCGAACGATGAAATCGTTACAAGTATTTCTAAGATGAACTTAAACCCGAAGGGGTTGCATGAAAACAAAAAAAATGTCTCGCAAACCCTGTTCACATCCTCCTGAGCCAACCTACACCAGGTGGGTTCAGTACGACATCAATTCTGGTTTACGAGACAGCTATACGGGGCTATTATTATTTATTCAGAAGCGGCTTGCTCTCCTTTGTAAATAATTACACCATTGGCGACAAAAGAAAGTTCGTCTTTTGGTTCAGTAATAGCCAATATTTCTTCTTCCGGCTTACCGGCATCAGCGGCATAATGCTTCAATGTTTCTACATCGGTTAGGGTGCGGGTAACAATTCCTTCAATAAGGGCATAGTTGCCTTCCATTCCCTCTTTCGGCACAAAGAAACCGTAATCTTTAAAGGTTACTCTCATTTCTTCTCCGTTGGGCAACACTAGGTTCATCCAGCAACCTTTCATGGCGCATGTGGCTGTAATTTCGCCTTTTACCTTCACCATCACCGAATCGGAAGTTTCCAGTTTGGCCATCATAGACTCCACAGAAATGGCTCCTTCTTCTGAGATTTCTGCACCGTAAGTCCCTACCACATCGGCCTTATCGGCTTTTACCTCTGTCTGCTCCGTTTTCTTATCGGCACAAGCCCAAACAGTGGCCAGCATTACTACAGCTAAAAATATCTTTTTCATGTTGTTTTAGTTTGTTTCAAAATTAACAAGTCATTCAATGCCAGACTAATAGGCAGCGGCTAATTATTTTTCCTTTTTCAATTCATCGATCACCTCTTTCAGATAATCCAGGGCCTCTTCCGGGCTTCTAAACCCACTGCCCGCTGCAAACATTTCGCCTTCTCCACGCATGAGCCATTCAGCCGATATGCGCTGGCCGTCAAGTTCCAACGAAAGTAACTTTTCCAATACCGGGCCACTGGGGTAGCTTAGTCTTCCCTTAGGGTTCACCAAATTGAACATCACCGATGAGCTTACCTCCATGCGCTTGGCAAAAGCGCTTTCACTGTCGCCAAAAGCCTTAATTATTTCTGCTATTCTGGAATTGATTGACATACCTGAAGCAAAGAAAAACGTTTAAGCCTAAAATCCATGAATGCAAACACGACCAATAACGAGTCATATGCCAAAGGGTTTATTATTTTTGCTGCCGTGGTGTGCTTATGAGAACTGAAAGCCCAAAACTATTTATATCTGCGCTGCTTCTGGCCGTTTCTTTTTGGAGTTTGGAAATTCCCAAAAGAGCCTTCCGGTTTTATGAGAAAGGCGAGATAACCAAAGCCCTGGAAGCATTGGCTAAGTCGGTTGAAAAAGACAGCCTTAACCCTGCCGCCTATTTCCTATATGCTCAGATTTATAGCCAACCAAACCTGGAACACTATGATACGGACAAAGCCTATGACCAGGTGCACAGATCAATCAGGCAATTCAAAACCATTAAAAACCCTAAAGACCTGGAAAGTCTGGCCGATGTAATGGTGGATTCGGCAAGGCTTGAACAGCTCAAAGACAGAATTGACAGCCTGAAATTTGAAGAGGTAAAAGGTGTACATACTATAGAAAACTACAACGCCTTTATTGCTCGCCACAACGATGCTTCGCAAGTAACACAGGCCATAGATTTGCGCAACTCCATTGCCTTTTCTAAAGCCAGCTCGGAGCATTCGTGGCAAGCCTATAAGGAGTTTATGGAGCAATATCCGAAAGCCAAAGAATATGCCAGAGCCGACTCGTTATACCGGCTGCTCATTTTTAAGGAGCGCACCACCGATGGCAAGCTGGCTTCTTACAAAACTTTTCTGGAAGAATTCCCCGACACCCCTTACTTGGACAGTATTGTTCATGAAATCTTCCGAATAAGTACTGCCACTAACCGCCTCGATGACTATGCTGCTTTCTTTAGAGAGTACCCCTCAGAAGAGTTGCTGGCTATAGCCTATAAGCGCATGTATCATACGTATAAACAAAAATTTGGCACTGACGACTTTCTGGATTTCTACCCCTCGCCATTGTGGGGGGATTCAATCAGGCAAATTCAGCTATTGGAAAAGGGCTATTGGATACCCAAACTCACGGAAAACACCATAGAATTTCTAAATGCTCAAGGGCAATCTCAGTTAAAAACCCTGTACACAGATATTCCGCAGCGTTGTCTTTGTGAACCCATAACTACCGATTTTGTGATTGGGCAATACAACGGCAGCGGGGCCATTATTGCGCGAAATGGAAAACTGCTTTATTCAGGCAACATTAGCGATGCCAAAGATGCCGGCTATGGCTTTATAGTGCTCTATGGCGATGAAGGGCAAACCCTCCTGCACAAGTCGGGGCAATTAATCATTGACCAGCCCAAAGAAGAAATTGCGGTTTTAAACGAGTCATTTATTCGTACCCAAAGCGAAGGTCTGTACGGACTCACAAGCATTAATGCACTCAGTTATCTACCTCATGCTTACACACGAATAGACACCCTGGCAAGTCTTATTCTGTTAGAAAAAGATGGACGCATGGCCTTGGTGGCCCCGGAAGTACTGCACCCCGCTCTTGATGGCGAAACACCTTCTATTGAAATGGCTTATGATGAAGTTGAACTGCTGGAGAATGGCCGCATTTGGGTAAGCAGCAAAGGACAAGAGGCCATATTAGACGAACGCCTACGGGTCATTATACCTTTTGGTAATTATGAAATATATGACGAACCCTATGGCTGGAAACTGGTAAGCTCCAAAGGTATTCGTGTATTGCACGACCGATACCCTCAACTGGCTACTCAGGAATTGCAGCAGGTAAAAGAAAGCGAACAATGGCTGGCTACGAAGCTCAACAACCAATGGGCTCTCTACGATCAGGTTGGCGATCTGCCCCCTATGACCAACCTGGACTCCCTTCAGCTTTTAGGCCAAAACATGGCACTTTTATGGCAGGGAAACAAAAATTGGGCTCAGTTCAAAAATGGAAAACGCATAGCTCTTGAAAAAGGCTGGGAACCGAAGCTACTTATACCACAAACTTATATTAAAACAGGAGATCCGGCTGTGAACGACTTCTTTATGCTCTCCAACGAAAAGAAGTATCGGAAAATATACAATCAGTTCGGCAGAGAAATTCTCTCCTCAACTTTTAATGAAGTAACGGCACTTGGTCCTAACCTCATCCGCCTGCAAAAAAGAAATGCCGCACTAGCCGATAGCACCGGCCACTACCTGCTCAATTTTGTGTACGATGGCATTGGCTCTAACGAAAGTGGCTATGTAAGCCTCTTAGACAAAGGAAAGTTTGGTGTTATTAACCCTACCAGAGGAATTAACATTGGCCCCAAGTTCGATAAGTTGCTCGAGCCATATTCAGATACTGTATTGGTGGCCACTCAGGGACGGTACAAAGGCTTTGTAAACAAAGAAGGCAAAGCCCTCACTGCCTTTGAGTTCGATGAGGTAACTTACTTCAACGATTCCATTGCCCTGGTAAGAATAGAAAACGAGTGGATGTTGGAAAACATCAGGAATGAAGACCTGCTCTACGAACAGATCGAATCGTTCGAAATCATCGATGTGGGCGAAGAAGATAAAACCCTTTTTATAACCACCGTAAACGGGCAAGGTATTTATAGTGAAAGCATGGGCGAAGTAATTCAGCCCACCTACACCTTTATACGCCTTCTGGGAACTCCGGCCAACCCCGTTTATTTTGCTGTTAAATTGGTGAAGGAAGCCAACATTTATGTAGTTATATACTACGACAAAAAGGGTAATAAACTCTTCACACAAAGTTTCCGCCAAGAGGAATATTATAAAATAGCTTGTCCTACAAATTAATACTTCATGAAAAAAATTACGCTGAGCCTTCTATGCTGCCTTTCATTGGCTACACTTAAAGCACAAAACACCAATCCCAAACTTGTGGTGGGCATTGTGGTAGATCAAATGAAGCAAGAGTACCTATGGCGGTTTGAAAACGATTTTGGTACCGGAGGTTTTAAGCGACTGATGCACGAAGGCTTTATGGCCAAAAACGCACATTACAACTATGCCACTACCAGCACCGGGCCAGGGCATGCTTCAATCTATACGGGCACCACTCCATCAATACACGGCATTGTAAACAACAGTTGGTATAGCCGCCTGTTAAAGCGAGGAGTATACTGTGCTGAAGATACCACGGCCAATGCCGTTGGCGGTAGTGTAAGAAACGGACGCATTTCACCAGCCAACCTCTATAGTTCAACCATTACCGATGAACTCAAAATGTTCACCCAGCAACAAGCCAAAGTAGTGGCCATGTCTATTAAAGACCGAGGTTCGGCTCTTCCGGGAGGCCATCTTTCCGATGGCTCATACTGGTACGATAGCCAAACCGGCAACTTTATGACATCTACCTACTACATGAAAACCCTCCCTGAATGGGTAAGCCAATTCAACGATCGAAAATTGGCCGATGAATACCTCAACAACACATGGACTTTGTTTCTCCCCGAAGAAAACTACACTGAGAGTGGAGAAGATAATTCTAAATACGAAGGTGGCTTTCGAGGCAAGGAAAATCCTACTTTTCCGTATCATCTGGCACAACTTCGCGAACAAAACGGAAACTTTGGCATGCTGCCAAGCACCCCTTGGGGAAACACCATACTCACCGAGCTGGCTCTGGCTTCTTTAGAAGGCGAAAGCCTCGGAGAAGATGAAGTCACTGACTTTTTGGCCATAAGCTACTCGAGTACCGATTACATTGGCCATAACTTTGGCCCACAATCCAAAGAAGTGCAAGACACTTATGTTCGTCTGGATCGGGAAATTGAGCGTTTGCTGAACAAACTCGATGAAAAGTTAGGCAAAGGTAACTATGTGGTTTTTCTTTCGGCTGACCATGCCGTGGCGGAAAACTCTATCCGAATGAAAGAGCTGGGCTTCCGGGCAGACAATTTTGGCAGCCGTAATTTCTCAGAGTACCTTTCCCAAGCTATGAACGAGCGTTTTGGAGAAGCGGAGTGGTTCGAGAATACAGGAATGGACATCTTTTTCAACCATTCCACCCTAAAGACCAAAGGTGTAGACTTGTATGAAGCGCAACTTTTTGTTGCTCAACACGCCATGCAATTTCCAGGTATATACCTGGCTGTTCCGGGCATAGACCTTACTCGCAATAGCTATGAGAGCCATGTGCAATCATTGATTCAGAATGCCTATCACCCCAAAGAAAGTGGCGATGTAAAAATGGTGATGGAACCTGCCTGGCAATGGGGAGGTGCCAAAGGTACAGGTCATGGCAACCCATGGGCATACGACACACACATCCCCATAATGTTCTATGGTTGGGGCATTGAGCCCGGTACATCCGTTAGGCCTATACACATTACCGATATTGCCCCCACCATCAGTATGCTACTCAACATACGAATGCCTAGCGGCACCACTGGGCAACCCATAAGTGAAGCCTTAAAGTAAACAGCATGAAAAGACTTGTACTGATTGCCGTATTTAGCTGCAGTCTATGTTTCACAAATGGCTGGGCACAAAGTAAAGCCCGGGCAAAAGAGGCAAAGAAAGAATTTAAAGAGTACTTGCAGCTTATTGGAGAGTCGGACTGGGACGCTGTTATGGATAGAATTTACCCACAGCTGTTTACAGTGCTTCCAAAAGAAGCTATGACAAGCGCCTTCGAAGCCATTTCGTCCATGGGCTTTAAGATTCAGTTCGACAAAATGAAGGCGTTTGAAATAACCCATCTTGGTCTTGAGGAAAATGGCGATCAAAGTACTGAGGTTTACTTTGGCACCTACAAGGCCAACATACAGGTATACTTTCAGCAAGACATGTACTCTACTGAAGACTTTCCTACCCTTAAGGCGGTATTTGCTGCTAACCCAAAATACAAGTCGGTAGAATTTGTAGAAAAGGGCGGGTATTTCAAGATAGAATCAGAAAGTCATCTATTAAGCCTCTATACGAATAACCGGTGGTATTTTTTAGAGTTAGATACGAAGCAGCTACCACTACTGAAGCAACTGCTTTCTGCTCCGATTTATAGCACAATCGAAGCGACTCTTAAGTAAGCGGTGTGGTTCAAAAGCATTTTTTCTACAATCTATTTTCAGTATTCAGTTCAACCACTATATTTGCGTTCCGTTTGGGGGTTTAGCTCAGCTGGCTACCCGCCCGAGCCGTAACGCTCGGTACGGACGGGGAGCGCTACTACGAGAGAATGTACGTTTACATACTCAAAAGTAAAAAAGATCAATCCCAATATGTGGGAATGAGCGAAGAGCCCGAAAGACGGCTCCAAAAAGAACATAATGCAGGAAAGGTAAAGTCGACCAAATCAAAAATGCCATGGGAGATTGTTTACACCGAGTACTACCATACAATAGCCGAAGCTCGTCAGCGAGAAAAGTACCTTAAAAGTGCTGCTGGCAGAAGGTTTCGCAAATCATTGGGGGTTTAGCTCAGCTGGCTAGAGCGCTACACTGGCAGTGTAGAGGTCACCGGTTCGAATCCGGTATCCTCCACAGCATCAAAAGCCTTGCAGAAATGCAGGGCTTTTTTCTTTAAAGCACTGTTCTGAATCCTCCCTTATAATTATTAATCCGATAGACATCGGTACTGTCCATTATGCCAATGAGGCGATGCTATACATATAACGTGTAGTCTTCCCTTACCCCTAAAAGACGTAGTGTATACAGAACCTTCTGAGTTGTAGAGAGTAACCAACGGCACTTTATATACAATTCTCCAGTTATTCATCACTATTCAAAGTTGAAGAGTAAAGAGAACTTATGCCGGGCAGAATTATTAAAAATCCTAAATACTTACTCTGTTGAACAGTAAAGCTTATTTTGCCAAAGGAACTTCTCACCTGGGACTATCAAAATCTGGCAATTTATAACCGAGAAGATTTGTAGTTTCTTTCTCCTCATCTAGAGCGATTAAAATCTCATCTGATTGGTTAACCGAAATAACCCTAGTATTCTTCTCCAAGCTTAGCAAGGCAAGAAAATTTCCATCCCAATCCAAAACATAAACGCTATTTCCAAGCAAGGCATCGTCACCATCTTTTTCATAAGAGCGACCGCTGTAGAGAAGATAGATAAAACTGTTGGTCACTTCTACATCTATAAATGCCATTTCATTTTTATCGGATACAGTAACCCCAACCAACTCGGCATCACCCGAAGCAAGTTTTCCCGAATTATCAAAAACCTTAGGCTCACGTATATGTATTTTTAAGAGAGAAGTGAGGTGCTCTGAGTACTCCATTAAATCAATATTTGGACCATACATTGAAGCAAATACGATCCTATTGTCCATTGGCCTTTTCTTCATTAACCCTTGATGGGTTAAGTTCCATAATTTCTCAGGTAAGGCTGTTTCCTTCTCAAAGGGATAGTCGATAGCTGATTCAATATGATTGCCAAATCGATCCACTACGTCAAACCTATTTCCAAAATCAATTACATATATTGAGTCAACATGGGCAAAATTAGATGGATTATAGCCCAACTCTGCTACTTTGTTTAAAGTGACATCTTTGTTTCTGAGTGATTTTAAATCCACTGAGTAAATTGCTCCACCGGCATTAGGGACAATAATTTCTAATATATCTGCATTCTTACTATTAAGGTTTGCATTAGAGTAATCAGGTAACTCCTCAGGTCCTTGGCCTTGTACGCCAAACTCAACTAACTTCTCTGCTGTTCGGATATTGTAAACAGAATAATAGAATGGGCCCGGGAAGATTTTATTAATGATCAATAGCGAGTCCTTTAATATAAGATCGCGAATGGGCGACAACTCGTTTCTTAAGAAATCCCAACTATTGTCAGGTGAGAGCTTGAACACTTTCGGCACCTCAATATCACTCTGATCAAAAAGAACCTTCTCTTCTTTACATCCAAAAAATAGTATTGCTATAAAAATATATGCCTTTTTCATAATATGCCCCCGTCTAAGACGGGGGTATGAGGTTTGATTTAAGTTTATAGGGTTACTTACTTAAGTCTCATGGCGTATGTTTCGTTATTTTGCCACCATTTGTGTCTGCACAAATGGTCCCTATAAGGTGCTGTGAAGAAAAAGCTCGTCAAATGACGAGCTTTTTTTGTGGCCGTTTTACAAGCTAATACTTTTTAAAACATGCGCCTTGCTCTCCTGAATTTCTCCAGATAATAAGGGGAATACAGGTTACTTTCAGTAACACCAAGTGAGGTAGAAGCATGAATAAACCAAACCTCAGAACGTCCGCCTACTCTACTTACAATACCCGCATGGTTTATTTGTCGTTTGCTTTTACCTGTGGCAAAAAACACCATGTCTCCAACCTTTAATTCATTCATTTTTACCTTCTTGCCTTGCTTGGCCTGGGCTTCTGAAGTACGAGGCAAACTAACTTTTACACTTCTAAAGGAATGATAAAGCAGTGCCGAACAGTCTATTCCCACTCGGGTGGTTCCTCCATACTTATATGGCGTACCAATGTATGAGCGGGCTGTTTGCACCACAGTCTCTACTTTTTTAGAACGGGCTAAATGACCGCTGCAACTCCACAACGAAAATAAGACAAGCAGAAAGAGGGTTTTTGAAACAATTGATAAGCGCATGAAACTTATGAGGTATGTGGTCAAATTTAATTCTTTTCGTTTTAATTGGGCTTTTCAGCCAAGATCATCTGCGCATTCCTTAAATTAACAAGAGATAGCAAAAGCCGGAAAACCCCTCTGAACAATGAAGTCACTAACATACACATTTTGCATATCGCTGCTATTGGCCCTACCCTTAGAAAGTCATGCACAACGCAAGTGGAAAGAATCGCTGTATTCAGAGATTAATGACAGTAATTTTCGCGACTTTAAGTTATTTCAGAAGCGGCTTGATAAAGAGAAAGTAGACTACCCTTTACTGCAAGCGGCCCTATTTTATGTGACAAACGAAGCCCGTATAGAAAAAGGACTTAACCCTGTAAACCATCAGCCCAATTTGGAGATTATGGCCTATAATCATTCATATCACATGGCCAAAGACGATTTTTTCGATCATACTCACCCCAAAAACAAAAAACGCAGAACCCCGGAAGATCGGGCGGCCCTAGCCGGTATTAAAAACCCTAATATTGCGGAAAATATACATGCCGTTGGTGGCCGGCAGTTTGGTACATATATTGAATTGGCCGATCACATCGTTCAAAGTTGGATAGACTCGCCTCCTCATAGGGCCACTTTGTATTCCGAAAATGTGGTAGAACTCGGCTGTGGTATTTACTACTACGAGGGCAAATGGCAGAAATATAAGGATGTGTACAAACAAGGGAACGGTTTTTGGATAGCTACACAAAACTTCCAATTGTTCACAAAAGTGGAGAGTAAATCGTCAAAAGATAAAGGACCTAACTAAAGATGAAAAAAGTGATTTTGATAGGGCTGCTAACGGTATGTTCGGTGGCTCTGAGTGCGCAACAGTTAAACCCTAAAGATGCCTCGGCCATAGACTCTCAGGTATCTCAATTCCTGACTCTTATAAAGCAACGTAACTATACACAAGTGCTGGATTTTATGTATCCGCCTGTATTTGAGCACACCTCTAAAAAAGATATGTTTCAGGTTTTTGAGCTACTGGAGCAATCGGGTATTGAGCTGAAATTCAAAAATATGGAGGTACTTGATAAGAAAGCTCTACCAACAGTAAAAGAAAGTAAATACGCTCTTATTAAATACAACCTTGAGATGGAGCTTCCGCTAACAACAGATGATTTGAGAGGGATTGCTCCCTTGCTGGTGCCCGCCCTGCAAAGCAATTTTGGCAAGGAAAACGTGGTTTATAATAAGTCTCAAAACTACATTAATGTGAAAGGCCAGAAGTTCCTAATGGGTATTCATGACCCCAAGTACAACAAGTGGCTGTTTCTTATATATGACGACAGCTTCAAGTCGGCTATTGAGAAAACTATTCCGGCAGAGGTTAACAAAAAAGCCGCTGCAGTTGCTTATTAAACCATTTTGAGCCAGGGACAAATAAAAAGACCATCCGTATGATGGTCTTTTAGCCAAACTCTATCTCAATATGAGAAATGAGTAAATCAGTTGATGGCCGGGCTCATTTGTACCCCTGCCAATTTCTTTGCCCTTACTTCCAATCGTTGTTCTTCCAAAGGCTCATGCAACTGCTCCAGAAGCCCCATAAGCTCAGGAGTATGAATTCCACTTCTTAAGGCCTTTAGGTCGTAATGCACGAATTTTGACCATAGAACTGCCTTAACCTGATCCATAGTCTTGTTGTACATAATCATCTCAGCCTGAACATGTTTTTCTGAAAAATCGATCAATTGACTCTGAATTTTCACAGACTCCATAACCAGAGCCGGTTTCATGTAAACTATTTCTGAGTGACCAACCACCCACGACTTCCCCTCTGTTCTGGCCATTCGGAAAATATCCAGATCGTATTCACGAATGAGATGATCTTCTCTGGCGTTGATCATATAGTCCAGGTATTTGGAGTTATTCAAGTGACCAAAAGGATCACAATCCTGAAATCGAATTATGGCTGAAGAAACAGGTTTTTTATTGTACATATGCATGGTCATAATTTACAGACCAGTCGGTCTATATTTGATGAAAAAAATATTACGAATTCAAAATCACTGCTATAAACTTTTTCTGTAATAGCAGATACTTCACATCCTTATGTGCTTTGCTGAGCACATAGGCACCTTCAAACATGGCATAGAGCTCTTCTGCCTTTTGTTGGGCATTGTCTACCCCTCTTCGTTCGAGGTATCCGGCCAGATCGTTCTGCCAACCCACAAAGACTTTCGCACAAGCAGCCCTAATGTCATCGTCTATAGAGCCTGAGGCCATGGCCACAGCCGCAATTGGGCATGCATCCTCAAAATTAGATGCCGTTAGTTCTTCAACCATCACGTCAATCATGGCCGCCAGCCCCTCTTCTGCAGGCTTTCCCCTCAGGGCATTGCCATACTTGTGCATTTGGCTTTCTCCTCCATAATAAACCGCTTCGCGAATAAGCTCGTCCTTACCATTTGGAAAATGATGGTACAAGCTGCCTTTAGGCACGGCTACCTGTTTAAGAATCTCATTGATTCCCGTACCAAAATAACCCTTCTTCCTAATCAAGTCGGAAGTAATACTAATCAGGCGTTCGCGGGTATTCATGTTGTAAATATATACAATTAGACCAAAAGGTCTATTTATCGTTTCAATTTCTTCATTGAAGTATGGCCTTTGAACCTGGGGGTGCATCGGTTGTGTCTCTTTTTCAAAGCCAACTTGCAGGCAAAGACCAAACAAAAAACCCTGACTTCTTCCAAAGTCAGGGTTCAATCTATTGTTTATCGAGTAATAAGGTTATTTCACCTCTTCATACTCTACATCGGATACATCGCCAGTTCCGCCTCCGGCACTGCTATCTGCAGTTTGTTCGCCACCAGCCTGTTGTGCACCGCCTTGAGCTTGCTGAGAAGCAGCATACATTTCTTGAGAAGCTCCTTCCCAAGCCTTGTTCAGTGCTTCAACAGCTGGGTCAATAGCATCCAGGTCTTGTTTCTGGTGCACCTCCTTCAACTTGGCCAAAGCCTCTTCAATTGGCTTTTTGTTGCCTTCAGAAAGCTTATCGCCATATTCCTTCAACTGTTTCTCTGTCTGGAATATGAGGGCATCGGCAGTGTTTAGTTTTTCAACCTTCTCTTTTTCTTTTTTATCTGCCTCGGCATTGGCTTCAGCCTCTTGCTTCATCTTTTGGATCTCCTCATCGGTAAGTCCGGAAGAAGCCTCAATTCTGATTTTTTGCTCTTTGCCTGTGCCTTTATCTTTGGCCGAAACGTTCATAATACCGTTGGCGTCAATATCGAAAGTTACTTCAATTTGAGGCACTCCTCTTGGGGCTGGTGGAATACCATCCAAGTGGAATCTACCAATGGTTCGGTTGTCTTTGGCCATAGGTCTTTCCCCCTGAAGCACATGAATTTCAACTGAAGGTTGGTTATCGGCCGCAGTAGAGAATACCTCCGATTTTTTAGCCGGAATGGTAGTGTTCGACTCAATAAGCTTAGTGAACACTCCGCCCATGGTTTCAATACCCAGTGAAAGTGGGGTAACATCGAGCAGAAGTACATCTTTTACCTCACCGGTTAAAACACCACCTTGAATAGCCGCACCAATGGCCACCACCTCATCGGGGTTAACTCCTTTAGAAGGCTTCTTTCCGAAGAATTTCTCAACTTCTTCCTGAATTTTAGGAATACGGGTAGAACCACCCACAAGAATTACCTCATCGATATCAGAAGTACTATAGCCAGCGTCTTCCAGAGCTTTCTTAACAGGCTCCATAGACCTCTTCACGAGGTTATCTGCCAACGCCTCGAATTTGGCTCTTGAAAGGGTTCTTACCAAGTGTTTCGGAATACCATCCACCGGCATAATGTATGGCAGGTTAATTTCTGTAGAGCTGGAAGAAGACAACTCAATTTTAGCCTTTTCGGCTGCCTCCTTGAGTCTTTGAAGAGCCATTGCGTCTTTTCTAAGATCTATGCCCTCATCTTTAAGGAACTCCTCGGCCAGCCAATCGATAATTACCTGATCAAAGTCATCACCACCCAGGTGTACATCACCGTTGGTAGACTTCACTTCAAATACACCATCGCCCAACTCAAGAATAGAGATATCGAAAGTACCGCCACCCAAATCGTAAACGGCAATTTTCTGATCCTTATCTTTTTTGTCTAAGCCATAAGCCAGAGCTGCGGCCGTTGGTTCGTTAATAATTCTCTTCACCTCCAAACCGGCAATCTGACCGGCCTCTTTGGTGGCCTGACGCTCTGCATCATTAAAATATGCCGGTACAGTAATTACTGCCTCTTTTACTTCTTGCCCTAAGAAATCTTCAGCTGTTGACTTCATTTTCTGAAGTATCATAGCCGAAATTTCCTGGGGAGTATATTTTCTGTCACCAATCTTTACCCGTACGGTGTCATTGCTTCCGGATTCAAGCTCGTAAGAAACGTTTTTTGTTTCTTCTCTCATTTCCGAAAACTTTTTACCCATAAATCGCTTCACTGAGCTGATTGTGTTTTTTGGGTTAGTGATGGCCTGGCGCTTGGCAGGATCACCCACTTTTCTCTCTCCATTACCATTATCCAAGAATGCCACAATTGATGGCGTGGTTCTTCTGCCTTCACTGTTTGGGATCACAACAGGCTCGTTACCTTCCATCACCGCAACACATGAATTGGTAGTACCTAAGTCTATTCCAATTATTTTTCCCATGATCTATCTATAAATATTTTCTAGTTCAAAATCCGCCACGTATGGAACAAGGGTTATGCCAATTGATTTTTTGTGACAGACGGTGACACATTGACAGAAAATAGAGCCAGGTGCAGAAAGATATGCTGACAATGGTTAGTTTTGAACCCAAATGATGAGGCTCTTCTATTATCTGTTTTTAAAACCTGTCTCCTTACTACCCTGGCCACTGCTATATGCCTTCTCCGATTTTGCATATTTGTTACTCTTCCGTGTATTCAGGTACCGTTCCAAAATAGTAACCAACAATCTTAAACGCTCATTTCCGGGTATTTCCGAAGAAAAGCTAAAAGAAATAAGAAGTGGATTCTACCACCATTTCTTCGATGGTCTTTTCGAAACCTTCAAAACCTTCTCCATGACCAACGAGGAGGCACTGGCCCGTTTTAGGGTTATAAACCCCGATGTAGCAGACCGCTATCAGGCCGAAGGACGCAGTGTAATTATGGTAGGCGGACATTATAACAACTGGGAGTATTTGGCCATGTCAGTCAATGCCTGTATGGCCATGCAAACAGCCGGAATTTACCAGCGCATAAAAAGTAAATTCTTCGAGAAGAAGATTCTTGAAAGTCGCAAAAAATTTGGAATGCAGCTGTTCTCCCGAAGCCAGGTACAACAGGGCGCACTGGACAACTGCTCCACTCCTTTGGCTATTTTCTTTGCCATAGACCAATCGCCAACCCTGGCTAAGAAGGTATACTGGACTACATTTTTAAATCAGGAAACGGCTGTGGCTTTTGGCCCAGAAAAATTTGCCCGGAAGCTCAACGCTCCAGTGGTTTATTTCCAAATAGACAAGATAAAGCGCGGCTACTATGAGGCCACTTTCAAACTTTTGACAGAAAACCCACTGGATGAGCCGCATGGCGCCATTACTGAAATGCATACTCAGGCACTGGAGCAAACCATATTGAACGAACCCAAATATTGGCTATGGAGCCATAAGCGCTGGAAAAGAAAGCGCAAACCCGGTGAATGACATTTCTTACTTCCTTGTGCCAAGCAGTATAATTTAAGTACTTTTGCACCTCAATTTCAACGAGATGAGTTTAGCGCAGGAGATAGAAAAACGGAGAACCTTCGGCATTATCAGTCACCCCGATGCGGGAAAGACCACTCTTACGGAAAAGCTGTTGCTTTTTGGAGGTGCCATTCAAAAAGCCGGAGCCGTAAAATCGAGCAAGATTGATATGCATGCCCGCTCCGACTGGATGGAGATTGAAAAACAGAGAGGTATATCTGTGGCCACCTCGGTAATGGCCTTTGAATATGAAGGCACTAAAATAAACCTGCTCGACACCCCCGGTCACCAAGACTTTGCCGAAGACACCTACAGAACCCTTACCGCAGTAGATTCTGTAATAATGGTGGTAGACTGTGTTAAAGGCGTAGAGATTCAGACTGAAAAACTGATGGAAGTATGCCGCATGCGAAGCACTCCCGTAATTTCTTTCATTAACAAACTAGACCGTGAAGGAAAAGACCCTTATGACCTGCTCGATGAAATTGAAGGCAAACTGAATATTGAGGTGCACCCACTAAGCTGGCCCATTGGTATGGGAAAAAGCTTTCAGGGTGTTTATAGCCTCTATGATAAAAGCCTAAGGCTGTTTAAAGGCGGACAACAACTGCACGAAGAGGCCACCAAGTTCTCTGACATTAATTCGCCTGAACTGGAGAAAATTATTGGCGAACGCTATGCCCAACAGTTGAGAGAAGATGTTGAAATGCTCACCGAGCTTTACGGCCCACTGAATGTAGATGATTACCTGAGTGGTAAGGTGGCCCCCGTCTTTTTTGGCTCAGCTGTGAATAATTTTGGAGTGAAGGAGTTGCTAGACACCTTTCTAAAGATTTCTCCTAATCCAAAACCGAGAAAATTAGATGACGAACTGGTAGAACCTACCGACAAAGAGTTTTCAGGCTTTGTATTTAAGATACACGCCAACATGGATCCAAAACACCGAAACCGCATCGCCTTCTTGCGCATTTGCTCAGGTAAGTTTGAAAGAGGATCCAACTACTATCATACCCGGCAAGACAAGAAATTTCGCATATCGCAAGCCACTGCCTTTATGGCACAAGATAAAGAAACCATAGATGAGGCTTACCCGGGTGATATTATTGGTCTGTATGACACGGGTAACTTTAAAATTGGCGATACACTTACCAATGGCCGAAAAGGGGTTTACAGAGGCATACCTGCTTTTTCTCCCGAAATTTTCCGAGAGGTAATCAATAAAGACGCCATGAAAACCAAGCAGTTGGAAAAAGGACTCAACCAACTGATGGATGAAGGCGTAGCCCAGTTGTTCAACTTTGAACTGGGCTCAAGAAAAGCAGTAGGCGTGGTTGGACAACTTCAGTTCGAAGTAATTCAATACCGGCTAAAGCATGAATATGGGGCATCGGTAGAGTTTGCCCCCATGCAGCTCTATAAGGCTTGCTGGATTTCTTCCAAAGACCCGAAAAAGCTCAACGAGTTCATTAACTCCAAGCAAAGACACATTGCGCGAGACAAAGACGGGAAACTCGTGTTTATGGCCGAATCTAAAGCATGGTTGCAAATGGTTCAGGATAATTTTCCCGATATTCAGTTCCACTTTACCAGCGAATTCTAATGGAAAAGATAGTACAACCATTATACGAAGACAATCACCTGCTGATTGTGAACAAACCGGCAGGCTATCTGGTACAAGGAGACAGTACCGGAGACAAAACCCTCTTAGACTATTGCAAAGAATACATTGCCGAAAAGTATAATAAACCAGGGGCGGTGTTTTTGCATCCTGTTCACCGGCTCGATCGTCCGGTTAGCGGGGTATTGGTTTTTGCCCGCACCTCTAAAGCACTGGAGAGGATGAATAAAATTTTTGCCAGCCGAAAAGTGCAAAAAACTTACTGGGCCGTGGTGAAAAAAAGACCCAGCCAAAATAAAGGCAAGCTGGTGAGTTGGCTAAAGAAAGACGGCCTGAAGAATACCGTTAGGGCCTATGCTGAACCGGTAGAGGGATCGCAAAAGGCCGAAACTAATTTTAGGGTCATGGGCAAACTGAATAATCACTACCTCATAGAACTTGAACCTTTAACAGGCCGGCCACATCAGCTCAGGGTACATATGGCAGAGTTTGGTTGTCCCATTCGCGGAGATTTAAAGTATGGGTTCCCCAAACCCAATCCGGACAAAAGTATCAACCTGCATGCCCGAAGGCTCTACTTTGAACATCCGGTAAAAAAAGAACCACTTATTATTATGGCCGGGCTGCCCAACGATCAGTTCTGGGAGCAATTTCTTACGCTGGATGACGTAAAGGTGAAGGACAAATACATAAACAACATGTTTTCCTAAGCGACTCCCTTTAGAGTATTCAATACCCAAGCAGGCGCTTTGGCAACACCTTCGCACACAGGGAAGCCCACCCACAACTCATTGCCAAAATCTATCCTGAATAGGTTTTGGCAACCATGATGTTTCAAACATCCATTATCTTAGTTTCAAAAGCCCGAATGAAAAAGACTCTTCGTATAGCCAGCATTGCCTTTGTAGCCCTTATTGCCCTGCTTTTTGTTTTCTATCTCTTGAAAAACGAAAAAGAGCCCGAGGGGCAAACAGGCCCTGAGGCCGATGAGCTGGCTATGAAAATGATGGAGTCGTTGAATTATGAGGCCTGGCAAAATACTACCCACATTGGCTGGACTTTTAAAGGTATTCACCACTACGAATGGAACAGGCAAGAGCACATTGTGAATGTGCAGTGGGACGAGCACGAGGTGATACTAAACCCTACGGATAAATCGGGGATAGTACAGAGTGGTGAAAACTGTTCTTCACAGCAGATCAACGAATTGATTGAAACGGCCTGGAATTTCTTTAACAACGACAGCTTCTGGCTTTGTGCTCCGTTTAAGGCCTTTGACCCGGGTACGGAGAGGAGCATTGTACAACTTAAAGATGGTCGGCAGGGTCTAAAAGTCACATATACCTCAGGCGGCTCTACTCCGGGTGACTCTTATGTATGGATTCTGGATGAAAACAATCGGCCAACATCAGTCAAAATGTGGGTTTCCATTTTGCCATTGGGTGGAATGGAGTTCACCTGGGAGAATTATAAGACTATTGCCTCTGGTGCTATGATTGCTCAGGATCATTTTCTGTATGGAAGTGTGAATATTACCATCGATAGTCTACGCTAAATCGGGGCAATTCAGAATCTTATGCCATCGATGTAGCCATAGCATATGGCTTTTAGAATCAATCCAGCCATATTCTTTACCTGAACACTTAGCCAGTAAATTGTCGCGGTGTCCCTCAACTGTTTTTTCGCTAATACACAGCTTCTCCGCAATCTGACGCGTGGTAAGCTCTTCGGCAATCAAATCAAGAACTTCCTTCTCTCGCCTACTCACGTCTATCACCGGTTTTTTTGTTGGGCTTTCGAATAAATCTTAGCCACAAGCTGTGATCTTCACAGCGTCTTTTAACAACCATTTGTGAAGACACAAATGGCCTCTATTAGGCACTAAGTCACTGTCGATTTCAATCACTCCATTTAACCCTTCCCATGGTTATTCTTCAGAATCCCATTGGTGTGGAGCCCAGATCGGTAGGAGGAAATTCTGGCATGAGCTCCTGGCAACCTATTTAGCAAGAGGACTCACAACTGCAGGTAGGTAAATGGTTTTTAAATGGCCCGTTCCAACCAAAACTGGCAGAATAATTGTCTATCTCAAATAAAACTGAATCCTATGAAAAAGTATACAATAAGCCTAATATTCTTATTCGCAGCCTTTTTAGTACAGGCACAAGATTCCAAAAACTTTATTGACCAGAACTACATTGAAGTAACCGGAGTCGCTTTCAAAGAAGTAACACCAGACGAAATTTACCTGTCTGTTCAACTCAACGAAAAGGACAACAAAGGCAAAGAATCGTTAGAAACTCTGGAACGAAAAATGCTGCGCACCCTGGAGAAATTAGGCATTGACCTAAAAGAACAAGTTACGCTCAAGGACCTCACCAGCAACTTCCAATTCTACTTTTTAAGACGAACCGATGTGTTTGCCTCAAAAGAATATACTGTACAAGTGAAAACAGCGGCCCAGGCCGGAGAAGTAATCAGCCATTTGGCCGATATCGGTATTTCTAATATTGGCCTTGAACGCGTGTCATATTCTAAAGAAGACGAATTGAAAATGGAGGTTAAACTGATGGCTCTTACAAATGCCCGGCAAAAGGCCTCCATGCTTGTAAACGCTCTAGACAGACAACTTGGCACTGTACTTCATATTCAGGACTACGACAACCCCGGCATTTCCAGACCAAGAGCATATGAAATGAAAATCGATGCAAATTCAGATGCTCTATACGGATCAAGAGCGGCCGATGCCATTGCCTTTGATAAGCTGAGGGTAGAAACCAGTATTCAAGTAAAATTCGCCATCGATTAGCATAAAAAGAGGCTGTCTCAAAAGCTACTATTTTCGTCATTCCCCGCTTGACTGGGAATCTCTTTCGGGCTACAGAGTTAGTTTGGGGAGATTCCCGATCGCTGTCGGGAATGACAGTTAGCTTTTGAGACAGCCTCACTTAATTAGTGGGCTTCTTCATCCTGTGCCACACTTCCCAATAGAGCTATTCTGGCCGGTTTACCCGGTAAGTTAAGTTCTTTAGCAAGCTCCAACGTTTCCATATCATAAACACTCAGCTTACCTTCAATTCCATTGGTTATATACAAAAACTCCTCTGAGGCTGAAAAAACCGGGTTGCCCACAGAACCACTGGCCGGAAAATCGATAGGTAATACCTTTGAACTGAGCGTCTGAAACGACTGCCCATCAAGCACCTTCACTAAACCATCGGAGTAAATCACTACCAGCCGCTCCCCGTGCCAGTCATATGCAACTCCATAGAGTTTGCTACTTTCTTCTATGGTCTTTATTTCGCCTGCTTCGAGGTCAATTTCGTAGAGGCCAGTTCGGGAGCGCACCCCAATAAACTTACCACTCGCTTCGCCATAGAGAACCGTGCCAATCCATCCGGTTCCAAACGAAGCCGGGTTCGGAATAACCCGTTGCGCCCCATCATCATCTACCTGTAAAATACCTTCTCTACAACCAAAAAGCACCGTTTCTCCATTTCCGGCCTCACCATGTATACCTCCTGTCTGAATGGTTGACGCATGAAGTAAATTACCCTGCATGTCTACAATCTTCACTCGCTCCGGCAAGGTACCCGCCACGGAGCCATCTTTTTCCGTTACTGCAATTGTACCGTTCTTAAACAAAGCAGGAGCACCGTGATGTGCCACTCCCACGCTAAAGTTTCGGGTAGTAGGTGCCGTATGCAAGGTACTTTCTTTAGCGTGATCTATTGTGCCATCACCATCGTTGAAAATGAGCATATCATCTCCTCGGCCGTAAAAGTGAACCGGCCTTGAACCTTGAGCTTTGGTTAGAGCCCATTTAGGAGAGCCTTTAATGTGGGCATGATCGTCATGAGCCTCTACTCCGCTATCGAAAAAAGAAACCAAATTATCGTCTGTGTTAATTACAGCCGCGAAGCGCTTACCGGGGCTGGTATAAAGTCGACCGGCTGCAAACTGCCCGGCATGGACTTCAATTTTATTGGTTTTAGGGTTAAGAAAATAATAGTCCGGTTTATCCTGGTCGGAAAGTAACACTCTGATAAACGGACTCTCATCTACAATTGGATTCGGCTGCTCAGAATCATCGTCCTGACAGGCACTAAATACCAGAAAAAGGGCAGCTAAATAAAGAATAGGTTTTTTAAACATGTTGTTCTTAGGTTTTATAAATGCAACTATGTTGCAAACATAATTAAACAACACTAATGCAACTATGTTGCATTTAACAATTCGTCAAAAATTTATCCGAAAGGCCAATTCAGACCTGACCCGCTTGCTCATCGCAAAATTTTTTGGGACTAAACTGAGTGTAGAGGCAGAGTTTTGCCTGTAATAGTCAACTCTTCAAAGCTTGAATACTTCTACCAATTAGGATCAATGGGCGGCACTCCCTTAAATCGCACAACTTTATCTCCGTAAATGGGATCGTAATAATGGCCGTTATTCTGGTAGTCTTCATTCCAAACTTTACTCCCATCTGCATCGAACGTATAGATGAATGGAGAAAGAAGCAACCTTTCCAAGTGCCATCTTCCCTCTTTACCGGAAGGTATTTCTTCACCATTTCCGTAGAGCATCAGGCCGCCATCGGCATAAACTTCATGGCCCGGATGTGTTTCTCTATATTCATGGCTCACGTTCATGAGCTTATGGCCTAACTCATGGGCTATGGTTCTTCTACTGCGGTCTCCTCTAGAGAGGTTAGAAATGGTGATCACTCCTCTCAGATGGCGCGGCAGGTTTTTACCGTAGGAATAGGTTGGAAAAGACAGTCCCCCTGTGCGGACAGACTTCACTGTCCAGTTTCTCCCTTCCGACACCTCCAAAAACGGGTAGAAAACATCTTGAAGAGCGATAAGGTAAATGGTCCGGTCATTCTGTGAGTCGGGCTCTACAATAGCATCGAACGCTTCGCGGGCATGCCCGGTAAGCCTGGCCGGGTGTCGCTCCATATGTTCATAGGTATTTACATACTCAGTTACCGGCACCCCGGGAACTTCATTGGCTTGAATAGCCAAATAAGAAGGGTCTATTTCTCCGGTTTTTACAAACAACAGATTTAACTGCAGGCCTGTTGGTTTGTAGATTTCTTTGGCAGCCAAAAAACTCTCCAGCATAGAGGCCATGGTCACCTTCTTATAATCGGGATCGAAATTAGAAGGAAAGTAAATCCCTACGTCTACGGTTGGTTTGCCCGCCTCAATATCCGCATTTATCCGATCTAACGACAGAGTGTCTAGTTCCTGCCACTTTACCAGTGACGCTGTGGCCGGCCTGACCTCCTTAGTACCGGAGTCACCGGACTGGCAAGAAGATAAAGTCACGCAAATGATTAAAAGAAATAGAAGCGGAAGTTTTTTAGCATTCATTCTACCAAGTTAAAAACGCATCTGAAAATCCGAAATCTAAATTATCTATATGGCGGCCCGGCCAACCAAGCTACTACGGACAATGTAAGGCTCTTATCCGCTTGAATCAAGTAGAACAAGGATAACAACTCTTAAAAAAAATCTATTGACCAATTGCTTCCGGAAGCGAATATTTCATCAGGTAAAATCCATCCATATCATCAAAAGTCTTTTCTACCAGCATTGTCTTTTGATCCAGAAAAATACCTGTGTTAAATTCAGAGGGTAGCTTAATCAACTCTTCTTTGCCACTTTCCAAATTATAAATTAACCAATACCGATCTCGTCTGTGAACAAAGGCTTTGTAGTTCATCCGATCTTCATTAACCTGTTGCTTGGTGGGAAATTTCGGCAAGAAGTCACTTTGATCTGAGGGTTTAGAAAATTGCACAATGACTAAATCATCTAAGACCTGAAGATTAGTAATATATAGGTTGCTATAAGCATTTTTGTTTCGATAGTAAACCAGGTCATAATAGTCCTTAGGGGTATTCATGAGAAAATCCGAACCCTTTTTATTCCTTTTAATCTGAGAGAGAACCTTGGACTTTATTTTCTCCTCAACTTGGAAATCCTCATTTAAGACGTAAACACAATCTGAAAACGAAAATGTCAAATAAGTTTTATTCCCTATTCTTTGGAACATAGGGTATAGATCGAACCAGAATATTTTATCCTCATTTAAACTCTCTTGTACCTCTGGAAAAACTTCGTAAGGCATTACTGCTTCTGCCGAAATAATTTTCTGCTGATATTCGCTAATTTCAAAGCGTCCGATAGTATAGGTGTTTTCATAGTATGCTTTGGTAAACTCACTATGTAACGTACTACCAACGGCAATGGTCAAGTAAAATTTACCATCTTCATCTTTTTCTGTAAAATGAAATGAAGTACGTGGAGCACGAAAAAAATTAGGCAAAGCTTGAAAAAGCCTTAAAGAGTATCGAAAATTTGCCTCTTCATCATAGACAAACAGCATAAAGGCATTTCCACTGGTAAGCACATATATTCCGCCATCAACACTCTGCCATACCGATGCATAGTTGCCCACCGGAATTTCACCTGGACCATTCCCCCTACGGGTAATCTGCCTAATGAACTTGCCAGTGGTATCGGTAACACTCACATTTAAGCCGGACCACCCCATTATAAATAATCTATTGCTTAAATATTGCTCGCGGTCGAGCTTCGGAATATAGTCATAGTAAGAATCGTTGTGAATATCAATTAAGACACTATCCCTTGCAACAGGTTGCAAAAAGTCGACTTCCGTATCAACTAAGGTTTGTTCTTCAATGGCTCGTTCCTCCGGGTTTCTGGAACAAGAGAAGAAGGACAGGGAAAATAAAATAGCTCCCCGAATCATAATAATACTTACTACCCTTATGGACAACTTAACATCCATACATTACATTAGTGTAATTTGTAAAGATTCCCCATTTACTCATAATTCAATAAATTATCTTGATTTGATTAATCATAGTCCCAGTCAATATCATTCCTTCAGTAGCCCATAGGCGTGGCTGGCATAGTTCTGATGCAATTGAGCTTTTTAGAATCGAATTAAACACTTCAACGCCACGCGATGAACATATATTTTTCTATAGATAGCTGAATGGTCTCACTAGTCCCAAGAAAAGGTGATTCTTACAGCATCATAGCTCATGTTAAAGTATAAGTGCTGCGTTAAAACGTGGTAGTTCATAAGCCAAAGCTATCTATATGGCGGCCCTGCCAACCAAGCTACTACAGACTGTCTAAGACCTTGGGTGATTGGAGTTACTCTATGAAGTATAAAGGAGGGAAATATTACTACAGTTCCCTTAGTTCTGGGTACACTTACTGCATTCTGATTGATCATGAACTGAAGGTCTCCACCTTCATATTCCTCAGAACCGGATAACTGAACTGAAATACTCAACTTTCGATGCGAGATTTCACCGGCACCAAAATCCATGTGCCAATCAAAGAAGTCGCCAACACCGTATCTGGCCAGTTGGAGCTCATGGTGAAAGCCGAGCAAATCATACCCATATCGTTCATGGTTGCACCGTATGCCTAACTCTCCCAGCCTATGGTAAAGCCAAATACTATCTGGTTGTTCCTTAACAAAGGTTACCTTGGTCTTCCGTAGTGTGTCATCTGTTCCTTCCTTAGCTCCACTCAGCGTAGCCTTTTCCTCATTCTCAGAGTCCCACATGCTTTTTATTCTCTCTATGTCACTAGCGGTAAAGAACCCTTCATAATAGACAATCTCTGAAAAATTAGGTCTTGTGGGTTGGTTAAATGGAAATACTATGGGGTTCATGGATGTTTGTCAAAATCAAATGAATTCAAGGTAAGTATTATGAACTAAACACTAAAGTGCCATCTCAATCAGAATACATAGGGCACTAAATAATTTTATAAAAACATTAAACCATTAATCCATATATTATTAATACAATAGTTTTATAACAATCAAATTGATATTTATACTCATTGAATAAAATTATATCATATATTTTAATAATTAAAATTGATATTATATAATCGAATTATTATATTAATTAAAACTATCAGTTCATTTGCAAATGACTCGTACGCGGTACACTTTTCATTAAGGTGTTTGCCCTTAAGGGATTTTACAATCAAGGATTACAGCCTTAAATTTTTGGAACCTTTGAGCATTACGCATTCATCCAAATTGAAAATGTCTGCTCAATGATCAAAGAAAAGAGTTCCATTGTAAGGACCAATAGGCAGTGTCCTAAAAACAAAAATTAAACTTATAGAAATGAAAAAACTGTTTTCACTATTGTTTGTAGTTGCTCTTATCAGCTCTCTTATTTCAATTAAAGCTTCCGCTCAGCAAGATGAAGATGACGGAATTGTGTGTGGCACGGATGTATGTGTAGTTGACGAAGCCAAAAATCGTTTTTTGGCAAGAGGATGTAAGTCCAAACCAGATTTTGATTGTGTCGTTGGAGGCCCCGGACTTCCTAGTGTAGGCTAATAAAGTCTGATTGCAATACCTGTGTAGACTGCTAAACTATCCATGTTCCAAAAGCCAACAACAATCGAGCTTTAATCTTTTCATCAAATAGGAATTACAGATTCGATACTTATGAGTTAAGTAAAGCTTAAATTATGGAAGAAACGGAAGTTTCTCAAAATAGCCAGACCTCAAGAGTAGCAGGCATTATAAAGTAACATTTCAAACCAAAAAAATAACCAATATGAAAAGACGTCATAAACTATTAGTAGTTCCGGCATTAATATTATTTACTATATCCTCAATACTAGTCTCTAATGAGTCTAAGGCTCAAACGGATGATGGCATAACATGTGGGGAAACCGTCTGTGTGGTGGATGAAGCAAAAAACAGATTCTTAGCCAGAGGATGTAAATCAAAACCTGACTTCGATTGCGTGGTTGGTGGCCCTGGCCTACCAGACATTCCAATTGGAGTATTCTAGACAGTGTATAGGGAGCCATTATGGCTCCCTTACTATCTTTTGACCATAGACTACTTATCTACTATATGAACCAACAAAGTAAGTTAATGCAATCTGCCGGACTCATTTTTCTTTTTGTCTTGTACGGATGTATCTCTAAGCCCAATGACTATAAGGTAAAGGAAGTCCCCCTAATTCCAACAGAAGCTCAAAAAGCCAATTTAAATGATGTATTCCCAGAGTTTAGCCTTGTTAATATTCAAGTTCCAGACAGTATTTTCTTCGGAAATATTGAACAAATCAAATCGGATAGTAAACGTATCTATTTGCTTGATCCATTTCAGTCTAAATCCATTACAATTCTCGACAAAAACGGAAATTTTATAAATCAGCTGAAGAAAGTTGGAAGGGGACCAGGTGAGTACGTCTCACCTTACGCTTTTACTATTGACACTGACAAGGACGTACTAATTCTCTACGATAGGGGTAAGCTGGAGTTCTTAAAATATCAGCTACCTTCCCTTGATTTCATTGAAAGTACCCAAAGGAATACTTTATTAATGAATTTCGAATTATTAGATAATGATAATATTCTTGCAATTCGGGATGACTCCAAGAATAAAAGGGAGCTTTACGGCCTTGAAATCTGGAATAATCAATTCGAGACCATCAATGCAGAAATCTCAGAGATGCAGAATGCCGTAATAGAGTTATCCTATCATAGTACATTAGGCAGAGAAGGAAGAAAAACCCTTTACGCTCACCCATTCACAGGGCTTATAAGTAGAGTTGAAAGTGAAGGATTGACCCCATTATATGATTTGGCATTTGATGATTGGGAGGTACCCCAAGAGCTTTATAGCCTTGAAGAAGCAGTTAGGTTTGAGGAGGCTCTCACTAGAGACAAATATGTACTTTGGATCCGGTTCCCCATAATAACAGAAGAAACTCTCAATTATTGGTACATGTATGGTTCGAGTATAGATGATTACCATTTCATGACTCATGATTTAAAGAATTCAAATCAGATCAATTACTCGGAAATCACTTTCCCAGGTACCTCTCTGAAAATACCTATGCCATTGGGTATAGTAGATAATTCATATGCTACACTAGTTTGGCCGGAGAGTATCGAAATTGAGAACATACCCAACGAGTACAAAGAGGTATTCCAAATGAGTCTCAACAATGAACTTCCAATGCTATTATATCTAAAATGAAAAAAACGAAAGCACTTTTAACAATTCTAGTATTGATAGTTCTAGGACTGTCCACCTATTGCGGGCAGTTGATAATCGCACGAGAAAAAAACAAAGAGGATAAAGAAACCAGCAATCGTACTATAGAAAGACAGACCAATCTCATATCCGACTATCAGGTTATTCAGTTGTATAACTGGATGATTGGCTTTGATTCATTGAATAACATCGATGTTAAATCTCTGTACGAGACCAACAAAAGCATCAAGCTTTTTGACCTTATTACTCAACCTAAAGCTATACTTGTCATTGAAGACGGTATGTGTGAGGCATGTATTCAAAAAGAGCTTCTTAATATAAAAAAAGTAGCTCAGACCATGGGGTTCGAGAATATCATACTTCTCCTAAAGGGATATACCAGAAGGTACCTAGCCAATTCCGATGAGTTCCAGGATTGGAAGGGTAATATTTACCAGGTTGATGATTGGATAACCACTAATCATGGAAATCTATCGGGCACCCCTTGCCTTCTTATTGTCGATAGGTCAAAGAAAATACGCGGGGTTTATCATGCTTTGAAAAGTACGAATGAAAATTTTGAGTTTTTTATTAGTGCACTAAAACAGAATCTCCATGCCCTTTAAAGCTTCTTTCATATATCTTTTAGTAGTAATATGCCTAAATTCTCAAGCTCAAAATTTAGAGATAAACGGTGTTTTAAGAGAAACTGGCACAACCAATGGTATACCTTATGCAACCATAATTGATATCACCACCAATAAATATGGTACTACCTCTAATGTCAATGGCACATTTAGTCTTGTACTTCCGAAAGACTCTGAAAATAACTTGATATATATCAGCTCACTTGGTTTTAAAGATACAACTCTTGTAATCAGCGAACTGCTGAAGCACGATATCATCTACTTACAACCTAAAAGCTATGACCTACCTGATTTTATTGTATCCTCAACTAAAAGTAAGGAGATTAAAATTGGTGATTCGCAAGCTTCAATTGCCCAGCAAGATGGTAAAACCAAGGGTTATCAGGCAAGTTCAGGGTTTTCTTGGGGGGCATACTTTAAAACTCAAAATAAAGACACTAATGCCCTGCTAGAGTCTATCGATATATATATTGGTAATACAGGTTTTCCGGAAGCTCCTCTTATGTTAAGGTTTTTTGAGTTTAAGGGAGATTTCGAATTCTTTAGGAGTCAACCTCGTAGCACATTTAATGACCTACACAACGAACCAATAATAATCAATGCTGAAAAGAGTGGTTGGCTTCACACTAATATTTCAGCTTTCAATATTCGTATCCCCGATGGAGGACTTTATTGCCTTTTCACTCCGCTCGATAAAGGAAGTAAATACATTTATGAAACAGAACAAGGTTTAAAATATGGTGCTAGTATAGGCATATATGCCGAAATGAATTCAGGAAAGAACATATATCCTGTCTTTCAAGATAAAGATAAATTAACCGTAGTTAAACGAACAAATGCTCCTTCACCAGCTGTATCAATCGTATTTATAAGAGAAAATTGATAATCACTATGTGAAAATCCTCCAAAATTCTGATACCACCTTAAACCCATAATAAGCTTTCAGTCATCAAGGTGACCAAACAAAAAAACCCGACCATTACTGATCAGGGTTTTTCAAAATCTATTTATTTAGACCTTACTCTTCGATTACTGATTCGGCCAGTACCACCACTTTGTTGTTGAGTACTTCAACCACTCCACCGTCAATAATAACTACATCTTCTTTGCCGGAGGCTTTAATTGTTAGTTTACCTCTGCCCAGTGCAGAAATCATTGGGGCGTGTCCGCTTAATACCTGAAACTCACCATCGCTTCCGGGAAAAGTTACCGCATTGGCTTCTCCTTCGAAAACCTTCTTATCGGGTGTTACAACTTCTAATAGCATAGCCACAATTATTTAGCAGCTTCGGCCAACAGTCTTTCTCCTTTAGCTCGGGCTTCTTCAATGGTACCTACCAGGTTGAAAGCCGCCTCAGGAAGATCATCGTGCTTACCATCGAGGATTTCGTTGAATCCTTTGATGGTATCTTTAATATCAACCAATACTCCTTTAAGACCGGTAAATTGCTCGGCTACGTGGAATGGTTGAGAAAGGAATCGCTGCACTCTTCTGGCTCTTGAAACTACAAGCTTATCTTCATCAGAAAGCTCGTCCATACCAAGAATAGCAATAATATCCTGAAGCTCTTTGTATCGCTGAAGAGTCTCTTTTACTCGCTGAGCACAGTTATAGTGGTCTTCACCGAGAATATCCGGAGTCAGGATTCTTGAGGTTGAATCGAGCGGATCTACCGCAGGATAAATTCCCAGCTCAGCAATTTTTCTTGAAAGTACCGTGGTAGCATCCAAGTGAGCAAAGGTAGTTGCAGGAGCAGGGTCAGTTAAGTCATCCGCAGGTACATAAACAGCCTGAACAGAAGTAATTGAACCATTCTTTGTGGAAGTAATTCGCTCCTGCATGGCACCCATTTCAGTGGCCAGTGTAGGCTGATATCCTACCGCAGAAGGCATACGACCAAGAAGGGCCGACACCTCAGAACCTGCCTGAGTGAAACGGAAAATATTATCGATAAAGAACAGAATATCTTTTCCTTGACCTTCGCCATCTCCATCACGGAAGTATTCGGCAATGGTTAGTCCGGAAAGGGCTACACGGGCTCTTGCACCCGGAGGCTCGTTCATCTGACCGAACACGAAGGTAGCTTTAGACTCTGCCAATTTTTCTTTGTCTACTTTGGTCAAATCCCATCCGCCTTCTTCCATAGAGTGCATAAAGTCTTCACCGTAGGTTACAATGCCAGACTCGATCATCTCACGAAGCAAGTCGTTTCCTTCCCTTGTTCTTTCACCCACACCGGCAAATACAGATAGTCCTGAGTATGCCTTTGCAATGTTATTGATAAGTTCCTGAATCAATACGGTTTTACCTACACCGGCACCACCGAACAATCCAATTTTACCACCTTTAGCATAAGGCTCAATCAGGTCGATTACCTTAATACCGGTGAAAAGTACTTCTGTAGATGTAGAAAGATCTTCGAATTTTGGAGCAGGTCTGTGAATAGGCAGCTTTTTGTCTCCTTTTGGCTGATCTATACCATCGATGGCCTGACCTACCACGTTGAACAGTCTACCTTTAATGTCATCGCCAATAGGCACTGCAATTGGTGAACCTGTATCTACAACGTCCATGCCTCGGGTTAAACCTTCAGATGAATCCATCGCAATGGTTCTCACTCTGTCTTCACCCAGGTGCTGCTGGCACTCCAACACCACTACCTGGCCGTTTTCTTTTGTTACTTCTAATGCATCAAGGATGTTTGGCAATTTGGCGCCTTCAGCATCGAAGCTAACGTCTACAACGGGGCCAATTACCTGCGTGATCTTTCCAATATTCGCCATCTGTTAATCTTTATAGAAAGGAAAAATGGGGTTATTTTTTCTGGGTGCAAAGGTAAGCGGATTAACTTTTAAACCAAAAGGTTATGTTGAAAATAGAGGGCTTAATTTGAGAGCTTTCTACGCCCTCAAAAGAATACGAAATGTAGTGCCAATATCTATCTGAGAGGACTTTACAAAAATCTTTCCCTGATGGTAATTTTCAATAATTCGCCTGGCTAGGGCCAGACCTAAACCCCATCCTCTCTTTTTGGTAGTATAACCCGGCTTAAACACATCGTTCAGCTTGCTCTTGGGTATGCCCTTTCCATTGTCTGAAATATCTACAAACACCTCATGAGTAGAATCGCGACCAATCACCACCTTAATTTGACCAATACCACTCATAGCGTCTACTCCATTTTTCACTATGTTTTCTACCACCCATTCAAACAAAGGCTTGTTTATTTGGGCCATAAGGTTGGGTTCTCTTGCCTCTATGCTCATGTGCACCTTAGACGACAAACGGGGTTTAAGATACGCTAGGCAATGATCTATAACCTGCTCTACAGGCTCGGATTTTAAAACCGGCAAGGAGCCAATGTTAGAAAATCTGGCGGTTATTCGTTCCAGACGTTCAACATCTTTGTCCAATTCCTGCACAAGTTCTTGTTTGTCTTTCAGCTCGGGCATGGCTTTGAGGTATTCTAACCAGGCCATTAATGACGAAAGTGGCGTACCCAACTGGTGGGCCGTTTCTTTGGCCATTCCCACCCAAACCCTGTTCTGTTCGGCCCTGCGGCTATAAGAAAATGCCAAATAGGCGATAAACGCAAATATGGCAATCACACTCAGCTGTATGTACGGATAGGCTCTCAGCTGCCGCAAAATATAGGAGTTGCGGTAGTAAACGTATTGTATATCGGCCAGACTACCATCTGTGGCATTGCGAACCATAATAGGGAAAGGTTCATTTTCGCGCTTCATTTTCTCAAGCGTCTTCTCCAATTGCCGCTCTCGTTTGTCGATAGAAGCCGTAGAATCAACAACATTTCTGGAGAGCAATATTTCTTGCGAGGCGGAGTCGACCAGTATCACAGGCAAGGTGTTGTCGGGGGTAATAATGTTGGAAGAAATGAAAGTAAGCGCAGATTCATCGACCAGAGAGGAGCCTGAAAACTCAACGGCCTCTGCCCAAAGCTTTATTTTTTCCTCCTCTCCTTTTTTTAGGCGATCTACCAACTCATTGGTGTATACTATTGAGCCTGTGCCAATAATAATGGCCACCAAAAGTATAAACCATTTGATTTTAGACTGATTGGTGTAAAAGTCGATCTTCAATGAACCTTTAAAAGGGTTATGCATACAGGAAAGTAATGAAAATATGCATTTCGAAAACGTTCAGGAGCAGGGCATGTTTTAAGAAGTAGCATTTTTAACAATCCCCAAATCGGTTTCAATTGATAAAACTTCAGCAAAACCTTGCTGGTCAGTGGCTATTAACTCACCTACGGCCTAAAAAAAGAAAGAGGCTGTCTCAAAGCTCCAAAATTTGCTATTCTAAACTTGTCTTCCCGCAGACAGGCAAGTTCAGGGTGACACTCAACCGGCTTCTGAGACAGCCTCTTTTCGATTATTCTGTTGAATTAGTTTCCTGAAGTGGCTGCCCTTATTGGAGTACCCTTGTAGGCATTAGGGTTTACATTTTTTAAGTCTCCTCCAAAAGTAGTTTCCAATGTTTCTATAAGTATCGAAGTCATTAGGGCATTTCCTCTTGGGTTAAGGTTTAGTCCATCGGCCGAAAATATGCCGAACTTGGAAATACCGGGAAAGAAATTCACCCCTTCAATATCTACTCCATTAGGCTTTCTGTTGAGCAATAGGTTGAGACCCTCATAGAGCTTCTCATAATAGGCATGTGTATCGATGAGAGCCAATCGGCCATTAGACTGAGCTACTTTGTTGGCTATTACCTGGTTATAGGCTGCAATTCGGTTGGTTATGTGTTCAATATCTTCTTCTTTAAGATACTCCTCCTCGCTAAGTGCATTGCCTGGCAAATGACCTTTGGTGGTTCTCAAAAAGTTTTCTGCGGGATAGAACACACGCTCTTCTCTCTTCAGATGCCTTACTTTAGGTATGGGCTGCCCATTAGAATAATACGCTTCCGGTAAGTCTTCATCGATAACCAAAATACCCCAATTGAACTCTCGGTCTGCTGCAAAATCCAAATAAGGTCTTCTGTCTTCAAACGGGATATTCGGATTCTGTCGATAATAATTATCAAGGCTCTGATTGTATTGGGAAGCCTCGCTTCTTATTCGGTTAAGTTTGGGCGTACCTTTCACGTATGGAGTAAGGTCGAACCTTAACTCTATGAAGTAGGGCAGCTTGAGCAGGTCGGGCAGATTGAAAACAGCCCCTTTGGTATTGGGGTTTGCCTGCAGGAAGGCATCTACCACCTCATTGAACTTACTTTCGAAAAGAGCTACGGAAGGCATGTCTCCCGGATTATAGTTGCTGGCGTCTGTCAACGATGCAGCCCCCTCTGCTCCCTTCATGGCGTAGGCCAATACATCTTCATAGCCCAGATTGAGTACAAAGAATGTAGGGTCTTGGGCTACGGCAGCCTGAACCACCGATGTATTGCCCACATTGAATGATGCGATGAACGGGTTGGAAGTATTGGTCTCTGTTAAATCCAGTAACTGTGCCTTAGGAAAAGAAAAGTTTAATATCTCTCCACCGGCATTGTTATAGGCAAAGGCCTCGCCTTCTGTAGTTGTCCGCTTAAAATCGGTAGTATCAGCAGTTGGGTAAAACAAGTCGTATTGCCCCACCGTTTCGCTCAAAAGTGTATTCTCATATATGTTAAATCCATTGGCGCTTTCTACGGCAGGCGAAAAGTTCTGCCAGTTGGCACTGCTGTTTCCCTCAAAATGATTTAGAAAAACCTGTGGCAAAGAGTATTGAGCAAATTCTGTGGTTAAGGCACCATTGTGTACACCACTCAGTAGAGTACCTCCTACAAAAACGGTTTTAGAAATGTCGGCACTCTCGAGCTGGCCAACGGTTTCTTCCGGAGGCTCAGGAAATTCATAGCTGCAACTACCCACTACCAAAAGCAAGGCTATAGCTGCTAAAATATTTCGGTTCATTTTAATTGTTCTCATTGCTCAGCACTTTAGAATGGATCAAACCCAAAAGACAAATAATAGAATGCGGTAATCTCCGGACCGCCAAATGCATTGAACTGTGCATTGTTGAGCACATTATTTCCACCAAAACGAATGGCCCCATAAATCTTCGGAATTCTGTAGGTCATCTGAAAATCGAAAGTATTGTAGCCCGGTATACGGCCGTCTACAAAGTTGCTTTCCCAATCGTAAGCCGAACGATACCTCCAGGAAACTTTGCCTCCGAAGTTCTTACTTATCCGGTCGTGACCAAGGGTAAGGTTAAGCTTGAAAGACGGTGTATTAAAACCGGGGGTAAGTGGGTCGTCAGTGTTCTGAATTATGTTGGCAAAAGTAGTATTGACCACAAAGTTGGTCCCTTCATCGCTGGTTACATCATAAACAAGTTCAAGCCCCTGAGTAATAATTGCGTTTCTGGAGTTGTCAGAAACATAGTATTGATCGCTTGTACCAGGGTTGTTGGCCTGCTCTGCCGCCAAAGTCAAGTCGGTCAGCGGACTGGTCCTTGGCTTAATTACCCGGGTAACTCCAATAAAATTACGGTAGTGGTTAACGTATAAAATAGCTTCGAACAAGCGTTTGGACTCTACCAAACTCCTGAAGCCTACCTCGAAACTGGTAATGGTTTCGGGCTTTATGCCATTGAACTGATCAGTGCCTATAATTCCATCTTCCAGAATGCTCAGGTAGCGGTATTTCAGACTTTCTACATTTACCTGCCCATTGGGTTGAGCCAGTATTCTGTTAATCTCACTACCTATGGCCTGATTGTATTTATTGAGTGCGCTTTCTAAAAAAGCATTGTTCTGTAGATCGTACTGATCGACTACCTCGGGCAAGCCTCCTACAATGGTGAGGTCTCCAAGGTTCTGGTTAAAGAACTGCTCGCGGATGTTTGGCAAACGTTGACCGCGCTGCAGGGAGCCACGCACAAAGGTATTGGGCTTAATTTCTCTTACTGCCGAAATACGCTGGCTGGTAATGATGTTAAAGTTCTCGTTTTTATCAACCCGCAAAGAAGCAGTAGCATCGGTGCGGCTGTCTATCTTATGGCTCATTTCTGCAAAGGCTCCATACTCAAAGTTAGTTACGTCATTGCCAATACTATCTGTAAAGATGGTCCCTCTCGACTCCGGGTCATACATTCTGGCACTGGCACCTACTTCGAAAGAATCGAAAAAGTCTTCCCAGGCATTGAGCTTAGCACTGGCCTCTACGTGATACAATCTTGACTTATCGAAAATCCTGGCTCCGTTTCGCGGATCAATGGAGTTAATGACTACCTGACGCAGCGAATCAAACCGCTCTGTACCCGGTTTGTACCGGCTCTCATAGCCACTGCCTCCGGGAAAACCCGAGTCTGCTATATTTCTCACGGTTTGGTAATTGCCTCTTCCGGCAATGTAAAGGTTTCTGTATTGGTTATACCAGGCAGCATCGGGTTTAGCTGTCTGAATCATTACTTCGGCCAGCCGCCCAACATTGTAGGTATTTCCGGCATCTTGCATGGTGGTATACCCTCTAATATTGAACTTCTCGTTGGTTACTTCCACCTTATGTTGCTGAATCTCAAAGTCACGCAGGGCTATTCGATCGTCTCCGGTAATCATGGTTGAAGCTTTGCCAAAAAAGGAAGCCATCACCAATTCAGTCTTAGGGGTAAGTTTAACATGAAGTGAACCATTAAGCTTTATGTTCTGTGCGTTATAGTTCACCAGGTCTTCTTCTCTGTATCCTTTGCGGGTCACGAAAAAGGCCGTATCTCTTAAGGAAACCTGTGTAAGGCCATCCATATTGGGTGGGGTTACCCTCACTGGTACAACCAAAAGTGCCGCTCTATCGTCTCCATAATGGTTAACCACATTGATACTCTGGTTGCTTATGGAGTGGGTATCTTCAAATGCAGCTCCAGGGCCAATATTATCATAGTTCACAGCCTTAAAGTCTACCCCCGAAAGCACTGAGCCGTTCACTTTAAAGCCTACTTTGTTTTTTATAGCATTAGCATAGCGAAAGGATGCTTCTCCTAAAAAGTCGGTTCCAAGGCTAATAAAGCTCTGATCGTACGGATCAGAACCTAAAGTGGCTCCTTTCACCTCAAAACTCAACCCACGATAATCAAAAGGATTTCTGGTACGCATATCCAGCACACCGTTAAATGCTCCGGGACCATATTTAGAGGTGGTTGGACCGGGAATAAGCTCTACCGACTCAATGTCCAGTCCACTGGGGCCCACAATATTGCCAAGCGAAAAGCCAAGCCCCGGTGCCTGACCATCAATTCCATCGGTAAACTGTCTGAAGCGAAGATTGGTATTGGAATTAAACCCTCGGGTATTAACGGTATTAATTACTATACTCTGAGTAGCCACATCCACACCTTTGAGGTTAACCACGGCATCATAAAAATTGAATGAGGCTGTATTGGTAAGCTCCTTCACGGTCAGCTTTTCAATTTGAATAGGAGACCGGAGCTCCTCTTCGGTTATTTTTTCGGCCGAAAAAACCATTTCTTGTAGCACCACATCGCCCGGCTCCAACTGAATAATGAGGTTTTGCTCGGCTTTCACCAGGTTTATCTGCTTAGGCAAATAACCTACTGAAGTAATTTCGAGAGTTACCGGAAACTTAGATATGGCCAGGGTAAATAAGCCGTTCTCATCGGCCGAAACACCAACTCTTCTATTGGCATATTCAGGCCCAATTAGCTTAATACTGGCGTAGGGCACAGAAGCCTTGGTCTCTTCGCTCACTACTTTGCCCGATACCAGCTGCGCCCAGCTCTGGTTTTGCATGAGCAAACCACAAAAAAAGAGCGCAATACAAAGAGAGAAGCGAGAGGCAAACGGCAGTTTAAATTGCAGTAATTTCTTCACTTTAATTAGTTCTTAGTCTTAGGATAGTTGTTCAATATTGCTGAAAATTAGCGCATTAGATAAGATTATTGATGAGTTGCCAAATTTTAATTTAGGCGGAAACAGAGCGACTTTCTCATGGCACATATTCCTGAAGTTAAGCTGAGTTTTGGTTAATAATTATAGTACACAACGCACTTTCTGTGGTTTGAAACACAGGGAGTAAAAAAATTTGATCAACGGTTACTTAAGAACTCCTTCAGGCACTGGTGCATTCACAAAAAGGAAAAGGCTATCGGGAGTAAACTTCTACTTCCCAGATAGCCTTTTCTTGGATGAAACAATAAGGGGTGGTTACACCTTCATGGTAAACCACTTTTTCATAATCTTCCAGTTTACTTTTACTCCATACATCAGAATTCCAATTCTGTAAATTCTTCCTGCCACATAAATGGTACCTACAAAGCCGGCAATAAGCAGTACCATAGACAAAGCCAACTGCCAATCGGGAACACCAAATGGTATTCTGGCCATCATTATAATTGGTGAGGTAAACGGAATTAAAGAAAGGGTTATGGCCATTCCGCCATTGGGATCGTCTAGCACAAAGAACATGGCCATTATAGAGGCAATAATGGGTATTACTATTGGGAACATAAACTGCTGTGCATCTTGCAAGCTATCTACAGCAGAGCCCACTGCCGCATAAAGCGCTCCGTAGAGAAAGTATGCTCCAAGAAAATAAAAAAGAAAGCACAGTAGAATCTTGGTTACGGGCACCGTGGCAATCATGGCAGTTATTTTGGCAGCCATTTCCTGCTGTTGAGTAAGGGCCTCTTGAGGAACCTGCTGCGAAGCCGCCTCCATGAGCACATCACTGTTTCCGGCCAAAATACCCAAGCCTACCGTAGAAAGTGTAGCAATGAGCACTATCCAAATGAGCAACTGAGTGAAGCCCACAGCTCCCACTCCAAGTACCTTGCCCATCATAAGCTGAAAAGGTCTTACTGAAGAAACAATTACCTCAACAATACGGCTGGGTTTTTCATCAAGAACGGATTGCATAATCTGCGATCCGTAAACGAATATGAACATGTAAATGAGAAAGCCGGTACCATAGCCAATGGCAAAGCTTAAACCACTGTTACTTTCTTTGGCTTCCCCTTCTTCTGTAATGTTATATGTCGTAAGGTTAGCGTTTACCTGAAGCTTACTGATAATGTCCTGATCCAACCCTGATCTTTGAAGTTTCAGATCTTCCAGGCGGGTTTCAATAGAACGCTCCAGACGTTCCATGGTGCGAATGCTTGGATTGGTTTCTGAATAAAACTGAAAACCTTCAAACCGAGTTACTGAAATATCAGACAAATCGAGCGATGGAATGTAGAGCAACCCAAAAGCGCCCTCCGTCTGAAAGGTTTTCTTGCGCTCTTCAAGGTCTCCGGTAACATAGGTAAAATCATAGCCACTGGCATCGAATACCTCTGAGAAATAGCCGCTCTCATCTAATACCAAAATCTCATCGTGCCGGGAGTCTTTGTCTTTGGTTGAGAAATAGACAATGGCAAAAATTATGGTTGGCAATACCAGCGGTGTCAGAAGGGTGGCCAGAAGAAACGACTTCTTTTTAACCCGAGTTAAATACTCTCTTTTAAGTACTAAGAAAATCTGTTTCATGATTGACCTCCTTTTACAATGTTGATGAATATATCGTTGATTGATGGAATGATTTCCACGAAGGAGTGGACTTCTATTTTGTTGATGAGCTCTTTAAGCAATTCGTTGGGCGACTCTCCATTTTTAGATTCAATTATGGCCTTATTGAGCCCCATATCTGACACCTCCTCTTTGAGTACGGAAAGGCTAACACCCGACTGAAGGGTTCCTTTAAAGGTTACCTCATACTGATTGAGTTTATAGGAGTTTCGGATATCGTTCTTAGGACCATCCAGTATTTTCTGTGATTTATTGATAAGCGCAATATGGTCGCACAGCTGTTCAACAGATTCCATTCGGTGAGTGGAGAAGATTACGGTAGCACCTTTTTCTCTAAGCTCAAAAATTTCGTCTTTTATGAGATTGGCATTTACCGGGTCGAAACCTGAAAAGGGCTCATCTAAAATAAGTAATTGAGGCTCGTGCAACACAGTGGCTATAAACTGAATTTTTTGTGCCATACCTTTAGATAGGTCTTCTACCTTTTTGCCGGCCCAATCGTATAATCCGAGCTTATCGAGCCAGAATTTAATTCTCCTTTTTGCTTCAGGGGTAGACAACCCTTTGAGCTGAGCCAGATAGAGTAACTGCTCCCCCACCTTCATTTTTTTGTATAGCCCTCGCTCTTCGGGCAAATATCCTATTACGCCAATATGTTTAGGTTCAAGCTTTTCTCCGTTGATCAAAACCTGACCTTCATCGGCCATAATTATTTGGTTAACAATACGAATGAGGGTTGTTTTTCCTGCCCCATTGGGACCTAGCAAGCCGAATATTGACTGCTTAGGAATGCTAATGCTAACGTCATTGAGGGCAGTATGCTCTGCATACCGCTTGGTGACATGATTGGCCTCTAAGATGTTCAAAATTGTTGAGTTTTAGTTGGAATAAAAGTTAGTACCTTTTGAGTGCTTACCCTAAAAAGCCCAATCTAATTTGAACAAATAAGAAGAACTGACACAGATGAATAGCGTAAGCGGAATATCTTACCGCTTGGTGGCATATGGTGTTTGCGAATATCAGTCGTTGGCAAAGACCACACTGCCCATGGAGAGATCTATATTGAATGTAAGGATGTTTTGGGCTCCTGTATTATAGCCGGGGCTCACAAATACGTTTTCACGAACTTTTTCGTATCCTGAAGGAAGCTTAAGCTTTCTGTAGGAGGTATCCTTCATTCGAACAATTACTGGAACTTCGTTAGAAGGCAGGTTAATGGTTAGGCTTCCGGCCCCCACTCTGGCCCATATATCACTCGAAACCTGAGGTTGTTCTTCAAAGTCCAGTACCAACGAACCAAAACCCACTTCGGCCAGAATACTTCTTGCACGAGCCAAGTCAAGGCGTTCAATTTCAACATCTCCTAAGTCTACAGACACCATGAAAGTATCCATTTCCATACGGTTTTGAACTTTGGAGAGATAGCCAACTTTTACATGGGCATTACCGGAAGTAATACGGCAGTCTTCTACGGCAATATCGGAGAGGTCTATATATGCCTTACCTACGCCATAGTTCAAATCGAGCCTGTATGGCCTGAAATCGGTAAAGTAAATGTTCCAGTAGTTTTCCTCATCGGTAGTCTTCTTACCGAATATTTTGGAGAGTTTGGCACCAAAACCTTCGTTTCCGTTGTCTTTTAAGCTAAGCCAGGTGTGCAGGGTACTGCCCTCCATGCGCTGTCCGAAATCGGAAGAAATGTAGTCTTCATTGTGATGCCCCATAATATTTATGGGTAATTCACCCAGCCGGGTTCTTATTTCGCAGGTACCGGAAGATGCTTTGAGCAGAAAGTTAACTTTCTCGCACGCTGGGTTTGCTTCTACAGTAAAGTGTTTCTTTGTCTGTGCCAGCCCTTCAATTCCAACTGCTCCTATAATGGCCAACAGAAAAAGTATTTTTTGCATGCTCTTGCTTACGGTTTGTTTAAACGTTGGGTTGCAATCAATTACAAACCGAATAATACGGGAATTACCTGAAAATAGTTAGAAGTTTTTTGTGGGGCTAAAAAAAGCAACCTGTCATTCCTGAGTTGGAGGGAATCTACATAGAAAAGAGGCTGTCTCAAAAGCCGCAAAGCTCGTCATTCTGAACTTGTCTACCGACAGGCCAGTTCAGGGCGACACTCACCTGGCCTTTGAGGCAGCCTCAATATAATACGTTAAAAGAACTCCTTAATCTTCTCGAAGAAGCCTTTTTCTCCTTTTCCCGGATTAGGCCTGAAGTTATCGGAGTGTCTTAGTTTTTCCAGAGTTTCCGTTTCCTCCTTCGATAGGTTTTTGGGAGTCCAAACATTTACATGAATGAGTTGGTCTCCTTTGCCATAACCATTAATATCTTTTATCCCTTTGCCACGAAGACGTAAAATTTTGCCACTCTGAGTGCCCGGGTCTATTTTAATTCTCACTTTACCGTCAATTGTGGGCACCTCCATACTGCCACCGAGGGCAGCATCTATAAAGCTCACGTACAGGTCATAAACCACATTGTTGCCGTCTCTTTTGAGCTGCTCATCTTCTATTTCTTCAATTACAATGAGCAAGTCGCCCGGAGCTCCCCCACCGGGGGCCATATTTCCTTTGCCCGACATAGACAACTGCATGCCTTCGGCTACACCGGCCGGAATTTTAATAGGAATAACCTCCTCTTTCATTTCCAGTCCGGTACTATCTACACCCGGAGGTCTTTTATCGATGGTTTGTCCTGAACCGTTGCAGGTATGGCAAGTGCTGGCCGACACCATTTGGCCAAGCATAGTATTTACTACTTTCTTCATTTGGCCGGAGCCTCCACAGGTGCTACAAGTTTTGTAGGTTACTCCTTCGGCATTGACCAAACGGTTTACTTTTATCTTCTTCTCAACACCGTTGGCTATTTCATCGAGGGTGAGCTTTAGTTTAATGCGCAGGTTGGTGCCTTTTCGCTGTCTTCGGCCTCCGCCTCCTCCAAAGAAACTTTCAAATGGACTTCCCCCGCCAAAGATATCTCCAAACTGGGAGAAGATATCTTCCATATTCATGCCGCCACCGGCTCCACCAAAGCCACCACGCATACCTTCATGGCCAAATCTGTCGTATTGAGCTCTCTTTTCTTTGTTGCTCAAGACTTCATAAGCTTCGGCAGCTTCTTTAAACTTTTCTTCCGCCTCTTTATCGTCCGGGTTTTTATCCGGGTGATATTTTATTGCCATCTTCCGATAGGCCTTCTTTAGCTCATCGTCAGTAGCATTTTTGCTTACGCCCAGTATTTCGTAGTAGTCTCTTTTTGCCATATTAAGCTCCTATCACCACTTTAGCGAAACGAATTACCTTGTCTCCCAGATAGTATCCTTTCTCTACCGTGTCTATAATTTTACCTTTCAATGATTCGTCTTCCACCGGAAACTGTGTTACTGCCTCATGTAAATCGGCATCGAAATCGGTTCCCTTTTCTGTCTCCATTACCTTCAACCCTTTAGACTCGAGGGTCTTAAAAAGCTTGGATGAAATAAGGTCGAAACCTTCTTTAAGCACTGCCACATCTTCCTGATTTTCGTTGGCCTTTTTCGCTCTTTCAAAATCATCTATTGTTGGCAGAAGCTCCTTAATAAGATCGGAAGAGGCCGTTGAAATTAACTCTATTCTTTCTTTGGCGCTTCTTCTTCTAAAGTTCTCGAACTCTGAATATAGCCTTAGGTATTTGTCTTTGGCTTCATCGAGTTCTATAGCGAGTTTCTCCTCTGCCGAAAGTTCTTGTTCCTGCTCATTTTCCTGTTCCTTCTCGGCTACAGCTTCTTCAGTGGCAGTTTGCTTTTCAGCTTCCAATACTTCGTTCTGTTCTTGCTTATTATTCGCTTTCTTTTCCTTTGCCATTGTTTACTTTGATAAACCGCGTGCGGTGGTACAATTTTTTTGCCAAGCCCGTGAAAGGTGTCAATATGGCATAAAGCCTTTATTAGGGCAAAGACTCCGTTGTCAGGTTAGGCATTAAGCCTCTTCCAGATGAGGTCTTTGAGCTGCTGTAATCCTTGCTGGGCCACTGAAGAAATGAACACACTTTCTATGTCTTTGGGGAGAAGCTCCTCCATTTCATTCATCATTTGCTCATCGAGCATATCGCATTTGGAAATGGCCAGTATTCTTTCTTTATCGAGCAGTTCAGGGTTGTACTTTTTCAGTTCGCCTAGCAGAATGTCATACTCCTTTTGAATGTCAGTGGCATCGGCAGGAACAAGGAAAAGAAGGATCGAATTTCGTTCTATATGTCGAAGGAAACGAATTCCCAGGCCTTTTCCTTCGGCTGCTCCTTCTATAATACCAGGAATGTCGGCCATCACAAAAGACTTATGGTCTCTGTAAGACACCACGCCCAGATTGGGCACGAGGGTAGTGAAAGGATAATCGGCAATTTCCGGCTTGGCCGCAGAAAGCACCGAAAGCAGTGTTGACTTTCCGGCATTGGGGAAGCCAACCAGTCCTACATCGGCCAGAAGTTTTAGCTCCAATACACAGAGAGCCTCTTCTCCCGCTTCTCCTGGCTGAGCAAAACGAGGGGTCTGATTGGTCGCTGTTTTGAAATTTTCGTTGCCCAGGCCTCCACGACCTCCCTGAAGAAGGATTCTTTCTTCTCCATCTTCGGTAATTTCGAACAGAACCTTTTCTTCCGGTTCTACAGTCTTGGCCACAGTACCCAGCGGTACATCGAGAATTATGTCGGCTCCATCGGCACCCGTACTTCTTTGTCCTCCTCCGGGCTGACCGTGTTCGGCAAATACATGTTTTTGATACCGCAAGTGAAGCAGGGTCCACATTTGCTTGTTGCCACGTAAAATAATATGGCCTCCCCGGCCTCCATTGCCGCCATCGGGGCCTCCCTTAGGAACGTGCTTTTCTCGTCTGAAATGTACCGAGCCGGCACCTCCATTGCCCGACTTACAATAAAGCCGTACGTGATCGATAAAATTGGAACCTGCCATTGATTGATTTATTCTAATATACAGACTTACTCTCAGATGCTCTAGGGGTACCTGCATTGCCCCTCATCACCCAAACGAGTAAGGTCTTTACTGCCTATCGAAGGGCCTCTATGGCTGACGATATCTCTTCAAAGATTCCGTCAATGGTGCCTACCCCATTTATTTTGCTGGCCTTACCTTGTTTTTCGTAGAATTCTGCAACCGGTAAAGTTTTGTTGAGATATTCCTGAATTCTTACGTTTATCTTTTCTTCATTCTGGTCGTCTGCCCGGCCAGAGGTTTTTCCTCTTTCCAACAATCTTCTCTTTAACTCATCTTCAGGCACATTCAGCATGATCATCTGATCGATCTTTGTGTTGCGGTTTTTCAAAAGCTCGTCAAGAGCCTCGGCCTGAGCCACAGTTCGGGGAAATCCATCAAAAATAAAGCCCTTAGCATCGCTATTGGCATTTAAGAAGTCATCGACCATACCAATTACAACCTCATCGGGCACAAGTTTTCCATTGTCCATATAAGACTGTGCTTTCTTACCAAGATCGGTCCCCTCGCCCAGATGTTTTCTGAATAAATCGCCTGTAGATATATGTTTAAGTTGGAAAGTATCAATGATTTTCTGACTCTGCGTTCCCTTACCCGCGCCCGGAGGTCCAAACAAAACTATGTTAATCATGAAGATTGGTTTTTTAGAAAGGCACAAATATAAAGCATAATCACTAGTCGAGCCTCAATTGATAGATATCTTTGAGATTTCTCCCTAAACCATCATAGTCGAGTCCGTAGCCAACCACAAATTTCTCAGGAATCTCAAACCCAACGTATTTAACGTCTACTTCTCTTTGTAAACATTCGGGTTTCAGTAAAAGCGATGCCACCTCTACACTGGCCACTCCGGCTTGCTCAAGTTGATGAATAATGCCTTCCATGGTAATACCGGAGTCTACAATATCTTCTACGACCACCACGTGCCGGTCTTTTACGGACTGACTTAAGCCCAAAAGCTCTCTGGTTTTTCCGGTGCTTTGCATACCGGCATAAGAGGCTACTTTTATAAAGGTGATTTCGGCCGGAATATTTACTTCTTTGAGCAAATCGGAGGCAAACATAAACGAGCCGTTTAACACTCCTATAAACAGGGGACATTTATCGGCATAGTCGGCCGATATGCGCTCTGCTAAATCGGCAATTTGACTTTGAATTTGATTGGAAGAAATAAACAGCTCAAACTGTTTGTCGTGAATGATCATTCGGGTGGTGGGTTTTACAGGCGTTTCATTAAAGTTGAATATAACTGAATCATGCTCACAATATCGCTTTTATGTACCAGTTCATCGGGACTGTGTACATTATCTTCCGGTGCGCCTACAAAGCACCAGTCGATGGGATAAGGCGAGGCTTGGAGCTCTTTGCCATCGCTGCCCCCGGCTCCTTCTACCTCTAACTGGTATGGAATACCCGATTCTTCGGCCAACTCGATGATACGATTGACAAAAGACCTTCTGGGAATACTGCGGTCTCGCATAGAGATAGCCACTCCCTGGCCATGCTCTACTCCTTCGGTTATCCAGGTAATGTCTGAAATAAGGGCCTGAGTAACCCCCCACTTTTCAACCATATGCCTGGCCAAATAAGACACCGAACCTCCTCCGTGTTCTTCCCAACAGCTAAAAATTATGAGTCCGTCTTCTAGTGTTTCGGCAACCTTGAGTGCATTGAACACCCCGAGCCGGTTATCGAGATAGCACGATTGTACATATTCTTCTGACTCTCTAAAGTCGCACTTAAATACGAGTTCTGTACCGCGCTGTATACCCCTGGCAAATTTATAGTGCAGGTCTCCATCATTTTCTACCAGCTCACACTCAATTGGGCCAAGTGCATCTTCTCCAACCAGCTTATAGCCTGTTTCGGCCTTAGGCCCCCCAATAGGCACTAGCTGGTCTTGATAGCGAACCGTAAAGCCAATGCTATCCATATGGGCATATATGGCTGTTCTTGGTTTTCCAAACTTTAGAATAAGGCAATCTTGAAATTCCGGACCATGAATTATCTCCGGCTCTACTTTCCAGAAAGATTTATTTTTCTTCACGTATTTGAGAAGAAAGTCTTTCATGGCTATCTCATTGCCTGAAGGGGCATGTATCCGGCAGAGTTGGTGAAGCAAGGAATAATCGAGCTTATGCATGGTGCAAAATTAGGACTAGCCGTAAGATTATTGGTCTGACGCTGAATAAAAGTATAAATTGCCGCAGATTTTAGGCTCATGTTTATTCTAGACAGGCAAAACTCTATCGCCAACCAATATTTAGCCGAGATACGCCATGTAGGGAGTCAGAGCGATATGCTCCGCTTTCGCCATAACATGAAGCGCCTGGGGCAACTGCTGGCTTACGAAATTTCTAAAACACTTCTTTACGAAACCCGCCCCATTGAAACTCCTTTGGTGAAAAGCCAAGCTCATTTTTTGGCCGATCAGGTGGTGGTGATAAGCATTCTGAGGGCAGCCCTCCCCTTTAGCCAGGGTTTTCAAGATGTATTTGATTCGGCTGAATTTGGTTTTATTGGCGCGGCCCGAAAACCTCATTTGGCCAATGAACCGGTTGAGGTAGCTCTGGACTATTTGGCGGCTCCCGACCTCAACAATAAAGTAGTGGTAGTGGTTGATCCTATGTTGGCCACCGGAAAATCGATTGTAAAAAGCATAGACCATTTGTTGCAAAATGGCACACCTAAAAAGCTACACATTGCCACTATTATTGCAGCACCAGAAGGAGTGGACTATCTGCAGAGGGAACTCAACACTCCATACGACCTATGGTCATGTGCCCTTGATGAAAAACTCAACGAAAAGTATTATATCGTGCCCGGATTAGGAGATGCCGGAGACCTGGCCTTTGGCCGGAAACTGTGAGTTGAATGCTGTTGGATATTATTGTACTTGTTCTTGGTTTGGTACTGCTGATTGCGGGCGGAGACTTTCTGGTAAAGGGAGCATCGAGAATCGCACTCAGGTTTAACGTGAGTGCCATGGTTATTGGGCTCACTATTGTGGCCTTTAGCACTTCTGCCCCTGAGTTGCTGGTGAGTCTTAATGCTGCTCTCAAGGAGGCTCCTGATTTTGCCATGGGCAACGTGGTAGGCTCCAACATTTCTAACCTTGCCTTGGTGCTGGGCGTTGCCTGTCTGTTTGGCTATATACCCATTCACCGAGGAACAGCCACCAGAGACTGGCTCACAACCATGGTTGCCAGCATTTTACTCTATCTGTTTGTACTCGACCAGAAATTAACCTCATGGGAGGGTGGAATACTCTTTGGTTGCCTGGTGATTTACCTTATTGTTCTACTCATCAAAACCAAGAAAGATCAGGTGAAGCTGGATTATACCATTGAGCCGGACAAAGACACGACTTTTGAGAAATTTAAAGACCTTCTTTTATTAGCCATTGGAGGAGCCTGCCTCTACTTCGGCTCCAACTGGTTTATTGATGGTGCGGCAGACATAGCCACTGATCTTGGGGTTTCTCAGCGTATTATAGGACTCACCATATTGGCTATTGGCACCAGTTTACCGGAGCTTTTTACCTCGGTAATTGCAGCCAAAAAAGGAGAAACAGATTTGGCTCTGGGCAATTTACTTGGGTCCAATATCTTTAATATACTCTCCATTCTTGGTATCACAAGCATGATTCATCCGCTTGATGTTAACCAAATCATTATTTCTAGCGACATGCTGTGGATGCTCGCAATAAGCTTAGGTATTTTGCCGCTTATGCTACTTCGCAAAAGACTGGGAACACCTTCCGGCATCATCTTGTTGCTCTTTTACGTTACTTACCTGGTGACGATTTTGTAGTATGTTGGCAACCCTTATCAATTATTTGTGGCTTTACTTTCTGGCCTGCCTAAAATCCATTCTGCCCCCTTTGCTCGGGCCAGCCTTTGGGCTTAGCAATCTGGAAATTATTGTAATTACGGTAGCCGGATTGATGACCAGTGTGGTGCTTTTCAACTTTTTAGGAGAGCGGATTAAAGCTCAGGTTATCCCCATCTTTATTAAAAAGCCTAAGAAGTTTTCGCCAAAGAGCCGTAGAATGGTCAGAATATGGAGAAAGTATGGTATAGTTGGGGTGTGCTTTCTTACCCCACTTGTTCTTTCCCCACCGGGTGGGGCACTTCTTGTGGCCACGGTTGGAGCGCCACGCAGACAAGTATTTCTCTATATGCTAATCTTTGGGATTTTTTGGGCGGTTGTCTGGACCTTCTCGGTAGACTGGTTAATCCAAATTGGTTTGGTGGGTAAACGTTGAAAGGTTGTACGGTTGAGAAGCAATGAAATAGAGGGTTTAAAATAACCTGAGTTCGATGTAAGGAAGCAGTAAAATACCCCCTCTTAGGACGTCATTGCGGAATTTTCCTCTGAAAACTTCACATAAGCAAAGGAAAATATCCGCAATCTCATTTGGGCTCTGTTCAGATACCGGATAAAACAGGCCTTTTTGAGAGCTTAAGGCCTGTTTTTCCGGCATGACGTTCTTTTCTTACGTCAAATTCAGGTTAAAATAACAACCAAACAAATCTTACCCCTTGCAACTCTATTCCTGGTCTTCGTCAGGAAGCATCTCAATGTCTTGAATGAGTACTCTTTTGGAAATTGCCTGTCCGGTTGTTGTGGCCGCCAAGCCGCCCAAAGCGGTTTCCTTATAGCGGGTTTCCATGCTTTGCCCCACTTCCCCCATTGCTTCCACGCACTCATCTACGGGAATTACTCCGCTTACATCGGCCAAGGCTATTTGTGCCGAGCTATTGGCAATAGCAGCCGCACTGGCATTTCGAACCACACAAGGCACCTCAACAAGCCCCGCCACCGGATCGCAAATAAGGCCCAACATACACTGAATAGTAATGGCCACTGCATTGAACACCTGATCTACCGAACCACCCAGGCAATATACCATGGCTCCGGCCGCCATGGCGGCCGCACTACCGGTTTCGGCCTGGCAACCACCCACCGCTCCGGCAATAGAGGCTCGCTTTTCCATAATGAGGGCAATTCCTGCACTCACCAGCAGCCCCTCGTGAATCTTGCGATCATCTACTCCATGAAGCTCCTGAAAAGTGACCATAACCCCGGGTATTATACCAGAGGCTCCTGCTGTTGGAGCTGCAACAACGCGCCCCATGCAAGAGTTGACCTCTTTGGCCGCCAGAGCTCGTGAAATAAGTACCTGAAACTCTTTAGAAAGGAGAGGTTTAGGATAGTTGAAAACCTTCTTTGCACCATTGTTGATCATTCCCGAGCGGGAAGTCATGTCTTGAGTGAGACCGGTTTGCACGGCCTCTTTCATTACGGTATAGGCGTTGGCCAGGCCATCCCAAATTTTCTCTTCGCTGGCTTCCTTTTCAGATACCTCATACTCTATAACGGCCTGATGCAAGGGCATTTGGTGTTGCTCACAATACTGTTTCCAGCCTTTAAAATCTTCAAACAAAAAGCACATGGTTTCCTCCTTTGTCACAAAGCTAACGAATAGATAGCAAACGATTGAATAATGGGCACCCAGTCGGTCCCGGAGATTGTTCGCTAGCCGTCTTCCATAAGAAAAGATACAGTTCATTCACCAGCCCAACTGAGTATGACAGCAGGGGCTACTTACTATCGGAAACAGAGCACCCTTTTGGTTTTCCGTAAACCCATTCTCAAACACTGCCAACCAGACGCAACCCTATGGAAACGGCAAGCTCTACCAAGCATTGAAGAATTGAAAAACGCGGCTTTACTAGCGGAAACAATTTCTATCTTTGCGGCATGGAATTACAGAACGATCTACTGATCAGAGCGGCAAAGGGTGAAAAAGTTGAGCGGACACCGGTTTGGTTGATGCGTCAGGCAGGTAGAATCTTACCGGAATACAGAGCAGTACGCAACAAACTTAGCGGATTTATTGAGCTGGCTCAAACGCCTGAACTGGCGGCAGAAGTAACCATCCAGCCGGTAGACATTTTAGGTGTCGATGCTGCTATTATTTTCTCCGACATTCTGGTAATTCCGGAGGCCATGGGACTACCCTACGAAATGGTGGAAAAAAAGGGGCCGAGGTTCCCCAAAACCATTTCTACTGATGATGATCTTAAAGCGCTCAAAAAAGCTGATGCCAAAAGCGACTTAGGTTATGTGCTGGAGGCCATTAAAATCACTAAAAAAGAGCTTAACGGCAGAGTACCTTTAATTGGCTTTGCCGGTGCTCCATGGACAATTTTTTGTTACATGGTAGAAGGACACGGAAGTAAAACCTTCTCCAAAGCAAGGAGAATGCTCTATAACGATCCGCTAATGGCTGATCAGTTGTTGAAGCTAATAACCGACTCTACCATTGAATATTTGAAAGCCCAGATTGAAGCCGGGGCCGACCTTGTGCAGGTGTTCGACTCTTGGGCAGGCATACTGGGGCCAGAACAATACCAACGCTTCTCCATGAAGTACATTGCTGAAATTTGCGATGCGATTACCGAAGTGCCGGTTACGGTGTTTAGCAAAGGAGCGTACTTTGCCAGGTCTGAAATGCGCCACCTGAATTGTGAAACTATTGGGCTAGACTGGAACATGGACATTCAAAGCTCTCGCAGATTAATTGGCGAAGACAAAACCTTACAAGGTAACCTCGATCCGTGTGCTCTCTACGCTCCTGATATTGAGATTGAAAAGGCTACTAAGAAAATGCTCGATGAGTTTGGTACAGGCAGACACATTGCCAATCTAGGTCATGGGGTATATCCTGATATCGATCCTAACAAGGTAAAAGTCTTCATTAATACAGTGAAGGAATACAGTGCCAAGCTTAGGTCGGCTGAAATATGAGTGTCCTGAGCCTTCTGTTCATTACGATCCGTTAGCTTCTTCTGCCCAATTATTGAGCAGATAGAAGTCTCTGAATTAATTTCTGTCTTAGG
>MDTG01358861.1_pt1 | contig 109503 bp, 96 predicted proteins | sample 811421 | NCBI WGS metagenome assembly MDTG01 (sample SAMN05326645, study PRJNA326480) | marine metagenome | isolation source: seawater | place: Pacific Ocean: South East | collected 2011
CGCTGCGCCAGCAGCCGCACGATCGAGTGCGCTTGCGGAAAGGCGGCGGGCGTCACCTCGCGCGCGCCGTAGAGCTGCAGCACCAGCGCGGAGGAAAACCGCGCCGCCAGCATCACCGACAGCGAGCCGCCGACGGCCGCCCACAAGATGCCTTGCGGCCCCGCCAGGGTCCACGCGGTCAGCGACAGCAGCAGCACCGCCCCGGCGGCGAGCACGAGCGTGTGCAGGCGGTTGCGCCGGCGGTATCTGGCGCGCACGGCGGGATCGATGGTGATGGCCGGTCTGATGGCTTCAGGATACATGGCCTGAATATGGGCCGCCGCCGCACCGCTTGCAAAGCGGCAAGGCGGCCTGCGGACCTGCGGCATTCTCGCCCGCCGTCCCGCAGCCGCGCCGCAGAGACGAAAAGGCGCGCGGAACCGCCGTCCCGCGCGCCTCGTTCAATCGTGATCTTGCCGATATGTTCAGACGGCGAGCCCGGCCGGGCAGGCGACGCCCGTGCCGCCGAGGCCGCAATAGCCGCCGGGGTTCTTGTCGAGATACTGCTGGTGGTAGTCCTCGGCGAAGTAGAACGCGCCCATCGGCTTGGTCTCGGTGGTGATGGTGCGCGAGTGGCCGGCCGCCTTCAGCGCTGCCGCATAACTCGCGCGCGAGGCCTCCACCGCCGCCGCCATCTCGCTGTCCGGGTGGAAGTAGATCGCCGAGCGGTACTGGGTGCCGGTGTCGTTGCCCTGGCGCATGCCCTGCGTCGGGTCGTGGCCTTCCCAGAACGCCTTGAGCAGCTCCTCGCGCGGCAGGCGCGCGGTGTCGAAGACCACCCGCACCACTTCCGTGTGGCCGGTGCGGCCCGTGCAGACCTCGTGATAGGTCGGGTTCGGCGTGTGGCCGCCGGCATAGCCGACCGCGGTGACGAGAACGCCCGGCATGGTCCAGAACAGCCGCTCGGCGCCCCAGAAACAGCCGAGGCCGAACAGCACCTCTTCCTCGCCCGCGCCGGGGGCAAGATCGAGCGGGCGGCCGAGCACCGTGTGGATGCCCGGGGTCATGATCGGCGCGCTGCGGCCGGGCAGCGCCATGGCCGGGTCGACCAGGGAGAACTTGTTGCTGAGCATGGTCATGAACGACATGGATGCCTCCAGAAGGGATGCGCGCCGGGGGAGGCCGGCGGACAAGGGACTCAGACGGTTTCGGCGAGCCTGCGACGGCGACGGCCGCGGCCGAGATCGCCGATCCACAGGAGCAGGAAGCCGAGCGGTCCGACGATCGCCCAAGCCGGCTGCACCAGGAGCTTGAGGGCGACCGGATCCCACAGGACCGGGTTGACCTCGGCCTGGACGAAGGCCTGGGCGGCGGCGAGACTGCCAGGTGCGAAGTCGAACCAGTACTGGCCGAAGGATGTCGTCGACCAGCTGCCGGCAGCGATCGTCGACGTGGCGTCGATCACCAGCGCCACCAGCGCCAGTGCCACGAACCAGAGACCGAGAAGCCGCAGGACAAGTCTGAACATCGTTCCGTTCCGGATCCACCCAACACCAAGCCTGAAGGCATCGGGCCGGCCCGCGCCAGAGTGCAAACATCGACAGCAAGACGTCTGCTGGCAGACATCTGCAACTTCCTGAACTCCGCACGGCGGAATTCGTTCACTCGAAATTGCATACGCGGGCGGCCGCGGGCCGGACCATAGCCCGCCTCGACCTTCCGGGCGACAGCAAAACGCGAGAAAACGGCGAGAATGGGCACGGCGCGCCATCGCCTTGCCTCTCTCGCCGGGCGCATCAGATAGGCTTGCTTTCGCAAAAGCGCAAGATGGACGAAAGGCGTCTCCCCGAGGCGTGAGAGCACGGGAGCGACCCGTGAGCGCGCGGGAGCAATCCGCGAACCCGCGCAGGGCCAGCGCCGCCCGCCGTTCCGCCCGCACGCGCCGCCCTTTCAGCTGCACGCGCCAAGCGCCCGTCCTCTGGCCTCACCGACCGGAACCCAATGTTTCCGCCGGCTTTCTCGCCCGTTGCCGGCTGTGTTTCGGCGCCCGTGTTGAAAAGCGCCGCAGGGCATGGATGAGTGCTTGAACTTGGCCGCATCGTCAGTATATTGCGCGACTTGCGGGCCGGGTCGGCCCGGCTTCGCGCCGCCCTGGTGCGCTGCCGGACCCATCGCCTTCCCGCACGAGGACCGACGAAAGGCCTGCCCCGCAGGCCCACCGGACGGGCCGGCTGCGGAGAGGTGGCCGAGTGGTTTAAGGCGCACGCCTGGAACGCGTGTATACGGGAAACCGTATCGAGGGTTCGAATCCCTCTCTCTCCGCCATTTTCCCTTTTTGCATCCCCGCGACGTCGACACCGGCGGCCCCTAGACAGGGGCGGCGCGCAAGGTCAAATGGCGTCCGGCTTCAGGCGTGTTCCGCGATGACCGTGAGGAAGGCCGGACCGTAGCGCTCCAGCTTCGCCTTGCCGACACCGGGCACGGTCGCCATTTCCGCGGTCGAGGCCGGCTTCGTGGTCGCGAGTTCGACAAGCGTCCTGTCGTGAAAGATCACATAGGGCGGCACGTTCTGGGCCCGGGCAAGCTCCGTGCGCGTGTGCCTCAAGGCCTCGAACAACAGGCGATCCGTGTCGGAAATGGCGGCGCGAAGCGCGTCGGACACCGCCGCGCGGCGGCGCGCCTTGGGCGGCGGCGGCACGCGCAGCATCAAGGTCGGCTTCTCGCGCAGGAACTCGCGACCGGCCGGAGCGATCGACAGACCGCCGTGACCGGCAAGATCGACATTGACGAGGCGCAACGCGATCAGCTGGCGCAGGATCGCCCGCCATGTCGCCTTGTCGTGCTCGGTCCCGATGCCGTAGGTGGAGATGCTGTCGTGGCCGAACTGGGCGATGCGCTCGCTCTCGACGCCGAGCAGGACATCGACGACATAGGCCTGCCCGAAGCGTTCGCCGGTCCGGTAGATGCACGACAGCACCTTCTGTGCGGCGATCGTGCCGTCGAACAGCTCCGGCGGTTCCTCGCAGGTGTCGCAATTGCCGCAGGGCGCGCAAGTGTCGCCGAAATAGGACAACAGCGCCTGCCGACGGCAGCCCGCCGTCTCGGCCAGCCCCAGCAGCGCGTCGAGCTTCTGCCGCTCCATGCGTTTGCGGGTGTCGGGCGCATCCGACTCCTCGATGAACCGGCTGCGCAGCGCGATGTCGTCGGACCCGTAGAGCATCAGCGTGTCGGACGGCAGGCCGTCGCGTCCGGCCCGGCCCGTCTCCTGATAGAAGGCCTCGATGCTTCCCGGCAGGTCGAGATGGGCGACGAAGCGCACGTCGGGCTTGTCGATCCCCATGCCGAAGGCGATGGTGGCGACCATGATCACCGCCTCGCCGTGCTGGAAACGCGCCTGATTGGCCTCGCGCACCGCCTTGTCCATGCCGGCGTGATAGGCGAGCGCCTCATGGCCCTGGTCGCACAGCCAGGCGGCGGTTTCCTCGGTCTTGCGTTTCGACAGGCAGTAGACGATGCCGCTCTCGTTCGCATGGCGCTTCAGGAAGTCCTTCAGCTGCGCGCGCGGATTGTCCTTTTCCTTGATCGCATAGCGGATGTTGGGACGGTCGAAGCCGGCGATGAAGGCGTCGGTGCCGGCGATGTCGAGATGGGCGAGGATTTCGGCGCGTGTCGGCTCGTCGGCGGTGGCCGTCAGCGCCATGCGCGGCGTGCCGGGAAACCGCCGGACCAGCTCGTCGAGCTGGCGGTAGGAGGGGCGGAAATCGTGTCCCCATTGCGACAGGCAATGGGCCTCGTCGATGGCGATCACCGACAGATGCGTGCGTTCAAGCTGGTTCAGGACCTCGGGGCGCAAGATCGTTTCGGGCGCGGCGTACAAAAGGTCCACGGCACCGGCGTGAATGTCGCGCCACAGCGCGCCGCGCTCCTCCGCCGGCAGGTCGGAATTGAGCGCAGCCGCCCGCACGCCCGCCTGCCGCAGCGCCGCGACCTGGTCCGCCATCAGCGCCAGAAGCGGCGACACCACGAGGCCCATGCCGGGCCTGGCAAGCGCCGGGATCTGGTAGCAAAGCGACTTTCCCCCGCCGGTCGGCATCAGCACGAAGGCGTTCCGGCCGCCTGCGACATGGTCGACGATAGCGGCCTGCAGACCCCGGAAGGAGTCGTAGCCGTAAACGGATCTGAGGATTTCGAGGGTGTTGGCGGTCATCGTCTTCGGCACGGGGAATCACTTTGCGCCCTTCATAGCAGCTTTGGGCGCGGATAAGCGACGCCTGCCCCGCGTCGCTCTCCATCGCGGCGGCGGATCGCATCACGGAGCCGGGCGCGACAGGGCCGGCGTATCGCCCACATGCCGCAGGGCAACGCCCGACAGCACATTGGCCTCGATGTCGTCGAGGTGTCTCGCCCGGGTTTCGGGCAGCCAGACCAGCGAGACGACAAGCGCCAGCACGCAGATCCCGGCAAAGACCAGAAACACCCCGTCGAGGCCGATCGTCGAAACCCCCGACAGGAAGACGAAGGCGACGAGCGCGTTGAACAGCCAGCTTGTCGCCGAGGCGACCGCGATGCCGGTTTCGCGGATCGCGGACGGCACCAGCTCCGACATCATCACATAGGGCAAGGGTCCGAGGCTGATGGCGAAGGCGCCGATATAGACGCAGAGCGAGACGAGCCCGAGCACCGGCAGCGCCAGGGTCTGCGCGGCCACGACGCCCAGCAGGCCCAATACCATCACCAGCGACCCGACGATGGCCAGCGGGCGGCGACCGAGACGGTCGACCATCGCGATGGCGACGACCGTCGCGAGCAGATTGATCAGCCCCAGCCCGAAGGTCGCGCCGAGCGCCGCCGTTCCCGGCGAGAACCCCAGGCCGACGAAGATCGACGGCGCATAATAGAGGATCCCGTCGATCCCGCTCAGGTTCTGCAGGATGAAGAGACCGCAGCACAGCGCCAGCACAGCCGGCGTGGTTCCCTGCCGCAGGATCCGTCCGAGCGGAAGCGGGGGCGTCCGCGCCTCGCCGGGCTTGCGGGAGATCCACGGCCGGTGAATGAAGCCCAGCGCCGCGGCGGCGGAGATCGCCTGCCGGGTCCGTCCGACCGCGTTCAGCCAGACCGGACTTTCCGGCACGAGGGCGAGCGCAAGCAGGCCGGCGACAGCGATCCCCCCGCCGACGCCAATGCCCGAGGCCCATTTTTGCGGGTCGTCCATCCACAGCGGCACGGCATAGGCGAGCAGGATGCCCGTCGTCACCGCAAGCTGAAACAGCGACACGACGCTGCCGCGATGGCGGGCGGGCGTCGCCTCGCCCGCATACATCGGCCCGGCCATGGAGGAGAGCCCGACGGACAGGCCGATGAGAACCCGCGCGACCAGAAAGCCGAGGAGATCCGGCCCGCCCAGCGTCAGGCCGTAGCCGACCGCCGCCAGGGCAAAGGCCAGCAGCAACACCGCGCGCCGGCCGAAGGCCCGCGCCAGCGGCCCGGCCGCGATCGCCCCGAAGAAGCAGGAGATCACCAGCGTGACGGTGACGTTCTCCTTGCCGGAGGTGGAGAGATCGAACACATGCCCGATCTCGTCCAGCCAGCCGGCGATGCTCGCGGTGCTGTATCCGAACAGCAGCCCCGCGCAGACGGTGAGAAAGGCCACCCGGCCGAGCGCCAGATAGAGCCTGGCACCCGTTGGCGGTCCTCCCCTCATGCGGTCACGGCGCTATGGCGCATCTCGATTTCCTCCAGGCTGACGCCCTTGGTCTCGGGTGCGAAGTACCATGAGTAGACCGCGCCGATGGTGCAGAACCCGGCAAACATCGCGAAGATGAACGGCGCGCCGAACTCGAACACGATCACCGGGAAGGCGAAGACCACGGCGAAGTTGAACGCCCAGTTCGCCACCGACGCCATGGCCATGCCCCGGCTGCGCAGCGCAAGCGGGAACAGTTCGGACATATAGAGCCAGGGCAACGGCCCGAGGCTCACCGCGAAGAAGGCGATATAGGCGAACAGGCCGATCAGCCCGACCGGCGCGAGATCCGGACGGTCCGCCTGCATGGCATAGGAAATCACCACGAGGCTGACGGCGGAGCCGAGAAAGCCGAGGATGAACAGCGGACGCCGGCCGAAACTGTCGACCACCAGCATGGCGACCACGGTCATCAGCACATTGACCACGCCGACGCCGACGGTTGCGGCAAGCTGGGTCGCGCTGCCGTCGAAGCCGGCGTGGCTCATGATGGTGGGGGCGTAGTAGATGACGGCGTTGATGCCGCTCACCTGCTGCAGGATGAAGGCCGCGATGGTGAAGAACACCACGGGACGCACGTTCGGCGACAGGAAGGTGCCCCAGGCCGGCGCGGCGCGGGACGGGTCGCGGGAGCGTTCGATCTCGTCGACGATGTGAACCGCCTCTGCCCTGGAGAGATCGGGCTGCACCATGCCGATCACGGAGATCGCCTTGTCGCGCGCACCGTTCGCGGCGAGCCAGCGCGGGCTTTCGGGCGCAAACACGATGCCGACGAGCGCGGCGAGAGCCGGCAGTGCGCCGAGCGCGAGCATCCAGCGCCAGGCCCCGAGCGGTTCCAGCACCATGTCGATCAGGTAGGACACCAGGATGCCGACGGTGATCATCAGCTGGAACGACGAGACCACCGCACCGCGATATTTCGCCGGCGCCAGTTCCGCCAGGAACATCGGCGCGGCAAGCGCCGAGGCGCCGACGGCGACGCCGAGGGTCAGCCGCGCCAGGATCAGCACCGTCTGCCCGGTCGCAAGCCCGCTGGCGAGCGCGCCGGCGATGAACAGGACCGAGCACATGATCAGCACCTTGCGCCGGCCCAGACGGTCCGCGTAGGTCGCCGCAAGGATCGCGCCCGCGACCGCTCCAAGCGGAACGGAGGCGGTCATGAAGCCTTCGCCCGTGACGGAAATATCGAAGGCGCTGGTGATCAGGGGCAGCGCCCCGGCGATCACGCCCTCGTCGAAGCCGAACAACAGGCCGAACAGGGCCGCCAGCGCGACCAGTCGAAACAGAAACAGCATGGTCTTTCTCCCCCCCGCCGCCTCACGCCAGACGCGCGAGAACGCCTTCGGCATGGCGCAATGACCACGCGGTGATCGTCAGATAGCTGTTCGCCGAACCCTGCGACGGCCAGGCGGCGGAATCCGCGACCGAGAGATTGCCCAGCTGCCAGAAGCGTCCATGGGTGTCGGTAACCCCGTCGCCCTCCTGCGCCGACATGCGCAGACCGCCGATCTCGTGAAGCGCGGCGCCGAGTGGATTGACCTTGGAGCGCACCAGGTCGGCGCCGACGGCCTTGGCGACCTCGGGCAGGAAACCCGTCATCTCCTCAAGGATCCGGTGATCATGGTCTGTGCGGTCCGCAATGACGGTGTAGCCGCCCATTCCGCCCGGCGCGGTGCCCGGACCGTCGGTGATCCTGACCTCGTTGGAGGCGGAGGGCTCGCCGACGCCGAAGCAATAGGCGAGCAGGTAGGTTCCCTTGACGTCGCAATCCAGCCAGACCGTCGCGTGATAGGGCGTGTACCAGGTCTCGGTGAAAGGGCCCTGGATCTGGATGTGATAGGGGCGCTCCCGCGTCGGCGGGATGAAGGCGTAGATCGGCTCCTTCAGCGGTTCGTGCAGCTTCAACAGTCCCTGCACGAACTGATGGTCGGCGACATGGGTGCCGACGTCGGGATGCAGATCCTTGAGCCCCGAGGCAAGCGCCAGGCGCGTCGACTGGATCGCGCCGCAGGCGAAGGTGTAGTGACGCGCGGTCAGGCGCACCGTCTCGCTGGCGTCGACGCCCCGCGCGATCAGGCCGGTCACCTGGCCGTCGGCATGTTCGACGCGCTCGGCCACGGTGTTTTCCACCAGCGCAATGCCGCCGGGCGTCACGGCGCGGGTCAGCAATCCGCTGCGGATCAGGCGGGAGGCGGAACAGTCGAAGCTGCGCGACATATAGCCGTTTTGCACCGCCTGCGTATCCACCGCGAGCGAGGCGTGTTCGGCGTCGATCCCGGCCGCGATCAGGCGATCAAGAAATTCCTGCTGGCCCTCGCCGCGAAAGAACGGCGGCCGCTTGGCCCGCGGTCCCGACACATGCATCAGGTCTTCCGCGCGGTCGTAATAGGGCGCGAAGTCCTGCAGCGTCAGCGGCCAGTCGTCGAAATCCCACTCCGTGAAGCGCGGCGTGCATCCGCCCCAGAACAGGGTACGCCCGCCGACAACCGACCAGGAATCATTGTTGAGCGGCGCCTCGCCGGAGGTTTCGAACGGCGCGCGTTCGACCCAGGAGGTGCGATGGCGCACGAGATCGTGGATCTGCGGGGTCAGGTCGCCGCGGCTGCGAAAGGGCGAGGATCCGACATGCATCGGCAGGACGAAGGGACCTGCCTCGAGAATGACGACGGACAGGCCGTTGCGCGCGAATTCGATCGCGCTTGTGACCCCGGCGGTGCCCGATCCGACGATCAGCACGTCGGGGCCCGATCCGGCGCCGGCGCCGGTGAGTGAGGCAAGATCGGTGGTCACGATGGAGGAAAGAGACTTCATCAATTCAAACTCTTCAAAGCGGTTGGAAGTAAGCGTTGGCGACCTTGCGGACGGCGCGGATAATGTCGTCGACATCCGTGTCCGTCAGCGTCGAGGCAATGGTCAGGAGCGCCGAGCGGTCGTGCAGGTCGTCGCAGACCGGCAGGGCGCCCCTGTCGTAGGAAATATTCTCGGCAAAGGCATTGGCGGGGTGGCTCCAGGGGAAGCCGTCCCGGCTGTTGGAGCGCTTGCGCGTCAGGCTTGGAACGTTGAAGTACCAGTGCAGGCCCCAGTGGCTCATCGGCAGGCAGCTGAGGGAGCCCTTCGGCCCCTGAATGCCCTCGGCCTTCAATGCCGTCATGAAGCGCGAACACATCGCCTTGTCGGCGAAGCTCATGATCAGGAACGGACCGCTGTCGCCGTCCGGATCGGGGATGGTGCGCAGGCGGATCTGCGGAATGTCGGAAAGCGCCGCGCGGATGCGCCACTTGGACTTGCGCATGGCGCCGGTGATGCGCGCGAGCTTGCGCGACTGGGCCAGCGCCATCGCACCCGCAAGATCCGACATGCGCGCGCCGATGCCCCAGAGCTGGCAGGTCTCGTCGCTGGTATCCAGCCGTCCCTGGTCGTTGCGGGCATAGCCGAGGTCATGCAGCGCCACGATCCGGCGAAACAGCGCGTCGTCGTCGCTCACGACCATGCCGCCGTCGCCCGCCGTCATGTTCTTGTTGAGCTGGAAGCTGAAGGTCGCGATGTCGCCGAAGCGGCCGACCGGCGTTCCGTTCTGGCTGGCGCCGGCGGCCTGGGCGCAGTCCTCGATCAGGCCGATCCCGCGGTTGCGCGCGATTTCGGCGATCTCGGCCACCCGCCCGGGCGCCCCGCTCATGTGGACCAGCAGGATCGCCCGGCTGCGCGCGTTGATCTTGCGCTCCAGGTCGGCCGGATCCATGCAGAAGGTGTCGTCAATGTCGACGAGGCGCGGAATGGCGCCGGCGCGCACAATGGCCGAAAGACAGCTCACCCACATGTAGCCGGCAACGAGAACCTCGTCGCCGGGACCGACCTCCAGCGCGGAAAGCGCGATGGAAAGCGCCGCGGTTCCCGAGGAGACCGCCAGCGCATGGCCATGGCCGTAGGCGGCGCACCATTCCCGCTCCAGCGTTTCCACCATGTGCTGCGGGTCGGGGCCATAGAAGCGGAAAGGGCTTTGCGCCCGCACCACCCGATCCACCAGTTCGCGTTCTTCCTCCGCGATCCAGTGCGCTCCGGGCAGTTCCCACGGCAAGGGGTCGGTTCGAACCGGATCGCCGCCATCAATGGCGAGCCGGGTTTCTGAATTGGACAGGGGCATTCAAATACCTGTTTGTGATCAAATGACTTTGTCGCTCGAAAGACACTTGTCTGAGCATGGCCCATGATCGTGGCAGCGCGTTAATGACTGCCTAAATGCATGCCGAAACTTCTATAATTAGCCGGCTCTTCTTTTCGCAGAAGGCTTTCGCCGAGGGATTCGCCGACATTCGCGCCTCTCGCCGCGCGTCGAAATATCGGCGCGGTCCCGGACCGGGTGCGGTTCTCCCGGATGGCCGGCCTCACGGCGGACCGAGGAACTCCAGCGTGGCGGCAATCGCGGCTTCCGTGGTTGCCGCGTCGAACTCAAGCGGGCTCAGGAAGGATTTTTCCCGGACATCGAAGCCGTGCGTCACGCCCTTGTAGAGGGTGACGGCGACATCGGCCTTGTCCGCCAGCAACCGCCCCGCGACCGTCAGACAGGACCGCTCGCCGGCGATGGCATCGCCCTCCACCAGCAGGAAGCGATAGGACAATTCGGACGGCAGCGGCGCCGAGGCGCCGAGGCTCGCCGGACCGCAATAGGGATAATAGAGAACGGTGCCCCGGATCCCGGCCAGCGGGTCGGCGGCGATTTCCTCCGGCCATTCGGTCAGAAGCGGGGGCAGCGTGCCGGCGCGGGCCATGGCGAGATAATCAAGCGTTGTCCAGCCACCGTGGGAGACGCCGATCAGGACGACGCGGGTGCTGTCGATCTCCGGGCGGTCGCGCAAACCGGCAAGGGTGACGGCGATATCGGCGGCGCGTTCCGTACCGTTCAGCAGCTGCCCGGCACAGACCAGCCGCCAGAGCTGCGCCTCGTCGAGACCGCGCGGCCCGTGGCTGTCGACCAGGACCGAGGCCCAGCCCGCTTCCGCCAGCTCCACGGCCAGCCGGTCGAGGTTGGTGCGCGGGCCGTCGCAGCCCGACAGCAGCAGCGCGACAGGGTGCGGCCCTTCCCCTTCAGGCAGGGTCCAGCGCATGGCCGGGGCAATCAGCGCGGCGATGGCGTCGGGCGTCTGCGGATTGGCCGTCCAGCCGAGACGCCCGCGAAAGCCGTTCACCGCGAGCGCCGCCGCGATCAGCACGACGACAATCGCGCCCCCGACCAGCCAGCGCCTCATGCCCGGGTCCCGTCAGTCATTGTCGCATCCGTTCTGGAACCCGTTGTCGCAATGGGCCTTGAGCCGGTCCGTATCGGCCGCCGTCCAGCCCTCCGGCGCACTCACCTGGACCCACGGGTCGATATAGTCGCTGGCGTAATAGGCATGACCATGGCCGGCCGGCGCGCCGAACGACAGCGCCATGTCGAGCGCCAGCTGGAACTGCGTGACCACCGGCATGAAGATCATATGCGCCGAGGCATCGGGTGCCGGCGGGTCCGACATCCACGGCGGCGCGCGCCACAGCGATTCCGGTTCGTAAAAGACAATCGGATCGCTCGAATACTGCAGGAAGACGATGCGCATGCCGCCCCAGGGCGCGCCTTCGGAGGCATCCTCGAAATGATTGGCGTAGCGGATGAAGGAGCCGTCGCCGATCTGCGGCAGCACCCAGGGGCTGCCCTCGACCCGCGCGTTCTGGACATAGCGCCAGAAGGCGGAGGGAAACGGCGGCCCGGCCCAGAAGGCGCCATCGATCGGATCATTGACCAGCCGGAAGAGGTTGGTCGCATGCATCGACGACCAGGCGCCGAGGCTCAACCCGTGGACATAGAGCCGGGGCCGGTCGTCGGGCGGCAGGGTCTGCCAGTGGCGGTGGACGGTCTCCAGCAGCGCCGTCGCCTGGTCGAGGCCGGTGTCGGTTTCCAGGATCAGCGCCAGCGGCGATTGCAGGTAGGAGTATTGCACCGCCACCGTGGCGATGTCGCCGCCATGCATGTATTCCAGCGGATCGTGGCTGCCGGGGTCGAGCCAGCCGGTGCCGGTCGGGCTTGCGACCACCAGCACCTTGCGCTCGAAGGCGTTCCGCCGCTTGAGTTCGGCGAGCGCGAGTTCGGCACGCTCCTCGGCCGTCTCGGCGTTGGCGCGTCCGACATAGACGCGGATCGGATCGAGCGCCGGCGCACCGGTAAAGGCGGCAATGGCCTCCGCGTCCGGCCCGTCCAGAACGTAGTTGCGGCCGGGCGTTCCCAAACCGCCCCAGTCGATCAGCGAATTGGCGCCGCCGGTCAGGTCCGGGTTTTCGGGCGGCGGCGGTGCGGTGTCGAACAGCTTCTGCGCGGTCTCGTAGCTTGTATCGAGCCGGGTCACGACCTGATCGTAGACCCCGTCCCTCGTGACGACGAAGAGGACGAGCCCCACGACAATCAGGGCAAGCACATTGGCGCGGCGTTCCGGCATGACCTTCAGCAGGCGGGCGCGGACGAGGCGTACCAGCCAGTCAACGAAGGCGCCGACCACAAAGCACGCCGAGAAGGTCGCGACCGCCGCGAGCGTTAAGGGGATCAGGTCCAGACCGTCAGCGAGCGGCATGCCCATCTTGGCGCGCAGGTCGTTCTGCCAGGTCAGGTTCGACAGCAGCGTCCAGCCGAACAGCGACAGCGTGCCAAGGCCAAGACCCGCGAGCAGCCAGCGTTTCACCGCGCCATGCGGCTCCGGCATGTCGGCAAACCGCCAGATCAGCCGCAACACCCACCAGCAAAGATACCCCAGCGCCATCACCAGCCCGCCGAGGATGCCCTGCACCAGCGCCCCGCGCGGAATGAGCGAGGGCGTCAGCGAGACCGCGAAGAAGAGAAGGCCGAGCACCAACCCGGCCATGGAAACCTCTTTCAACCGTATCACGCCGTCCCCTTCCCCGAATTGATGCCGATACGCCCGGTCCGTTGCACGGCAAGGTCGCAAGACCTGCGCAACGATCCCCCCCGGGCGGGCGAATGTAAACCCGCAAACAGCCCGTGGCGTGCCCTCGGTTCACAGGGAAACGGGGGACGCTGCGTCAATCGGAGGGACAAGCCGGCCCGTTTGGCGAATTCTGTACGATCCTGCAAGTTTCGATGACAAAGTGCTGCACTGTCAGTAGCCTGGCCCAATGTCGGCTGCCCCCTGGACTGATGCTGAGAACGATCTGATCGTCGCGGATTATTTCGCGATGCTGAAAAAGGACGTCGCAGGCCTTGCCTACAAAAAGACGGAACACCGCCGGGCCCTCCTGCCGCTGCTGAACGGGCGCTCGGAAGGCTCGATCGAGTTCAAGCACCAGAACATCAGCGCAGTGCTCAAGGCGCTCGGCGAGGACTGGATCCCGGGTTACAAGCCTGCGTTCAACTTCCAAATGTCGCTGGTCGATGCGGTGGCGAGGTGGCTGGCGCTGAACGAGGCGTGGCTGCGCCGCCCGCCGGCCCCGCTGGCCCCACAGGAAGATCCCGGTTTCCGGGACGAAACCCCGATGTGGATCGGGCCGCCGCCGACGCTGTCGAACCGGCCGCCGCCGCTGGAACTGGACCAGATGCAGCGGATCGCCCGTACCTTCGACGTTGCCGGCCGCGACGAACGGAACCGGGTGCTCGGGCGCGCCGGTGAGGCTTGCGTGCTGGCGCATGAACAGGCCGTGCTGCGAAGCGCGGGACGCGATGATCTCGCGCGAAAGGTGCGGTGGGTGTCGCAGGAAGACGGCGACGGAGCCGGATACGACATCGCCAGCTTCGAGCCTGACGGCCGGATCCGTCTGCTCGAGGTGAAGACGACCAACGGCTGGGAGCGGACGCCTTTCCACATCACGCGCAATGAACTTGCGGTAGCGGACGAGCGCCGATCCGAATGGTGCCTGTTCCGGCTCTGGAATTTCGCGCGCGCGCCCAAGGCGTTCGAACTCCATCCGCCGCTCGACGCCCATGTCACGCTCACCGCAACCGACTTCATCGCCGGGTTCGAGTGACACGGCGCGTCGGCGGCGGCGCGCGTCGTGTTGCCTTCGCCCCGGCGATCCCGTAAGACCCGGCTGTCGCGCGGCGCGCCCACGAAAAGCCGCCGGACCACGCGACGGGTCGAACCACACCACCGGCGAGAAGCTTTCATGGTCCGCACGGCTGTCATCCTGGGTGCCGGAAGGGGAACGCGGTTGCGCCCCATTACCGACACCGTCCCGAAGATCCTCGTGCCCGTGCGCGGCGTGCCGCTGTGCGACCGCATCGTCGACAGCCTGATCGCGGCCGGGATCGAGCGGATCGTCTTCGTCGTCGGCTATCTGTCGGAGCGCATCGTCGCGCATTACGGCCGCCATCCGCACAGCGCGAAATTCGAGTATATCGAGCAGGTCACGCTGGACGGCACCGGCGGCGCGGTGCGGCTGGCGCTTCCCGCGGTCGAGGAGGATTTCCTGGTGGTCTTCGGCGACAGCCTCTTCGCCCGCGATGCGGTCGCCTCCGTCGTCGACAGTCCGGCCCGCACCGTCATCGGCGTCGTCGAGGTACCGGACCCGGAACGCTACGGCATCGTCACCACCGACGCGGACGGCACCATCGTCGACATCGAGGAAAAGCCGGAGCGGCCGGCCTCCAACCTTGCGATCGCCGGGATCTACAAGTTCTCCGTCGACGCGAAGCGCTATTTCGCCGATCTGCCGCTTTCCCCCCGCGGCGAATACGAGATGCCAGATGCGATCCGCATGATGATCGACGACGGCACTCCGGTTGCGGCCGTGACGCTCGACGGCATGTTTGACGTCGGAACGCTCGCCCAGATCGAGCAACTGGAAGCGATGGACGACGCGGCCTTCGCCGAAACCTTCGGCTAGTCTCCCCTGGTGCCACCGTCAGGCCGTTGCCGGCCCGGCCGGCAGATCGACGGCAGCCTCCAGACCGCCCTTGCGACCCGGCGCCGGCGAGGTGAGCGAAAGCACGCAGTCCGCGCGCTCGGCGATGGTGCGCACGATGGCCAGTCCCAGACCGCTGCCCTCGCCGGACCCGTCGGCGCGTTCGAACCGCCCCGTCAGCCGGGCCAGCGTTTCGGGTGCGATCACGGCGCCCTCGTTGATGACGCCAAGGCGCCCGGCCGGTGACAGCGTGACGGAAACCGGCGTCTCGCGCGCCCCGTGCTTCAGGGCATTCTCGATCAGGTTGCGGGCCAGGATGGCGAAAGCGTCCGGGTCCATGTCGGACAGAACATCCGCCTGCGGAAGCTCAAGCGCCACACGGCCCCTCCCCTCGGCGCGCCCGACATCCTCCGCGACCATCCTGAGGATCGGCCGCAGGTCGGCCGGGTGGCCGGTGCGCAGCCGGCCGCCTTCGGCGCGCGCCAGCTGCATCAGCTTTTCCGACAGGCGCGTCAGGCGTTTCAGCGTGGTCTCGATCTCCGCGGCCCGGCGGGCGGCGTCGGGATCGGAGGTCTCGCTTTGCAGCCTTTGCGCCTGCGCCAGCGCGCCGGCCACCGGCGTGCGCAATTCATGGGCGGCATTGGCGGCGAAGCTCCGCTCCGCCTCGAAGGCAGCCGCAAGCCGCGCCAGCAACTGGTTGACCGCCCCCGCGATCGGCGCGACTTCGCCGGGCAGGTCGTGAGCGGGCACCGGCGAGAGGTCGGACGCGCCCCGGGTGGCCACCGCGTCGCGCAGCCGGCGAAGCGGGCGGAAGCCGAGCCGGACCGCCAGCAGGATCACCGCCACGGAGAGCGGAATGACCAGCAAAAGCGGCAGGGCAAGCGCCATGCGCATCTCGCGCGCCACCTCGGCGCGGTGATCGAGCGGTTCGGCGACCGCGATGGTGATTGTCTCCTGCAGGGCCGCGTCGAAATAGAAGCGATGCGTTGCCGTCTGGCGGAACCCGACGCCGTCGAAGGCCGGAAACAGTTCCGGATCGGCGGCATGGGAGGTCAGCAGGGGGCGCCCTTGCGCGTCGCGCACGATGTAGGTGAAGAACTCGTCATGCGCGCGCAGGGTCGCGAGTTCCTGGGTCAGCCCCTCTTCCTCTCGGGCAACGATGTCCATCACGGCGAGCGGGAGGATGCGTTGCGCCGTCTCCTGAAGCGCGCTGTCGAAGACCTCGTCCATCTCGTGGCTCAGGATCGTCGCCGTCACCGTGGCCGCCGCCATCCACAGGAGGGTGACCCCCAGGCTGATCGCCAGCGCAAGCCGCAGCTGGATCGAGCGCGGCCCCCTCATGGCGCGCCGAGGCGGTAGCCCAGCCCCCGTTCGGTGGTGATCGCGCCGCGGCCGAGCTTCTTGCGCAGCCGGCTGACATGCACCTCGATGGTGTTGCTCTCGATCTCCGTGTCGAAGGAATAGAGCCGCTCTTCCAGCTGCGCCTTGGAGAGCAGCTGGCCGGGGCGCTGGACGAAGGCCTCGAACAGCACCCATTCGCGCGCCGTCAGCGCCACCGGCTTGCCGTCCTTGCGCACACTGCGGGCGGCGAGATCGATTTCCAGCGGCCCCAGCGTGACGACCGGATTGGGATTGCCGGAATAGCGCCGCGCCACGGAGCCGATGCGGGCGGAAAGCTCCGCGAGATCGAAGGGCTTGACCAGATAGTCGTCGGCGCCGGCGTTCAGCCCCTCGATCCGGTCGCTGACCTGGTCGAGCGCAGTGAGGATGATCACCGGGGTGACATCGCCGCGACCGCGCAGCTCCTTCAGGAAGGGAATGCCGCGTCCGTCCGGCAGCATCAGGTCGAGCAGCACCAGATCGTAGGCGGCAACGGCGATGGCATCGCGGGCGGCATCGAGTCGCCTGACCCAGTCAAGCGAGTGGCCGTCGGCGGCGATCTGGTCGTGCACGGCCGCGCCGAGAACGTCATCGTCTTCAATCAGCAATACGCGCATGATGGCTCGCCGTTGGTGGATCCTTGCATCTATCTCGCCTTACGGCCTTACCGCAAGCTGAAGCCCGCCGGGTGCCCGCTTCAGGTCGCCGTCAGATTGACGGTGCATGAAAAGGGCAAGATCCAAACCCTGCGGAGTGCTCGCATGAAGATGCCCCTCATTCTCCTCGCCGCGTCCTTGTCCCTTGGCGCAGCCGGTCCGGCCAGCGCCAGCGACGACGACTGCACCGTGCCGATGGCGCAATGGCAGCCGCGCAAGGCGGTCCAGACCATGGCCGAGACCAAGGGCTGGACGGTCCGGCGCATCAAGATCGATGACGGCTGCTACGAGATCAAGGGCCGCGACGCCCAGGGCCGCGCCATCGAGGTGAAGGTCGATCCGGCGACGCTGGAGATCGTGGAATTCGAGTTCGACGACTGAGACCGGCCGTCTCCAAGAGACGCCGTTTCGCCCACCTCGCCCTTTTCCCGAAGCCCGCGGTCTCGCGGGCTTTTCTTTGCGCCGCGCTCCAAGCTGACGCCAAGCTGAAGCGAAAAGCGGCAAACCGTCAGCAAGCGCTCAGGCTGGACGGCCACTCTCCCCGCATCGACAGATTTTCAAGGAGAGCTTCCATGAAGACGAAACTTGCCATTCTCGCCGCCTCCACCGCGCTCGGTGCGCTGATCGCGGTCCCCGCCATCGGCGCCATCAAGACCCTCGACCTAGACGAACCCTATGCAGCCCTCTCCAAGGGTGCGGAGACGCTCCAGCACGGCCTGCTGAAGCTCGCCAGCAATGATGACGACGATCATGACGAGAATGACGATCACGATGATGACCACGACGACGACGATGATGATGATGACGACGATGACTACGGCGGACGCCGGGGCGGCATGAACGCAGCCCCTGCCGGCAGTGTGGCCCCGCCGGCCAACGGCCTCTTCGGCACCGGCGCGGCTCCCAAGGTCAAGGTGAACTGACGGCCGTTCCTCGTCCAAACCTGCAAGGCCCGCCGCCCGCTCCGGCGGCCGGGCCGCCTTCCCCGTCCTTTCCAAGCCGGAGATCCCCGATGAAATCTCTTCTTGCCGCCCTGGCCCTTACCACCGCGCTGTCGACAGTGCTCGTCCTTCCCGGCGCCGCGCAGGCCCGGCCGGTCACCCTGACCACAACGCTGAACGCTTACGGCGGCGACGGCGCCTATCTGGCGCTTTATGTCACAGACGCCTCGGGCGCCTACAAGGGCAGCCTGTGGATGGCCGGCGGCAAGTCCAAATACTACGAGCATCTGCGCGACTGGTACCGTGCGACCGCCGGCAATACCGCCGAGATCAACGGCATCACCGGCGCCAGTGTCGGCGCGGGACGCCAGCTCTCGATCACGCTCGATCTCTCCGACGCGCTCTTCGATGCCGGCTATGTGCTGCACATCGACGCCGCCGTCGAGGACATGCGCGACAGCCCGTCGGAAATCGTCGTGCCGCTGACCTCCGCCGGCGCGGGCAAACCCACGCCCGGCCGGCGCTACATCTCCTCCTTCTCCTACGACATGTAAGGGAGACATTGCGATGATCCGCAGCCTGCACCGGTGGCCGGGCCTTATTGCCGCGGCACTCCTTGTGGTGCTCGCCCTGTCGGGCGCCGCCCTCTCGCTGTTCCCGGCGCTGGAGACCCTTCAGCCCCCGGCGCAGGCCGAGGCGCGGCTCAGCGTCGCGGAGCTCGCAACGCGGATCCAGGCCAGATATCCGGGCGTCGAACAGATCCGCCGCGCGCCGTCGGGTCAGATCACCGCCTACTGGTTTGAAGACGGCACGCCGGGCGCCGCGACAATCGATCCGGCGACCGGCGCGGGCGTCGCAAGCGCCGATGCGCCGGCCGCCCACGGCTGGCTGAAGACCCTGCACCGGTCGCTGTTCCTGGACGATGCCGGGCGGATCGCGGCGGCGGCCGGCGCGGCATCGCTGCTTCTTCTCTCGATCAGCGGCATCGCCCTTGTGGTGCGGCGCACCGGCGGCTGGCGGAAGGTGTTTTCGCCGCTCAAGGGGCCCGTGTCCGGGCGGCTGCATGTGGAGATCGCGCGGATAACCGTCACAGGACTGCTGCTGTCCTCCATCACCGCGCTTTGGATGAGCGCCTCGACCTTTTCCCTCCTGCCGGAAGGGGCCGGCCCGCCCGTCTTTCCCGCCGTCAGCGGAGAAACCGGCGCCGCCGTCGGCAACATGCCGGTGCTGCGCGAAACGCCCGTCTCCGCCTTGCGCGAGCTCACCTTCCCCTACCCCGGCGATCCGACGGATGCCTTCACGCTGAAGACCGATGCCGGCCAGGGCTATATCGACCAGGGCTCGGGCGCGCTCATCGCCTGGCGCGACCTCAGCGGCTTCGACCGGATCACCGAAACCGTCTACATGCTGCACACCGGCGAAGGCGCCTCCGTTCTCGGGCTGGTGCTTGGCCTGATGGCGCTCGGCATTCCCGTCATGGCCGGAACGGGCGTCGTGCTTTGGGCAGGCGGCGCCGGCAAACGGCCGCGCATCCGCGCCAATGTCGCGGCGGCGCGGGCCGACACGATCCTGCTGGTCGGCAGCGAGGGCGGCACCACCTGGGGATTTGCAAAAGCCCTGCATGACGCGCTCACGGGCGCCGGCCACACGGTGCACACCGATGCCATGTCGCGCTTTTCACCCGCACGCTACACGGGCGCTAGGCGGATCGTCGTGCTGGCCGCGACCTATGGCGACGGCGCGGCCCCGGCCTCGGCAGCGGGCTTCCTCGACCGGCTGGCCGCTCTGCCGACGCCCCCCGCCGCGCCGCTTGCGGTGCTCGGTTTCGGCGACCGCAACTTTCCCGCCTTTTGCGGCTTCGCCCGCGATGTCGTGGATGCGGCGGCGGCGAAAGGCTGGGCGGAACTCCTGCCGATGGACAGCGTGGACCGCCAGTCGCCGCAGGACTTCGCCCGCTGGGCGCGGGCCTTCGGCGCGGCCATCGGCACGCCGCTGGAGATCGACCACCAGCCGGTCGCGCCGCACACGGAACGTTTGACGCTCCTCTCGCGCCGCGACTACGGCACGGACATGCAGACCCCTGTCTCCATCCTGCGTTTCGCCGTGCCCCGGGTTGCCGTCTGGCGTCGCTGGCTGGGCCATGGCCTGCCGCGCTTCGCCGCCGGCGATCTCATCGGCATCGTGCCGGACGGATCGCCCGTCACCCGCTTCTATTCGCTTGCCTCGACGACAAGCGACGGCTTTGCGGAAATCTGCGTGAAGAAGCACCCCGGCGGAGTGTGCTCGGGCCAGCTTCTGGGCCTTCAGCCCGGCGACAGCGTGCGCGCCTTCGTGCGCCCCAACCCGACGTTTCGCCCGAAACGCGGCCGTGCGCCGGTGATCCTGATCGGCGCGGGAACGGGCATCGGTCCGCTCGCAGGCTTTGCCCGCGCCAACACGAAACGACGCCCGATGCATCTGTGGTTCGGTGTCCGCCATCCCGACAGCGACCTGCTTTACGGAAAGGAACTGACAGAGTGGCAGGCCGATGGACGGCTCGCCTCGCTCACCACCGCATTTTCCCGCGCGGGAACGCGCACCTACGTGCAGGACGCCTTGCGCCGCGATGGCGCGCGGGTGGCGCAGCTGATCGGCGACGGCGCCGAGGTGCTCGTGTGCGGCGGGCGCGGCATGGCCGCCGGCGTCGCCGAGGCGCTCGGCGAAATCCTCGCCCCGCACGGCCTCACCCTCCAGACCCTGAAAGCAGAGGGCCGATATGGCGAAGACATTTACTGATCTCACCCGCCATGCGCTGAACGGCGCGACCATGGGCACCCGCTGGTCGGCGCTGTTTCACATGCCTGCGGACTTCGACGTGCGGCCGGTCGAACGCGCCATGGCACAGGCGGTGACCGAGGTGGATGCCCAGATGTCCACCTGGAAAGCCGACAGCGATCTCATGCGGCTGAACGCGGCCCCGACCGGTGCCTGGGTCGAGCTTCCGGCTGCGCTGATGACGGTGCTCGAGGCCGGGCTTGCGATCGGGCGCGCGTCGGACGGGGCCTTCGACATCGCCATGGGCGATGCGGTTGCAGCCTGGGGCTTCGGCCCGCAGGCGGCGGAGGAAAGCCGCATCCGCGCTGCGCTTTCCACCACGAGGCCGGCGGCGCATGACGTGGTGGAGCTCGATACCGCAGCCGGCCGGGCCCGCAAGCATGCGCCGGTGTCGCTCGATCTTTGCGGCATCGCCAAGGGATATGGCGTCGACCGGCTCGCCGAGGTCGCCAAGGCGTTCGCCCTTCCCGGGGCGCTCCTTGCCATCGACGGCGAGCTGCGCGCGCTCGGCACCCAGCCGGACGGCGCGCCCTGGACGGTTGCGATCGAGGATCCCGACCCCTTGGCGCGCAGACCTTGCGCGATCCTGGCGCTTGAAAATGCCGCGGTTGCCACTTCGGGCGACTATCGTCATTTCGTCGAGATCGGCGGGCAGCGGCTATCTCACACGATGGACCCGAAACGCGGCGGCCCGCTGGCACATGCGCCGGCCTCGGTCACTGTCGTCGCCGAAACCTGCATGGCGGCGGACGCCTGGGCAACGGCGCTGATGGTCAAAGGACGCTTGGAGGGCGCGCGGATCGCCCGTAAACTGACCCTCGACGCCCTCTTCATCGACCGCGACGGCGACAGGCTTCGCCGGACGCCGGTCGGATCTCTGTTCCAGCCGCGCCCGGCCTGACGCCCCACCGCCCGAAGCGTGACCTGACACCGGACCTTCCTTTCATGGCCTCCCGCAGATGACCGCCCCGTTTCAGGACCGTGTGAACACCGCGCTTGTGGCCATCGCGCTTGCCGGGCTTCTGACCGGCCTCGCCCTGTCGCTTGCCGGGCTGGCACAGCCGGCAAGCGTCGTCTGGACGGCCGGTGTCCTGCCCGTTCTGGCCGCGCTTCTGCTGGAGATCGCCCGCTCGCTGCGCGCCGGCGAGGTCGGCCTCGATATCGTCGCGGCGCTCTCCATGACGGCGGCGCTTGCTTTCGGCGAGACGCTCGCCGCCGCGGTGGTGGCGCTGATGTATTCGGGCGGCACCTTTCTGGAAAGCTTCGCCGAGGGACGCGCCCGGCGCGAGATGAGCGCGCTGCTCGCCCGCGTGCCGCGCACCGCGACTAGGCACCGCAACGGCGCGCTTGACGAAGTGCCGCTGGAGGACATCGAGCCCGGCGACGTCCTGCTCATCCGGCAGGGCGACGTCGCACCGGTCGACGGAACGCTTGCAAGCGATCGCGCCGTTCTCGACCTGTCGGCGCTCACGGGCGAATCCATGCCGGCGCGGATTGAGCGCGATGCCGAGGTGCTGAGCGGGGCGACCAACGCCGGCGAGGCCTTCGACCTCTGCGCCACCCGCCGCGCCGCCGACAGCACCTATGCCGGGATCGTGCGGCTGGTGGAGGCGGCGCAAAAGTCCAAGGCGCCGATGGCACGGCTCGCCGACCGCTATTCGCTCGCCTTTCTCGCCGTCACCGTGGTGCTGGCAACGGCAGCGTGGTGGGTCACCGGCGATCCGATCCGCGCGGTCGCCGTTCTCGTCGTGGCGACGCCCTGCCCGCTGATCCTTGCCGTGCCGGTGGCGCTGGTGGCGGGCCTGTCGCGCGCCGCCCATTTCGGCGTGCTGATCAAGGGGGCCAAGCCGCTGGAGGCACTGGGACGGATCAACACGCTGATCCTCGACAAGACCGGCACGCTGACCGACGGACGGCCGCAGATCGTTGCAATCGAGGTCCACGGCGAACTGGCGGACCGGGAGGTTCTCTATTTCGCCGCCGCTCTCGACCAGGCCTCGAAACATCCGATCGCGCAGGCCATTGTCGCGGAGGCGCGGGCACGCGGGATGGTCCTGCCCGTGCCGCAGCAGATCGTCGAAACGCCGGGCGAGGGCGTCGCCGGCACCGTCGATGGCCGCCGCGTCGTCGTCGGCGGCATCGGCTTCGTCGCCCGGCAGGCCGAGCGGCCCGGCTGGGATCACCATCTTCGCGAACCGGGGTCGGTCATCGTCGCCGTCTCCGTCGACGGTGCGCTGGCGGGCCATCTGCTGCTGGCGGACGCGCTGCGCTCCGGGACGGCGGCCCTGCTTGCCGGCCTCAGGGAAAACGGCATCGAGCGGATCCTGCTGGCGACCGGCGACCGGCGCGCGGTGGCAGAGGCCGTGACGCAAGGCCTGGGCCTCGATGCGGTGCGCTCGGAGCTCTCGCCGGACCAGAAGGTGCTGCTGGTCCTGAGCGAACGCAAGAACGGCCCCGTGATGATGGTCGGCGACGGCGTCAACGATGCCCCCGCGCTGGCAGCGGCGGACGTTGGCGTTGCCATGGGCGCGCGCGGCGCGGCCGCCTCCGCCGAGGCCGCCGACGTCGTCCTGCTGGTCGACCATCTCGACCGCCTGCTGCCGGGGCTGGAAGTGGCAAACGGCGCCCGGCGGATCGCGGTCGAGAGCGTCGTCGTCGGGATCGGCCTTTCGATTGCCGGCATGGTTGCCGCCGCCTTCGGCTATCTGACACCGGTGCAGGGCGCGCTGCTGCAGGAGGCGATCGATGTGGCCGTGATCCTGAATGCCCTGCGCGCCCTGAGAATCACACCGCGCGTGCAGCCGTCGGCGAGCGATGCGAAAGGACAAAGCCTATGACCCGTATTCTTCACTCCGAAATCCACCTTGTGCATCGCATCGGCTGGCTGCGCGCCGCGGTGCTGGGCGCCAACGACGGTCTGGTGTCGACGGCGAGCCTCGTTGTCGGCGTGGCCGCGGCCGGGTCCGGGCGCCCGGAGGTGCTGATCGCCGGCCTCGCCGGTCTCGTCGCCGGCGCGATGTCGATGGCCGCCGGAGAATATGTCTCGGTGAGTTCGCAGACCGATGCGGAAAAGGCCGACATCGCGCGCGAGATTCGCGAACTGGAGGAAACCCCGGAGGCCGAACTCGACGAACTGACGCAGATTTATGTCGAGCGCGGTCTCGACGACCGGCTGGCCCGGCAGGTCGCGATCCAGCTCACCGAAAAGGACGCGCTCGGCGCGCATATGCGTGACGAGCTCGGCATCTCCGAAACCATTACCGCCCGCCCGATCCAGGCCGCCGCCGTTTCCGCGCTGACCTTTGCAATCGGTGCCGTCGTGCCGTTGATCGTGGCGGGGCTTGCGCCGGCCTCCGCGATCTCGATGGCGGTGGCGGTCACCACGCTGCCGGCGCTTGCCGTGCTCGGCGGCCTGGGCGCCTCCGCCGGCGGCGCCGGGATCGCCAAGGGGGCGCTGCGGGTCAGCTTCTGGGGCGCGCTCGCCATGGCCGCGACCGCCGCCGTCGGCATGGTCTTCGGGGTCAGCGTCTAGGGCGCTTCCACGTGCTCCGGCGCGGGAGCATCAAGGCGCGCCAAAACGTCCGCGATCTCGTCGCGCATCCACACATGCGCTGGACTGGCGGAAAAGCGCCGGTGCCAGATCATGACGATCTCGACCGGATCGACGGGTATCGGCACCCGGTAGAGGTCAAGCCCCGCCGCGGGTGCGACCTGCCGGGCCAGCTGATGCGGCAGGAGCGCGATCAGCTCGGACCCTGCGACCGCCCGGTACACGCCGGAAAAGACCGGCATCGTCATCACCACCCGTCGCGCGCGGCCGACCCGCTCGAGCGCGGCATCTCCCATCGTGCGGGCCTTGCCTTCGGGCGAGAACACCACGTGGGAAAGCTCGCAGAACAGGTCGAGCGGAAGCGTGTCGCCCGGCGCGATCCCGGCGCGCTGCAAACGCGGATGCCCCTTGCGCGCCGCAACCACGAAGGAAGACGCGAACAGACGCCGGCTTTCCACCCAGTCCGGCGCCTCGACCTCGGGCACCAGCGCCAGATCGACCTCGAGCCGCTGCAGGGTCCCCACGAAACTGTCGGGCACGAGATCGACGAGATGCACCCGCATGCCCGGCGCGCTCCGTGCAAGCCGTCCGGCAAGCTCGGGCATCAGGAGTTCGGCGAAGAAATCGCTGCCGGAAACCGTGAAACTGATGTCGGAGGCCGCCGGATCGAAGGACGCCGGGCCGCTCAAAAGGGTCTGGAGCCCGTCCAGCGCCTCGCGCAGCGGCGCCTCGAGCGAGCGCGCGAAATGCGTCGGCTCCAGCCCCTGTCCGCGGCGGAAGAACAGTTCGTCGCCGAGGGCCGCGCGCAGGCGCGACAGCGCCGCCGAGACCGCCGGCTGCGACAGTCCGAGCCGCGCCCCCGCGCGCACGGTCGAACCTTCGCTCAACAGCGCGTCGAGCACCCGCAGGAGATTGAGGTCGAGACTGGTAAAATTTGTCATACGAATACAGTCTATATGATCAATCGATTTTTCATATGCCCCAACGGGGGCTAGCTTCCGAAAATCACAAGAAGCAGACCGCGGAAAACCCGCGGCACTTTCGTTTCCGAAGGAGAACGGCCCATGCGATCCATCCCCACCTGGTTTTTCGCCACCGGCGCGGTTTTCGCGCTCGCCGGCATGGTCTGGGGCATCCAGATGTCGGCGAGCCACGACCACACGCTGTCGCCCGCCCACGGCCACCTGAACCTGATCGGCTTCGTCATGTCCGCCGTTTTCGGGACCTACTACGCGCTGACGCCCCGCGCCGCCGCCTCAGGACTGGCGAAGCTGCATTTTGGGTTGCTGGCGCTTTCGGTGGTGGTGCTGGTGCCGGGGATCGTCTTCGCGATCCGCGACAACTGGCCGGTTCTCGCGCAGATCGGCTCGCTGCTCAGCATCGCGACGATGGCGCTGTTCCTCTTCGTGGTGTTGCGTTACCGCGTCGGCCCCATCGCCGACACCACGGCCTGAAGACAAAAACGCCCGGACGAGGTTCGCCCGGGCGTTTTGGTGTTTCGGTTCCAAAGGCGCGTCAGGAGACGGCAGGCAGGCCCACCGCCGCGCGGCCCTCGTTCGTCTTCAGCGAGAAATCGGTGCCGAGATAGGCATCGCCGCCGGGTCCGCAGAGATAGGCGATCGCCTGGGCGACCCATTCGGGCGGAATATGCACCGACGGGTCGAGCTGGCTCACCGGATTGAGGCCCGACGCCTTGATCGAGACCTGCATGTCCGTCTTCACCGTGCCGGGGCTGAGGCCGATCATGCGGATGCCTTCGCCGCGATATTCCTTGTCGGTGCAGCGGGTCAGCGACAGCACCGCCGCCTTGGTGGCGCAATAGTGGCTCCAGCCTTCCACCGCGCCGGTGGCCGCCCCCGAACTGATGTTGATGATGGTGCCGCCGCCGCGCGCGGTCATTTCCGGGATCGCATGGCGCAGGCCGTAGTAGACGCCCTTGACGTTGACGTCGACGACCTGGCTCCAGGCGTCGGGGTCGCTGTCGGCGAGCCGCGCGATCGGATCGATCAGGCCGGCGTTGTTCACCAGGACGTCGAGCCCTCCGTAAAGCTCCACCGTCCGCGCGACCAGCGCCTTCACATCCTCGTTGCGGGCCACGTCGCAGGCCATGGCGGTCGCCGTTCCGCCGGCGGCCTCGATCTCCTTGGCGATGCGCTCGATATCGCCGGTGCTGCGCGCTGCAAGCACGACGCTCGCGCCGAGCGACGCCAGATGACGCGCGGCGGCCGCGCCGATGCCGCGGCTGGCACCGGTAATGACAACGGTCTTGTTCGTAAGGTCGGACATACGCTCTCCAGGAATCGAAATTGCAATCGGGGGATAAACCCGGCGAATTCTATCGCATATTCCGACAAAGCCGAGTCCCGGAGCGGCCCGCATCTCCCGCCGCCGGCACTTCGCTGAAATCCCTCATGCGCGCGGGTGCGACGCGCGGGCGACATCGATCTGCGGGGCGGTTTCCTCGTCAAGGCAGCGGACTTCCAGCTGCAGGGTGGAAAAATAGAACCCGAACCTGTGCCGCAGCAGGTCGTGCGCGCTGGCCAGCACCGCCGGCGAGAGGGCGTCGTCGCGCACCCGCAAATGCGCGGAAAACACGTGCCGGCCACTGGTGAGGGCCCAGGCATGGGGGTGGTGAACGTCGACGACACCGTCAAGCCCGGCAAGCGCGGCCGACACCTGATGCAGCTCGATGCCGGGGGGTGTTCCCTCCATCAGCAGATGCGACGCATCGCGCAGGATCCCCCAGCTCGCCCAGATCAGCACAAAGCCGAAAGCCATCCCCAACAGGGGATCGATGGCGTAGAAGCCGGTCAGCCAGATCACCAGCGCGGTGACGATGATCAACAGGCTGCCGACGAAGGTCTGGATGATGTGCCACAGCGCGCCGCGCACGTTGATGTCCTCGCGCGCCTGCCTCCAGACCAGCGCGAGCGAGACGACCTCCGTCGCCAGACCGCCGGCGGCGGCGATCAGCATCGGAGTGGTCGGCAGCTCGATCGGGTCGAACAGGCGCATCGCCGACATCACGATCACCACGATCGCCATTGCCAGCAGGAAGCCGCCGTTGACCAATGCGCCGATGATCTCGCTGCGGTACCAGCCGAAGGAGCGTTGCGCATCGGCCGGGCGCCGGGCGAGCCGGGCGGCGAGAAGCGCGACCAGGATTCCGCCGACGGCCGAAAATGTGTGCAGCGCATCCGCGATCACGGCGACCGATCCGATCCACAATCCGATCGCCAGCTCCACGGCGAAGTAAATCCCGGTCAGCCAGGCGGAAATCGCCATTCCGCGCCCGCGCACCGGCGCCGTACCATGACTTGCGTGACTCATCCTGCATCTCCCGGGCGACTGCGAAACGCGGCCGGCGCCATGTCGCGAGACGGCGGCCACGCCGCAAGGCTGGCGCCTCCAGCCCGTGGAACGTCAAGCCCGACGCCGGGCTGCTCGGCGGCACATTTTTCTGGTCGCAAACGGCCCGATCCAATATGACAGGGCCGCGGGACGGCGCGGGAGCCGCATGCCCTGCCCAAACCGCAGATCTTGCCAGAACGGGGGCCGTGTCTTGCCGAATGTCGAAAACGGAAGCGTGATCACGCTGGAAACGGAATGCCGCATCTGCGCCGGGAAAGACCGGCGCGTGGTCTCCGGCGTGGGCCGCGACGCAAAGCCGCTGACGACGGTGATCTGCACCGGCTGCGGTCTGGTGCACAGCCACCCGATCCCGACCAAGGAAGAGCTGGACCGTTTCTATGCCGTCGACTATCGCAAGGCCTACAAGTCGACCTACGAACCGAAGCTGAAGCACACCTACCGCTATGCGCCGGGCGCCTATCAGCGGGTTGCCCAGATCGCCGGACACGCAAGCCCGGAGCAGACGCGCTTTCTCGACATCGGATCGGGCAGCGGCGAGTTCCTCTATATGGCGCGCAAGATGGGCTTCGAGGTCACCGGCGTCGAGCCCAACACGGGCTATGCCGACTACACGAAGCGGGTGCTCGGCCTGCCGGTGCAGAACTGCACCTACGAAACGGCGGATCTGCGCGACGACGGCTATGACATCATCAACCTGAACCACGTGCTGGAGCATCTGCCCGATCCGCTCGCCTCGCTGCGCGCGATCAACGGCCTGCTGCGCGACAACGGGTTGTTCTCGGTCGCCGTTCCCAACATCCAGAACACCAATCACGCGCCGTCGACGCGCTTCCACTACGCCCATATCTACAATTTCAATCACGAGACGCTGAAGGCGATGCTGCTCAAGGCTGGCTTCAAGATCATTCCGGCCGCCTCGGCGTCGACGACGATCCTCGCGCGCAAAGTGTCCGAAAGCTTCAGCGACGCGCCGATCGAGATGCCGGAGAACTACGAGACGCTCTGGGCGGATCTGCATGCGACCTCGGCCATCGCGCATGCGGCGAGCAAGAAGGGGATCGGCCGGTTGCTGGGCAAGCTCCACCGCTACCCGAGGGAATATCTCCTGGCCGTGAGCCACGGCAGCGCGCCGAAGATCCTCGACCGCGCGTTTGCCAGGCTGAACAGGACCGCGCCCGTGCGGACGCCCACGCAGGCGGGGAACTGATCCCCACACCCGACCGACGGCGAGCGAGCGCGTCATGAGCCCAGGCAAGAGCGACACGGCTGAAAGCGTGCTGCTGCTCGACGCGCAGGCGGGCACCGCGCTTCGCTTCACCGCGCCTCGGCGCATTCTTGCCTGCACCCGTGTGGAAGACGTCGCCGCCTGTCTGCAAGACGCCGAGCGTGCCGCGGCCGAGGGCGCGCATCTTGCCGGCTTTCTCTCCTATGAAGCCGGCTATGCCTTCGAGGACAAGCTGCGTGCGCTTGCCCCGCGCGACCCGGATCTCTCGCTGGTCTGGTTCGGCGTCTACGACGCGCCCGAGCGGCTCGACCGCGCGGCGGCGCTGGCACAGCTTGTCGATGCGGACGCCCGGGCGGCCGCCCATGCGGCGCCGCCCACGGCAACCGTCGACAGCCTCGACATGAGCGAAGAGGACTATCGGGCCGCCTTCATGGCCGTGCGCGACCATCTTGCGCGCGGCGACATCTATCAGGCCAATCTGACCATGCGGGCCCGCGGGCGCTGGTCCGGCGACCTGCGCGCCCTCTTCGCGCGGCTGGTCACAACACAGCCCGTCGGCCATGCCGCCTGGCTCGATCTCGGCACGCACCAGGTCCTGTCGCTGTCGCCGGAGCTCTTTCTGGAGCGGCGCGGCATGCGCCTCACCTGCCGGCCAATGAAGGGAACGGCACCGCGCGGCGCCAACCGGAACGTCGATGCGGAAATCGCCGCAGAGCTTGCCCGCGATCCCAAGTCGCAGGCCGAAAACGTCATGATCGTCGACCTGATGCGCAACGACCTGTCGCGCATCGCCGTGCCGGGCAGCGTGAAGGTGCCGCGCCTGTTCGAGGTCGAGCCCTATGCCACGCTGCACCAGATGACCTCGACGGTGGAGGCGGAGCTGGAGCCCGGTCACGGGTTTGCCGCCTGCATGGCGCGGCTCTTTCCCTGTGGTTCGATCACCGGCGCGCCGAAACTGAGGGCGATGGAGATCCTGCACGAGCTGGAAACCGGCCCGCGCGGGATCTACACCGGCGCCATCGGCCACCTTGCGCCCGGCGGCGACTTTCGCTTCAACGTCGCGATCCGCACCCTGGTGGCGCGCACGCCCGAGGGTGCCAGCGAAGGCCCCTTCGAGATCGGGACGGGATCGGGTGTCGTTTTCGATTCCGGGGCCGGTCCCGAATATGCCGAAAGCTGGCTGAAGCTCGCCTTCCTTGAGCGTCCGCTGCCGGATTTCGCCCTGATCGAGACCATGGCCTGGCATCCGGGCGAGGGCTATCTGCTCTTGGAGCGCCACATGCGCCGGCTTCGGACGAGCGCGGCCCGGCTCGGGTTCGCCTGTGCGCCGGAGAGGATCGCGGCGGCGCTTGCGGAACGTGCGGCGGGGTTCGACGCGCCGCGCCGGGTCCGGCTGGAAGTCTCCGCCGACGGGCGATTTCGCCTTGCCGACGAAGCGCTCGCGCCGACGCCGCCGCGCTGGCGCATCGCGCTGTCGGACACGCCGGTCGATGCCGACAACCCGCTGCTTGCCCACAAGACGACGCGCCGCGCGCTATACGACGAGACACTGAAGCGGATGATCAAGACCCGGGGATGCGACGAGGTTCTGTTCGTCAACCGGGACGGCTTCGCGACGGAAGGAAGCTACACCAATCTCTTCGTCGCGCGGGCGGGCCGGCTGCTGACGCCGCCGCTTGCCCACGGCCTGTTGCCGGGCACGCTGCGCGAAGCCCTGCTGGACAGCGGACGGGCCTTCGAGGCGGAGCTGACGCTGGACGATGTGCTGCGGGCCGAAAAGGTCTATTTCGGCAATTCGGTACGCGGGCTGGTCGCAAGCGACATCCAGTCCCGGCCGGCGGCCGACGGCGCGTAACCGCGCGCGGGCGCAGGTTCGGCCGCTCCCGGCTCCGCTTCGGTTCCGCCGGCTTCCATGTGCGGCGCGCCGGCATCGCCCGCCGCATCCGGCCAGGGCACGATCTCAAGCTCGGGCCAGGCCGCCGACATGCGCGCCGCCTTTTTCGCGTAGGTCTCGGCGTTGTCGAGCACGGGATTGGGCACCAGCCGCATGGCGAAGACATCGGCAAGGCCGAACGGCGCGACAATCGACAAGCGGTCGTCGTTTTCCAGCCGCACGGCCACGGCATGGGTCTTGGACGCATAGTTCAACAGCGCCTCATCGGTGCAGCGCAGCTTCGGATAAGCACGGCCGAAGCGGGCCTGAAACCACAGGTGCACCCGCGCCTGATTGCGGATCTCGACGGGAACCGGCGCATCGGCGAAGAGCGCCGCGCCGCGAGCGATTTCCCGGTCCTCCGCCTCATAGCCGGTGTCCGTGCCGTCGAAGTACAGAAGGTCGTAGTCCTTGATGCCGTGGCCCGGCGCGCGGCCGGTGAGCGCGTTCCACACCGTCTGGTAGATCGCGCCGCTGGCCAGGCGCCAGTCCGGCAGCGCAAGCCGTCTGGCACCGCGCAGCACCCGCATCAGCGGCAGGTCGGTGCGCAGGAGAAGCTCCAGCACCCGGCGGCGGTCGTCCTCGCTCGCGCACGCGGGGTCGCCCAGCGTCGTGCGGTCGAGGGCAAGGCCGCTCGACGGCACCGGATTTCGAGGCGATGTCTGTGCGGCCACGAAAGTCTCCAGATCAAGAACCCTGCCCCGCAGGCGCCCACGCGCCCGGCTCTCGCCGGACGCGCCGAAGCACCTCGCAAAGGGTATGGGACACGGCGTCCCGGCACAAGCCGCCAGCCGAAGGGTCCGGCCGGCGCGGGGGACGGCCTTAGCCGCGCAAGCTGCCGCCGGTCGCCTTTTCCACCGCCGCGCGGATCTTGGCCGCGACCGCATCGATGTCCTCGTCGGTCAGCGTCTTGTCGCGCGGCTGCAGCGTGACGTCGATGGCGAGCGACTTGCGCCCCTCCTCGATGCCCTTGCCGCGATAGACGTCGAACAGCGTGACGTCGACGATCAGCGCCTTGTCGGCGCCGCGCGCGGCCTTGATCAGCTTGTCGGCGGTCACCGCCTCGTCGACGACGAAGGCGAAGTCGCGGCGCACCGGCATCAGGTCGCTGGCGTTGAAAGCACCCTTGGAGCGGCCGCCCTTGCCCTTGGGCACGGGGATCGCGTCGAGGAACACCTCGAAGACCGCGACCGGTCCGTCGATGTCGAGATCGCGCATGACGCGCGGATGCAATTCGCCGAAGCGGGCGAGCACCGTCTTGGGACCGAGGCGCAATTCGCCCGAGCGGCCGGGGTGCAGCCAGTCCGGCGCCTCGGCGAAGACCATCAGCTTGTCGACCGGCGCACCGGCTGCGGCAAGCGCTGCCTCGGCGTCGGCCTTGGCGTCGAAGACGCCGACGGGGGCGGCATTGCCCGCCCAGTGACGGTCGGAGCCGGTGAAGGCGGCGGTGCCCCGGCGCACGCCGGCGGCGACCATCGACTGGCCCTTCGGCGTGTCGTTGGCGAAGACCTGGCCGACCTCGAAGAGCGCGACATCCGGATAGCCGCGGTCGGCATTGCGCTGCGCGGCGGCTGCAAGCCCCGGCACGAGGCTCGGGCGCATGTCCGACATGTCGGCGGAAATCGGGTTGGCGAGTTCAAGATCGCGCCCGCCGCCGCCGAAGGCTTCCGCCTGCTGGCGCGAGATGAACGACCAGGTAACCGCTTCCTTCATGCCGCGCACGGCGAGCGTGCGCCGTGCCTGCGAGCGGCGCGTCTGGGCGATGGTCAGCACCCGGTCGGAGACCGTCGACTGGCGCGGCAGCGGGGTGGAAACCACCTTGTCGAGGCCGACGATGCGCACGACCTCCTCGACGAGATCCGCCTTGCCGTGCACGTCCGGGCGCCAGGACGGCGGCGAGACCTTGACGGTGTCGCCGCTGCCGGCGACCCAGAAGCCGAGCCGGCCGAGCACGCCCTTGATCTCCGCATCCGACAGCGAGAGGCCCGACAGCCGCTTGACCTCGGCGAAGGGGAAATCGATGACGCGGTCGGTGTCGGGAATGGCGCCGGAGAAGGTCGTCTTGCTCGGCGTGCCGCCGCACAGGTCCATCACCATCTGCGTGGCAAGCTCCAGACCCGGCAGGCAGAACTGCGGATCGACGCCGCGCTCGAAGCGGTAGCGTGCGTCGGTGTTGATGCCGAGCGCACGACCGGTGCGGGCGATGTTGGTCTCGTCCCAAAGCGCCGATTCGATCAGAACGTCGGTGGTCTCGGCGGTGCAGCCGGAGAGCTCGCCGCCCATGATGCCGCCGATGGATTCCAGACCGTTCTCGTCGGCGATCACGCACATGGTGTCGTCGAAGCGGTAGGTCTTGCCGTCGAGCGCCAGCAGTTCCTCGCCGGCCCGGCCGCGCCGCACGGTGAGGTCGCCCTTGACCTTGGCCGCATCGAAGACATGCAGCGGACGGCCGCGGTCGAAGGTGATGTAGTTGGTGATGTCGACCAGCGCGTTGATCGGGCGCAGGCCGATGGCGATCAACCGCTTCTGCATCCACTCCGGCGAGGGGCCGTTCCTGACGCCGCGCACGAGGCGCAGGCCGAAGGCGGGGCAGAGCGACGGCGTGTCGCCGAAGTCCAGATTGACGGTCACCGGGCAGTCGCCCTCGCCCGCGACCGGCTGCGGGCGGTTTTCCTTGAACTTGCCGAGACCGGCTGCGGCAAGGTCGCGGGCGATGCCGGCAACGCCGGCGCAATCGGGACGGTTCGGCGTCAGGCCGATCTCGATCACCGGATCGTCGATGCCGGCATAGGCGGCGAAGGAGGCGCCCACAGGCGCGTCCTCGCCGAGATCGATGATGCCGCTGTGCTCGTCGGACAGCTCAAGCTCGCGCTCCGAGCACATCATGCCGAAGCTTTCCACGTCGCGGATCTTGCCGACCGAAAGCGTCACGTCGATGCCCGGAACGTAGTCGCCGGGACGCGCCAGCACGCCGACGAGACCGGTGCGGGCATTGGGCGCGCCGCAGACGATCTGCAGCAGCTCGCCGCCATCGCCGGCGTCGACGCTGAGCACCTTGAGCCGGTCGGCGTTCGGGTGCTGCTTCGCCTCCACCACGCGGGCGATGGTGAAGCTCTTCAGCTTGTCGGCCGGATTGACGACATCCTCGACCTCCAGGCCGATGCGGGTCAGCGTCTCGACGATCTCGTCGAGGCCGGCGTCGGTCTCCAGGTGATCCTTGAGCCAGGACAGGGTGAATTTCATGGCATCGGTCTCTTGTCTTCATGTCGCGGAGGGCGCCGAAACGGGCGGCGCCATTCGACGCGACCGTCAATCGGTCGGGGTGAAACGGTCCAGATCGGGCATCACGGAGGCCCCGGCATAGGACTGCGCGAAACGCAGGCCGATCTCGTGCAGCCGGTCGTTCCAGCGCTCCACCTGCCGGTCGGTGATCCCGTCGCCGCCGGCGATCGCCTGCGAGGCCTCGATCTCGATCTGGTCGCGCAGGAGGCCGAGTTCCAGCATGGCCGCATCCTCGGCCTGGCTCTTGTCGAGCCAGCCGTAGGTCATCGCGCCGATGAGCACCAGCAGCGCCAGGGCGGAGGTCGCCGTCGACCATTTCGAGATCCCGGCGATGCGCCGTTCGCTCGTCACCAGCACGATGGTGGCGATGGTCAGGAAGGCGGTGATATAGACCGCCGTCAGGAAGCTCTGGTACTTGTCAGCCGCGCTGGCCTCATGGCTTGCCCGCAGCCGGGTGATGCGGTCGCGCAGGTACAGCACCGGATCCGCGCCGGCGCCAAGACCCTGGCGGAAATAGTCGTCGCAATAGCGCAACCGACCGCGCTCCTCGGTCTTTTCGGCGCAGACCTCCAGGAAGGAGGGCGCGCCCGCCCCAGCCGTCTGGACTTGAGCCTGAACCTGCGCCGGCAGGGCGACAAGCACCGCCAGCAGCACCAGCCAAAGGGCTGCGAGATGCTTCATCGCGACAGCCCCCCGAACAGCGTCGGAAGGTCGAGCGGGCGGAAGCCGTAGTGGTCGATCCAGCGCACGTCGGCGTCGAAGAAGGCGCGCAGGTCCGGCATGCCGTATTTCAGCATGGCGATGCGGTCGATGCCCATGCCCCAGGCGAAGCCCTGATACTCGTCCGGGTCCAGCCCGCAGTTGCGGATGACATTGGGATGGACCATGCCGCAGCCGAGGATCTCCAGCCAGTCGTCGCCCTCGCCGATCTTCACCTCGTTGCCCGAGCGGTCGCAGCCGATATCGACCTCCATCGACGGCTCGGTGAAGGGAAAGAACGACGGGCGGAAGCGCATCTTGATCTCGTCGACCTCGAAGAACGCCTTGCAGAATTCTTCCAGGATCCACTTCAGGTGACCGATGTGGCTGCCCTTGTCGATGACCAGACCCTCGACCTGATGAAACATCGGCGTATGCGTCTGGTCGCTGTCGCAGCGATAGGTGCGGCCCGGCGTGATCACGCGGATCGGCGGCTTTTGCGACATCATCGTGCGGATCTGCACCGGAGAGGTGTGGGTCCTGAGCAACATACGCTCGCCGTCTTCCTTGGGATGCAGGAAGAAGGTGTCGTGCATGTCGCGGGCCGGATGGTCTTCCGGGAAGTTCAGCGCCGTGAAGTTGAGGTGGTCGGTCTCCACGTCCGGGCCTTCGGCGATGGAAAAGCCCATGTCGGCGAAGATCGCGGTGAGTTCGTCGATCACCTGGCTGACGGGATGAATGCGGCCGGTTTCCGAAGGGGCTGAGCGCAGCGGCAGGGTGACGTCGACCCGCTCCGCCTCGAGCCTGGCGTTGAGGGCCGCCTCCTGCAGCACCTCGCGGCGCGCGCCCAGCGCCTCGCCGACGCGGTGCTTCAGGCCGTTGATCGCCGGACCCATTTCCCGGCGCTCCTCCGGCGAAAGCTTGCCGAGCGTCTTGAGCTGCTCGGAGACCGAGCCCTTCTTGCCAAGGGCCGCGACCCGGACCTCTTCCAGCTCGGCTTCGTTCGACGCGGCGGCAATGGCCGCGAGGATCTCGGATTCCAGGGTTTCGAGTTCGGACATGGCACCGTCGGGATTTGCGGCGCACGGACAGGCCCGCGCGCGCGGCATGGTGAGAAGGTTTCCGGTCTTTTAGCAGACTTTTTGCCGGTTTCCAGCCGCAGCGGCACACCCGGTCCACATGCGTCGGCGCAAGCGGGCCGCTACTTGGTCAAAAGCAGCTTCTCGAAGCGCGTGATCGACAGGCGGTAGGTCATGTCCTTGTGTCTGATGTGCACCTCGCGCGCGCCCTGAAAAAGCGCGGAACTGTCAAGTTCGAGCGGCGCAAGATCGGGCTTGGGTCCCCCGCCGAAGGGCCGGCGTGCGCCCGGCCGGCGAAGCAGCGACCGGCGGACGGACGTGTCTTGAGGCATGACAATCTCCTTGAACGACTAGGGTGCGAAACCACCGCGCCCGACTAATTTATGACTCAATTACTCATGTTTTATCGCGGGCGCAATCCTCGCCATTCGCCTGTTGAAAAACACCGCAGGCCGGGCGGCTTCGTCCATGCCGTCGCACCTTGCAGGGGCGACAGGCTTTTAACTTGACTCCAATTATCATGTTTTATAGATCTCAAGGCGTTCGCCGGCCCCATCCGTGTCCAGGGCGCCGCCGGACATGTCCAAGCGCCAGCAAGCCAGGCCGGCATCTCCCTCGCCGGTTCAGCCAGCCATGCCTTCGTCCTGCAAAACTGCGCGCGGCACCGTCCGCAGGTGCCGCGTCGTGCCGCGCACCCCGCGAGGATCCATGCTGCCGCCAGTCCCCAATTGCCGTCTTTCCGCGCGCGGCTTGCGCGCCGCCTCGCCCCACCGACCGGAGGTCCGTCATGTGCGCGGGCGATGACCGCATCGGCGCGGCCATTGCCGCCGCGATCAAGGCCGAGACGTCCGGCGCCGCATCCGACACCGGGGAGACGGAACCGCGCCGCCGGATCGCCCTTTGGGAGCAGAGCGACAACGTGCATTGCTCGATCGTCGGAACCTGCGCCAGTGTCGGCGACCTGCGCCGGATCGCGCGGCGGATCGGCATGGAGGTTGCCGCCGAGACCCCCGATTACGACCTGCACGGCCACTTCGTCCGCCTGTCGACCACTGACAACGCCTTTTCCCGCGCGTTCCAGAAACTCCTCGACACCCGCTACGAGGGCGCCTTGCGGCGGATCGCGCGCACCCGAAGCGCGGCGGATCTGGCCGCGCTTTGGGACGACATGTGCGATCGCGGCCAGGTCGCACCCGCCTATTGGGCCTTCATGAGCCACGGTCACGTGCCGAACGACCTTCGGGTGCGCGTCTTCGGCGAGGTGCACATGTGGTCGCATCTGGCCGGCGCCTCCTTCCGCCGCAAGACCGTGGAGGCGGCGGCGCTGCGTGACCAGATCCGCGAGACGCAGGAGCGTGCCCGGCGCACCGAGGCCGGGCTTCACGCAGCCCTGGCGGAGCGCGATCGGGAGATCGCCCTGCTGCGCGCACGCCTTACCGAGCTGCAGGCAAGCGCTGCCCGCGGCGCCGACGCCGCCACAAAGCCGACAGGCCGGTCGCAAGCCGACGCGCTGCAGCGCCGGTTCGACAAGGCACAGCGCGCGCTTCAGGGGGCAAGGGTCAGGGCGCGCCAGGCGGAGGCGCGTCTCCGCGACATCGAAAAGGCGGGACCGGATCACCCGGCCGCGCGCGGCGCTTCGCCGGCCGCAGCCTCTGCAGCGCCCGCCCCACCGGTTTCGGCGGGGATCGCAACGCTGCCGGCGTCAGCCGGAAAACCCCGCACCGTGCTCTATGTCGGCGGGCTGCACGGCCACCGCGACCGATTGCGCGGCATTGCCGCCGGCTTCAACGCCGCCTTTTTGCACCACGACGGCGGAGTTGAGGATGCCCCGCAACGGCTCGACCAGCTGCTGCCGTCGGTCGACTGCGTCTTCTGCCCCGTCAGTTGTGTCAGTCACGACGCCTGCCTGCGCGCCAAGCGGGCCTGCCAGAAACTCAATACGCCTTTCGTGCCCTTGCGCAGCGCCGGCCAGAGCGCCTTTGCAAAGGCGCTGCGCAGCCTTGTCGAAGGCGACGGTCATGGCCAAGTATCGGGTCACGACCCGCTACAGGAGGACACCCCGACATGTTCATCGCCATGAACCGCTTTCGCGTCAAACCCGGCCACGAGGACGACTTCGAAACCGTCTGGCGCAACCGCGAGCGCAAGCTTTCCGACGTGCCGGGCTTCAGGGAGTTTCACCTCTTGCGCGGCGCGACCGGCGATGACCACACGCTGTTTGCCTCCCACACCATCTGGGAGAGCGAGGACGCCTTCCGTGCCTGGACCAAGAGCCAGGCCTTCCGCGACGCCCACAAGAACGCCGGCGACAACAAGCCGCTCTACCTCGGACCGCCCGATTTCGAGGGCTTCCACGTGGTGCTCGCCGAAGGACGGTAGAGCGGGAAAACCGGGCGGGCAGCGGTTTTGCGCCGGCCACGGGCGTGGTAAGCTCTCCTTGAGATCCTGCAACCGGAACGGGAAATTCATGAAGATCGACGGAACCCCCTATCGCGCGATCTGGCCGGGTGAAGACGGCGTCAGCGCCTGCATCATCGACCAGACCCGGCTGCCGCATGAATTCGTCACCGTGGATCTGCGCAGCGTCGACGAGGCGGCCACCGCCATTCGCGACATGTGGGTGCGCGGCGCGCCGCTGATCGGCGCCACCGCCGCCTACGGCATGGCGCTGGCGATGCAGCGCGACGCGGGCGACGCCGCGCTTGCCGCCGCCTATGACACATTGATCGCGACGCGGCCGACGGCGATCAACCTGAAATGGGCACTCGATGCCGCCCGTGCCCGTCTGGCGCCGCTCGGCCAGGCGGAGCGCGCGGAGGCCGCATGGCGCTTCGCCGCCGAGCTCTGCGACGAGGACGTCGCCGTCAACCACGCGATCGGCGCGAACGGCCTCGCGCTCATCCGCGAGATCGCTGCAAAGAAGCAGCCCGGCGAACGGGTCAACGTGCTGACCCATTGCAATGCCGGCTGGATCGCCACCGTCGACTGGGGCACCGCCACCTCGCCGATCTATCAGGCGCATGACGCCGGCATCGACGTGCATGTCTTCGTCGACGAGACCCGGCCGCGCAACCAGGGCGCCAGCCTGACGGCCTGGGAGCTTGGCAAGCACGGCGTGCCGCACACGCTGATCGTCGACAATGCCGGCGGCCACCTGATGCAGCACGGCCAGGTCGACATCGTCATCACCGGCACCGACCGCACCACCGCGCAGGGCGACGTCTGCAACAAGATCGGCACCTATCTGAAGGCGCTGGCGGCGAAGGACAACGGCATTCCCTTCTATGTCGCGCTGCCCTCCTCCACCATCGACTGGACCGTGCGCGACGGCGTGCGCGAGATCCCGATCGAGGAGCGCAGCGGCGAGGAAGTCACCTGGATCCAAGGCCGGCGCGCCGACGGCACGCTCGACAAGGTGCTGATCTCGCCGCCGGACACGCCCGCGGCGAACCCGGCCTTCGACGTGACCCCGGCGCGTCTGGTCACCGGCCTGATCACCGAGCGCGGCATCTGCGCGGCCAGCGCCGAAGGCCTCGCCGGCCTCTTCCCGGAGCGCGCGGTGGCATAGCGCGGCACGGCTTGCCTAATCGACCGAAGGTTGCAAGACTGATCCGGACACGCGTCTTTTCGCGTCTTTCGGAACGGATCGATGACCCAGGACCCGGAAACGGCACAGGAGAGCGGCGGCATCGCGGATCCGGGCGGTCCGCTCGGCGCGGGCGCCCTTTCGGCGCTCGTCGAGGCCGGGCTTGAGGCTGCCGTCGGCACGCTCGACCGGCAGACCGACTTCCGCCGAAGCCCGCAAGGTGTCGCCGACGTCTCCATCATCCTCAAGGGCCGCGTCGACGGCGCGGCCCGCACGGCGCTTGGAACTGTCTTCGAGGCCTGGCCGGCGGTGGAGAGCGCACGGCTTTCCAAGAACCGGCTGACGCTGCGTTTTACCGACGCGACGCTGAAGCGCATCGCCGACGGTCTCGCCTTGCATCCGCGCGATCCCTTGCGGCTTGCCGGCACCGCCTCGGGCAGGCGGATTGTCGTCGACTATCTCGATCCCAACGCCAACAAGGCGCTCCATGTCGGCCACCTGCGCAACATCGCGCTCGGCGGCGCGCTTGCCGCGCTGTGGCGGGCACGCGGCGCCGAGGTCGCCTGCCAGAGCGTCGTCTGCGACATCGGCCGCAACATTGCCGAAGCGCTCGCCGGCGTTTCGGCTGCGGGCGGACTGTCTGCGCTTAAGGGCAGCGGCCCCGTCGACCGGATCGTCGGCAGGCTTTACGGCGACATCGCAGGCGCCGTCGTGACTGAAGAGGGCGGCGCGGATGCCGACGCGCCGATCGCGCGGGAACTGACACTGCATGGCGATGCCGCCGATGCGACGCTCGCCGCCTGGCGGGCGGGCGATCCGGCAACGCTCGCCCTGTGGCGGGACATGATCGATCTCGTCCTGCGCGACCAGGCGGCGACGCTCGCCCGCCTCGGCCAGCGCCACGACATCTTCCTGCGCGAATCGGATGCGGTCGGGCCCGCGCTGGCGCTGGCGGACCGGCTGATCGACGTCGGCCTGGCACGGCGCGAGGACGACGGCGTGGTGATCCTGGAAACCGGGCGCGACGACTACCCGCGCTGCCCGCTGACCCGCAGCGACGGCTTTGCCACGGAGCACCTTCGCGCGCTGGTTCTCTGGCTCGAGGCGGCGGCGGCCGGCCCGCTGCCAGATCGCCTCCTCCACGTCATGGGCGAGGAGTGGCTGACCAGCACCGAGATCCGCATCGATGCCTTGACGGCGCTCGGCGCCGGACCGTTTTTCGAGCGCTACCGGATGCTGCCGCATCAGCTGGTGCGGCTCGACGGATCGACGATGAAATCGAGCGCCGGCAACACGCTGTTGATCGACGACCTGCTCGATGCGCTCGCGACCGCCCTGCCGGCCGCGCTCGCCGCCCTGACCGAAGAGGCGCGCGGCCAAGCCGTTGCGGCCGTGGCGCTGACGCCGTTCCTGATCGCGGAGGCGGGCGTTGCGCTGGAGATCGACCTTGCGACCCTCACCGATCCGGCCCGCAATCCCGGCTTCGATCTCGCGGCACTCGCGCTTGCCCCATCGGCAGGACCGGCAGCGCCTCTTGGAGCAGCGCCCCTTGGAGATGCCGGACGCTTCGCGCTGCTTCAGGGCGAGCGGCTCCGGCGGGTGCTGATCCAGGCCTCAGAGCGCGACGATCCGGTGGCGCCGGCGCGTTTCCTGGCACGCCTCGCGCAAGCCCGCCGCGACGGGGAGATCGGACCGGAAGCGGATGCGGTGCTGCAGCCGCAGGTCCGGGCGGCGATGATCGCCTGCGGCCTGCTTCCGGGCCTTCAGGCCTGAGTTTCAAGTCGGTCCCGCGAGACATCCCGGCCGGCGACTTCTCCCCGCCCTGCCATGCTGCGAAGAGACCGCGCGGCGACGCGCAATTCGATCAATATTCACAATTCAAAAGGCAATTTTTGCAAAATCCGGGGCAAAACTTGCAAAAATTGCAAGTCCACCCCGACAGGGTCACCGGCGCGGGGCGTCCGGCGCGCTTCGTGCCGATGCAGCCGCGGAAAAACCGGACCGAAACGGCCGGCCTTCCCGCGGCGCGGGTTTCTACAGGGCATCGTTTCCAGGGCATCATTTCCAGGGCATCACATTTTGCGAAAGCGCAAGATCGCGCGCGTTCCGGTGCTGCGGCTATCGGACGACGGTCGCCCGCCGGCCGGTCAGGCCTTAGCGGGCTGGAACGGCATCGAACTTGGCGAGCGCGCCAGCGGCAATTGGAGCCGAGCTGGCGATTGGCGCCGCATCACGCGCCAGTGGATGCGCCGCTGGAACAGCCAGATCGTCGAGATCCTTGGCTGGAACAGCGGGTGGCATCCCGCTCACTGGCACGCCCTTGCCCGCTGGAACGGCGGGTGGAGCTGCTGCCAGCTTTGGCATAGCGGCTGGAACACCAGACGCTGGTACAGACCGGTTCGCCATTGGCGCAGCGGTCTCGGAGAGACGCGCACTCGTCAGCGCGAGCGCGGCCTTGATCTCCCGGATAGCCATCACTTTGTCCATGATTTTTCACCTCCTTTCCTTCCCATGCAGGAAACTGGTCCGGCCTCGACCGGAGCGCGCTCCGGGAGGCCGTGTCACATGTCGCGCGGCGTGCCGACACTGGCAGCGCGCGGAAAAATGGCGCATCCGACGGGACTCGAACCCGCACCTACCAACTCCCAAAGCTGGTGCTCTTAAGCCACGTAAAGTCCGCCGTTCCGGGATCCGGGTCGGGGTGGAATGACGATGCCCTGGTGAAATCATTCCCCAGTCGCCAGGCCTTCCAGGCGTTCCGCTGCAGCATTTTACCGGTTAAGCTACGGATGCATTTGCCCCTTTTCGTCCTCAGGGGTCGGTTTTCGCGCGACGAAGACGACGTTCTCGCGCCCGTCGAGCGCGATGTAGTCGGGCGTCCCCGCGCGGTGAAAGAACTGCGCCTCCTCGACCTCCAGACCGGCCGCCCGCGCGGCGCGGGCAAGCACGTCGGGATCGAGCAGGTGCAGAAACCTCGGCAGCTCGCTGATCGTCGGATCGTCGGAGATCGCCGGAAGGTCATGGCATTCGCCCGGCCACGGCACTCCGGCGGCGCGATTGGCCTCGTAGATCGCCCCGAACGCGCGAATGTTGGCGGCATAGGGCGAACCGGAAATCGACAGGAACCGGCCGCCCGGCTCCAGCCAGGCGGCGATTTTCGCAAAGCCCGTCTCGATCTCGGCGCCGGAAAGAAAATTCAGCAGGTTGGAGGCATGCACCAGCGACAGACTGCCGGGCGCGAACTCGAGATCGGCGGGAAAGCCGCCGGGCACGAGATGCAGCCGCTGCGCGGTTCCCGCCGGCGCATCGCGCGCGGTCGCCTCCAGATGCGCCGGATCGATGTCATTGGCATGAACGGTGGCGCCGGCCTCCAGAGCCGCATGGGTGGCGACGCCGAAGGCGCAGCCGAGGTCGAGCACGGGACGGGACGCCCTGCCGGCCAGCTCCGCGAAGCGCAGGTTGATCTCGTTCAGCCGCGTCGTCGTGCGTCCGCGCCGGTTTGCCGTCACCAGGCTCACCGCCTGCGGATCGCCGCTGTGTCCGTCTTTCGCCATCGCGCCCGCCTCGCTCATGCGCTCAGCCTCTCGGCATAGGCGCGGTAACGCGCCTGCAACTCGCCCGCCCAGTCGTCGACCTCGTCGACATGCATCTGCGCGCAATCATAGCCAAAGGCCTCGCGCAGCACGGCCATCTCCTCCGGCGCATAGACAATGGTGCCATCGGCGCGGATCTCGGAGATCCCTTCCACCGTCTGGCCGTCGAGATTGACGCGGATCGCCTCGTCCTGCGGCAGGCCGTTGGGCAGGGCGAGGCGCACCTCCCCCTTGCCGACCAGCGCCGGATAGCCTCCGGGAAGCGCGTTTGGACCCGGCACATGCATGGGTTTTTGCGTGTCGGGCGCACTCAAGGCAGCGGTCACCGCGGCGACACCGGACGCGGCAACGATCTGGCCGGTGACCCCGCGCACGCGCTTGAACTCGCCGATGACGCTGGCAAACAGCGCCGCGTGATCGAGCGTGTCGGCGACCTCCGCGCCGTCGAGCAGGATGCTCAGCCGGTAGGGCGCCTCGCCCGGCGTGCCATAGGAGGAAATCGCGTTGCAGGCGACATGATGGGCGACGAAGTGAACGGTCAGTTCCGCGCGCTCGACGCCGAGCTGGCGCGCGGCGGCACGGGTCAGCGTCGGCACGATGTTGGCGATATTGCCGCCGCCGACATCCGGGGCGAGACCGACCGTTGCAAGCGCGGAGTTGACCGCATCGGGGAAGGCGGCATTGACCACCAGCGCGGTGCTGCCGGCGGAGCGCACGGCGCGCATCAGCGCCCGCGCGGTGGCGAGGTGATTGGGCAGCCACGGGCCGATGCGCGCGCGTTCCAGATGCCGGTAGGCCTCCGCCGGCAGCAGCCCGATCTCCCAGAATGTCTGCAGGCTGGTGGCATTGACGATGATGTCCGGGCGGACCCGGTCGATCAGCGCGGCGCAGGCATCGGTCTGGAACACATCGCAGGCCACCGCCTCGATGCGCGGGTCGAACCCGAGACACAGCGCGGAGGTGATCGACAGGTTCACGCGTTGGGACAGCGCGTCCGCGCGCCGCGCCGACACCGTGAGATCGAAGCGGTCATCCATGCGCGACAGCAGATCGCAGACATGACCGCCGATCACACCGGCTCCGAAGATCAGGACACGGGTCCGTCTCGCCTTTTCTACCATTGCATCGCCTCCATCACATGGTGCGGCATGACCCGCGCGCGCCTGGCAAGCCGGGCAAGCGCCTCGGCGCAGAAGGTTCCGCCAACCCCGACATGAAGCTCGTCGGCATGCGAGCCGGCGCCGGTCACCAGGACGGTAACGATGCCAACGTCGCGGGCGCCGGCGATATCGGTCGCCAAAGTGTCACCGATCATCACGACATGGCCCGGGTCGGCGACCCCGACGGCGTCGAGAGCGGCCGCGAACATGTCCGCGCCCGGCTTTCCGTAGATGCGCACCGTGCCGCCGAGCGACTGGTAGAGCGGCGCGAGCGCCCCGATGCCGAGATGAAGCGCCCCCGCGATGCGCACGCTGGTGTCGGCATTGGTCAGGATGAGCGGAAGACCCGAGCGGGCGGCGGTGCGCAACAACCGGCGGACTGCGATATCCGGCGCCGGCGCCGGCGCACCGGGGCGCGGGTCGCCCTCGCCCAGAACGCCGAAGCCGAGCAGCAGATCTGCCTCGTCGACGCTCGCCACGCATCGAAGCCCGGCCTCGCGCGCCCAGTCGCCGCCGGGCTGGGTCCCGACGATCAGGCACCGCAGCGCATCGCCGCCGCCGGCGCGCCGGCGCGCCACCTCTGCCGACAGATGCCCGAACGCCAGCCCGCCGCCGGTGATCACCGCGTCGTAAAGCTCCGATGAAAGCCCCTGCCCCTCAAGCAGGCGCGCCAACTCGCCGCCGCGCCTGGAGGTGTTGGAGACAAGCGCCACCGGCACGCCCCGTGCCCTGAGCGCTTTCAAGGCCGCGATGGCGGGCGCGAACGCCCGCGCGCCGTCGGTGAGAACGCCCCAGACGTCGACCAGCGCGGCAAGGGGAGGATGTCCGGTACCGGACGCCGGATCGAACAGCGCGGCAAGCCCCGAAAGCGCCATGGCCTCAACCGGTTCCGCCGGCGCCTTCGGCATGGCGAAACGTGAGGCCGCAGCGACGGAAGCACCGGCCGCGCTCCGCACGCTGCGTGGCCGGAACGCCGGCTGGATCACGGTGGCGGTTTCGGCGACGCCCGCGCCGTCACGCCGGCTCACAACGCCACCCCCTGCCCGGTTGCGAAGGCGGCCGCGGCGGGCCGTCGCCGCCGCGATCGCGCCATCTCGGGCGCCTGGTCCAACAGCCGGAAAAGCGCAGGTTCGATGCGCTCGGCGAAGGTGGAGGAGATCAGGTCCCGCGCCCGGGCAAAGCCGCCGTCGAAGGCGCGTTCCTGCTCCTCGCCCCAGCTGTCGTCCTCGCGGGCCTCCCAGACCCTTGAGGCGTCATAGGTGAATTGCGTGCCGATGGAGGCGACATTGGCGCGCACGCGCGGCCCGTCGAAGCCGTGCGACAGGGCCGGCGCGAAGGCGACCTTCGCCTCGTTGAGAAACAGCCGCGTCAGATCCGCGCCATCGCGCAAGGCACCTGCGCCGGACAGCTCCTGACCGGCCAGGCAGGGAAATTCGAGCAGCACCGAATGCCCGGCCGCAACCTCGTGCCCGATCGTCACCATGGGGGCGTTCAGCCGCGTCGCCGTGCGCAACCGCGCATCCAGACCGCGAACGAGCTCGCAGACGAGCGCGATCCGCCGCCGGCATTCCTCGACGTTGCGCCGGGAGAAAAGCGCCGGCGCGCGCAGGGCGCCAAGAGCGGCCGCCTTGGCGACATGGGGAATGCTGGCCGCGCTGCTGGTCACATAGTCCTGAAGCGCGCCAATCAGCCATTGCGGCCCACAGCCCCAGCCGATCCTGAGATTGGCCAGGCAATGCAGCTTGCTGGCGCCGGAAACCGTCAGGCAACGCTCACCCGCCGGCGAGGCGGCCAGGCGCCCGTGCGCGCCCTCCACTTCATACTCGGAGCCGGCAAACAGCGCATCCTCGATCGCCAGCATGTCCGCCGCGACAAGAACCTCGCCCAAGTCATCCAGCTCGTCCTGGCTGTAGACGGCGCCGGTCATCGTCGGATTGAAGAGAACGAGAAGCGGGGGCGTTGCGGGCCGTGTCCGGGCGAGCCAGTCCCTGAGGTCCTGCGCGCCAAGCTTGTAGGCGCACGCCCTGGAGGTCGGGAGCACATGCAGCGGCCGATCAAGATAACCGCACCAGCCGGCAAGCGGATGATAGAAGCCCGGCGACGTGACGACCTCCGCCCCGCCTCGCGTCATCAGGCCAAGTGCCGCCACCATCAGGCGCGTCGACCCGGCGTCCAGGACGACGTTCCCCGCAAGCGCCGGCGGAACGCCGACACGACAGAAACTGCGGGCAATCTCCACTTCGAGATCGGGGAAGCGCCGCAGGAACATGTAGTTCTCGATGGGCGCGCCGTCCGCGTCGCGCAGCGCCTCGACCGCCTGGCGAATGGCGCCGGGGAACGGCCGCCGGACCCCTTCTCCATGGGCAAAGGAGACCACATCCGCATCGAACATCCCCGGACCGGCGCGGGCGCCGTCCTCTCCCAGCCCCATCAGGGCGAGGCGGGCGCGGTGCAGCCTTTCAACCGCCACACCGGGCATGGGGCCGGTCACCCGTCCCAACATCACGACCCCCTATATCTCGATTAAATTGTATAAACTATCTATACTCGTTATACGATCACATTCATTCTAGACTTTCAACACTTTTGTCAGAACTCGTCGAATGCTCGCACCTTTGAAACTTTTTCGAGAAATTATCGATATTTAATTTGTATTACTCTACGTCCGTTTTCGCATACATCACTTCAGCCTTCTTGCGGGACAACGGGTTGTACATCCGGTGCGCCGGACGGCAGTTCCCTCTTGCAAGACCGGCCGTGTGTGGCGAGTGTAGCGCTCCTGCCCCTTTGGGAGATCCGCATGCGCCCCGACCTCGTGCCCGTCTTCGACGGACACAACGACACCTTGCTGAAACTGGAGCTGGGCGCCGGAACCCCGCGCGAACGCTCGTTCCTCGCCCGCGCCGAGCGCGATCACATCGACCTGCCGCGCGCCCGCGAAGGCGGCTTTGCCGGCGGACTGTTTGCGATGTATGTGCCCTCGCGCACGGGGCTCGATCTCACGGTTCGCTACAATCCGAACGATCCGGCGAATTTCGCGCCGGTTGCGCAGGAGGTCGCGCTGGGGTTCACGCTGCGCATGGCCGCGCGCGCCCGGCGGCTGGAACGCGAGGCGGCGGGCGCCGTCGCGATCTGCACCGATGTGCCGGGCATCCGGCAGGCGATGGCCGACGGCACGCTCGCCATGGTGCTGCACATCGAGGGCGCGGAGGCGATCGACGCGGATTTCTGCGCGCTCGAGGTGCTCCACGCGGCCGGCCTGCGCTCGCTCGGTCCGGTGTGGAGCCGGCCGAATATTTTCGGCGACGGCGTGCCGATGGCCTGCCCGTCCTCACCGGACACGGGTCCGGGGCTGAGCGACGCCGGCAAGGCGCTGGTCAGGGCCTGCAACGCGCTCAAGATCATGATCGACCTGTCGCATCTGACGGAAAAGGGGTTCTGGGATGTGGCCGAGATCAGCGACCGCCCGCTGGTCGCCTCCCACTCCAACGCCCATGCGGTCTGCCCGTCGGCGCGCAATCTCACCGACCGCCAGCTCGACGCCATCGCCGAGAGCAAGGGCCTGGCCGGCCTCAACTTCCACGTCGCCTTCCTCAGGCCGGACGGCGCCCACAAGGGCGACACGCCGCTGGAGCTGATGGTGCGCCACACCGATCACATGCTGTCCAGGCTCGGCGAGGACGGGGTGGCGCTCGGGTCGGATTTCGACGGCTGTTTCGTGCCGCGCGCCATCGGCGACGTCAGCGGACTGCCGAAGCTGATCGAGGCGTTTCGCGCCGCCGGATACGGCGAGGACCTGATCGAGAAGATCGCCTGGCGCAACTGGCTCTCGGTGCTGGAGCGCACCTGGGCATAGACAGGCGCAGGCCTCAGCCCGGCGCGACCGGGCTTTCCGCCTCGATGCGTTCTTCGAGATAACTGGCGATGCTGGTCGCGACCGCATGGAGACGCCGCAGTTCCGCCTCGCGACGGGTCCTTGCCAGCACCTCGCTCGGGCTGCCCGAGCGCGCGCCGTCGCCGAAACGCCCGGTGCCGCGCACGATGAAACGGTAGGCCGCGCCGTCGCGCGATTTCGGCGTGTGCAGGATGTCGCCGACATGCTGTTCGGCGAAGCGCAGGGAATCGTCCAGGGTCGGCATGGCGGTCGACGCGCGGCGCGACGTGGCCGGCACGCCCGCCTCCGTGCCCCGCGCCCAGTCCAGAAAGCTCATGTAAGAAGTCATCGGTCCCACCCCGAGTCGCCCAAGGCTGAATTGGTTAACAAAAAGTTTGCGACGATTCGCTGAAGAGTCCAAAGCCAATGCGCAGCCTGCGTCCCGCGCGGTTTCCGCGTCCGGCATTGACGCCGACCATCGGCTGGGGTCTTGTCCTCCCATGACCAGCGACACGTCCGAACCGACGCAAACAGAAGACGAAGACACCCGCGCCTCCCCGTCGTCGGGACTGCGCGCCAGGGTGCGCCGGCTCTATTACGGCATGACGCCGGGCGCGCGACGCTGGCGGCTGGCGCTTCTGGTGTTCGATCTCGTGACGATCACCTATTTCGTGATCTCCTCGATGATGGAGGCGGAGAACGCCAATCACCTGATCGACTATGCCATCGCGGCGGTGCTCATCGTCGATTACGGCCTGCGCATGTATGCCGCCCACCGGCCGTGGCGGATGGTGTTCGAGTTCACCAATATCGCCGACCTGATCGTGATCCTGTCGCTGCTGGCCAGCGCCTTCGTCGACAATCTCGCCTTCCTCAGGGTGGTGCGCATGCTGCGTCTTCTGCGCTCCTACCACCTGCTGCGCGAGCTGCGCTCCGCCTCGCATTTCTTCCGCCGCAACGAGGAGATCATCCAGTCGGCGATCAACCTGATCGTCTTCGTCTTCGTGGTCACGGCCATCGTCTTCGTCACCGAGGGCCACCAGAATCCGTCGATCAACAACTATCTGGACGCGCTCTATTTCACCGTGACCACGCTGACCACCACCGGGTTCGGCGACATCACCATGACCGACAGCTTCGGGCGGCTCCTGACCGTGCTGATCATGATCTTCGGGGTCGGGCTGTTCCTGCGGCTGATCCAGACGATCTTCCGGCCGCAGAAGGTCGCCTACAACTGTCCCGATTGCGGGCTGTCGCGCCACGACCCGGACGCGGTGCATTGCAAGCATTGCGGCCGCACGATCAACATTCCAACCGAAGGCGAATGGGCGTGACCTGCGCTCCGGGCATGGCGCCCTTGCGCCGGAGCATCGATACGCTTCACTCTGTCACATAGTCTTCGAACGCCTGCGCGACATTTATGTTCGCGAGTTTGAAATTACCGCGCAGCCCGGTGCCCAAGCCGCCGGACCGCGCCGCCATCCCACGCCGGAGGGACCATGATGGAGTTTTCCGCAGTCGATCTGGCCCGTTTCCAGTTCGCGTTCACCGTCTCGTTCCACATCATCTTTCCCTCCTTCACCATCGGGCTGGCGAGCTTCCTGATGGTGCTCGAGGGCCTGTGGCTCGCGAGCGGGCGCGACGTCTACCTGCGCCTGTTCAAATACTGGATGAAGATCTTCGCCGTCGCCTTCGGCATGGGCGTCGTCTCCGGCATCGTCATGACCTATCAGTTCGGCACCAACTGGTCGGTCTTCTCCGACAAGACCGGCCCGGTGCTCGGCCCGCTGATGGGCTACGAGGTGCTGTCGGCCTTCTTCCTGGAAGCCGGCTTCCTCGGCATCATGCTGTTCGGCCTGACGCGGGTCGGTCCGCGCCTGCATTTCGCCGCCACCTGCATGGTCGCCTTCGGCACGGCGCTGTCGGGCTTCTGGATCCTGTCGGTCAACAGCTGGATGCAGACGCCGGCCGGCTTCTCGATCAACGAGGTCGGACAGTTCGTGCCGGAAAACTGGTTCGAGATCGTCTTCAACCCCTCCTTCCCCTACCGTTTCGTCCACATGATGCTGGCGGCCTATCTGACCACCGCCTTCGTGGTCGGCGCGGTCGGTGCCTGGCACCTTTTGAAGGACCGCAGCAGCGACGCGGCAAGGGTGATGTTTTCCATGGCGATGTGGATGGCGGCCCTCGTGACCCCGCTGCAGATTGTCGCCGGCGACATGCACGGCCTCAACACGCTGGAGCACCAGCCGGCGAAGATCGCGGCGATGGAAGGTCATTTCGAGGGCGAGGAAGGCGCGCCGCTCATCCTCTTCGGCGTGCCCGACATGGAAGCCGGCGAGACCCGCTACCAGGTCGCGATCCCCAAGCTCGGCAGCCTGATCCTGACCCATTCGCTCGACGGACGGGTGCCCGGTCTCAACGACTTTCCGCCAGAGGACCGGCCGAACGCGACCATCGTGTTCTTCTCCTTCCGCGTGATGGTGGGCATTGGCTTCGCCATGCTGGGCATCGGGCTCCTGAGCCTCTACCTGCGGGCGAAGGGGCGGCTCTACGACACGCCGCTGTTCCACAAGCTGGCGCTGGCGATGGGGCCGACCGGCTTCATCGCGGTGCTGGCCGGCTGGATCACCACCGAGGTCGGACGCCAGCCCTTCACCGTCTACGGGCTGCTGCGCACCTCAGACAGCATCTCGCCGGTCGACGCGCCGGCGGTCGCCACCTCGCTGCTGGTGTTCATCGTGGTCTATTTCATCGTCTTCGGCATCGGCACCTTCTACATGCTGCGCTCGATGGCGGCGCCGCCCGACAGCGGCGACGCAGACCTCGGCGGTGAACCGACACGCGCGGCGGGCGTAACGCCGGCCTTCGCCTATCGCGACAAGACCACCCCCAGCCCCGCGGAGTGACGTCATGGACCTCGACCTTCCCCTCATCTGGGCGCTGCTGATCGCGGCGGCGGTGTTTCTCTATGTCGTGCTCGACGGCTTCGACCTCGGGCTCGGCATCCTGTTTCCCACTGCCCGCTCGGCCACCGAACGCGATGTGATGATGAATTCCGTCGCCCCCGTATGGGACGGCAACGAGACCTGGCTGGTGCTCGGCGGCGGCGGGCTCTACGCGGTGTTTCCGCTGGCCTACGCGATCCTGATGCCCGCGCTCTACGCCCCGATCTTCGCCATGCTGTTCGGGCTGGTGTTTCGCGGCGTGGTGTTCGAGTTCCGCTTCAAGTCGAGCGAGCAGCGGCGCTGGATCTGGGACATCGCCTTCTTTCTCGGATCGCTGACGGCGGCGCTGGCGCAGGGCGTCATCCTGGGCGCCATCGTGCAGGGGATCGCCGTAGAGGGCCGCGCCTATGCCGGCGGCTGGCTCGACTGGCTCACCCCCTTCTCGGTGATGACCGGCGTTGCCGTCGTCATCGGCTATGCGCTTCTCGGTGCCACCTGGCTGGTGTGGAAATGCGAAGGCCCGATGCAGGATCACTTCCGCGGCCTGGCGCTGACGCTGATGTTCGCGATGCTCGCGATGATCGGCATCGTCAGCCTGTGGACCCCGGCGCTCGACCCGGCGATCGCCGCGCGCTGGTTCGAGATGCCGCAGATCCTCTACACCGCCCCCGTGCCGCTGATGGTGCTGGGGCTCGCCGTCGTGCTGTTCAGGAGCCTTAACGGCACCCGCGACGCCCTGCCCTTCCTGGCAAGCCTGGCGCTCTTCCTGGTCACCTTTGCGGGCCTCGGCATCAGCCTTTACCCCAACATCGTGCCGCCGACGATCACCATCTGGGAGGCGGCCGCGCCCGACAGTTCGCTGGCGTTCCTGCTGGCCGGTGCCGCCGTGCTGATCCCGATGATCCTGGCCTATTCCGCCTATGCCTACTGGATCTTCCGCGGCAAGGTGCGCCCGGGCGAGGGCTATCATTGATGGCCGCACGAGGCTCCGGCAACGGGGAGGCACAGGACACGCGACGCAAGGTGGACGCGCAGCCGGCGTGGCGCCGGCTCGCCTGGTTCGCCGGACTGTGGCTTGCCGGCGTCGGCACGCTGTTCGTCGTCGCCAGCGTGATCCGCTGGGCAATCCTGTGATCTCGACGCGGCCAGCTGCCCTCAATCACCGATCCGTGACAGGCGACCGCGCCCGCACCCCTTGTCCTTCCTCGGTCCGGGCGCATCCTTAAGGGCAGATCCTCGCAACAAGGACCGCCGGACATGCCCCGTGTCGCCAATGCCCTTTCAATCGCCACCGCCGTGTCCCTGGCGCTTCTCGCAGGCGCATCGCCCGTCCAACCCGCGCAAGCGGCGGTGGAGACCGACTGCGGCATCGAGATGCCGTGCCGGATCGAGACCGGCGAATACCGCATCCGCTTTCCGGCAGGCTGGGACGGCAAGACCCCGCTCGGGGCCATCATCTTCCTGCATGGCTGGCGCGGAACGGCAGCAGGCGAAATGCGCAACGCGGCCTGGGCGCGGCTGGCCGACCGGCTCAATGTCGCCTTCGTCGCCCCGCAAGGCGCGGGCAAGACCTGGTCCTATCCCGGCGCGCCACGCGACTTGCGCGATGACTTCGCGTTTTTCGATGCGCTGATCAAGGATCTCACCACCCGCTTTCCCCTGCGCGCCGACCGGATGATGGCCACCGGCTTTTCCATGGGCGGATCGATGGTGTGGAACCTTGCCTGCTATCGCGGCGGGCTGTTCGCCGGCTTTGCCCCGATCGCCGGGGCGTTCTGGGATCCGATCCCGAAGAACTGCCCCTCGCCGGCGCCGGTGATGTTCCACGTGCATGGCACCGCGGACCGGACGGTGCCGCTTGAAGGGCGCCCCATCGGCGAGCGCTGGCGCCAGTCCGATGTCGCTGACAGTCTCGCCGTCTGGCAGGCGCAGGCCGGTCTGCCACTGGTCTTTCCGGCCTCAGCGCCCGACAGCGGCCTGACCTGCCAGCGCCAGCAAGCGCAAGCCCGATCCGGTCCGGCGGCGCCGCTCCTGGAGGTCTGCCTGCATTCCGGCGGACACAGCGTGCGCGCCGAATGGGTGGAGCGGGCCTGGCGCGCGCTCGGCGATCATCTGGGCTGGCCGGACTAGCTCCGAGGACCAGCGCCGACGCCGATCAGCGAACGGTTTCGCGCGCCGGCTGTGCCGCGCCGCGGCGGTCGGCGGACGTCCCGCCGGCCGGCCCGTGCGGCGGGCCTTTCCGGCGCCAGGGCTCCTTCTTGTACCAGGAGACGACATAGGCAACCGCAATGAGAACGGCAAAGCCGCCGGCGTTGGCGAGGAACTCGATCAGCATGTCGCCGCGCCCCCAGACCATGTCGCGCAGGATGCCGACAGCCTGGGCGACGACCAGGCTTGCCAGAAACACCGCAAGCGACTGCTGGCCGACCTTCTGGATCACGCGGACCACCGCGCCCCAGGCGTTGTCGACGACGAGAAAACGCCCGCCGGCGCCGACCGCGACCCAGGCGAGATAGGCCAGCGCCAGGAAGTGGACATAGCGCAGGAACCCGAATTCCGTTTTGGCCCACAGCGGCTCTATGGCGTTGCGCACCTCAAGCAGCACCGGAAAGGCGCCATAGACCCGAAACCAGGCAAAGGGAACGGTCAAGAGGACGACCGCAAGGGCTGCGAGGATCAGACCGTGGCGCACGGGCGGTGCCGGGATCCAGCCGCGCATATAGGCAAAGCCGGTGAAGAACAGGAGCTGCCAGGCAAACGGATTGAAGAACCACACCCGGTCCGACCAGGGTTCCGCCGGCAGGCCGAGAAGCTTGAGGTTGGCGCCGAGCCAGAGCGCGCCCATGAAGGCGAACACCGGCCAGCGCCCAAGCCGCGACAGCGCCATGATCACCGGCAGAAGCACCAGGATGACGATATACATCGGCAGGATGTCGAAATAATTCGGCACATAGGTCAGCGTCAGGAGACCCGGCAGCGTCTCGCCGGCCTTCTCGAAGAAATGCCAGAGATTGAGCGAGTTCACATAGTCTTCGGTCAGACCGCAGCAGCGGGTCAGGACGCCGCTGGTCTGCACCGCGACAAGGCCTGCGGCAATGACCAGAAACTGGCAGATATGGGCCCAATAGACCTGCCAGACCCGGTGGCTGACCCGGGCCGCCCCCATCAGCCAGCCGCTCTGGTCGAACACCTTGCCGAAGGCGATGGCCGAGGCCATCCCCGAGCAGAAGACGAACATCTCCGTCGCGTCGGAAAAGCCGAACCGCGCCGGGATCCAAAGCGTCCAGCTGTTGGCCGGAAGGTGGGCGATGAAGATGATGAACATGCCGATGCCGCGAAAGAAATCGAGGCGCGGATCGCGCGGGCGCGGGGCTGTTGGCGCGGACGTGGAATGCATGTTCACGAAACGCAGGTCCTTGAAACGTTGGAACGAATGCCGCCGCAACCTGGCGCGGGAGCGGGACGGCTCTGACACGCGGCCGCGTCAAAACCAAGGCAAATTTACGCCGGCACGGCGCGCAAGGCTTCGTTTTGCATGATCTTTGCCGCCCGCTTCATGCTGTCCCCCCGTTCCAGCCGCTCGGAGGCGAAACGGTCGAGCGCGCCGCGCAACGACAGACGCTCGCGCAGCAGCCGTTCCGCTTCACCGGCCAGCCCCGCGCGCAGGGCCGCGTCGATCGCCAGACGCTCGAAGACATCGCGCTGGGCATGGCTGCCGCCAATGTCGCGCAACGTCGGGCGGGCCTGATCGAGATGATGGAAGGCGGAATAGAAGTTGCCCCGGAAATAGGCGTCGAGACCGCGTGCGGCCGACAGGCCGGTCCGTGACGCGATCCGGCCCAGATCGGACGGCTCCTCGGCATGCAGGGCGACGGAAGCAAGCATATCGTCGGCGGCCTGCCGGCGCCGTCCGCCGCCGAGCGAGATCATGTAGTGCAGGTCGGCGAAGAGATTGCAGCGATCGTCGATCCGGGTCTGCGAGATCCGCGCCAGTTCGTCCCAGCGTCCGCCGACATTGACACCCTCGATTTCCAGCCGCACGAGCAGCGAGGCCGCATTGGAGATGTCGCGATAGTCGTCGGTGTGTTCCGCGCGGATTTCCGCGTCGTAGAGCGCCAGAACGGCCGCGATGTCGCCCCGGTCGAGATACATCAGCGCCAGATGCCACCAGACATGGAAGCGGAAGTTGTTGCAATGGGAAAAGGCCTGGGTGTTGCCCTCCAGCCAGCGCCGGCCCTCGTCGAAGCGGCCCGTCATGTCATGGACATGGGCAACGGCATGCAGCCCCCACGCATCGTCGGGCGCGATCTCGACGGCACGCCGTCCCGTGCGCTCGGCACGCTCGTAATCGCCGGTTTCCTCAAGCGCGAAGGCATGACAGCCCAGCAGATAGCCATAGGCGGAATGGCTCTCGTCATAGGCCTCGAGCACGCCTTCCACAGACCGCCGCATGCCGGCGGCATCGCCGAGCACGAAACGCACCGCATGCACCAGTTTCATCAGGAGCGGGTCGGCGGGATGGGCGGCAAGGGTTGCGTCGAGGCGGTCGGCCGCCGCGCGCGGATGGCCGTCGAGCCAGTCGCGCAGGGCATCGATCACCGCCGCCTCGCGCGGGGTCGCGCCAAGAGCTGCGCGCGCGCCGTCCGCCCGTTTCCAGTCGTCCTGCGCCACATCCACCATTTCGCGCCGGCCGAGCAGCAGGCAGAACAGGCCGTGTGTCGCGTGCCCGAGCGCGAATTGCGGCTCCAGCGAGAGCGCACGGGCGAGATGGTCCGGCGTTGACGTGCCATGGGCCAGAAACGCATCGAGCGCGCGCTGCCAGGCCTCCAGGGCGGCGCTGTCCGACATCGTGAGAGGGTAGCCGTAGCGATCGGTAAGGGTCATTCGGCTTTCTTCCTGCCAGCGGCGCTTCGGCCGCGCGGTTTCCTGCGGCGGCGCACGGGCCGCAGCGCGGGGGAGGCAAAGGGCTTCGGGTCGGCAAGGCCCGTCGTTCGACCGGGAGGAGCCGACCACGGATCTTGCAGGGACGGATGCCCGCCTGCTTTCTTTCGCCCTGTCAGTTTTTCCGTGGCGCGGATGACGTGCAACACACAAAAACTTGTGGCCGACGTGTGCGACGGCGGACAGGGATCGCATGTATCTTCCAATAGCGGCCAGATCCGGGCAATGCGATTGCGCTGGCAGGCGCTCCTGCAAAACGCCATACCTTCCGCCCGCCCGCGCAAGGGAGTATCCAGAAGCCATGACAGCCCTTGCCCAATCCCTCGCCCAGACGTTTGCCGGCGCGAACCGCGCGGTTCTCGCCCTGTCGCTCGCCGCCCTTGCGGCAGTCGCCCTGATCGCCAGCAACACCGGCGGCCCGACGCTCGGCTATGCCGTTCTGATCGGCGGCCTTGCCGGCGTTGCGCTCTATCACTCGAGCTTCGGCTTCACCGCCGCCTGGCGCCGCATCGTCACGGAGAAGCGCGGCGGGGGCCTGCGGGCGCAGTTCCTGCTGATCCTGCTGACGGCGGCGGTCTCCTTTCCGCTGATCGGCTGGGGCGCCTCCTTCGGCATGCCGACCGGCGGCTTCGTCTTTCCCTTCGGCATCGCCGCCGCCATCGGCGCGACCATGTTCGGTTTCGGCATGCAGCTCGGCGGCGGCTGCGCCTCCGGCACGCTGTTCACCGCCGGCGGCGGGTCGACGCGCATGATGGTGACGCTCGCCGCCTTCGTGACGGGTTCGGTCGCCGCCACGCCGCACATGCATCTCTGGGGGACGCTGCCGAAGCTGCCCGCCTATTCGCTGGTCACGGAATTCGGCCCCGTCGGCGCCTTTGCCGCGACCGCCGCCGTGCTCGGGCTGATCGCGCTGTGGAGCATCAGGGTCGAGCGCAAGGCGCACGGCAGCCTCGCCGAGCCGCGCGCGACCGAAAGCTTTCTCGCCGGCCCCTGGTCGCTGCGCTTCGGCGCGGTGATGATCGCCGTCGTCGGCATCGCCACCTTCGTCGTGCTCGGCCGCCCCTGGGGCATCACCTCCGGCTTCGCGCTGTGGGGCGCGAAGATCTGGCAGGGCTTCGGCGTGACCGTGACCGACTGGCCCTACTGGCAGTGGCAGAAGGGGGCGCTGGAGGCCTCCGTCTTTGCGGATGCAACCTCGGTGATGAACTTCGGCATCCTGATCGGCGCCATGACGGCGGCCGCCCTTGCCGGCAAATACGCGCCCGTGTGGAAGCTTTCGACCCGCGATCTCCTGACCGCGATCATCGGCGGCCTGCTGATGGGCTATGGCGCGCGGCTTGCCTACGGCTGCAACATCGGCGCCTATCTCGGCGGGATCGTCTCCGGTTCGCTGCACGGCTGGCTGTGGCTCGTCTTCGGCTTTATCGGCAGCCTCGCCGGCACCCGCGTCCGCCTGAAGCTCGGGATGGGGTAAGGCCCGCGCCACATCGTGATCATCCGTGATTGCCGCGTGTGCGGTGCGGGGAACAATCTCGACTAGGGTCGGCTTCCGTTTCATTTCCTGAAGGGAGCCGACCCGACATGACCCGTCTCACGTCCCTTGCCGTCGCCTTGATGCTGGCGGCCTTTTCCCTTGTTGCCGGTCCCGCCGCCGCGCAGGGCGAACTCGCACCGCGCGACGGCTGGACGGTGATCGCCACCGATACGGCCTTCCCGGACCTGGTGGACAGCCTGACGGCCGCGATCAAGGCGGCCGGGATGGGCCTTGTCACCCAGGCAAGCGCCTCGGACGGCGCGAAGATGCAGGGCATCACCATCCCCGGAAACCGGGTGATCGGCGTCTATCGAAACGACTACGCAAGGCGGATGCTGGCGGCGAGCGTTGCCGCCGGCATCGAGGCGCCGATCCGCTTCTATGTCACCGAGACCCCCGACGGCGGGGCGACGCTTTCCTACAAGCACCCGAGCTCTGTCTTCGCCCCCTATCTGGCGGAGGGCGGCGACGCGCTGCAGGCGCTGGCGGGCGAGCTCGACACGGTGTTCAAGGCGATTGCCGAGGACGCGACCAACTGAGTCCGTCCGTCAGAACTTCCCGTCGTAGGCGCGGCGGCCGATGCGGCAGGCAAGCAGCGTATAGCTGTCGCGGGCAAGTGCGGCCGCCGCCTCGCGGGCGAGCGTTTCGACATCGTCCACCCACACGCCGTGCCCGCCCATCGCCCGGGCAAGGGCCGGAAAATCCGTTCCTGAAAAATCCACGCCGACATTGGGCCGCTGGCCGGCGCGCTGCTTCAGTTCAATCAGCGCCAGGCTTTCATCGACCAACACGCAGACGATGACCGGCAGGCGCATGTCGCGCAGGGTCGCCAGTTCGCCAAGCCCCATTTCCAGCCCGGCATCGCCGACGAAGACCACGACGGGCCGCTCGGGATCGGCGAGCTTCTGCCCCATGCCGAGCGGCAGGGCACAGGCCATGGTGCAAAGCGCGGAGGATTGCAGCATGCCGCGCGGCACCGCCGTTTGCCAGATCTGCGAGACCAGAATGCGATGCGCGCCGCTGTCGGCGGTGGCGACCGTCTCGGGCGGGAGAACGTCGCGCAAGGCGTGAAACACCTGCGCCGGGCCCCAGCCCTCCGGCTCCGGCGCGAATTGCGCGGCAAGGGCGGACTTCGCGGCGGCGATCTCGCCGCCCTCCCAGGACGGCGTGGCGGGAACGCCCTCGCCGAGCGCCTGTAGAGCCGGAGCGACGCCGGATGCGAGCGTCTGGCGCACGCCGTGCATGCCGTGGGTGCGCGGTGTCGCCGCGATCTCGATCACAGGGGCGTCGTGGGGCCAGGGATCGCGCCAGTTGATGCGCATCTCGATCGGGTCATAGCCGAGAAGCAGGATGCAGTCGGACGCCTTGAAGAGCGGCAGGAGATGCGCGTCGGCACGCGGCGAAAGCCCCGCGCCGCCAAGCGCCAGAGGGTCGGCCTCATCGATCAGCCCCTTGCCCTTGTAGGTGGTCACAAGCGGCACGGAATGCGTCCGGCAGAAGGCGGCGATGGCCTCGCCCGCGCCCTCGTTTACGGCATCGACGCCGGCGATGGCGATGGGGCGCTTTGAAGCGGCAAAGAGCGTGCGCGCAGCCTCCAGCGCGGCCCCGGCAGGTTGCAGATCCGCCGGTGAGACTCCGACCGGCAGGGGCCGCAGCGCCTCGTTGATCGCGCCTTCGGCGACCGAGATCGGTACGTCGACATGCACCGGTCCGGGCTGGCCGTCGAGCGCGATGCGGATCGCCTTGTCCATCATGGCGCCGAGCGCGCCGGGACTTGCGCGAAAGCTCGCCTTGACGATGGGGCGCAGGAGCTGCTGATGGTCGAACACCTGATGGGTGTAGGTTTCCGCCTCCGCCGCATCGACGCAGCCGGTCAGGAAAATCAGCGGCACCCGGTCCTGCCAGGCGTTGGCGACGACATTGACCGCATTGGCAACGCCCGGCCCGAGTGTTGCGAGCAATACGCCCGGCGCGGCGGATCCCGTCTCACGCGCCTCGGCGTGCCACACGCCCTCGGCCATGAAGCCGCCGGCGTTCTCATGCTTGACGAGATGGAAGGCGATGCCGGCGCTGTCCAGCGCATCCATCAGCGCCAGCACCTCGCCGCCGGGAATGCCGAAGGCGTGGCGGCAGCCGGCCTGGCGAAGCTTCGCCGCGATCAGTTCCGCACCCGTTGTCCCTGCAGCCGTTGTGCCTGCTTGCGTTGTCATTGCGTCTCGTCTTTCTGCGCGCCGAACGCGCCCTCTGCCCTCAGGTGGTCTAGATCTTCGGCTTCGAGCCCGAGCGCCTCGCGCAGCACGGCTTGCGTGTCCGCGCCAAGTTCCGGCGGCGCGTGGCGATAGGTCACCGGGGTCTTCGACAGGTTCAGCGGATTACCGATGAGATCGACGGTGCCGGTCGCGCTTGTCTCATGGGGCATGGAAATGCGCATGCCGCGATGGCGCACCTGCGGATCGGCGAAGACCTCGCCGACATCGTTGATCGGCCCGCAGGGAACGCCGGCGGCCTCCAGCACGGCGATCCACTCGGCGGCGTCCCGGGTGCGGGTCAGCCGCTCGATCTCCGGCTCGAGCGCCGCGCGGTTGCGCACGCGGTCGGCATTGGCGGAAAATCGCGGGTCGTCGGCAAGCGTCGGCGCGCCCGCCACCTCGCAGAAGCGGCGGAACTGCGCGTCGTTGCCGACCGCCAGGATGAAGGCGCCGTCGCGCGCCGGATAGGCGTTATAGGGAACGATGGTGGGATGGGCATTGCCGCGCCGGGGCGGCACCGCGCCGTCGGTGAGATAGGCCACGCCCTGGTTGATCAGCCAGGCGACCTGGGTGTCGAGCAGGGCCACGTCGATATGCTGACCCTCGCCGGTTGCCGTTCGATGATGAAGGGCCGCCAGGATCGCGTTGGAGGCATACATGCCGCACATGACGTCGGCGATCCCCACGCCCGCCTTGGTCGGCTCGCCGCCCTCCGCATCGGGTCGCCCGGTCAGCGACATCAGCCCGCCCATGCCCTGGATCAGGAAATCGTAGCCGGCGCGCGCCGCATAGGGACCGGTCTGGCCGAAGCCGGAGATCGAGCAATAGATCAGCCCCGGATTGAGGGCCTTGAGGTCCTCGTAGCCGAGCCCGCGCCGGGCGAGATCGCCGACCTTGAAGTTCTCGATCAGCACGTCGGCCTTGCAGGCGAGACGGCGCAAGAGGTCCTGGCCCGCAGGCTGTGCGATATCGACAGCGAGCGAGCGTTTGTTGCGGTTGGCGGAGAGATAATAGGCGCTCTCGCGCGTCTCGTTTCCCTGCTTGTCCTTGAGGAACGGCGGTCCCCAGCCACGGGTGTCGTCGCCCGTTCCCGGACGTTCGATCTTCCAGACGGTGGCGCCGAGATCGCCCAGCAACTGCGTGGCGGTGGGGCCGGCGAGAATGCGCGACAGGTCGAGCACGACGAGGCCCGCAAGCGGGCCTCGAGGCGTGTTCTCAGACAGCGGATCGGACGAAGCTACAGTCCCGGAAGAGGTCGTCACCAGCGCGCAAATCCTTTCAAGGGAGGGGAAATCAGCCTGTGGCCCCGCTCCGCCAGCGCACGACGGCACCGCAAACGAGACCGAAGATCAGATGCCCGACCAGCGAGGCCCAGGTCAACTGGATGAACCCGAGAAACGGCGGCAGGCCGGCGATCAGATGCGCCATGACATAGAGCGCGAAGACCCAGAGACCCGCGCCGAACCCGAGCGCGACCACCGGCCAGGGCAGAAACGGAAGGAAGCGATCGGCAATCGGCCTTGCGATGAAGAGATAGCCGAGCGGATAGAAAACGATGCCGACGACGAGGTGTACCGCCTCGGCCAACGCGAAATTGCTGAAGCCGAAGACGGACTGCACAAGTGCCGCCGGCTGCAAGGGGCCGCCGACCCAGTAGGGCGTGACGAAGCGCGCCCAGATCTCCCAGGCGCCATCGGCGAGAAGCCCGGCGAGGATTGCCGTGCCGAGCGTTGCCAGCGTCAGGGGCGGAAACAGGCCGTGCCGCGGCAGGGCGGCGGACGAGAGGGAGGCGGACATGGGCATCTTGGCTCCTGAGGGCGATCCGCCGGACCCGGCGGCGTTGCGGGCGCCGGGTCCCGGTTAATAATCCGGTCCCGACGATTCCACTGTGGGAGCAACGCCCGCTCCGTTCAAATCAACCAAGCGAGACGCACCCTGCCGTCTCGCTCACGCCCGCGTGACCCGCCTCCGGGTCATCCGGAGTCAGGCTTCGGCCTTTTCCAGATCCGGCTCGAAGAAGGCGCGCGGCGGCACGAAGGCGACGCCCAGCGCCGAATGGGCGGAGAGGCGAAGCGGCAGCAGGCATTCCGGCGGCACGGTCTCCTCCGGCAGGCGCCAGAGGCGCGTTGCCAGCGCCAGCCGTCCGACCCACTCGCCCGACGTGCCGAGCGCCAGCGGAACGGCGATCGCCGGTCCGAGGATTACCGGCAGGAGCGGCCAGACGAGCGACGGCGCGAAGACGGCAGCCCATGCGAAGCCGGCAAAGCCGAAGAGCATCTGCGGCCACAGCCGCGAGACGCACAGGCCGAGCGGCAGGGCACGGGTGTCGCGCACCTGCGCGCCCCAGCCCATCGCCTTGCCGAAGGGCAGTCCGGCGACGAAGAGCGATACGGCAACGGCAACGACCGGGGCCATCAGCGCGGCGAAGACGATTTCCGTCAGTGCGCTTGCAACGATCCGCGCCGGTCCGCCGAAGGCCGTGCGTAGCCGCCGGTCGGCAAGGATGTCGATCACCGTCGCAATCTTGGGGGCGAAGATCATCGTCAGGATCACGACGAAAAGCGTGAAGCCGGAGACCTGTTCGAAGCGCACGAGCTCGGCGCCGCCGAAGGCGACGATCGCGGCACCCGTTGCCATGAACAACAACCAGGCCGGCGCGGAGACGAACATCAGGATCGCCAGCACCATCTGCACCCGGCTGGTGGGCAGCAGCCCCGGAAGCCCGAGCAGCTTGAGATACTGGAGGTTGCCCTGGCACCAGCGCAATTCGCGGCGGATGAACTCCAGCGCGTTCGGCGGGTTTTCCTCGAAACTCTCCGTCTCGCGCGGGATCACCCGCACCTCGTAGCCGGCGCGGCGCATCAGCACCGCCTCGACCTGGTCGTGGCTCAGGATCCAGCCCGACAACGGGCCCTTTCCGGGAAGCTTCGGCAGGTGGCACGCCTCGGTGAAGGGCTTCACCCTCAAAATGGCGTTGTGCCCCCAATAGGGACCGCAATCGCCCTGCCACCAGGCGCTGCCGAGCGTGTAGGAGCGCATGCCGAGCCGCATGCCGAACTGGAAGATGCGGGCAAAGGCGCTGCTCGTCGGCATGCCGACCACCAGCGTCTGCAGGATGCCGAGACGCGGATTGGCGTCCATTTTTGCCACCAGATCGACAATCGCCGCACCCGACATGAAGCTGTCGGCGTCGAGCACCAGCGCATAATCGTGGTTGGCGCCCCAGCGGACGCAGAAATCGCGGATGTTGCCGGCCTTGAAGCCCGGATTGTCGTCGCGGCGGCGGTAGACCACCGGCAGGACATGGGCCCAGCGGTCGGCCAAGGCGGCGAAAACGGCGTCTTCCTTGGCGGCGATCTCGGGCCGGTCGGTGTCGCTCAGCACATAGAGCGTGAAGCCGGCGGCATGCGGCGTGCGCGACAGATCGCCAAGCATGGCGTCGAGATGGACGGCGACCTGGTCGACGTCCTCGTTGCGGATGCAGGACAAAATGGCGGTGGACGAGCGGCTCGACACGGAGGTGTCGCCCTCGGCGATCGGGCAGACATGCGCGACCGGATCGCGCCGGGTGCGCATCAGCGTCAGGCCGATGACCGCGTTCCAGAAGCCGATCGCGGTCCACGGCAGGGTCAGCAGGAAACAGCCGACCATCAGCGCTTCCGCCCAGCTCACGCCGTCGCCGGAAAAGCTGACGACAAGAAGCGCGGTGAGCGCGGCGATCGTGCCAAGGACGAGGGTCGCGAAGACCGCACGGCGAACGGCCAGACGGCGCGCATCAACGGGCGTGTGCGGCGCACCCGAAGCGGGGGCCTGGGAGGCGGCGCCAAGCCCGGACGGGTCCGGCGTCAGAAAATTCGGACGGTGCTTTTGAAACATACAACGACCTTTGCACATATAAGTATGACGGCCCCCGATGCGGCAGCCGATCCGTTGGGCTATACGTTGCGCGCGACTGAGGAGGATTTGTGACGCACCGCACAATCACAAAAATATTTCCGTGCGAAACGCGGGCCTTGTGGTCGGTGGGCCCTGGCCGCATGGCGCTTCGCAGTGCAACCGTGCCCGCGCCGGGTCCCGGCGAGGTCTGCGTTGCCGCGCGCTTCAGCGGCGTCAGCCCGGGGACCGAACGGCTGGTGCTTTCGGGCAAGGTGCCGGAGAGCGAATGGAGCCGCATGCGCGCACCGTTCCAGGAGGGCGACTTTCCCTTTCCCGTCAAATACGGCTATGCCGGCGTCGGCGAGATCGTCGCCGGTGCCCCCGAGCGGCTGGGCGAGACCGTCTTCGTGCTCCATCCCCATCAGTCCCTCTATTGCGTTCCGGCCGAGGCCGCGCTGCCGCTGCCCGACGGCGTTCCGGCCGCGCGCGGTATCCTCGCGGCCAATATGGAAACCGCGCTCAACGGGTTATGGGACGGCGGCGCCTCACCGGGGGATCACATTGCCGTGGTCGGCGGCGGCATCATCGGCCTGCTCGTCGCCCATCTGGCCGCGCGCATTCCCGGCACGAAGGTCACCGTCGTGGACGTCGATCCGGCGCGCGAAGCACGCGCGCGCGCCCTCGGCGCCGGCTTCGCCACGCCCGATGCGGCACCGGAAGACCAGGACCTCGTCTTTCACGCCAGCGGCCACCCGGACGGGCTCGACACCGCGCTTTCGCTGGCCGGAATAGAGGCCCGCGTGGTGGAAATGAGCTGGTACGGAACCACACCTGTCACGGCAACGCTCGGCGGGGCGTTCCACAGCCGCCGGCTGACGCTGCGCTCCAGCCAGGTCGGTCGTGTTCCGGCCGAGCGGCAGGCGCGCTGGAGCTACAGCCGCAGACTGTCGACAGCGCTTTCACTTTTGCGTGAACCAGCGCTCGATGCCCTGATTTCGCCGCCGGTCCCGCTGACAGAGGCGCCGGAGCGCATCCCCGCGCTGCTTGGTCCCGAGGGTGGCGGGCTGATGCCGCTGATCTCCTACGACACCCCCGCAGACATCGCCTGACGACCCGGTTTTCCCCGACGTTTCTGGAGTATCCCAATGCACAGTGTTGAAGTTCGCGACCACATCATGATCGCCCATTCCTTCAAGGGCGAGGTTTTCGGGCCGGCGCAGAAGATGCATGGCGCCACCTTCGTGGTCGACGCGGCCTTTCTTGCCCGCGATCTTGACGAGAACGGCATCGTCATCGACATCGGCCGCGCCCACGAGGTGCTGAAGGAAACGCTGGCGCCGTTGAACTTCCAGAACCTCGACGAGGTGCCGGAGTTCAAGGACAAGAACACCACGACCGAATTCCTGACCCGCTACATCTTCGACAAGCTCGCCGCTGCCGCCCGCGCCGACCGGCTGGGCCGTCCAGGCAGCGAACTGCATGCGATCCGTGTCACCCTGCATGAATCCCATGTCGCGCGGGCCTGGTACGAAGCGGACATCTGATGAGTGCCGCCGCGTCCGCGCTGACGTTTCTCTATCCCGGCGAGTTGTCGACGCCGACCGGCGGCTATCTCTACGACCGCGCGCTGATCGCAGCGCTTCAGCGCGCGGGAACGAGTGTCGAGACACGCTCGCTCGGCCCCGGCTATCCGGCCCCCTCGCCGGAGGTGCGCGCTGCGGCCGCCCGGATGTTGGCGGAGATACCCGACGGACGGCTCACCGTGATCGACGGGCTGGCCTGCGGCGTGATGGCCGAGGAGCTTGCCCCCCATGCCGGACGCTTGCGGCTCGTTTCGCTGCTGCATCATCCGCTCGGACACGAAAGCGGACTGGACGAAGCGGTCGCCCGCGCGCTGATCGCGGCGGAACGCGCTGCCCTTTCCCATGTCCGCCATGTGGTAACCACGAGTGCAGCGACCGCACGCTCGGTGCGCGAGACCTTCGGCATCGCGGCGCAGGCCGTCAGCGTCGTCGAACCGGGCCTTGAGGTCACGGCGGACGCCGGTCCGAAACGTCCGGACAACGGTTCCAGCCCGCTCAGACTGCTCAGCGTCGGATCTCTGATCCCGCGCAAGGACCATGCGACGCTGCTCGAGGCGTTCAGCCGGCTCGCGCCGCGACACGTGCGGCTCGACATCGCCGGCAGCGCGGATCTCGATCCCGCCCATGCGCGGGAGTTGCGCGCGCTGGTTGGCCGGCTCGGTGTGGACGATCGGGTGAGCCTGCATGGCGCGCTGCCGCGCGAGGCCCTCGACGCGCTTTACCGGGCGGCGGATCTCTTCGTGCTGACGACCCGCTACGAGGGCTACGGCATGGCCTTCGTCGAGGCGATGGCCCACGGGCTGCCGGTGGTCGCCACCGGCGCAGGCGCAGTGCGCGACACGGTCCCGGATACGGCCGGCCTGGTTTTGCCCGTCGGCGACGTCGCGGCGGTCGCCGATGCTCTTGCCCGACTTGCCGACACGCCGCAAGATCGCCACACGCTGTCGCTTGGCGCGCGCGCGCATGTCGCGGGCCTGCCCGGCTGGGACGCGCAGGCCATTCGGTTCCTGGATATCTTGAAAGGGATAGAGCAATGAGCGGATTTTCAGGCGACTGGCTGTCGGCGCGCGAACCCGTCGACCTGCGGGCGCGCAATGCAACCGTCCGCGACGCCTTTCTCACTCATCTTGCCGTGCGCAAGGGCTCCGACCCGACGCGTCCGCTGGTGCTGCTCGACCTCGGCGCGGGCACCGGCGCGACGCTTCGCGCGCTTGCGCCCCATATCGCGGCACCTCAGGCCTGGCGGCTCGCCGAACACGATCCGGCGCTGATCGCCCGCGCCCGCGCGCTGATCGGCGAGGAGCAGACGCATATCGAGATCGTCGAGGCGGATCTCGCGGCGGGCGTGCCCGAGGCGCTGCTTGAGGGCGTCGACGGAGTCACCACCTCCGCGTTTCTCGATCTCGTGTCGGCGGGATGGGTCTCCGCCTTCGCCCGCCAGCTGGCGGCACGGCGACTGCCGTTCCTGGCGATGCTGACCTACGACGGGCGCCTGTCGCTCGACCCGGCCGACCCTCTCGACGAGAGCATCCGCGAGGCGATGAACGCGCATCAGCGTGGCGACAAGGGCTTCGGCGCGGCCCTTGGACCGCAGGCGCCCGATCTCACCCGCGAGGTGTTCCAGGAGGTCGGCTTCCGGGTGGTCGAAGGGCCTTCGGACTGGGAGGCGGAGCCGGACGAAGAGGCGTTCCAGTCGATGCTGGTCGACGGCTGGGTGGAGGCTGCCCGCGACATGGCGGCCGATATGGCAATCGATGCCGACGCGCTGTCACGCTGGCACGAGCGCCGGCGCGGAGAAATCGCCGCGCGGGCGCTCGTCACCCGGGTCGGGCATCGCGATCTCGCCGCCCTGCCGGTGTAGCCGGTCGGGTCAGGCCTTCTCGATGGCGCAGGCAATGCCCTGACCGACGCCGATGCACATGGTCGACAGGGCCCGGGTTCCGCCGCGCAGCGACAATTCCAGCGCCGCCGTGCCGACGATGCGCGCGCCCGACATGCCAAGCGGATGGCCGAGTGCAATCGCGCCGCCGTTGGGGTTCACATGCGCGCAATCGTCGCCAAGCCCCAGCTCGCGCAGCACTGCAAGCCCTTGCGCGGCGAAGGCCTCGTTCAGCTCGACAACGTCGAAATCGGAAATCGACAGGCCAAGCCGCGCCATCAGCTTGCGCGACGCGGGAACCGGACCGATGCCCATGACGCGCGGCGGCACGCCCGCCGCCGCACCGCCGACGACCCGCGCGATCGGCGTCAGCCCATAGGCCTTCACCGCCTCTTCCGAGGCGATCAGCAGCGCCGCCGCACCGTCGTTCACGCCCGACGCATTGCCGGCCGTCACCGAGCCGCCGTCGCGGAACGGGGTCGCGAGCTTGGCGAGCTTCTCCACCGTGGTGCCGGCCCGCGGATGCTCGTCCTGCTCGACAATCACCGGATCGCCCTTGCGCTGCGGGATCGTCACCGGAGTGATTTCCTGCGCCAGGCGACCGTTTTCCTGGGCCGCGACGGCGCGTTCCTGCGAGCGCACGGCGAAGGCATCCTGGTCGGCGCGCGCGATCGCATAGTCGGCAGCCACGTTTTCCGCCGTCTCGGGCATGGAATCGATGCCGTACTGCTTTTTCATCACCGGATTGACGAAGCGCCAGCCGATGGTCGTGTCATGGATTTCCGCCTTGCGCGAGAACGCCGTATCGGCCTTGGGCATGACGAAGGGTGCGCGCGACATGCTCTCGACGCCGCCGGCGATCATCAGATCCGCCTCGCCGGTGCGCACGGCCCGCGCGGCCATGATCACCGCGTCCATTCCCGAGCCGCACAGGCGGTTGACCGTGGTGCCCGGCACCTCGACCGGAAGACCCGCCAGGAGGGCAGCCATGCGCGCCACGTTGCGGTTGTCCTCGCCCGCCTGGTTGGCGCAGCCGTAGATCACATCATCGACCCGCGCCCAGTCGACACCGGCATTGCGCGCCATCAGCGCACGGATCGGTGCGGCCCCCAGGTCATCGGCGCGCACCGCGCTCAGCGCTCCGCCGAACCGGCCGATGGGCGTGCGGATGTAATCGACGATATAGGCATGGCGCATTGCGAAGCCCCTCCCGCGGGCAAAATTTTAAACCTAAAGCGTTTTCGGCGACACGAACCGCCGCGTCAACGCCTGACCTCCCCCATATAATAATTGAACGACCGGACGGTCAACGAATTCGCGCGTGGGTCCCTCCGGTGCGACGCGCCGGCTTGCGATTTTCCATGCATTCCCGAAAGCTTTCGGTTAACCTTACCAATAACATAATGTCTTTTGTTCAACGACTTCAGATATTGTCAATACACTTGTGGGATACGTGCTCCATCAGAACCGAAACAAGAAAACCAAAAAGTCGACTGCGAATAACAGGAGAAGTGTCATGTCCGCTGTTGAAGCCATTCGCTCAATTGTCGCCAAACACGGCAAGCTGCCGGTGGATGTCGCAACATTGCAGGACGATGCGGATCTCTACGCCGCCGGTCTGTCGTCCTTTGCCTCGGTGCAGCTGATGCTCGCCATCGAGGAGCATTTCGATATCGAGTTCCCGGAAGACCGGCTGAACCGCAAGACGTTTTCCAGCATCAAGGCGATCGCCGAGGTCGTCACGGAGCTGAGCGAAGATCAGCAGGCCGCATGATGAACATCCACGCCCACACCCCGAACATCGAGCTGACGGCGCGCGCGCGCCGCGTGGCGGCGGTCGCCGCAAGTCATGCCGACAGCGTCGACCGCGACGGACGCTTCCCGGCGGAAGCCGTCGAGGCGATGCGCACGGAACGGCTGATGGGCGTGCAGATCCCGACCGCCTTCGGCGGCGAGGGTGCCTCCACGGCCGAGATCGCCGAAATCTGCTCCATCCTCGGCCAGGCGTGTTCCGCCTCCGCGATGGTCTTCGCGATGCATCAGATCAAGGTGTCGAGCCTCGTCACCCACGGCGGCGACGATGCCTGGCACCAGGGCTTCATGGCGCGGGTCGCCGGCGAGCAGCTGCTGCTTGGATCGGCCACCACGGAAGGCGGCATCGGCGGCAACATGCGCAATTCCATTTGCGCCATCGAGGTCGACGGCGACACCTGCCGGCTTGAGAAGAACGCCACCGTGATTTCCTACGGCGACCAGGCCGACGCGATCCTGATCACCTCGCGCAGCCACGCCGATGCGGCGGCAAGCGACCAGGTGCTGACCGTCTTCCTCAAGGACCAGTACACGCTGGAAAAGACCCACGTCTGGGACGCGCTCGGCATGCGCGGCACCTGTTCCGACGGCTATGTGTTCAAGGGCGAGGCGCCTGCGGTGCAGATCCTGCCGCGCCCCTTTGCCGAGATCGCCGCGCAGTCCATGCTCGCCCACGCCCATATCCTGTGGAGCGCGGTGTGGTACGGGATCGCGGCCGATGCCTTTGCCAAGGCCCAGGCCTTCGTGCGGGCGGCCGCGCGCAAGTCGCCCGACATGACCCCGCCGGGCGCGCTGCGCGTCGCGGAAGCCTCCAGCCTGCTCCAGGGAGTCAAGGCCAGCATCGTGGCCGCGCTCGAGATGTATGAGGCCGCACGCGAGAACGAGGACAAGCTGTCGTCGATGAGTTTCTCGGTCGCGATGAACAACCTCAAGATCGCGAGTTCGCAGACGATCCTGACGATCATCAATCACTGCATGCTGATCTGCGGCATCCTTGCCTACAAGAACGGCACGCCGTTCAGCCTCGGCCGGCATCTGCGCGACGCGCATTCGGCGCAGCTGATGATTTCCAACGACCGCATTCTCGGCAACACGTCGAACATGCTCTTGATCCACAAACAGGACACCAGCCTTCTGGGCTGAGGAGAGGAACAGGACCATGGACATGCAAACGTCCCTGCTCGACCGGCTGTTTTCCGCCGGGCTGCTGATCGACACCGGCGTCGACGGGCTTTATGGCCGCGGCGGCGCCTTCGAGGATGTGATCGCCCGCTTCGAGGCGCTGATCGGCCGGCACGCACCGGATGCGACGCCGGAAGTGATCCGCTTTCCGCCGGGCATGAACCGCGCCCACTTCGAGGGTTCGGGCTACATGAAGAGCTTCCCGCAGCTCGCCGGTACGGTGCACAGCTTCTGCGGCTGCGAGCTCGACCACATGAACCTGCTGCAGTGCATTGCTGAAGGCGGCGACTGGACGGAAGGTCAAAAGGCGACCGACATCGTGCTGACGCCGGCGGCCTGCTATCCGCTCTATCCCACGATCGCCAAGCGCGGCCCGTTGCCCGAGGGCGGCGGTCTTTTCGACCTGCAGTCCTATTGCTTCCGTCACGAGCCGTCGAAGGACCCGGCGCGCATGCAGCTCTTCCGCATGCGCGAGTTCGTGCGCATCGGCACGCCGGACGAGGTGATGGCCTTTCGCGAGGACTGGATGGAACGCGGCGCGAAGCTGATCGAGGCGGTCGGCCTGGACGTCGAACTCGACACCGCCAACGATCCCTTCTTCGGCCGCGCCGGCAAGATGATGGGCAACAGCCAGCGCGAACAGAAGCTGAAGTTCGAGCTGCTGATCCCGGTCACCTCCGCCGCAAACAAGACCGCCTGCCTGAGCTTCAACTATCACCAGGACCATTTCGGCGCCACCTGGGGGCTGGAAACGGCCGACGGCGAGGTTGCCCATACCGCCTGCGTCGGCTTCGGGCTGGAGCGCATCGCGCTCGCGCTCTTCGCCAAGCACGGACTGGACACGGCAGACTGGCCGGCGGACGTGCGCGCCGCACTCTGGGGTTGACGGGGCGTTGCGACATGTTTGAAACCCTCGCCGCCCTCGATCCGCAGAACTATGCGCCGCATCCCCTGCATGACGCGGAACGCATCTGGCCGGAAACCAACTGCTACATCGACCTGTGGATCGAGACGTTGCATGCGCTGGGTCTCGAGCCCGAGGCCATGCTCGGCTTCACGCTGACCCAGGATTTCGAGGGCGACCAGTTCACCTTCTTCAAGGTGCCGCTGGAAGACCTCGAGACGCTTTATGGCATCCGCGCCCAGGAACTGGCGATCTACGAGCCGACCGAAGCCCACGTCGCGACCCAGATCGCGCGCGGCCGGCTGTGCCTCGTCGAGGTCGACAGCTACTTCCTGCCCGATACGCCGGGCGTCAGCTATCGGCTTGAACACGGCAAGACCACGGTGGCGATCACCGCGCTCGACGCCCAAGCCCGCACGATGCGCTACTTCCACAACGGCGGCTTCTTCGCGCTTGAGGGCGAGGATTTCGACGGCGTGTTTCAGCGCGGCGACCACGCGCAGGCCCTGCCCTTCCTGCCCTACACGGAGTTCGCCAAGTTCCCGGCGAAAGCGCCCGCCCCGCAAGCGCGGCGGGCCGAGGCGCTGAGGCTGTTGCGGGTCCACTACGGGCGCCGTCCGACGGCCAATCCCTTCACCGCCTATGCCGAGACCTTCGCCGCCGACATCGAGGCGTTGAGCGAACGGCCGTTCGACGTGTTCCACAAATACGCCTTCAACACGCTGCGGCAGGCGGGGGCGAATTTCGAACTGGCCGGCACCCATCTCGACTGGCTGGCGCCGGACGGCGCATTCGCCGCACCGGCGGACGCCGCCCGCGAGATCGCCACGACCTGCAAGAGCCTGCAGTTCCAGCTCGCCCGTGCGCTCGCCCGCAAGAAGTTCGACAAGCTCGGCGAGGGGCTCCAGCCGGCGGCCGCCGCCTGGGACCGGCTGATGAGCGACCTTGGCCCTGCCCTTGCCCGTTCATCGGCGGATCATCCGCAGGCGCAAGCAGGCATCCGCGCCGCCTGATCCTCTGGCGTGACGTGAGAGTTCCCATGATCGATCCCTGCCTTCTCGACCCGTCGGACGACCTGCTCGCCGGGATCGACTGGGACATGACCGTGACCGAGGCAAGCGCCTGGGCGACGCCGGCCGATTGCACCGCCGACGCCGATTGGCACCCGGCCCCCGTGCCCGGCACGGCCGCCGGCGCGCTCGCCGACGCCGGGCTGTTTTCCCTCGACGCACCGACGCCCTTGCACGATCGCGACGTGTGGTATCTCGCCCATGTCGAGGTTCAAGAACCCGGTGCCTACCGGCTGATCGCGCCGGGTCTTGCGACCGTGTGCGAGGCCTGGTTCGACGGCGAGCCGGTGCTGATTTCCGACAGCATGTACGCCCGCCACGAGATCCGGCTCGATCTCGACGGTCCGGGCGATCTCATGCTGTGCTTCCGCGCCCTCGCCCCGCATCTGGAGCGAAAAGGTCCCCGCGCGCGCTGGCGCACGCAGCTTGCAAACCACGCGGGCCTCAGGCTGATGCGCACGACGCTGCTGGGTCATATGCCCGGCTGGTGTCCGGACGTGCATGCCGTCGGCCCCTGGCGCGGCCTGCATCTCGTTGCGGAAGGGTCCGTGCGGGTCGAGGATTTCGCGATCGAGGCCACGCTCGGCGAGGACGGCACGGGTCGGCTCAGGGTCGCCCTGCGGCTGCCGGGCGCCCCCGGAGACACGCCCCCTGTCCTGCATTGCGCCGGCTGGGAGGCCCCGCTCGACAAGGCCGACGACGTCCTGTGGTCGGCGGACATGCTGCTGCCCGGCATCGAGGCCTGGTGGCCGCACACCCATGGCACGCCGCATCTTCATGCGCTGACGCTGCGCACCAGAACGGGCGAGATCGCGCTGGGACGCACCGGCTTCCGCCGCATCGAGGTCGACCGAGGCGGGGATGGCGACGGCTTCGCGCTCAAGATCAACGGCGAGCGGATCTTCTGCCGCGGCGCGGTCTGGACCAATGCCGACATCCTCAGGCTGCCGTCGACCCGCGAAAGCTACCGCCCGTGGCTGGAGCGCGCCCGTGACGCGCATATGAACATGCTCAGGATCGGCGGCACGATGGCGCCCGAAGCGCCTGCCTTCCATCAGCTTTGCGACGAGTTCGGCATTCTCGTCTGGCAGGACCTGCCGTTTGCGAATTTCGATTATCCGGCGAAGGACGAGAGCTTCGTCGCCGCCGTGCGCGACGAAACGCGCGGCCATCTGCGCGCGACCCAGGCCTCGCCGAGCCTTGCCGTCGTCTGCGGCGGCAGCGAGATGTATCAGCAGGCCGCGATGCTGGGGCTTCCCGAAAGCCGCTGGCGCGGTCCGCTTACCGAAGAGATCCTGCCCGAGGTCGTGCGCGAGATCCGCCCTGACGTCGCCTATGTGCCGAATTCTCCGTGTGGCGGGACGATGCCGTTTTCTCCCGATGCCGGGATTGCCCATTACTACGGCGTCGGCGCCTACCTGCGCCCGCTTGAGGACGCGCGGCGCGCAAATGTGCGCTTCGCCGCCGAGTGTCTCGCCTTTGCAAATATCCCCGATGGCGATCCGCAGACCCTGCCCGGCGGGAACGCACCGGGCCACGACCCGGCCTGGAAAAAGGGCGTTGCGCGCGACCGGGGCGTCGGATGGGACTTCGAGGATGTGCGCGATCACTATGTCGAGACGCTCTACGACGTCTCGCCCGCGAAACTGCGCCACGGCGATCCGCAGCGCTGGCTCGACCTCGGGCGGGCGGCCGTTGCCGAGGTGATGGAGGCGACCTTCGCGGAATGGCGCCGGCCGGGATCGTCCTGCGCCGGAGCGCTGGTGTGGACCTTCCAGGACCTCGCGCCGGGTGCCGGCTGGGGCGTCGTTGCTCACGACGGGCGGCCGAAGTCCGCCTGGCATGCGCTGAAGCGCGCGTTCCGACCGCTCGGCCTCGCGCTCACCGACGAAGGCACCAACGGCCTTGCGATCCATGTGGTGAACGACACGGCCGAGGAGCAGGCGCTGCGCCTCGACCTCACCTGCCTGCGCGACGGCCGGCTGGCGGTTGCCTCCGGCACCAAGGACCTGGTGCTCGCCCCGCGCGAGGCGCGCACGATCGCCGCCACCGACCTGATCGGCGCCTTCTTCGATGTGACATATGCCTTCCGCTTCGGCCCGCCGTCGCATGACTGCACCCATGTCCGGCTTTCCACAGCCGACGGCACCACGCTCGACGAGGCTTTCCACTTCCCTCTCGGCCGCCCTGCCGCAGCGCGGGGCGCCCTCATCGGCGCAACGCTGGACCGGGACGCGGACGGAACGGACGTGCTGGTGCTGGAAACGGACCGGGTGGCGCAATCGGTCTCGGTGGAGGACGCGGCGCTCGAGCCGGAGGACAACTGGTTCCACCTTGCGCCCGGCCGGGCGAAGCGGATCAGGCTGACGCCGCGCCCCGACAGCGAGGCCCCGGCCCGGCCATCCGGCCTGGTGCGCGCGCTCTACGCCGACGCGATCCCCTATTCGGCGGCCTGACGGATCACCGCATCCGGCTCACGGGCCGCCTGCTCCAGAAGGTCGACAAGCTCCCGGCGCGCGACGCGCTGGGTCAGGTTGTGGTCGGCGTCGGCGAGCTCGACCATGGTGATGTTCGGATAGGCGGCATAGCGGCGAAGATCCTTGCCAAAGAAGACCGGCAGCTGGTCAAGTCCGGGATCGCCGTCGCTGAAGACAAGACGGACCTCGACGCCCCGCTCGCGTAGGGTCGCGAGATTGGCATGCACCCTGGCATAGAGCCTGGAAAACGGCGCAAGGCCGAACAGCCAGGGCGCGAAATCGCGCTCCGCGCGGCGGAGCCCGCGCCGAACGAGCGAGCGCGCCAGCGCAACCGCATTGGTCTGGCCGCTCAAGACCCGCTTCCATTTGTCCGCGTTCAGCATCTTGCGACCGTAGTCGACCGCCGAGGTATGACCGAAGCGCAGAACCTCGGCGACATCGTCGCGCGGATCCCAGAGGAAGCGCTGGAGGTTGACCGCAATCACCTTGCGCGCGCGCGCATCGGCAACCGCGCCGTTCAGCGCGAGATAGGCGCCGCTGCAGGTGCCGGTGACAACGGCGCCGGCGTCGAACCCATGGGCCTCCACCACGTCGAGGGCGGCGGCGAGATCCGCAAGCTGGCACGGGTGATAATGCACGATCGGCGGGCCGCCGGCCTGGGGGCGGCTGTCGCCAATGTCGGCGAGGTCGATGCGCAGCGAGGCGATGCCACGCCCGGCGAGCGCCCGTGCCGCCTCGGCCGCGCCGCGCGCCCAGCCGGCCCGCGGTGTTGCGCCGGAATTGAGAAAGACCACCGGACGTGCGCCGGGCAGACGCTCGATCGGCTCGCACCAGATGCCGACCAGATTGCCCTGCGGCCCAAAGGCAAGCGGCGTTTCATGCGCGCCGCCTGCAAGCCGAAGGTCGGTGCCCCCCACCGACGCGAGCGACACGCCGACCGTGCGCGGCGGGAGGATGCGCACCAGCCATCCGACCAGCCGGTCGAAATCCGCCTGCGGACAGACCGAGGCGGTCGGGTCGCTCATCAGCTCGTCATAGCCGGCAAAGACATGCCTCTCGCCGGTGTGCCCGGCGGACGCAGCCTTGCCGAACGCCTCTTCCATCGTCTTGCCCGACCGATGCAGCACGAAGGCCGGCGGCAGATCCGCAAGCCCGGCAAGGCCGGCGACATCGAGCGCACGAATTTCCTCCGCCAGCCGCTCGCCAAGGCCGAGCCCGCCGATGGAGATCATTTCCCCGGACGCGCAGGCGGGCGCGGCACCGGTGATCTCGCCGATCATCGCCGCACGCGCCTGAAGCTCGCGCAGATAGGTGCGCCCCTTCACCACGGGAGCGAGAAGGGCGAGCGCCACCGGGGCCTGGCGTCCGTCCGCCACCGCCTTGAGCGCAAGCGTGGCACCGAGACCGAGGCCGAGCAGGACGATCTCCTCCACGCCGGGAAGCTGCCGCACCGCGGTACAGGCCGCATCCAGCGCCGCCTCATAGCGGGCAAGACCCTCGACATCGGCAGCAGAGCCGGCTGCATCGCCCGTGCCGGGCCAGTCGAACCGCAGCGCCGGATAGCCGGCGGCCGCGAGCTGGTCGGCCAGGAGGCGCATCGACCGGCGGGCGCACAGATCCTCATAGCCCCAGGCGCCGGCGATCACGACGCCGACCGCCCCTTGCGCGGGGTGCAGGACGGCAAAAGTTCCGGACACGACGAGCGGACGGAGAGCGTCCTCCCACTCCCCTTCAAGCCGCGGATTCGCTGCGTTCGACGTCATGGTCTTGTCCTCACGGCCGGGCGAGCGCCGGACAGGTCTTTTCGGCCGGCGTGCGCCGCGCGATCAGGCGCGAAATCGCCACCATCTGCGGGCGGTCGAGACCGTCTTCCGGCTGCACCGACAGGGGATACTCGCCCCACCAGTCGCCCGCCGCCCAGATTGCCCAGCCGGCCCAGACGTCCGGCCGGTCGTTGAGATAACCGACCATGCGCACAAGCCCCTCGTAGCAATCGGGCCGGGCATGGCCGCCGAACTCGCCGAGGAAGGCGGCAGTGCCGGTTTCCTCCAGCCATTCCGTCAATCGCTCGATGGCGGTCATTGCATCGTCGACGCGGCTGCAGGCGGTCTTCGTTCCGGAAAAATCGTCGTCCATATACTGGTGAACGTCGAAGATGTAGCGGTCCATCGGATCGACCACGCCTTTGAGAACCTCGGCGTTGGAGCCGCCCGGCTGGTCGTCGAACCAATGCGACGCGCCGGTCCAGATCGTGCCCGGCACCATGACCAGATTGTCGGCGCCCGCCTCCCGGATCGCGGCGACCGCCGCATTGACCGAGGGCAGCCAGTCGCGCGCCGCGATGAAGGCCGGTTCGTTCATCAGCAGGAAGACGACATCCGAACGCCCCTTGTAGCGGCTCGCCAGCCGGCCCCAGAAATCGGCGAATGCGGAAGCCGGAACCGCATCGCTGCCGATGAAGGCATCGCGGTACTTCGCGTAATTGTGGGGATCGAGAATGACGGTCAGACCCATGCCGGTCGCCGTGGCGACCGTCTCGTCGATCAGGGCGAGTTCGCTGTCGGCAAGCGGCGCGTTCAGCCGCGGCTGCAGGCGCTCCCAGCGAAACGGCAGGCGCACCGCGTTCATGCCCTTGGCGCGCAGATAGGCAAGCGTCTCCCGGGACGGGTAGATGTAGGTCTTGGCATGAACGCCCGGCAGGTCACCAAATTCGGCGCCAGCCACATTCGCCCCGCGCAGGCACTCCGCTCCCGCCGGGCTCACCGAAAGGGCCAGGACGAGCGGCAGGACCGCGGCAAAGGCGGCCCGCCTGCGAGCGGAGGACCTTGCATCAGGAGCGCGCATGGGAGCTTCCCTTGTCCTGGCCAAGGCCCGCGGCGGACGCGGCACCGCCGCCGTCACCGCCACGATTGCGCCAGACCCCGAAGATCGCGGTCGCCATGTTGTCGACCTGCCAGTGCCGCATGACCCAGCGACGCGACAGCAGATGCACGATCACCAACTGCGCCCAGCCGGCGATGGCGACGCCGTCGAGACCGAAGTGACGCCCGAGAAAATACAGCAGGCCGGCATAAAGGATGAAGACGAGGCTGCGCATGCGCAGCAGATAGGATTCGCCGCCGCCGATCATCGTCAGCCAGGTGCCGGGACCGAAGAAGGCGTGGCTGATCGCCGCCAGCGACAAGAGCACCAACACGTCGAAATGCGGAACGAAGGCGGGATCGAACATGTAGAGGATGTAGGGCCCCAGGAAATAGAGCATCACGCCGCCGATTGCCGCCAGCGCGAAGCTGCCGGCAGAGAGCATCGCCACCAGTTTCTGGGCCCCCGGGCGGTCGTCTTCCTGGAATTTCGCCGAGATCAACGGAATGCCGACCGTGTCAATGGCCAGCACCGGCAGGGTCAGCAGCATCGCGATGCGATAGGCGACGAAATAGAAGGCGGCGACCTCCAGCCCGATGGTGATGCCGATCAGGATCGTTTCCAGATAGGAGGACGCGGCGTTGAAAAAGCCGTTTGCGCTGAAGTTGAGCGTCTCCGCATTCCAGCGCCGCCAGGGCACGCTTTCCCGCGTCGGCGCCGAGCGGGACAGAAAGCCGAGCCCCTCCTGGCGAACGAAGACGACCGCCTGATAGCCGACCATCAGGAACAGCAGACCCGTGACGATCTCGGTCGCGGCCGCACCGCTTACGAGCAGGCCCGCATAAGCGAGCGCCGGCAGGGTGACCGCCGACAACAGCCGCCACAGGTTCTCGCGCGGAACCAGCGCCATCACGATCTGCCCATGGATGCGGAAGTAGTTCTGGAGGTATTCGCTCAAGGTGAAGACCGCACCGAACAGAAGCGCGATCGGGAGCGAATTGTAGGGTTCCGCCAACCGGTCGGAGAAGATCCAGATCACCAAAGCAGCCAGGAGCTGAACGCCGGTGCCGAAAGCCAGCCAGATCGCGTTGACGAAGAAGATGGCCTGATTGCTGTCGCCGGGGACATGCGCCTTCAGCCGGAAATGTTTCACCAGCAAAACCGGCTGCCCGAGAACGAAGATCAGTCCGAGCGAGGTGCCGACCGAGAACAGAAAGATGTAGAGACCGTACTCGGCGGTATCCAGCGCGTGGCTGGCCCCGAACAGCGCCGCGAAGCTCAGAACCGTGCTGCCGAAACGGCTGAACAGCGACCAGAACAGCCGCTTGATGTTGCCGCGCGCGGCATAGGCCAGAAGCCGTTTCATCTGGCCGCCTCCCGCAGGTCACGAGATACCGGCCCGCCATGGCGCGCAAGGGTTTGCGAGAGCGCGGTTTCCAGCAAGGTGCACACCGACGGTTCGAGATAGTCCTGGGCCGCCGTCAGCGCGCCGCGCGACAGCTGCGCGTAGATCTCCGGCGATGCGGCGATCCGTTCGATGCAGGCCGCAAGGGCAGCCGCGTCGCCGGCGGGCGTGTGATATCCGTTGATGCCGTCCTCGATGTTTTCCGCGACGCCGCCGATGTCCGTCGAGATGACCGGCACCGCATGGGAGAACGCCTCGATGGTCGCCCGGCCGAACGCCTCGCGGCCGATGGTCGGATAGACCAGAAGGTCAACCTGCGGAAAGAATTCGGCCGGCGTCGTCCAGCCGAGGAAGCTGGTGCGCTCCGGCGGGAACAGCGCCCGCGTTTCTTCCGCGAAACCGTCGCGGCCGGTGCCGCCGATGACGAATTCGACATTGCCTTCAGCAGTCAGCAGGCGCGCCGCCTCCGCGAGCACGCCGAACCCCTTGAACCGGGTCTGGACGCCGAGAAAGCCGACACGCAACGGACGGCCGGCGGAAAGGCTGCGCGGCGCGGTCGCGTGCACCGCGTCAATCACCGCGGGAACACGGTATGGGGTCGCGCGCGGGAAATACCCCTGGTCGATATGCCGCTGGACGATGTCTCGGGATTCGCCGATCACGGTATCGACAAGGCGCGAGAACTGGCGGCGACCGAAGGATCCGGCATAGCAACTGGCACATTGGGTGCGGCAGTTCTCCCCGTCGCGCTGCATGACGCCGTTCCAGCACATCATGAACGCGCTGAAGATCGTGTGCGCGACCGGAATGCCGGCGGCGCGCGCCGCGGCCCAGGAGGCGACATTGATGTTCTCGATGCTGACCGTCAGCATGATGTCCGGCCGGAAATCGGCGATCTCCCGGCGCATGGCGAGAAACGCGCGCGGATTGCCGTTTTCCAGCGCGTGCCAGACGAGTTTCTTCCAGACCGGGCGGGGGGTATAATAGTCCCAGTAGATGTTGAGACTGGGGATGCGGTGGACCGGAACGCCCTCGAAGGTCTCGTGCCGCTCTTCATCGGCGACATTGACGACGCGCACCTCGTGGCCGGCCGCGACCAGCATCTTCGCCAGCAACAGTGAGGAAACCGGTCCTCCCCCGTCGGCGAAGGGCGGGAACGCGGCGCAGGGCATCAATATGCGCATGGGTGTTCGGGTATCCTCAGTCGGTTTCCACAAGGCAGGGGTTCGGCAAGGCAGGGGGCGCCCGGGCGGGCGGCGCGAGCCTGCCGACGATCCCGGAACCAATAGCCCGGGACATCTTAACCCGGCGTGTGCCGAAGCGGTAAACCGGCGCTCAGGCGTAAAAAACGTTCAATGGGCTTAACCGGACCTTTCCCCAAAGCGATAGACGGAGTCGGCGGGCCCGTTCACAATTGCTTAACCAAACCGGCAATCGCTGGTCGGCGGGGCGAAACTTCAACCTGTCGTTCACGCGCGGCAGCTAGCGTGCAAGAGGTCCGGCGCCGTTTGCACGGTTCGGGCCAATACCGCAAACCGGCCCGACGGGCCGCAACAGGACTTATTGCAGGACGCATGGGTGCGCAACCGACCACCACGCCCAGATTGAGCCCGACGGACCGCTTGAAGCGCCGCGTCAAGACGCTCGGATTGCGCGTTCTGTCGGCAAGCGGCGCGACCCGTCTGGTCGCCCGTCGCTATGGCGGGCGCGGCGTCATCCTGATGTTCCACGACTTCACACCGGACCCGAAAGCCGATCTCGACCAGGGCTGCAGGAGCGCCGACTTCGAGCGGATCCTCAAGGACCTGCGCCGCAGCGGCCGCGACATCGTCACGATGGACGAGGCGCTGCAACGGCTGGAGGACCCGCAAGCGCGCCCCTTCGCCGTTCTGACCTTCGACGACGGCTATCGCTCGAATATCGACATCGCTCTGCCGATGCTGGAACGCCATCACGCGCCGGCGACGATCTTCGTCCCGACGGAAATGATGACGCGCACGATCAACGCCTGGTGGCTTGGGCTGAAACATCTGTTCCTCGACAACGACCATGTCGAGATCGAGCCGATGGGCGTCCGGTTCGCCTGTCCCGACCGCGCCGCCAAGACGGCCGCGTTGCGCCGCGCAACCGCGTGGGTCTGGGAGGATTTTCACAGAGCGGAGATGCTCGGACCGACCTTCGCACGGCACGGCGTCTCGCTGCCCGACATCGTCGAGGCGCAGGCGATCGACGAAGCGGAGATGGTGGAGATCGACCGCCACCCGCTTGTCGAGATCGGGGCCCACACCACAACGCACCGCGCGCTTGCCCTGCTGGATGCGGAGAGCGTGCGCCGTGATATCGTCGACAACAAGACCTACCTGGAAGACCGGCTGGGCCGGGACGTGGGCCATTTCGCCTATCCCTATGGCGCGCCGTCGATCAGCGGCCGGCGCGAAGCGGAGATCGTGCGAAGCGCCGGCTTCCGCAGTGCCGTCACGACGACGGCCGGCTGCCTGTTTCCCTCCCACCTCGACGAACGCTTCCTCCTGCCCCGGCAAAACGGCGAATACACCGACGACAGCGCGGCCTATACGGCCTGCGGCGTGAACGGGCTTTTCCGCGCCATCGCGACGCGAGGCGGAGATCCGGTCGCGGTCGGGGCCGGACCCTACCGCTTCGCGTCAACGGGAGCACGCGGATGAAACCGGCGGACATCGCTCCTCCTGCCCCAACGGGTACCGATCCCGACGCGTCGCCGTTTCGCGACGCGGTGCTTGTTCATGTGGTGCGGCAATACAAGCCGAGCGTCGGCGGCCTGGAGGATTTCGTCGCAAGCCTTGTGGCGCGCCAGCGCGGCCGGTTCCGGCGCATCCGCATCATCACCTGCGACAGGCTGTTTCGCGGTGACGGCCGCAAGCTTGCCAAACGCGAAATCATCAACGGCGCGGAAGTGGTGCGGCTGCCGTACATCGGTTCGACACGCTATCCCATTTGCATGGGCGTCCTGTCGGAGCTTGCGGATGCCGATCTGGTGCATGTGCATGCCATCGACTTCTTCTTCGATGCGCTGGCCTTCACCCGCCGGCTGCACCGCAAACCGCTGGTCGCAACGACCCATGGCGGGTTCTTCCACAGCCCCGACTACCGGCTGCTCAAGCGCATCTGGTTCCGCTCGATCACCAGGGCAGCGGCCCGGCGCTACGGTGCACTCGCCTGCTGCAGCGAAAGCGACTACGAGCGCTTCGCCCGTATTGCGCCCGACAAGGTGCGGCTGATCGAGAACGGCGTCGACATCGAGAAGTTCGCCGGCGCCGGATCGCCGGCACCGGCCAAATCGCTGATCACCATCGGCCGCCTGGCGCACAACAAGCGCGTCGACCGGCTGCTCGACACGATGACCCGGCTCGTCGCCAGCGACCCGGACTGGCGGCTCTCCATCATCGGCACGCCGTTCGACTGGAGCCGGGACGATGTCGCGGCGATGATCGCGGACCGCGGCCTCGGTGGCAATGTCGAGCTGCACGTCGGTCCGAGCGATGCGGAGATGCGCGACCTGATCGGCAAGGCCAGCCTGTTCGTCAGCGCCTCGCAGCATGAAGGTTTCGGCATCGCGCTGATCGAGGCGATGAGCGCGGGCCTGTCGAGCGTGGTGGAGGGCAATGACGCCTTCGCCGCCTTCGCCCAGAAGCACAGCGGCATCACGCTTTGCGATTATGGCGATCCCGACGGGACGGCGGCGGCGATCCGCGCGGCCTTCGCGGCCATCGAAACCGATCCGCAATCCGCGCGCGACGCGGCAATCGCGCAGGCGCAAGCCTATTCCTGGGACGCAACCGCCCTGCGCTACGAGGCGCTGTACCGGGAGGTTCTCGGGCGTTGGCCCGGCGACGGCACAGCCTCCGGCGCCGTCGCTCCGGCACGTTTGTCCGCCGCGAACCCCGCCCAGACATCCGTCGCGCCGACGCACAGCCACAAGAGTGCTGCCGTCTTGATCGAATAGAGCGAGTTCGACACCACCATCAGCAGGCTGATGTAGGTCACCACCAGCGCGCGGAAGCGCCAGGCATCGCTTGAGCGCACCGGCACGAAGACGAAGGCCGTCCACATCGCAACCACGCCGATGAGGCCGAACTGGTGCAGCGTATAGGCATAGCCGCTGTCGTCGAGAAACGTCTCCACGCCGGAAATGCCGAACAGGCCGGCGAGATCCAGCTTGAGGAAGAGGCGAGCGGAGTGGAACCAGCGTCCGCCGAGGTTGTCCTGCCATCCGACCTGGGTGGTCGACAGGCCGTAGAGCACCAGCAGCAGCGCGAACATCGCCGGAACCAGCCACCAGACGACGCGCGGCACGAAGCGGTAGACCAGGAAGGCCGCGAAGAAGGCGATGCAGACGAAGAGGCCGAAGCGGGCGTCGCCCAGGATGATCACCGTGGCGGCGGCGGCAAACAGCAGCTTGCGACGGGCCATGTCCTTGCGAAACAGCGCCCACATGCCCAGAAACGCGCCGAAGTTGCCCATCGACACCGGCTCCAGGAACACCGACGACACCCGGTGAATGCCGAGAAACGGGAAGAAATTCCGCCCTTCCGGGCGAATTCCGCTGATGAAGAGGTCCGAGCCTTCGGTGAAATTGTCGCCGGCATTGATGGTGCCGCGGGCGATGTAATAGTCGTTGATGTTGATGTTGGCGAGGAAGAGGTCGAGCAGGAAATACTCGAACAGGCCCACGGCGATGACGATCCCCGCGCAGGCAAGCACCAGCTTGTCGACCGAGCGGATGTCACGCACGCCGCGGCCTAGAAAATAGAAGCAGATCGGGATCAGACCGTCGCGGATCCCCTTCAGGTCAAGCTCCGGCCGCATCGCCAGGATCAGCGCCATATAGGTCAGATAGATCGTCAGCACGACGTAGAGATCGACCCGCCGGTCGAGCGCCAGCAGGAAGCCGACGCCGATCAGCAGCACTTCCACCAGCATCACATGGCTTGCCGAGATCCCGGTCACCCGCGTGTTGATGAACGCCAGGAAGCAGTTGAACACCAGCGCGGCGATCACGATGGCAAAGACCGATCGCAGCCACAGGTCATAGGTGTCCGCACGCACGACGAAGGGCGAGAAGCCGGGCGGAAGCGATGCCGCGCGCGACGCAGGCGCGACCGCGGGCGGTTGATCAGGCTGCGAGCGCCACATTGCCGATCATCCTGTCCTGCCACGGCTGCAGCAGCGTCAACGTCCTGTCGAGATCCTGACGCGAGGTCTGCCCGAGGTGGGTGACGAGCAGGATCGCGTCACTCTGCCCAAGCAGGACCGGCAGATAGGGATTGGACAAGGCGGAGCCGCCGTCGATCAGAAGGAACTCATCCTCGCCGGCGCCGATCTGGTTGTCTCCGGGAACATGGGCATGCCCGTCCAGACGCTCCACCGTGAAGGGCGACGCCGCCGCGCCCGCACGCAGTGCCGCCGGCGCGAAGCCGTCCTCCTCGAGCGCGGGACCCGCCCGGCGCCGGCTGGACAGGCGTGTGCGCTTCGGCTCCTGCGCGGTCAGCATGTCGCGCCGCGGCGCGCTCAAGGCCGCATTGGCATCGGTGCGCGCGAGCAAGACGTCCTCGCCCATGTCGTAAAGACCGCTGGCGATTGCCCGCACCAGAGGCGACAGCGCGGCCTCCTCGCCGGCCGAGACCACAAGGATGTTTGCCGGACGCTCCTCCGCGAAGGCATGGCGCAAGGCATAGGCAACGCGCGCAACGGCAAGCTGGCGCTCGGATGTGCGGGTCGCGGGGCTTTCGCCCGGCATGAAGCGCGCCAGGCGCGTAGACACCTTGCCGCTTCCGGGCGCACTCAGCCGGGCGATCAGCGGAACGCCGGTGCGTTCGACCAGTTCCCGATCCGACCCGAGCTTGCCGTTGATCATCTCCCAGCCAACGCTGCCCGCAGCCGCGAGCGCAAAGCCGAAGACGGCGGCGGCGGCCAGGACGATCAGTCCCGAGGGGCCGTTCGATTTCAGCGGCGCCACCGCGCGCGAGATGATCCGCGAATTGCTGGTGTCGATTTCCTGCTGTTCCTGAAGTTCATTGGCCCTGCTCAGGAACGAATTATACACCGCTCCGAGCGACGAGGCCTCGTTCTCAAGCTGGCGGAGGCGGATCTGCGAGCGGCTCTGGTCGACATTGGTCGAGGCGAGCCGGTCCGCCTCTCCTTCCAGCGCCGTGACATTTGCAAGCGCGCGCTGCAGGTCACTGTCGACCGACCGGCGCACCCGCGACAGTTCATCGGCAATCAGGCGGCGAGTGTTGTCGAGCTGCGAGCGCAATTCGCGCAACTGCGGATGGTTGGCGCCAAGCGTGGTTGCCGCCTGCGCCTCGCGCTCGGCGATGCGGGCAAACTGCACCCGCAAGGATCCAAGGGTCGTGGTCTGGAGATTGGCGGGCAGACCGCCGGCCTCAATGTCCGTCACGGTCAGTGTCTTGAGCAGGTCCGCGTTCGATTTCGCCCGCTCCAGATCCACCCGCGCCTGGGTCAACTGGGTGTTGATGTCCTGAAGCTGCTGATCGACCACTAGACCGCGCTGGCCGGTGCTGATCAGCCCGTTTTCGGCCCGAAACGTCTCGACGGCCGCCTCGGCCGCCTCGACGCGAGTCTTCAGGTCCGCGGCCTGTTCCTGCAGGGCGACGCTGGCGCGCAGAGTGGCATCCGCCCGCGACCGCCGTGCCTCGTCGAGATAGGCGCGCGCCGCCTCATTGGCGATCGCGGCTGCCGCGAAACGGTCCGGGTGGCGCATGAAGATGTTGATGACGAAAGCCTTCTCCACGCGGACCGCCTGCAGGCGGTCCTTCAGTCCGGCGATCGCGGCAGCGCGAATATCTTCTTCGGTCGCTGCCGGCGCGTCCTCGCCAAGCAATCGCGACAGCAGTCCGCCGCCGGGCAGCTTCGTGATTGCAGGGTCGTCCGTCAGGTCGAGGCGCTCGACGACATCCTCCAGAACCGCCTGGGAGAGAATCACATAGGTCTGGCTGTCGACGGCGAGGCGCTGCAGGGCATCGCCGTTGTCGCGGGCGAGAATGTCGTTTCCGACAATTTGCAGCCCTTGCGGCTCGATCAATAGCTCCGCGCTGGCGGTGTACTGCGGGGTCTTGAGCGCGAGAAATCCCAGCGCCAGCGCCGTCGTCACGATCGGAAGGACAAACAGCCATCCGATCCGTTTCCGCAAGATGCCGGGAATCTGGTAGATGTCGATCATAATCGCGCGCCGCCTGGACAATTCCGCAGGCGACCACTCGGTCAGCCCCGGACGAAAAGTATATGCCCCCAGCAATGCCCGAACATGGTTAACAATTCGCAAGTCCGCGCAAGCGTCTGAACGCCAAACCAGCCTTAGACACTGTAGCACGATTGTTCTGCAGATTAGCATCTGGTTCGCACTTGATGCCTATGCTGGGACACGCATCACGAGAGCGAGGGTCATGACCAACGAGCGTCACACCGAACACGCATCCCAGCCGCCGGCGCAGGTTCGCATCGGCCCGGTTGCCGTGACCAGACTGACACAGGCGCAAGCCATCCAGGAGCTCTTGGCGCATGTGCCTGACGGTCCGGCGCTGCGCGTCGCCTTCGCCAATGCGCATGGTCTGCTGCTGGCGATGGACGACCCGAAATTCGCGCAAACGCTCGACGGCTTTCTCGTTCTCAACGACGGGATCGGCGCGGAAATCGGCGCCAGGCTCCTCACCGGCAAAGGCTTTCCCGACAATCTCAACGGCACCGACTTCGTGCCTGCCCTGCTCGCCGCATCCCCGTCGGGAACGCGCGTCTATCTGCTTGGCGCAAAGCCGGAAATCGTCGCGCGCGCGGCCGAAAAATTCGCAGCCGCCTACCCCGGAATTGAAATCTGCGGCCATCGCGACGGCTATTTCGGTCCCGACTCCCACTCGGAAATCGTCGCCGGAATCAATTCGGCTGCCCCCGACATCCTGCTGGTCGCCATGGGAAACCCGAAACAGGAATATCTCATCGAGACGCTGGCCCCGTCCCTCGACGTCCCGCTCATGCTGGGTGTCGGCGCATTGTTCGACTTCACCGCCGGCGAGGTCGCGCGCGCGCCCAGCGCCATGCGCAAATACGGGCTGGAATGGGTCTTCCGTTTCCTGCAGGAGCCGAAACGCCTCGGCGGACGATACACGCTGGGCGTCGTGCGCTATCTGTGGAAGATCGGCGGCCTGTGGATTTCGTCACGCTTCGCCCGCAGCTAGTCCCTGACCCTGAAGCCCCTCAGCATCGCTCCGCCAGGCGTGCAATCCACGCCAGAACCGCCTGCGTGTCGGCAACCGTCTGCGCGCCGGCACAGGGCGGCCGCCGCACCATGACCACCGGAAGCCCGAGGCGGCGCGCCGCCTCGATCTTGGCGTAGCCCCAGAGGCCGCCGCTGTTCTTGGTGACCACATGGGTCACGCCGTGATCGCGAAACGCCGCGACCTCGACATGCGGATCCTCGGGCGGGCGGCCAAGCACCAGCCGTCCCGGCGGCAACGGCTGGTCCGGCGCCGGCGGATCGATCATCCTGATCAGGCAGACAAGATCGCCGCGCGGCGTGAAGACGCCGATTTCCTTGCGACCGATGGCGAGGAAGGGCCGCGCGCCATGGGGAAGCGCCGCCACCGCCTCGCCCAGATCGGCAACCTCCCTCCAGTCGTCGCCGGGCTCCGGCCGCCACTCGGGCCGGTCGAGCCGCAAAAGTGCAACGCCCGCGCGGTCGCAGGCCGCGACCGCATTGGCGGACATGGTCCGTGCGAAAGGATGGGTGGCGTCGATGACCGCGTCGATCGAATTTTCGCGCAGGTAGGCCACAAGACCATCGACGCCGCCGAAGCCGCCGATCCGCGTTTGCGCGCCATAGACCTCGGGACGCGCCACGGCACCGGCAAGCGAGACGATGACCGAGTGCCGTTCCTCCTCGCCAAGCCGGGCGGCAAGCGCGCGCGCGTCCCCGGTGCCGCCGAGAATCAGCAGGCGCATCCCGCGTCCTCCGATGCCGGCGGCGCGGTTTCGAAGGGCACTTCGGCGACGATACGACCGGCGCGGTCGACCACCAGGACCTCCAGATCGACCGGCGCGTCGCGCAGCACCTTACGCACCGCCGCATGCGCCGCGCGCGCCACCGCGCCAGCGACATCCACGCCGTCGCATTCGGCGCGGTCGAGCACTTCCTTGGCGGTATTGGCCGTGCGCGCCGCCTCGACCAGTTCAGGCCGGGCGCCCGCGCCGCGTAGCACCTCGGCCAGGGCCTCGAAATCGACCTGGCTACGCGCGGAGTGAAGATCGAGCGCGCCCTGGGCGAGCTTCACCAGCTTGGCGAAGCCGCCGGCGAGCGTGAGGCGCGGCACGGGGTGCGCACGCAGATACTTGAGCAGGCCGCCGGCGAAGTCACCCATGTCCATCAGGGCCATCTCGGGAAGCTCGGGATGGCGCGCCTGCGCGGCCGTCTCCGAGGTCGCCCCCGTGGCGCCGATGACATGGGTGAGCCCGGCGGCCCGCGCCACGTCGACGCCGCGATGGATGGAGGCGATCCAGGCGGCGCAGGAAAACGGCCGCACAATGCCGGTGGTGCCCAGAATCGACAATCCACCGACGATCCCGAGCCGCGGGTTCATCGTCTTTTGCGCCAGCGCCTCGCCGCCGGGAATGGAGATCTCCACCTCGACATCGCCGCTGCCGCCAAAGGCTTCGGCCACCTCCGCGACGGCCGCCGAGATCATCTGGCGGGGCACCGGATTGATCGCCGGCTCGCCGGGGGGAATCGGCAGGCCCTCGCGGGTCACCGTTCCCACCCCCTCGCCGGCGCGAAACACCACGCCGCTGCCTGCCGGCGCGAGGCGCACCCGAGCAATCACCAGCGCGCCATGGGTGACATCAGGGTCGTCGCCCGCGTCCTTGACGATGGCCGCCAGCGCCGCGTCTTCCGCGAGTTCCTCGCGGGCAAGCGCAAAGGCCGGACGCTCGCCCTTGGGCAGGACGATCTCGACCGGATCGGGAAAGGCGCCAGTCAGTAACGCCTGATAGGCGGCCTTGGCCGCCGCCGTGGCGCAGGCGCCCGTCGTCCATCCCCGGCGCAGCTCTGTGGTGGCCTTCGCGTTCATGCGCGGGACTATAGGGCGGGCCGCGACGAGCGTCACGGCAAAGGGCACCAAGGTCGCGATTTCAATAACAGGCGACGCAAGTTGACCTTGGCGCGGGCGCCTGTGCGTCGTAAAACCGGGGGGACATGACAACGACGCCAAACGATCTCACAGACGGCCTCGACCCGTCCCGGCTCCGCCTCCCCGATTTCGAGGCGGGCTGGGTGTGGCTGGCCGGCGCCGGTCCGGGCGATCCCGGCCTGTTGACGCTGCATGTCCTCAACGGCCTGCGCCACGCCGACGTCATCGTCTATGACGCGCTGGTCGACACCAGCATTCTCGACCTCGCCAAACCCGGCGCGATCATCGACTACGCCGGCAAGCGCGGCGGCAAGCCGAGCCCGAAGCAGCGCGACATCTCCCTCAAGCTGATCGACTATGCCCGCGCCGGCCACCGGGTGCTGCGGCTGAAAGGCGGCGACCCGTTCGTCTTCGGACGCGGCGGCGAGGAAGCGCTGACGCTGGTTGGCGCCGGCGTGCCGTTCCGCATCATTCCAGGCGTCACCGCCGGGATCGGCGGGCTCGCCTATGCCGGCATCCCGGCGACCCACCGCGACACCAACCAGGCGGTGACCTTCCTGACCGGCCATGACCAGACCGGCCTCGCCCCTTCGGCGATCAACTGGGAGGCCATCGCCAAGGGCTCGCCGGTGATCGTCATGTATATGGCGATGAAGCATCTGGCGCAGATCACGCAGAACCTGCTCGACGCCGGACGCGACGCCGACGAGCCCGTCGCGATTGTCTGCAATGGCACGCTCGCCAATCAGCAGGTGCTGGAGACCACGCTTTCGCGGGCCGCCGAGGACGCCGCTGCGGCCACGCTGGAACCGCCGGCCATCGTTTGCGTCGGCGAGGTCGTGCGCCTGCGCGCCGGGCTCGACTGGCTAGGCGCCATCGCCGGGCGCAGTCTCGATCCCGACCCGCTCGATCTCAGGCAAGCTTCAGAAACCGGATGAGCGCGCCGGGCGGCCTGCTGATCGCGGCACCGGGCTCCGGCGCGGGCAAAACGACGCTGACGCTTGCGCTGCTGCGCGCGCTGAAGAGCGCCGGGGTGCGTGTCGCTTCCGCCAAATCCGGCCCGGACTACATCGACCCGAAATTCCATGAAGCCGCCAGCGGACGCCCCTGCGTCAACCTCGATGCCTGGGCCATGAGGCCCGACGCGATCCGGGGGCTCGCGTCGCGGTTCGGCGGGGACGCGGAGCTTCTGCTCGTCGAGGGAGCGATGGGGCTGTTCGACGGGGCGGCGGACGCGAGCGGATCGGCGGCGGATCTTGCGGCGATCCTGAGCCTTCCGGTCGTGCTCGTCATCGACTGCGCGAAACAGGCGCAGTCGGTCGCGGCCCTCGTGCGCGGCTTTCGCGATCACCGCGCGGATATCACCATCGCCGGGCTGATCCTCAACCGCATCGGCAGTCCGCGCCACGAGGCGATGCTGCGCACAGCCCTCGCCCCGCTCGGGATCCCGGTTCTGGGCGCGCTGCCGCGCGATGGCGCCCTTTCGCTCCCGGAACGGCATCTGGGTCTGGTGCAGGCGGAGGAACACGCCGATCTCGGGGCGTTCCTGGAGACAGCTTCCGCGATCTGCGCCAGACATATCGACCTCGACGCGCTGCGTGCGCTGTCCACTCCCGTCGCAGCGGCGCCGCCCCCCTCGCTGCTGCCGCCGCCCGGCCAGCGGATCGCCATTGCCCGCGATATCGCCTTCGCCTTTTGCTATCCGCATCTGCTTGAGGGCTGGCGCGCGGCGGGCGCGGAACTGACGGTGTTCTCGCCGCTAGCCGACGAGGCCCCGGATGCAGGCGCCGATGCCGTCTATCTGCCCGGCGGCTATCCGGAGCTGCACGCCGGCAGGCTTGCCGCCGCCGCGAGCTTTCTGGAGGGCCTGCGGGCCGCTGCAGCGCGCGGCGCGCTGGTCTACGGCGAGTGCGGCGGCTACATGACGCTCGGGCAAGGCCTGACCGACGCCGACGGAACCCGCCACGCCATGGCCGGGCTGTTGCCGCTGGAGACGAGCTTCGCCAAGCGCAAGCTGCACCTCGGCTACCGGGTGCTGACGCCGCTCGGGCCAGCGCCCTTTGCCGGCCCTCTGTCAGCGCATGAGTTCCACTATGCCTCGACCACGCAGGAGGGCGCGGCGGAGCGGCTGTTTTCGGCCCAAGACGCGACCGGCGCAGCACTTGCCGAGATGGGACTAAGGGCGGGCACCGTCATGGGCTCCTTCGCCCATGTCATTTGCGGGCGCTAAGCGCGCCTCACGCGGCTTCCAGAACGCAGAGCTTGCAGGAATAGCCTTCCTTTTCATGATAGGCGGCATCGCGGATGGCGCGCACGCGCACCAGCCCCCTTTTCTCCATCGCCTTCAGATGGTCGGCATAGCCGTCCGGCTCCCAGACCTTTTCGTGAACGGTGACGACCACCGGCGCGCCGGGCCGCGCGACGCGCGCAAGCTCCTCCATCGCCTGCGGCCCGACATGACCGCTGGTGAAGACGCCGACGCTGACGACGCCGTCGTAGCTGTTTGCGGGCATGTCGAGCGGCTTGGTGAGATCGGCTTCCGACAGCTTGCGATAAACGTTTTTCTCCGCCGCCTGGTCGAGCATGCCCGCGCTGAGGTCGATGCCGTCAATCAGCAGACCGGAGACCTGCTGCCGGCTGAGCGCCTCGCCGACCAGGCCCGTCCCGCAGCCGGCATCGAGCACCAGCGCGGCCCCGTCGAGTTCGCCGGCAAGGACTGCGGCAGCCTCGTCCGGCGCCACATAGCCCATGCCCTCGACCGTGTCGGCATCGTAGCTCTCTGCCCAGTCACGATAGAGCGCGCGGATCTCGCGGGCGTTGCCATTAAGGGCATAGGCGCGTTTCAAGAGCGGATTGTCCGGCTCCATGGCGTGTCTCTCCTTTGGCTGATATTCGACAAGCCTAGGAAATATTGAACGAAATTACAAATCGGCGAGCGGATGCGCCCCGCCGTCACACAGCTTCCAGCGTGCACAAATGGCAGAAGATCCCCTCGTTGGCGTGATAGGGGCTGTGTGTGATCTCGCGCACCCGAATGCGTCCGACCTTTTCCAGATCGGCGATGTGAACGTCGAAGCCATCCGCCTCCCAGGCCGTGTCGCGCACGGTCAGCACGATGGACGCACCGGGCTTCGCGACGCGCACGAGTTCCTCGATCCCCTCCGGCCCGACATGTCCGTTGGTATAGACGCCGGCGCTGATGATGCCGTCGTAGCTGTTGTCGGGAAAGGGAAGCGTCTTCGTCAGATCGCCGGGAACGAGCTGTCGGTAGGCGCCCGTTTTCGCGGCCTCATCGAGCATGCCTTGCGTGAGATCGATACCGTCGATCCGCAGGTCCGGGTTGCGCTTCTTCAGCTCGATGGCAACGAGACCGGTGCCGCAGCCGGCATCGAGAATTTCCGCGTCGCCGGAGACGAGCGGCGCCAACGCCTCGACCGTGACCACGTGGCCGAAATAGCCGATGGTGTCGATCATGTCGTGATCGTAGGCCTTCGCCCATTCGTCGTAAAACTCGGTGATCTTCCGCTTGTCGCCCCCGAGCGAGATGGCGCGCACAAGCAACGGATTTTCCGGCGACATGGCAGTCCTCCCCTGTTCGGCTTGACCGATCCTAGGGGAAGACTGGTCGCTTGTGCAAATTCGACTTGAATATCAGCTCTTTGCCTTGCGCTTGGGGCGCAGCACATGGACATGGTCGGCGTGATAGAGCGCGCTGTCGCGGAAGTCGGCTGCAGGCTCCAGCGCACGGCCGACGAAGATCAGCGCCGTGCGGGTGAGCTTGGCCTCGCGCACCTTGTCGCGAATGTCGGCGAGCGTGCCGTGGATGAAGGCCTGGTCCGGCCAGCCGACGCGATAGGCGACCACCACCGGACAGTCCGGCCCGTAGAGCGGGCTCAGCTGACGCTCGATCTCGCGCAGATTGCGGATCGACAGATGGATCGCGAGCGTCGCGCCCGAGCGGCCGAGCGTCTCCAGATCCTCGCCCTCTGGCATGGCGGAGGATTTCATCGCCGTGCGGGTCAGGATCACGGTCTGGGCGATTTCCGGGACGGTGAGTTCCTGCCCAAGTGCCGCGGCAGCGGCGGCGAAGGCCGGCACGCCCGGCGTCACGTCGAAGGGGATGTCCTTTGCCTTAAGGCGGCGGATCTGTTCGGCGATCGCGCCGTAGAGCGAGGGGTCGCCGGAATGAACGCGGGCGACATCCTCGCCGCGCGCATGCGCCGCCTCGATCTCGGCCATGATCTCGTCGAGCGTCATCGGCGCCGTGTCGATCACGCGCGCGCCCTCAGGGGCCGCCTCGACAATCGCTTCAGGCACCAGCGAGCCGGCATAGAGACAGACCGGGCAGCTCTGGATGAGCTTCAGCCCGCGCACGGTGATGAGATCCGGATCGCCCGGCCCCGCGCCGATGAAATGAACGGTCATAGCTTTTCCTCTATGCGCTTGGCGTAGCCGCGCGGCGTGTAGACGAAGGGTTTGCCGGCGCCGGTCATCACCGCCTTCGAGGCCGACGAGCCGACAAGCACGGTGGTCAGCATGTCGACCTCGTCGACGGTGAGCGCTTCCAGCGTGGTGACGCGGACTGTCTCGCCCTCGCGGCCGAGGTTGATGCCGAGCACCACGGGGGTATCGGCAGGCCTGTGCGCCAGCAGGATCTCGCGCGCGGCGGCAAGCTGGGTGCGGCGGCGCTTGGAGACGGGATTGTAGAAGGCGATGACGAAATCGCCTTCGGCGGCCGCCTTGAGGCGCTGTTCGATGGCCTCCCAAGGGGTGAGAAGGTCGGAAAGCGAAATCGTGCAGAAGTCATGGCCGAGCGGCGCGCCGATCAGCGCGGAGACCGCCTGAAGTGCGGAAATGCCGGGCGCGTTGATCACCTCGATCCGCCGCGCCGCATCCGAGACGCCACCGTCGGTCACCGGCCTGTCGAGCAGTTCGAAGACGAGCGCACCCATGGCATAGATGCCGGCATCGCCCGAAGAGACCAGCGCGACCGACCGCCCCTCGCCGGCGCGCTCCAGCGCGAAGCGCACGCGCTCCTCCTCCGCGCCAAGCGGAAAGGCGTGGCGCGGCTTGCCCTGAATGAGCGGCGCGACGAGATCGAGATAAAGCGAATAGCCGACGATCTCATCGGCTTCCGCCAGAAGGCGGGAGGATTGCGGCGTGCGCCAGTCGTCGCGCCCCGGACCGATGCCGATCACCGACAGCCGGCCGCGCGCGCGGCCGATCTCGGCGGGTTTCAGCGGCGCCGGCGCCTCGGCCACGGCGACGGTGGCATTCGCCGTCTTGCGCTTGGCAACGCGCAAGGCGCCCTCCATGCCGACGGCGGCAAGGGCCGCCCCCTCGCTCACCCCGTGGCAGCCGACCTCGGCGAAAACGACCTCCGACGGTGTTTGCAGCCGGGGCGTCTCGGCCTCCAGCGTCGCGGCGTCGAAGACCCGCAGCGGCACCTTGAGCGCGTCGGCCAGCGCGTTCATCGCCGGCTCGTCGGCCTTCAGATCGAGCGTAGCGACAAGCGCCACAGCCCCTTCCGCCAGGCCTTCGGCCGCCAGCGTCTCGCGCACGAGCGTGGCGAGTTCTTGCGGGTCACAGCCGCGCGCGCAGCCGACGCCGACCACCAGACGGCGCGGGTGATAGACGAGCGTCCTGTCATCGGGCACGCGGCGTTTCTCGGTCAGGCAAATCGTCAGATCGGCCTTGTCGGAGATCGCGAGCCGCGAGCGCGCAATCCAGTCCGCATTGCCCTCGATCCTGACCGCGCTGCCTGCCAGAAGCTCCGCCATGAACCCCTTGGCGTGCTCGGGATTGGCGAGCCACCAGCCGGCCGGCGGGGAATCCAGCGCGATCCCGAGCGCGGTATCGCCGGCGGTGGTGATCGCCGCGTGGCCGTCCAGCGCCTCTGCGACCTGGCGCGCCAGCGAGTTGGCGCCGCGGTGCCCGCCAAGCAGCGGGATCACGCTTGCACCATCCTCCGAGACCGCGAGCACCGGCGGCTCGAGCCGCTTGTCGGAGATCACAGCGGCCAGCGCGCGAATAAGGATTCCGGAGGCGCAGATGCCGATGATCGGCGTGCCCGCCTGATAGAGCGTGCGGATATGGTTGAGCGTTTCGGCAAAGGACGCATCGAGGCCCGGCACCCGATGGGCAAGGCCGTGCAGCGTTGCGCCAGGCAACGCGGCCGCCACCCGGCGCGCGGTCGCCTCGGCAGCCGGCGTCAGGACGAGGATTGCGGCGGAAGCATCCACGCTTCATCTCCCTTGTAGATCAGGATCATGGAAAAATAGGGTGCGGCGTCGGAGCGGATGTCGGCAAGCGGCATCACTTTCTCGCTCGAAAGTGTCGCCCGCTCCACATAGCCGGCATGGGCAAGAAGTCCCATGTCGTCGAGCAGCCGGGCGAGGCGGTCCAGATGGCGGCCGACCTTCATGATCGCCACGGCGCCGGCCGCCTCGATCCGCGGCCGGATTTCGTCATCCGAAAGCGGGCCCGGGATCACGGTGAGGACGTCGTTGCGGGCGGTGAGCGGGCGCTGGAGCCGCGCGGCACAGGCGGTCAGCGAAGAGACCCCCGGCACGATCTCGCAGGCAAAACGCGGCGACAGCCGCTCGAACAGATACATGAAGGAGCCGTAGAAGAACGGATCGCCCTCGCACAGGGTCACCACATCGTTGCCGGCGGCGAGTGCCGCGCCGATCTCGTCGGCCGCCTTGTCGTAGACGGCCTGTGCGGGAAAGCGCTCCACGCGCATCGGCACGACAATGGGTATCTCGCGCGCGTCGGCGCGGATCGCGTCCGCCGCGATGGAGCGGGCGAAGCTCTCGCCATCGTCGGGCGCGGGATAGGCAATGATGCGCGCGTTGGAAATCAGCCGATGCGCCTTCAGCGTCATCAGCTCCGGGTCGCCCGGACCGAGACCGACGCCATAGAGCGTGCCGGCGGCAGGCTGCGCCGCGGATTTGGAAGCATCGCTCACGGTTTCACCAGGCTCCATTGGGTGACGGGCATCAGGGGCCGCCAGCCGGTAAGGCCGCCGACGGGGCTTGCCCGGGAAATGGCAATGCGGGTGAGGTCCCCGCCAAGCCGTGCGTGGGCCGCCAAAAGCACCGCCTCGCTTTCCAGCGTGACCGCATTGGCAACCAGCCGGCCGCCGGAAACAAGCGCCCCGTAGACGGCATCGACAATGCCCGGCGCGGTGAGGCCGCCGCCCAGAAACACCGCGTCCGGTGGCTCGAGCCCATCCAGCCCCTCCGGCGCCGCAGCGCTGCGCAGGTCAAGCTGCGGCGTGCCGAGGGCGGCCGAATTGGCAAGTGCCACGGCCCGACGCTCGTCGTTGGGTTCCAGCGCGATGGCCGAGGTGCCGCGCGCGGCGCGCAGCCATTCGATGGAGACCGCGCCCGAGCCGGCGCCGATGTCCCACAAACGCGCGCCGGGAACCGGCGCGAGGCGGGCAAGCGTGACCGCGCGCACCTCGCGCTTGGTGATCTTGCCGTCGTGGCGAAAGGCGTTGTCCGGCAGTCCCGGCACGCGGGCGCGCAACGGCGTGTCACGCACGGCCCTCGCCTCGATCGCCAGCACGTTGAGATCGGCAACCGCGTCGTCCCAGCTTTCCGCCGTGCCGGTGACGATGCGCTCGCGCGGACCGCCCAGATGTTCCAGAACCGTCAGCCGGCTTGCGCCATAGCCCTCGTCGGCCAGTAGATCGGCAATCGCATCGACAGCCTGGCCGTTGGAGGTCAGGCACAGCAAGCGGGCGCCGGGAAAGAGATGCGCGCGCAAGCTGTCGATGGCCCGGCCGTGCAGCGACACGATCTCGACCTCCTGCAGCGGCCAGGCAAGACGGGACGCGGCAAGCGACAGGGAGGACTGCCCCGGCAGGATGGTCATCTCGGAGGGCGACAGACGGCGGGCAAGCGTTGCCCCGATGCCGAACCACATCGGATCGCCGCTGGCAAGCACCACCGTCGGCGTGCCGCGCGCCGCCAGCAGCGTCTCCAGGCCTTCGTGAAAGGGCGACGGCCAGGGCGTGACGTCGATGCCGTTGACGGCGAGGAGCTTCGCGTGACGCGCCCCGCCGTAAACCCTCGTCGCATCGCGCAAGGCAGTGCGCGCAAGCTGCGACAGGCCGTCCCAGCCATCCTCGCCGAGACCGATCAGCGTCAGCCAGGGGGCTGAAGTCGCGCCCGCGCCAGTCGAAGCCTCATCGCTCACGGTGCGGCCTCCTCCGGTACGCCACCGGCCAGCGCGTTGAGCGCGGCTGCGGCAATCGCCGACCCGCCGCGCCGGCCGCGCAGCACCAGATAGGGAAGGCCGAAGGGATTGTCGGCGAGCGCATCCTTCGATTCCGCCGCGCCGACGAAACCGACCGGAAAGCCAAGGACCGCCGCCGGGCGGACGTCCCAGTCGGCGAGCCGTTCCAGCAGGTGAAACAGCGCCGTCGGCGCGTTGCCGATGACGACGACCGCGCCGTCGAGCCGCTCGCGCCACAATTCGACCGCGGCAGCCGACCGTGTCGTCGCGAGTGCCCTGGCAAGGTCCGGCACGCGCGTGTCGTTCAGCGTGCAGATCACCTCGTTCTCCGCCGGCAGGCGGCTGGCGATGATGCCTTCGGTCACCATGCGCACATCGGCAAAAACCGGCGCTCCCTGTGCCAACGCGCCCGCAACCGCCTGCGCGACTCCCGCGCTCCACGCGAGATCGGCGACCACATCGGGCATGCCGCAGGCGTGAATGATGCGGATCGCCGCCGGATGAAGCTCCGGCGGCACGGCCTCGAGATCGGCTTCGGCGCGCACGATGGCAAAGGACTGGCGATAGATCGCCGCCGGATCGCGTTCGTAGTCGTAGCTGCCGGCAGGCGTCATGCTCACCCGTCGCGCCTCATCGACTTCGGCCCCAGGGGATGATCCGCATGCGGATAGACCGGATGGTGATGGTCATGATGGTGGTGATGGCCATCGCCATGATCGTGGTGGTGATGGTCATGGCCATCGCCATGGTGGTGATGATGATGCTCCCGCGGCTGGGCCTCGCAGGCGCCGGTGCAGGTCACGTCGCAGAGCTGGCATTCGGCTTCCGCGCCAAGTCCCTCGACGTGATGGTGGTGGCTTTCCTGCGCCCGGCCGATGTCCTCCTCGAAGCCGAGAACCTGCTCGCGGTATTTGCACATCTGGCAGTTCATCAGGTTCGATCCCTGAAGGATCTCGCGCACCCGGTCCGCCATCGTGTCGATCACCTGCGGATGGTCGTTCAGATAGCCCGCCTTGAGAAACTCGATCTCCGGATGACGTGCCGCGACGTCGTCGGTGCGGTTGTAGATGCGCGACACCAGCACGCCGGAAAACAGGAAATACGGAAAGACGACGATCCGGCGGTAGCCGAGCTTGGCGGCATGTTCCAGCCCCGGCTCCACCAGCGGGAAGGTCACGCCGGAATAGCAGGTCTCCGCCCAGCCGAAGCCGAAGCCTTCCCACAGCATGCGCGTGATCTTGGCGACATTGGAATTGGCATCCGGGTCCGAGGCGCCGCGGCCCACCACCATCAGCAGCGTCTCATGCAGCGGCACGTCGCTGTCGCTGGCGTCGAGCGCTTCCTGGATGCGGGCACCGGCGGCACGGATCATGCGCGGGTCGACGGCCAGTTCGCGGCCGTAGTCGATGGTCACGCCCGGGTGCTGCGCCTGATAGGTGTTGAGAACGGACGGGATGTCGTTCTTGGCGTGACCGGCGGCAAACAGCATGCCCGGCACCGCGAGGATGCGCGTGCAGCCCTGTTCGCGCAGCTTGTCCAGACCGTCCTTGATCACCGGATTGGCAAACTCGAGGTAGCCGTATTCCACCGGCCAGCCGGGAAAGCGGCTGCGCAGGCCTTCGGCGAGCTGTGCGAACTCCTGCACCGCGCCGCGATTGCGGCTGCCGTGGCCGCAGATCATCAGGCCGAGTTTTTCGCCGTTTTGCGCCGGGTCCATCAATGCATCCGCCATCATGCTGCACTCTCTTCCGGCTTCGCGTCCGCCGTATCCGTGTTGTCGTCTTGCGATGCGCCGCGCCGGGCGCGACCTGCCAGTGCCACACCGGCGGCGAGCGCGGCGGCTGCCGCGACGGCGGCGATGCCGACCCAATGCGCGTGACCGGCCAGTTCGCCGACATGCCCGCCATGAGCCTGCGCGGCGGTCGCACTCGCAGCAAGCTGCGCCAGACCGGCAGCTGAGGCAAATATGCGTTTCATCTCAATAGGCTCCCTCATCGACCCTTGCGAAACGCACGGGTGAACTGTGGCATGCCCCTGCAACGATGCTGATCCGGGAGACTGGAAACCGGTCGACCGGCCGCACATCCGACCCCGCGTCTTGCGCGCAGGTCAGGTCACCGGTCGGACAGCTCCGGACTGGACCCCCGAATTGGGTCGGTCGCCACCGGACTCGTTTTCAGCCCCTTTCGGGACGCCGTCGAAGGGAAGTGTTCCCAGGCCGCGCACGCTAGTTGAGGGGCGCGCGGCCATCAAGCCCGAATCGCGACGCCCCGTGGCACCGCCCGTCGAAAAGGAACAATTGTCGCTAAGCGCGAAACCGGATATTCACCATTTCCCGTCTAGCGTGCATGGGCTGATCCATCGAACAAGGAATGCGCCGCATATGCTCTCCGGCAAAGGACAATCGTCACTCCTGCCAAGCTCCGCACGCACCGCGGCCGGTCTCACCCACGCGCGCCTCGACGGGCTGGAGCTTGCCCCCGCCCCGATCGATCCCGACTGGATCCTGGAAGGCACGCCCGAGGCCCGGGTCGCGCAGATCGCGGAAGGGTCTGACGCAGGCGCGACGATGGCCGTGTGGGACTGCACGGCCGGCCGGTTCAACTGGTATTTCGGCTGCGAGGAAGCGGTGTTCATTCTGGAGGGCGGCGTCACCGTGACCGGTCCCGACGGCGAGGTCCGCGAACTGACCGCGGGCGATACGGCCTATTTTCCGGCCTTCACATGGTTCGAATGGCATGTGCCGAGCTATGTCCGGAAGGTCGCCTTCTGCCATACGGTGGTGCCGACCTATGCCCGCTTGCCGCTCAAGGTCTTGAACAAGCTGTCCTCCATCGCCGAGCGGCTCTACACGGTTGCCTTCGGAACGCGGAACGTCCCGGCCCGGCGCAAGGCCTCGTAGGGGCGCAGGCCTCTTGGCGCCGCACCGCCTGCGGACCCGAAAACCGGTCCCACTTTTGCGCCCGATGTTCTAGTCTGCCCGCAAAACACAAGGGGAGACGCACCATGTCGACAGTTTCACTCGTCCTGACCGTGATCGCCGACGACCGGCCCGGCCTCGTGCGCCGGATCGCCGACGTTGTCGCCGCCCATGACGGAAACTGGATCGAGAGTTCCATGGCGCGTCTGGGGGGCGAATTTGCCGGCATCGTGCGGGTGGAAGCGCCCGACACCCGGATCGCCGCCCTCGAAAGCGGGCTGGCAGCGCTTGCCGGAGACGGCCTGACCATCACGGTGAAGCGCGGCGAGACGGATCACGAATCGCACGGACAGGCCGCCCGCATCAGCGTGATGTGCCAGGACCATTCCGGGATCGTCCAGGCCCTGTCGGCGGCGCTCGCCGACCACTCGGTCAGCATCACCAACCTGTCGACCGAGGTCTATGCCGGATCGATGAGCGGCGAGCGGATGTTCCGCGCCGAGGTCGACGTGGTGCTTCCCGTCGACCTTGAGACCGGCGCGCTGTCGCAGGCCCTGGAGGATCTCGCCGGCGACCTCATGGCAGAGATCGACTTCACCGATATCAGCTGAGCCGGTCAGCGTGTCGCCGGCACGGCGACCAGATGATTGTCCCATGCAAGGCCGGCCCGCGCGGCCACAAGCAGCGGCGGCGCGCTCGGGCTGGCGCTTTCCAGAAGCGCGCCCTCGCCGTCCGAGACCAGAAACGAACTGGCGTCGAGCGGAGCAAGACCGCAGGCGTCCCTGCGGACCTGGCTTGCCAGAAACGCGCCGTCGCGCGCCGAGAAGTAGAGCACACGCCCGCCGCGCGGACAGGAGGCGGCAACCACACTGCCGTCGCGGTTAAGCGTCACCGAACCGATGTAGTTTTCCAAGCCGGACCGCAAGTCGTCGGGAATGTCATGCAGGCGCAGGCGTCCCTCGCCCGGATCGAGCGAGGCCATCAGCGGCGGGTGCTCGCTTGTCGGGCCCTGATACTGACCGCCGATCCACACGCGCGAATCCGCCCCGACATCCATATGACGCAACGAGAGCCGACTCAGGTCGGCCTCTCCGTCCACCCGTCCCAGAAGATCCCCGGTCGCACTGTCGATCAGCGCGATGTTCGGATGCATGTCGTCGAGATTGAGCTTCTTGCGCCCGGTGACCGGATGGGTGGCGATGCCGCCGTTGGCCACGACCAGCGTGCGTCCGTCCGGCATCGGCAGAATGTCGTGCGGCCCGGTGCCGCCGCTGTCGAATTCTCCGATCCGGCGCGGCCTGTCGCCCGACACGTCGTAGACGCCGATGACCCCGCGCAGGGCCGCATAGTCGTTTTCGGTGGCATAGGCGAGCCGCCCGTCGGCGGAAAAGGCGCCGTGCCCGTAGAAGTGCCGGCCGGGAACGGCGGCAAAGGCGGACGGCGGGTTTTTGCCCAGCGGATCGAAGATAACCGCGAAGGTTCCAGGCCGCCGCGCAAAGGCGAGGCAACGGCCGGTTGTCCGACAGACGGTCACATCGTGGCCACGCCCGGGCAGGGGAATGACCAGCCGGTCCAGCCCGTCGAGCCCGACGACGGCCACGGAATGCGACCCGTCCGCCTCGCGCCTTGCGGCGACATAGAGCGGATCGTCGTCGTCCCGCCCAGCCGCATCTGCTGCGCCGAACACCGTGCCGGCAAGACCCGCAGCGCCGACCCCGGACAACAGGTGGCGAAGCAGATGCCGGCGGTCAATCTCCATCGAGGGCATTGAAGCCTCCCTGAAATCCGAGGTGGCCGGCCAGTTCGCCTCCAACCGTTCGTTCCAGCCCGTCCAGAATGAGTGCGACATAGGCGAGGCTCGCCCGCTGCTCGGGGTCGGCAAGCACGCTCGCCAGATCGGGCGGCAGGGTCTGAAGCGCGGCGACCGCGTTGTTCGTCTCGAAGGCCAGCGTGTCGCCGATCCAGGCCGCATCCGCGTCCATTTTTGCAAAGCCCGCCGTGTGCAAGGCCGTCTCGATCCCGCGCAGAGAGGCGCGCAGATGCAGGAGCGCATGATGCGAGCGCGCAAACGGCGCCCTCGCCGCGCGTGCAGCGGGCGGCCCCTCCTCCAGCACGGGTGCGAGTACCTGATCGGACAACAAGGAGATGCTGGTCGCGATCTGGTGGAACACAAACCCGGCCGCCGCATGCGGGTCCTGCGCCAGCGCGTTGCCCGGTCCCGGCGCCAGCAACATCGCGGTCTGCCCCGCCGGCGCGCGATAGGCCTCGGCAACCTCGCCCGCGAGTATGACCATCCGCGAGGCGATGGCACCGGCATAGGCGCAACGAAACGCCCGTCCCGCATCGTTGTCTCCAAGCACAACGGACCCATCGGCGTCATAGGCGATCCATTCCAGCGCGGAGAGGCCCTGGAGTGCGACGCTCTTGTCCCGCAGCGACGCGGCATCGGTGGCGGCAGGGTCGGGATCGGCGAGAAGCCGGGTCACCTGACGACGGACGACGCCGCGACGGTCCGGCACGAAGGCCAGCCGTTCCAGCCGGGTGTCCTCCGCCAGCGCCCCAAAACGCAGCACGAAAAGCCGGCCATGGGCGGCAACCGTTTCGGCGAAGGCCGCATCGAACGCGCGCGCCGCAGCGTCGGCGGCCGCGCCAGTGCCCGGCTCCCTGCACAGATCGGCAATGCGGTCGCGCAACACACCAAGCCGCGCCTCCAGATCGCGCGCGGCCGGCACGGCGTAGTCGCCGACAAGCCTCGGCACCAGGGTGGAATAGTCCGCCGCGCCCGCATCTTCTTGCGCCTCCTCGGCAACAGTGCCGCGGATCGCCGCCCCCATCGCGACGAAGGCGATCAAACCGGCAAGGCCAATCTTTCGCAGGGATCTCATGATCGGAACCGTTCCTGTTCGTCCAGACGACGGGTCGGACCCCGACCGCGCGCTCACAGCGACCCCAGGAAGCGCAGCAGCCGCTCCCTGTCTTCCCTGATCAGAGCCGCATAACCATCGCGGGCCGCCTGCCCCTCGCCGCCGTGCCAGAGGATCGCCTCCTCGAGCGTGCGGGCGCGTCCGTCGTGAAGATAGGCCTCGCGACCGCCGACAAGCCGGGTGAGACCGATTCCCCAGAGCGGCGGCGTGCGCCATTCGCGTCCCGTGGCGGTTCCGGCGGGACGGTTGTCGGCCAGACCCTCGCCCATGTCGTGCAGCAAGAGGTCCGAATAGGGCCAGATCAGCTGGAACCTGTGCTCTTCCTGTTGTGCATGTCGGGATGTGACAAATTTCGGATTATGACATGTGTTACAGCCCAGCGATGAAAACAGCGCCTTTCCGGCGAGAACCTCGGGATCGCGGGCCTTCCGCCGCGCCGGCACCGCGAGGTTTCTGGCATAGAAGTCCACCAGTTCGAGCACCGGGTCGGGCGCTTCGCTTTCGCCAAGGTCCGCCTGCTCTCCGGTCGGCATGTCGAGACAGGCCATCTGGCGCGCCGTGCAGTCTCCATAGGGATGCGGCACATCGGGGGTCGAAATGCCGATGTCTCCGGCGAAGGCGCCGGCGGATTGCGCGCGCACGCTCGGTGCCGACGCTTTCCAGCCGAAGCGGCCGAGCACTGCCGTGCCCGTGCCGGTCGCGCCGAGCCAGCTCGGGCGGCCCGAAATGCCGTCGCCGTCCCTGTCGTGCGGATCGGCCAGCGCCAGAATGTCTCCGGGGTGGATCGCTTCCAGAAGCCCGAGCCCGATCATCGGCGGGGCGACGCGCGGCGAGATCATCACATCGGAGTGCATCGGCCCATAGGCCAGATCCGTCATTTCATAGGCCGGCTCACGGAGCACGACCTCGGTGCCGTCATCGAGACGCACCGGTTTCGGCGTGTATCGGACCGAAAGCCGCCCTTCCGCCGAAAGGCCGGGTACGGCGAAGGTCTGGAACTGGGTGCCATAGGTCGGCTCTGGCAGGACGAGATCCGCCCCGCTCTCCAGCCTTGCGCGCTCCGCTTCCGTTTCCGGCGGAACCGACAGGCGCAGGAACAGCGCGACCGGGTCCTCGCCCGCGTCCGGCGGAAACCCGCGCCCATCCTTCAGATGGCAGCCCTGACAGGAGCGCGCGTTGTAGAGCGGTCCCAGACCGTCGGAGGCCCGGGTGGAGGCCGGCGACGACACCCAGAATTTTTCAAACAGCCCGTTTCCCAGCGCGAAGTCGCGCTGGCCGGAGAACGAGAGATTGGCGGACGGGAAGGAGAAGGCGTTGGCGTTCAACCGCTTCCGCGAGGTTGCCGCTCCGCCCGGCATTTCCTCATAGGGTTCCAGCACGCCCGGGTCGGCGGGCGGCGCAAGCACACGGGCCACGCGGGCGCGGTCCTTCATCGACAGATCGTCGCGATGCGGCAGAGGGTCTGCATCGCCCGCAAACGCGGGCAGGGCGGCAACCAGCATCACACCGGTCGCAGCCCGAACTCTAGATCGGATCATCATCAAGACACCTTGAGGCCGCCCCTCCCCGTGCGCGCGGCCGGGACAGGCGTGCCGCGGGCGCTCCGTCCAGCGCCCGCAGCACGGGGTGAGATTTACTGAAAGACCGCGCCCGGATTGTCGAGGCTGTCGGAGCCCTCGAAGGCGACGGCGCCGAGGTCGAGGGCCGTCACAACCTTCTCGATGGTGCGGGTCTGGGCGACCAGCGCGTCGACGCCGGCCTGAACGACGGCATTGCCCTCGTCATTGCCCTCGCCGATCATCTGGTCGTAGGCCTCGACGGTCTCGGCCCGCGCACGCATCGCCTCGAAGGCGGCAAGCGTTGCGTCCAGCTTCGCCGTCATCTCGTCGGCAAGCGCCGGATCGCGCGCGGCCACATAGTCGCGCAGGGACGTGCCCTCGACAGAACCGGTGGCAAAGCCCTCGTAAGTGCCGAGCCAGACATTGCGCATGCCGATGACATCGTCGAGATGGGACATATGCGTGTTGTCGGAGAAGCAATCGTGCTCTTCTTCCGGATCATGCAGCATCAGCCCGAGCTTGATGCGCTCGCCGGCGAGTTCGCCGTAGCTGAGCGAGCCCATCCCGGTGAGGATCGTGGCAAGCCCGCCCTCGGGCCCCTTGGCGGCAAGATCGGCACGCGCTGCCCCTCCCGCCGTCCAGGCCTCGGCCATCTCGGCGAGATCGGAAATCAGCAGATCGGTCGCGGCCTTGAGATAGGCGGCGCGACGTTCGCAATTGCCGCCGGTGCAATTGTCCGGATCGAAATCGGTCGCCGCGCGGTCGCCGGCGCCGGGGCCGGTTCCGTTGACGTCCTGACCCCACAGCAGAAACTCGATGGCGTGATAGCCAGTGGCGACATTGGCCTCGATGCCTCCCGCCTCCTGCAGTTCCTCCGCAAGGAGCGCCGGCGTGATCTGCGTGGCGTCGATGGTGCGCCCGCCGAGCTCAAGCGTGGGATTGGCAATCACATTGGCGGTATAGAAAGCGTTTTCCGGCGACTCATTGCCGTATCCGGCATCGACATAATCGATCAGCCCCTCGTCGAGCGGCCAGGCATTGACCTTGCCTTCCCATTCGTCGACCAGCGCATTGCCAAACCGGTAGACCTCGGTCTGCTGATAGGGCCGGCGCGCCGCAATCCAGGCCGCGCGCGCCTCCGCAAGGGTTTCATCGGACGGCGCGGCAACAAGCGCGTCGATCTTGCCGGAAAGGGTCCTGGCGGTCGCCAGCGCATCCGCATAGGCGGCGGCGGCAATATCCGCATAGGTCTCAAGCACCGGCTCCGGCGTCTGCGCGCGGGCATCACCTGCCAGCGCAAAGCCGGCAAGTGCCGCCATCAAAACAGTCGTCTTCATGAAAGAAGTCCTCTGGTTGGACACCCGACGGCACCGGCCGGGCGAAGGGAAGCGATCAATGACGGGTTTCCGCCGTCGAATGGGTTCGCGCCGGAAGCGTCGAGACAGAGGGGCGCAGCAGAGCGTTCGGCAAGGTCAGGTCGACCCGGCGCAAAGTGTCGGCAAAATGCGCCGCCGCCTCGAGGGTGGCGGGCAGGCCGGGCGACACCACGAGTTCCTCGACGAGGCCGCTGGCCGCGTCGCGGTCGCCGCATTGCCAGGCGGCCACGACCCCGACGGCCAAAGCCTCATGCGGGCAGCGGCGCCCGCAATCGTAGGGGAGCAGGCAAAAGCCACATTTGGCATAGCCGTTGAGCGCACGCGCATAGCAGCCAAGCCCGGTCATCACCGGCCTTGCACGCGCCACGCCAAGCTTTGCGGCGTAGAGGTTCCAGGCGAGTTCCCAGCAGGCGATGCTGCCGGTCTGATAGCCCGCGATCCAGCGGCGCAACCCCTCGACGACGAGGTGTTCCGCATCGCCGTCCGCAAAGGCAAGACCTGCGGGACGAAAGCTCATGTCAGTCATTCCGGCCTCCAATCAACGGGGGTCAAGGTCCCGTCATCAAAGGGTGGCCCTCATTGGCCATGGTCCGGAGATACAATTACATGACATTTGGAGTCAAGTTTAAAAACAAGCAAAATCAATGGTTTAGAATTATTCTAAACTTCACTCGTACTTTCATCTTTTCAAGAAGACGGATCGGGACGCGACGATGGATCGACATCGCGGGGACGTCTGGACCTCAGCCGTGGCCGACCGCAGCGCGGAATCCGGCCTCGTCCTGATCTGCGATCATGGCGCGAAGCGCCTCATCGGAAAGCGGGCGCGAATAGAGGAAGCCTTGCGCGGTCGGACATCCGGCCGCACGCAGGAACGCAGCCTGCGGTTCGGTTTCAACCCCTTCGGCCAGGACAGGGATCGACAGCGACTGGCCCAGCATCAGCACCGTTTTCAGGATCGCGCGGGCTTCTTTCGACTGAGCGAGATCCCCGGCAAAGCTTTTGTCGAGCTTCAGGCGGTCGAAGGAAAACAGCTGAAGGCTGGCCAGGGCCGAGTAGCCGGTGCCAAAGTCGTCGAGGGCGATGGACACGCCCTTTTCGCGAAGGCGCCGCAAAACGGCGACGCTGCGCTCGGGGTCCGCCATCAGGGAGGTTTCGGTCACCTCGAGCTCAAGGCGTCCGGCCGGCAGTCCGGTCTCCGTGAGGATCGCGGCCACCCGCTCCGGAAGGTCCGCCTGACGCAACTGGACAGCGGAGAGATTGACGGCAACCTTGAGCGGCCGCGGCCATGCGGCGGCATGTCGGCACGCCTCGCGCAGCACCCATTCGCCGATCGCGGCAATCTGGCCGCTTTCTTCCGCAACCGGGATGAAGTCGGCCGGAGATACCGGTCCGAGAACAGGATGGGTCCAGCGCAGCAGGGCCTCCGCTCCGGAGATCGCACCGGTTCCCAGATCCACCTGCGGCTGGAACTGAACGACCAGTTCCCCGCGCTCTAGGACCCCGCGCAGGAGTACGCCAAGCATTCGCCGCGCCTTTTCCGCAGCATCCATCACCGTGTCACAGAATTGGACCGGCGACAGCTTGTCGTGTTTGGCCCGCGCCAGCGCGAGGCCAACGTTGGCCAGAAGGTCCGAGGACGACAGGCCATGATCGGGATAGATGGCAACACCCATGCACGCCGGGCAGGAAAGCGCAGTCCCCGAGGCACGGACAGGACCGGTGAAAAGGCCACGCAGCCTGTCCAGAAACCCCTGGAGGGAACCGTCGCCGCTGAGGCGCTTGACGACGACGAACTCGTCGCCGCCGAGCCGCATCGCGGCCTCACCGGGCTGCAGCCCCGCCATGACCCGCGTCCCGATCGCCGACAGGAACGCATCGCCCGCGCTGTAGCCGCGCAACTGGTTGATCGACTTGAAGTCGTCGAAATCGACGAGCACGACGCAGAACTGGCCGTTGGATGCATCCGCCCAGCTACAGCCCTCTTCCAGCGCGCGGTTGAATTGCGCCCGGTTGCCCAGTCCGGTGAGGGGATCGCTGGTCGACAGGCGGACCCGGTCCGCATCGGCGAGGGAACGCGTGCGCAGGTCGATCAGCGCGGTCACCACCCCCATGCCAATGACCAGCGTTCCAACACCAGCGACCGCAAAGGCAAGCGCCCAGAGAGCCGGCTGATGACCGGGATTGACCGGCGCAAGCGGCGTGATGGTCAGCGCCGCGACGCCGGTGAAATGCAGTGATACAACCGCGAGAAAAAACACGCCCGCCGCACCGTGGTGGCACCAGCGGGTCATGGGACGCATCGCCCGGTTCAAGGACAGCGCGCCAAGCCCGACGGCAAGCGCGACGGACGCGGCGACCATGGAGGGGTTCCACTCCACGATGCCTTCGACATGCAGGGCGGACATGCCGAGGTAATGCATCCCCGCGATTGCCGCGCCGACCAGCGCCCCTCCGGCTTCCGGAGCGAACCGGCCCCAGCCGCTGCTTGCCATCCCGAAGCCGATGCCGGTGCCGACGATGGCCAGAACAAGCGAAAGCACCGTCAGGAAAGGATCGATTTCCAGACTGATCGGCGTTTCATAGGCAAGGATCGCGATGAAATGCGTGCACCAGACGGCGGCCCCCGACGCCATTCCGTTGAGAAACAGCCACCCCAGCCGTGTCGAGCCGCGCGTATCCCGGGCCCGCCGAAACAGGCTGAAACTGATCCAGGCCCCAACGACGCACATGAGCGCGGCGAGCGCGACCAGAAACGGGTTGTGTTCGGTCGCGATACAAGAGAGGACGTACGACATGCACAGGTGATCCGAACTCTCACACTCGCCGATGAAGCAGCGAACATGCGTCTGGTTTTGGATTCTTGCGCCGACAGTAGAAGAGCGACCTGTGCGACAGGTTAACGCAGCACATCCGTCCGGCCCGTGCTGAATCAAACGTTAAACTGAGCCGGCTTCAGCTACGCCCGGCGATACGGCGGAGCATGACGCGCAAGCTTGCGCGATCCGCATCTTCCAGACCCGCGAGCAGTTCGCGTTCCGCATGGGAGATCTTCGGCCGCAAGCCGTGGAACCAGGACCGCCCCGCGTCCGACAGCCGATAGGCCGCGCGCCGTCCGTCGCCGGCAACGGCCTCGCGCGACAGCGCGCCCGACGCGACCAGCGGCTTGAGCGCCGTGGTCAGCACCGACGGGGCACAGGACATCGCCCCGGCGACCTCGCGATGGGTCACGCCGGGGTTCTTGTCGACCAGTTCAAGCACCATGAATTGCAGCGGCGTGATCCCGTCGCCGTCGAAAACGCCGGCGAAGACCTGATGCCCACGCAGGAAGGCATGGCGCAGCAGATGGCCGACGAGTTCGTCGAGACAGCCGCGATCGAGCGAAGCGGCGGCGCCGTCGTCCGGCGCCGTGCCGGTCTCGGGCCCGGGCCGGTTCATCCCGCGACCGGAACGATCGGGGGCCGTGCGTTGAGCGCCTCGACGCTGAAGCCTGCAAGCTGCTTGTAACCGGCAGCGGCCTCGATCCGCTCCTCACGGGTCAGCACATCGTCGATGCTTGCGAACCCGTCGGGCGCGCGCTCCTCGACGATATCGAGAATGCGGTCCGGTCCGTCGGCGCGGTTGGCGAGTACGATCTTCGCCGTCGCCTCCCGGCGCTCGTCCTCATAGGCGGCCAGCGCGGCGGGACCGGTGCCATGGGTCAGCAACTCGCGGGTCAGGACGCGGGCATCCAGGATCGCCTGGCTCGCACCGTTGGACCCGATCGGATACATCGGATGGGCGGCATCGCCCATCAGCGTCATCGCGCCATGGGTCCAGCGCGGCAGTGGATCGCGGTCGACCATC
>MDTG01020766.1_pt1 | contig 109117 bp, 91 predicted proteins | sample 811421 | NCBI WGS metagenome assembly MDTG01 (sample SAMN05326645, study PRJNA326480) | marine metagenome | isolation source: seawater | place: Pacific Ocean: South East | collected 2011
CCATCCATGGCGGTCAGGAGTTGAGCCGGTCCGGCGAGAGGGGCAAGGCCCCTCTATGAGGACAAGGGACCTGGAGTTTCTCACAAAAGTTTAAATAAAAATTTGTGGGACAGTAGTGGCCGGAAGGCTCCTTTTTTATGCTCTGTTTTTACGTGTTGTTGTGTGTTGTCGTTGTGCATTGTTATTACCGCGCACAATGGCAAAACCGACAGATCAGACAGGTTCGTTCTGACAGTCATACAGAAAGTCAGCGAAAGCAAAAGACGTTTGCCTGTATGACGCGTAATCTGAATCAGGATTTAACCTCAAAGCGGCATGCCATCATGCAAAGGAGGTCCTGTGGCTCTCAATATTTCCCCCTCATCGTCTCCGGTTTATTCTTCCTCACCGCTGGCGGAAAGTAATACCGGCCAGCAAATAAGCTCCGGATCAGCCATTAACTCGGCCGCAGATGATGCTGCAGGCCTGAGTATCGCCAGCCGTATGGATGCAGCTTTGTCCGGTAAACGTATGGCGATGCGCAATGCCGCAGATGGTATGTCTTATGCTGAAACGGCTAACGGCGCACTGGAAACACTGGCCGGTAATGTCAGCCGCATCCGCGAACTGGCTGTGCAGGCCGGTAACGGTGTGCTGAATGACGATGACCGTATGGCTATTCAGGCCGAAATAACCGCTCTGAATGATGAAAACAGCCAGCTTATGGGGCAGGCATCCTTCAATGGGCAGCCGTTGTTCAGCCGTGAGGAAGCACTCAGCTTTCAGGTTGGCGAGGGGGCCGGCGATACAGTCGAGGTTCCGGCCCCGGCGTTGAATGAGCTGGACAGTCAGAGTGGTAATGCATTAACCGCATCGGCAGCGCAGTCCCTGATTCAGGCTACGGATGATGATCTGCAGGCACTGTCGGCATCCATGGCCGATAACGGAGTCCTGATGAACCGTTTTTCATCCACTATGGATGCGTTGGCCAGCAGTATCAGCAACGATGCTGAATCGCTGAGCCGTATACAGGACACGGATATTGCAGAAGCTGCCTCCCGGCGGGCGGGAGAGCAGGTCCGGGAACAGGTACAGATTGCTGTGCAGGCCCAGGCCAATCTCCGCGGTGAAGATGTGTTGAGGTTGCTTGGCTGAACAGATTAAGCAGAAAAATTAATCGTAACCAGTAAATTAATTTGCTTTATAAGCGGCGGGTTATCAATAAAATCGACGATTTTTAACCACCTGTTGACTGCCGTGAATCTGATTTCATTTGATGCCTGCCGCACACTCGGTTTCAGCCGCACTGACTACATCAAACCAGAGTTGATGAATAATCATCTGGATAAACTGATCGAAGCCGATGGGGTCTTGTTTCCTCAGTACTGGCAGGTGAATGCGCTGACTTACGGGCTGAAAAAACGTATTTTTCCCAGTGCCGCCAGTTATCACATTGGCCATGATAAGGTCGAAATGACCCGTTGTTTTCAGATGCTGTGTCCACAGCATGTGCCCTGGACTCTGATCGCAGCCAACACGCCAGCGGAAGCTGACCGGGTATGGGAGCAGATGCCTTCCCCCTTTGTGGCGAAAATTCCCAAAAGCAGTATGGGAGAAGGGGTATTCCTGATCGAGAGTCTGGCTGACTGGCAAGCGTATCTGGCGCAATCGCCGGTGATTTATGCGCAGGAATATCTGCCCATCGACCGTGATCTGCGCATCGTCTGGGTTGGCGACCAGATTGTCGATGGCTACTGGCGGTTACAGGCTGAACAGGGATTTTATAACAATCTTGCCCGTGGCGGGGTTGCTGAACTCGGTATTCTGCCGCCGGAAGCCTGTGATCTGGTCAGACAACTGGCGACGGGGCTTGGCATTGATCATGGCGGTTTTGATATCGCAATGGTCGGTCGACATCCTTATGTACTGGAATTTAACCGCATGTTCGGTAATCAGGGCATTGCCGGTATGAAGCAGACAATCGATACCATTATTCACGATTATCTGCTGCGCTGCTGGGGACCGGACGAGCCGGATCATCCGGATACACCGGGGTCAGGACCGGCAGGAACCCTGGCCAATCCCGGCCTGCCGGACGCTGTGTAGCCGGCAGCCGGGCTCTCCGGCTGACTGAGGCTGTCAGCCAATCCTGCCATGCAGAGCCTTGTGGCATACCTGCATAAATGCATTTTCATCCATGCTGACCGGGTTTGTCTGGTGCTCAGCATCCTTCAGTGCCAGTTCTGCGATCGCCTGCAGATCACTCTCAGCGATGTTCAGATCCGCCAGGGTGGATGGAATATTTAGCGACTGGCGTAATGCCAGTAACCACTGGATCACCCCATCCGGGGATTTTTCCGGCAGATTCAGCAGACAGGCAATGGTCGTCAGCTTGTCGGCCAGAGCCTCTTTATTGTGTTCCAGCATATAGGGCAGGACCACGGCATTCGCCAGACCGTGGTGCGTGTCGAACAGGGCACCGATTGCATGGGCCAGTGAATGGACAGCCCCCAGACCTTTGGCACTGAAGGCAACGGCCGCAATACTGGAAGCGGCCATCATCTGGCTGCGTGCGGTGAGATCGCTGCCGTTGGCGACGGATTTCTCCAGCCACTGATGACATAAGCGGATAGCCTCAAGTGCGATGCCATCACACATGGGATTGAAAACTGGAGAACTGTAGGCTTCCAGGGCGTGGGTCAGGGCGTCCATCCCGGTCCACGCACTGAGATTGGCCGGCAGGCCGGTTAATAATTGCGGGTCATCAATCACAGCGAACGGAAAATGTTCGGGGTGATAAGGCACCCGTTTACGGTGGCTGTCGCAATCCGTGATCACACAGGAACTGCCGGACAGTTCGGACCCGGTACCTGCCGTTGTGGGAATAATCAGCAGAGGTACAAAAAAATCTTCACCGCGCACGGCGGGCAGATTGGCAGGGTCTTCAAAAAAGCAGAAATCCCACAGGTCATGATGATTAGCCGCGGTCAGAGAAACCGCTTTGGCCACATCAATGGCGCTGCCACCACCAATGGTCACAATGGCGTCACAGTCATTATCCCGGAAAACGGCGCAGCAATCGGCTACGTTTTCTGATGTCGGGTTGCCGCGTACGGCGGAAAATACCCGGTAATCAATCGTGTTATGTTCAAGACTTTTACACAGGCGTGAGAAAAACGTCTGTTGTGCAATGCCCGGATCCGTCACCAGCAGAACCCGTGCAAAATGGCGATCACGGATCAGCGTTGCGGCTTCATCCAGGCGCCCCGGGCCAAAATAAACGGGGGGCACATAGCATTGCCAGTCTTCATTGAAATGGTCAGTCATCAGGAGGCTCCTGTACTGCGGGTAATGTGTTTGATTTCTGTGAAGGCATGCAGCCCCCAGGGACCCAGTTCGCGTCCCAGACCACTTTTCTTCATTCCCCCCCAGCTGGCTTCCGGTAAGACGCGCTGATCGGTATTAATCCAGATGTGTCCGGCTTCCAGACGTTCAGCGACCGACGCAGAATAATCATCACTGCCGCTGATGACCGTGGCCGCAAGACCATATTCGCAATCATTGGCACGTGCTACGGCATCGTCTTCTGTGGTAAATGTCTGACAGCACAGAACCGGTCCGAATATTTCCTCATTCCACAGCTGACTGGTGGCGGGTACGTCGCTGTAAATCGTTGGCTCGACCATTAAATCGCAGCGCTCATGAGGATAAGTTCTTCCGCCGGTCAGGAGCTTCAGACCTTCCTGTTCAGCAACAGAGAAATAGTGACACACTTTTTCAAACTGTATTTGATTAGCCAGTGGGCCTAAGCGGCATTCTGGTGAGGCCGGATCGGAGGGCGTCATGGCGGCAAAGGTATCTGCCAGACGCTGCAATAGTTGCGGGGCAATATCCTGCTGCACTAACAGACGCGACGTTGCCGAACACATCTGCCCATTATTAAATAAAATGCCTCCGCTGACGGCATCCACTGCGAGATCAATATCGGCGTCATTAAATACGATAATGGGCGATTTTCCGCCAAGTTCCAGACTCAGGTTTTTAATATCGTCAGCACAGGCCCGGGCAATGTGTGTTCCGGTCGCCGTACTGCCGGTAAAAGAAATCTTTTTAACGCCGGGGTGGTTAACCAGGCTGCTCCCGGCTTCAGCTTCGCCATAAATAATATTGACCACGCCCGCCGGTATTCCGGCCGCCGCACAGATTTCAGCCAGAAAAGATTCCGGCAGAGCTGTGTATTCAGAAGGCTTAAGTACCGCAGTACAGCCTGCGGCCAGTGCCGGTGCGAGTTTCCACGAGGTGGTCACGGTAGGAAAATTCCACGGCGTGATCAGGCCGACGACACCAACCGGTTCGCGGCGCATTCTGCTGGAGAAGCCGGCATCCGCCACTGCAATTTCACGGTTGTTGTCGTCATCGAAGCTTGCCGCCAGAGACGCGTAATAGCGGTAGCAGTCGACAGAGTCCTGAACATCGTATCCGGCTTCGGTAATGGGCTTACCACAGCTGGCGGTGATGGCAGCAGCAATGCTGTCTGCTCTTGCTTCTGTTTCATCAGCGATGCGGTTCAGATAACGCCCGCGCTCTTCTGAAGGCAGATGGCGCCAGTCAGCCAAAGCACTCTGTGCACTCTGTACTGCCAGGTCAACTTCGTCTGCAGTGGCCAGAGGATAGGTGGCAATAGACTCCTGATTGTAAGGATTCACCGATGTCCCGTAGCGGGAAGGCGAAGACGCCTTACCGCTACCCATAATGTAGTGATTAATCTGAATCATAGGGCAGTGTTCTGATCCTGTACCTGTGATGCCGCGGTATGACGTTTTTGCGAGAGCTTTTTGAAAACGAAATAAATGGCGGCAGAGAATATAAAGGTCGGCGCTGTTGAGCCAAATTCCAGAGGTGAAACGTAGGTGAAGAAGATGGCAAAGGTAGCACCAAGAATGTACGCCAGCAGGGCAGCGATGTTGATGTCAAAACGACTGTCTGCTTCGAAATTGACAGAGGCTTCGTTCAGCTGACGTTTGCCCAGCAGATAGTAATCGGTAATGACAATGGCAAATACCGGAATCATCAGGGCTCCGACCAGCAGCACCCAGTCAAAGAATGAGGCCATCAGAATATCCTGCATAAAGGTACCGGCAACAATAAGCAGGCCCCAGAAAATCACAGCCGTTGAAAACTTCAGTTTCGGCAGGACCGACATGCTGCTCATGGAAATACTGTACAGGCTCATGATGTTGGTGGTCACTACCGAGAAAAACATCACCAGTGAACCGATCACAACAAATTTACCCTGCATGATATCGGATGGATCATAGGTAGGCGTGTGGCCACCGAGAATTGCGTAAGCGCCAACCAGTATCCCCAGCCCCATGGCGATAATGGTCCCCAGCATATAGCCACTGACAATCCCTCCGGCACTGATCCGGACACTGCGGCAATAGCGGTTGTAGTCACATGGCAGGGTGATCCAGGGCCAGCACAATGTCAAAGACAATGGCCATGGTCAGGCTCGGGGTATCCGATAATGGCAGATTCTTAATATCGCCCAGACCATTTTCACTGAGCAGTTTATACGTGATGGCCAGTGCCATGATCAGCATCAGTGAAGAAGCGATGCCTTCGATCTTCTGAATACCGGTATGGCCCAGAATGGTGATCACCAGAACCAGCCCCTGAGTCAGGAAAATGGCGAGCAGAATATTATCCAGGCCAAACAGTGTGGCCGTGACTTTATTCAGCGCCAGAGCGCCCAGATAGCCCTGAATCAGTGACCAGCCTGTCAGTATGACGACATTCAGTGAAGCGAAAATTTTCGATCCGTGGTAACCGTAAGTTGATCTGGCGATCATAAACGTCGGTAAACCGGTACGTGTACCTATGACGGCAACAGCGCCCAGCGCTAAACAGCCCAGTACTGATCCCAGCAGAACCATAAAAAAGGCCGATGAAGGACTGACGTCCGGAATAAACATCTGGCCGGTCATAATTGTTGGCGTCACCAGCGTTGCCGCGGTCCATAAAAAAATGGTGCCGATCAGTCCGAGGTTCCTGTCCTCAGACTGGGTTGGCTGGATGGTGTCGTGCCCGTTATTTAAGTGCATATTCATGTTCCCATTATGGTGTAGCTTTAAAAAAATATTCAGCTATCGTGTTGTGGGATTTTTTAATTATTTATATTGCGTGCCAGGTAGTACACAGAGCATTTCGTACAGAAGGTTAGCGGCGAGTAACGCAGTGTTACCGGAGCTGTCGTAAGGCGGTGAAACTTCCACCAGGTCACCACCGACAACATTCATGCCGCGGCAGCCACGAACAATTTCCAGCGCCTGTGGCACTGTCAGGCCGCCAATTTCGGCGGTGCCGGTGCCGGGAGCGTAGGCCGGATCAATGCCGTCGATATCGAAACTGATATAAACAGGGCCATCGCCGATTCTGGCGCGGATATCTTCCATAACCGGGACCAGAGAGCGGTGCCAGCATTGTTCTGCGGTAATCACGTTAAAGCCGCGTTCCCGGCCCCAGTCGTATTCATTGGCACTGTAACCGGTACCGCGCAAACCAATCTGGAATACCCGTTGCGGATCAAGGGCTCCATCTTCGTAGAGACGGCGGAACGGGGTGCCGTGGGCAATTTTTTCACCGAACATGTCATCGTTGATATCGGCGTGGGCATCCACATGAATCAGTCCCACCGGACCGTGACGGCGGCTGATGGCGCGGATAATGGGTAAGGCTATGGTGTGATCGCCACCCAGGGTCAGAGGCACACAACCGTGCTGCAGGATGTCATCGTAGGCCTGCTCAATGATGTCGACACTTTTTTTAAGATCGAATGTGTTGATCGCTACGTCCCCGATGTCTGCGACCTGCAGGCTTTCGAAGGGAGCGGCACCGGTGGATACGTTAAAAGGTCTGAGCATACGCGATTCATCGCGTATCTGACGGGGCGCCAGTCTGGCGCCGGGACGGTTGGAAGTACCTATATCAAGCGGTACACCGACAAAGCAGGCATCCAGCCCGTCTGCGCTTTCCTGCGCCGGAAGTCGCATCATGGTTGCCGGGCCACCAAAACGCGGCATCTGGTTACCGCTCAGTGGCTGATTAAACTTGTTATCACTCATTATTTTCTCCTTAGCTGTATGACGACAGCTGCATACCTCTATGGCAATCCCTGTGCCATCGGATAAAAGTCAATAAAATCAATATCTTATGAGATTTAGCCGAATATTTAATTCAGAAATGAATTGAAAAGAGCCATTGTATGATTTACTTTTGAATCGCGATTCAGTTATGAATTACTTTTCAACGGTGGGGGATATCAATCCGATGGCGATATACAGCCGGGTGGATCAGCAGATGTTTGAGGCCATTCTCGAGCGCTCGTCCGATAATATTGTGATTACTGATGGCCGCGGTTACATCCTCAGCGCCAGTACCAATTTTTACCGTATTTACGGCATCCCGTTTCAGGAAGTGATTGGTAAGCGCGTCGATGAACTGGAGAAAATCGATATTCTGAAGCCTTCAGTGACACTGGAAGTGATCCGCCAGCGGCGGGAAATTCAGGTGATGCAGACGACCACAGCGGGTCTGCATGTGATGGCGGTGGGCTTTCCGGTGTTTGATGACGACGGCAATATCGCCCGGGTTGTCAGCTTCTCGCGCGATATGACGGATTTCAATTTGTTGCAGCAGGAATTCGAAGCGCTGCAAAAGAGCAGAGTACAGCCACCGGAAGACACCCCGGATGACAATGTTCCGCAGCTGGTTTATCGCAGCCATGTGCTGGGTGAAGTGGTGCGGCTGATCCGCCGTATTTCCGGCTCAGACTTGTCGGTGTTATTTCTGGGCGAATCCGGTGTGGGTAAAACCGAACTGGCCCGCTTTGCTCACGATCAGAGCCGCCGCAAGGATGGCCCTTTTATTGATTTAAACTGTGCAGCCATTCCTGAAAGTATTTTTGAATCAGAAATTTTTGGTTATGAAGCCGGAGCTTTCAGTGGCACTGACCGCAAGGGCAAAGAGGGGGTGCTGGAAGCGGCCTATGGTGGCCCCCTGTTTCTGGATGAAGTGGGTGAACTCCCGGCATCGTTGCAGACTAAATTACTCAAAGTTCTGCAGGATGGTGAATACCGTAAACTGGGCAGCACAAAAAACCTATAAAGCGGACTTCCGGCTGATCTGTGCCACCAACCGGGATCTGATGAAAATGGTGGATGACGGATTGTTCCGCCCGGATCTTTATTTCCGCATCAACGGCTTTCCTGTATATGTGCCGGCCTTACGTGAGCGCCGCAGTGATATTGTCGTGCTGGTTCACAATTTTATCAGTGATTTAAATAAACAATACGGTGACACTAAGTATGTATCTGATGCCGCTCTGGCACATTTACAGCACAGAGACTGGATGGGCAATGTCAGGGAATTAAAAAATACGCTGGAACGCTGGTATGTCATTTCCCCCGGCCAGTGTATCGATATTGCCGAACCGGAAGGCAGCCGGACGTATTATCACAAAGCCGGCGGGGACCGCTCAAAGGACGATGTCCCCATTTTACCCGCTGCCTCTTCTGTAATGACCGCGATGTCAGGTGAAGGCCTTAAATCCATGCTGGATGACTATGAAAAAGCCGTTATCGAACAGGCATTGCAGGAATGTAAATCGACCTATGAGCTGGCTGAAAAATTAAAAATCAGCCAGCCCAGTGCGGTGCGCAGATTGCAGAAATACGGCCTGAGCACAAAGAGCTGAGTGGATCAGCTGTTCAGCAGGTTGAGTTGAGCATCCAGTTTATCCAGCTCAGAGGCAACCTGTTCACTGCTCAGGCTGGCTTCGTTGGCCAGTCTTGCCAGTGTCTGTGTGGCGTCACCAATGACGGTCAGGTTACGTGTGATTTCACTGCTGGTTGAACTCTGTTCTTCTGCGGCTGTGGCTACCTGATTAATATGGTCGGTAATTTCGCCAATTCCCTGAACCACATCGTGTAATGCGGTATTGGCTTTCTGCGTGGATTCCATCGCGCCGCTGGCCCGGTGACCACCCTGCTCAATAATATCCACCGTGGTTTTTACCTCCTGCTGAAGGCTGGAAATCAATGTGTCGATTTCTTCAGTCGACGCATGGGTTTTGGAAGCCAGGGTACGCACTTCGTCGGCGACAACAGCAAAACCACGACCCTGTTCTCCGGCCCGGGCGGCTTCAATCGCAGCATTCAGTGCCAGCAGATTGGTTTGTTCAGCGACGTTACGGATGACTTCCAGTATCTGATTAATATCATCTGAACGCGCTGCCACACGGCTGATTGAGTCGTTCGCGGTGGACATACTTTCACTGAGTTCCAGTACCGAATCCGCCGCATGAGAGAGGATATTCTGTGATTCTTTGATGGTCACATGAACATCTTTGGCGCGGTCAGCGGCATTACTGGCAATGCCTGATACTTCGTGAGCGGTGGCCGACATTTCCTGAGTGGCGGTGACGACGTTATCCATTTCCTGCTGTTGCTGGCGGGTATTCTGTTGTGTTGTGCGGCTGATTTCCTGATTGCCGGCAGATTCTCTGCGTACCACGGCACTGACGTCTTTCAGTGTATTGATCATATCCCGCAGTTTCTGCAGGAACTGATTAAAACCACCGCTCAGTTCAATCAGCTCCGCGTGGGTATTGAGTTCAATTTTCTGTGTCAGATCGCCATGGCTGCTGGACAGTTGTTTAACCTGTTGATTGAGTTGTGCCAGTGGACGGGACACTGAGCGGATCAGCAGGGCGATCATAACCAGCGACGCAATGGCCAGTAGCAGGGCGCTGATCAGCTGATTGCGGATGACCGTACTTTTCCCTTCTTTGATCATCGCAATCTGTTCATCCAGAGCTGCCATGGCAACACTGGTTGGCAGTTCAATAATCATAGTCCAGGCACTGCCGCTGGCATGAATGGGCAGGGCATAGGTGACGATGATTTTATCATCGGTTTGCAGGCTGCCATTGGTGCTGCTCAGTTTGCGGATTTCGGCGGCTTCTTCCGGCAATGCCTCCTGCAGTGGTCGCCCATCCAGTTCTTTGTTATGGCTGGACGCGACGATTAAGCCGCCGGCGCTGACCAGAGTGACCTGGGCCTGACCATCATACAGCTGAGCGCTGAGCTCTTCCGACAGTTCCTGAAAGACCGGCAGGTTAATATCAATACCGGCGACGCCGGCAAATTCGTTGCCATCCATCACAGGGGCGGTCATGCTGGTCATCAGTTCATGATAGTTTTCGGTAATTTCAAACTGGTAGGGCTCAACAATGCAGGGGCGGCCGGAATCTTTCGGGCACAGATACCACTCTGATTCCCTTTGCCCGAATTCATTTTTAACCGCACTGTATTTACCATCCGGGTCGGTCTGTTTATAGGAGACAATTTCACCGTCCGGGTTACGTACCCAGTAGATAAAAATGGAGCCATCGGCGGCAATGGTGTGACTGGCCGGGCTGCCTTTATAGCCACGGTCATAATCGTACGCGTCCGATTCCATCACGCCGTAAATGGCACTGATGTAAGGTGCGGACTCCAGCATGCCTTTTAACGCCCGGCTCAGTGACTGCCGGCTCATCTGCTGGGATTGATTGAGGTTACTTTCAATCAGGGCGGAGGCGATCACCGGAATACGGAAAGCAGAATTAATATGACCACCCACTTCTGCACCGTAGGCATGGGCGCTGGCGGTGAGGTTATTGAGAGCGCCTTCCCGCAGGGTTTTCTGTGCCTCTGCGGATATATCATCACTTAAGCCGGTAATCCCCCGGTAGGTTTCAAATGTCAGGGTGATCGTCATCAGCAGGACGATAGCAACTGTAATGGCAAACAGTTTGGTGCGCAGTGGCAGAGAATGCATCTGCTCCCTCCGGAAGTAGTCAACAGAAATATCAGTATAGATGGGCGCTAAAGAACGGCTGTTCATTTGCTGAAATTGTCAATAAATTGTGCGCAATCTGACAAGTCCGCTGATCTCTGTTGACGACTGCGGGCGGTGGGCGATGTTTCAGTCCTTAGGTGGTGGGGAAGGCTCAGATACAGAAAAGGGCGCTTGCGCGCCCTTTATCCGGTTTGGCCGGTGTTTTCCCGGGCTGTTCAGCGGCCTTTAAACTGCGCCGGGCGACGCTCAAGAAATGATTGCACGCCTTCCATCGCATCGGCGCTGCTCATCACGGTGGGCATATCGTCGAACACATGGTTCAGTGCCTGAGTATCCCCCTGCAGGCGCGCTGTTTTAGAGGATTTCAGTGCTGAACGCACGCCCAGTGGCGCAGCGGCTGCGACTTTAAGGGCAATGTCTCTGGCGCGCCTCTGTACCGTGCCGGCATCACAGAGTTCGGTGATCATGCCCCAGTCATAGGCCTGCTGACCACTGAATTCATCCCCGGTTAACAGATAACGCTGCGCTCTGGCCCAGCCAATTTCTTCCGGCAGACGTACGGTGCCCCCGCCGCAGGGATAAATGCCGCGCTGTACTTCCAGTTGGGCAAAGCGTGATTCCGGCGTGGCAACGCGGATATCGGTGTTGAGCAGTAATTCCAGCCCGGAGGTGTAACAGATCCCCTGTACCGCCATCACCAGCGGCTTGCCCAGAAGCTCGCCATTAATACCATAGGGATCAAGATGCTCCCCGGGAAGTTCCGGCACTGTGCCTTTTGCAAAAATCGGCGCCCATTTTTCCAGTTCCAGTCCGGCGGTAAAATGCGGACCGTTTGCCTGAATCACACCAACCCGTAAGTCGTCATCGGTGTGCAGGCGATACAGTGCCTGGGCCAGCAGATAAAAACTTTCCGGGTCCAGTGCATTCATTTTTTCTGGCCGGTTAAAGGTGATGGTCAGAATATGCTCACTGGCCTCAATTAATATTTTTTCGCTCATTGTTGATTCCTCAAAACCAGTCGTTGTGCATATCGGCACAGGTTGCATCAAAGGATTGCAGCAGCCGGGCCCGGGCCGGAATTTCTGCCATATCCCAGCGGATAAAATATTGTGCGGCCTGCAGTTTACCCTGCATAAAAGCCTGGTCCTCTGCTGAGGTTGAGGAGGCAAAAGTGTCATGAGCTTTATCGGCCATTTCCAGCCACAGCCAGCCAATCACGGCTTTCCCCATCATGTCTAAATACACTGCGGAATTCGCCAGGGCTTCACTGATTTTGCCGTTCTGCAGAGCACCTCCCAGCATCAGGGTGGTTTCCTGTACGGTTTTTAAATACCCCTGATAGTCATTTACCAGTGGCTGCAGGCGTTCTTTGTTATTGGCTGAGGCTAACGTGGCGTGAATCCGCGCCATCAGGAGTTTCAGGCCTTTACCATTGTGTTGCCATAATTTACGGCCCAACAGATCCAGCGACTGAATACCGTGGGTGCCTTCGTGAATCGGGTTCAGGCGATTATCACGGTAGCATTGCTCCACCGGATATTCACGGGTATAGCCGGCACCGCCCAGTACCTGGATAGCCAGATCATTGGCTCTCGGGCCATAAAACGACGGGAAGGACTTAACCACGGGGGTTAACAGGTCAAGCAGAATACCGCTGTCTTCGCGTTCTTCTGCTGTTGCGGCTGCTTCCTGTTCATCAACTAACCGCGATGCCAGCAGACACAGGGCCAGAGAACCTTCGGCATAACATTTCTGTGCCAGCAGCATCCTTTTCACATCGGTATGTTCAATAATATTCAGCGGTTTACTGAGTGGATCTTTTTCCGCCGGTGAGCGGCCCTGCGGACGGTTGCGGGCATAATCCAGTGATTCCAGATAGCCGCGGTAACCAATCATGGCGGCACCCAGACCAACACCAATACGGGCTTCGTTCATCATTTTGAACATATATTTCAGCCCGCTGCCGGCCTCACCAATCAGGTAACCGACACAGCTGTCCTGTTCACCGAAGCTGAGCACTGTGGATGTGGTACCGCGATACCCCATTTTATGCAGCAGGCCCGCGAGCTGTACGTCATTACGCTCACCCAATGTGCCATCCGCTGCCGTGATAAATTTCGGTACGATAAATAACGAAATACCTTTTACGCCTTTCGGGGCGCCTTCCACTCTGGCCAATACCAGATGGACAATATTCTCTGTGATGTCCTGATCGCCGCCGGAGATATACATCTTCTGACCTTTGATGCGGAAGCTGCCATCATCCGCCGGAATCGCTTTGGTGGTCAGATCGCCGAGCGAAGAGCCAACATCCGGTTCCGTCAGTGCCATGGTGCCGGCGAAACGGCCGCTGAACATCGGCGGTACAAAGGTCGCTTTCTGTTCGTCACTGCCAAATGCATGAATCACATTGGCGGCGGCGCTGGTTAAAAAAGGGTAGCCGGCAGTGGATGGATTGGCGGACATAAAGTAGGCATTGGCTGCCGTGTTGATCAAGGCCGGTAACTGCATGCCACCGTCATCGTAACGGTGGCGTGCGGATAGCAGTCCGGAGTTGGCAAAGTGCTGCCAGGCGTCTTTCACTTCCGGGATGGTCGACACTTCTTTGCCATTAAACTGTGGTTCATTGGCATCTGCTTTGGCATTGTGAGGCTCAAAATACGTGGCCGCAATGCGTTCTGAGGTCTTCAGCAGTTCGTCAAAGGTCGTGCGGTCATGGTCCTGATATTGGCTCAGGCTGGTCAGTTGTTGAGCATCGAATACCTGATACAGCAGGAATTCGAGATCTTTATTATTCATCAGATGGGCCACAGATTTTCTCCGGTTTGGCATTTTTAACAAGTATCGGGCTTGAGTTGTCATTCGTTAATTGTCAATATAGCCACAACTGAAGCTGAATGTGACACGCTGCAGCCGGCGGCTGACCGGTACTGCGGTCACTGGACTGGCTGATAATAAAAAGCAGAAACGGGGTATAAGTGGTGGATATGCTGAATGTGGTGATCGTTGGTTACGATAAAGCGCTGTCGTCTGCGATGACGGGCGTTGCGGATCTGTTCGGTCTTGCGGGTGTGACCTGGAACCGGATTCAGGGGCAGGAGCCACAGCGGCTGTTCAATGTGCGTATTGCCAGTCCGGACGGTGAGCCGGTGAAGTGCATCAATGGTATTCAGCTGCTGGCGCACATGAGTTACGACCAGGTGGAGGATGTGGATGCCATCGTCATTCCCACCATCGGTGGCCCGGTGGAGGATGTGGTCGGCAATACACCTGAGCTGATGGCGCTGCTGCAGCGCGCTGATCAGGCCGGCTGGACCATTGCCGGTAACTGCACCGGTAATTTCCTGCTCGCCGAAGCCGGTATTCTGGACGGTAAGACCGCCACCACCCACTGGGGCTTCAGCGAACTGTTTGCCCGCCGCTATCCGCAGGTGGACCTGAAAGCGGATCAGCTGATCACCCGCGATGACAATATTTACTGCGCCGGCGGTGGGCTGGCCTGGTTCGATCTCGGCCTGCATATGATTGAACGCAGTTTCGGGTTTGAAACTGCCATTCAGACGGCCAAGGCATTTGTGATTGATTACCGCCGTGACAGCCAGCTGTCGTATTCGCTGATGCGGCTGGCCAAACCGCATAAGGATGATCTGGTCAAACAGGTGCAGGCATGGCTGGAAGAGCATTATGCGGAGGGCTTTACCGTCGATGAGCTGGCGGAACGCTTCAGTGTTTCCAAACGCACTCTGATCCGTCGTTTCAACGCTGCGCTGGATATGCCACCCAATACCTACGTGCAGTCGATCCGTATCGAAGCCGCGCAGAAATTACTGGAGGAAACCGAACGCACGGTGGACGTGGTGATGAATGATGTGGGCTACGAAGATGCCAGTTCCTTCCGCCGTCTGTTCCGTAAAAAAACCGGTCTGACGCCGACCGAATACCGCCGCCGTTTCAGTCGCCGTTTCTGAACAATCGTTCTTGAAAAATCGCGGATTTTAATCGGAAAATCCGTCACAGAGGGGCGTTGATTGACAAATATTGTCAGGAGCATCCTGTAACGCTCTGTTATAAAATACGGCAATTTACACTGTTCTGAGCCGTATTTATGTTTTTTCGTCTTATTCTGTTAACGCTGCTTCTGTTTATCAGTCTGGGAGTCAATGCTTACTGGAATGAAAACTGGGCATACCGCACCGAAGTTAACATCACTCTGTCGGGCAGTTCTCAGACAGATTATCCGGTCGCTATTGATATCAGCAGTGGTGATCTGTACAGCGGCTACAGTTGGTCTTCAGACGGCAGTGATCTCAGAGTCATCGACAGTGATGACAGCACAGAACTGAACTTCTGGATTGAGAGTTGGGATGATTCCACTCAGACAGGCCGGATATGGGTAAATTTTCCATCAATTTCAGCAGGTTCTGAACGCACGGTTTATTTCTATTACGGCAACAGTGGCTCGGTCACATCCTCCTCTGTTTATGATGTTTTTCAGGGCGGCGTAGCTTATCAAAGCCGCTATAACACGACGAACCCCGGTAGCTGGAGTCAGGCTGAAACGCTGTTTAATAACAGCAGTATATCCTCGGGTTATGGCGATGGTTACGTCAGCAGTTTCACGAATATCGAAAACAGTAACCTGTTTGGTGCCAGTACCAATATTGTTACTTATATTCATGCTTCATTTTATGTGGCTTCAGCAGGGTACTGGCAGATCCGTTATGGTGCCGATTTCGGATATGGTGCTGAACTGCGTATTGACGGCAGTACGAAAGATGCCCGCTGGAAGAGTGAATACGGTGGCTGGTGGGGAAATCAGTTAATCAGCAGCGAAGATTTATGGTGGAATGGCAGCTGGAGTAATACTGATGGCGTGCTGGACTCCGGGGCTGTTTATCTTACGCCGGGCCTGCATACCTTTGAAATCCGCGGTGCAGAAAGCAGTAATGACGGGCCCACGACATTGCAGTTCTGCCGCCCCTCCCGCAGTTCTGGCTGCAGTACGAATAATAATGGCTGGACCACGATAGCCACAACAGCATTGAGTGTGTTTGTGCCCCCGGATGATGGCGGAACCGCCGGTGTTGAGTATGGTGACACAGTGCTGGCCTATGATCTTGGGCTGACGGCAACAGCGCCTGAGTTCTGGGTAAAAGGTTCGGCCAGAAATCTGGTTCTCAGAGTAACAAATCAGGGGAGTCAGACGGTTACTTCCGGTACTGGCGTACAACTGAATATAGGATATAACCTGATCATTGACAGTGTCAGTGGGACAGGATGGACCTGTCAGAGCGGTAACTGGTCTGCCTGTACTTACAATGGCGCAGCGGTTACCAGTGGTGAAAGTTACCCTGATCTGATTCTGTCTGTTATTCCCGGTGATTATGAATATGCAACAACCGGGGATTATGGTGCCACAGTTTTTAATTACAGCATCAGTGATGGCAACAGTGATAATAATTCAGTGAGCGGAACATTGGATATCCGTGATGTTGTCATACCGTCCGGAACATCCTGTCCTGCCGGGGTCAGCTTATCATCCGGGGTGTGGGCAAGTTTTTATGATACATCTGAGAGCAGCATTGATTACCCGGAGGATGCGGATGAATACCAGCAGCTGGTTGATACGTTCGGAACATCCGGATACCTGTATGGCAGTGAGGAATTGAATAATATTAATGGCTCCGGAAATCCCTTTGATGCTGCCAGCGAATATTATCTGACTGTGTTTAAAGGGTACCTGTATATACCGCAGGACGGAACCTGGTTATTTGCCGTGGATGGGGATGATGCGGTTGAATTCTGGCTGGATGGGCAGGTCCGTACTGCGATATACGGGCCTCACAGTGCAAATAATTCACCGCAGAATCCGGTCACTCTTTACCTTGAAGCGGGTTATCACAGTCTTGAATACCGGCATCAGGAATATACCGGATCAGACTCTTATCGCCTGTACTGGAAGACGCCCGATGACAGCAGCTACAGTATTGTTCCTTCATCCGGCCTTTTTCAGTGCAGCGGCTATACCAGCCTGACGATCAGTGCAGCATCAGAAGTGCTCAGTGATCCGGTTAATGGCACCACTCATCCGAAAGCGATTCCCGGGGCGGTTGTACGTTACACCGTGACCGTGAGTAATTACGGAACGGTAACCCCGGATTCTGACAGTGCGGAAATTATCCAGACGCTCGACAGTAATATGGCACTGTATGTCGGTGATGATTCAGCCAGCCCGGTCACTGTGGATGCCGGCACACTGGGGCTGAGTTATACCTATGACAACTTCAGCAGTACGGCTGATAATCTGGAATTTTCGTCTGATCCTTCTGCCGCGACGACAGACAGTGATGGCTACGATACCAGTGGTATCAGCTCTTTCACGCTGAATCTTGATGGCACCATGGAGGCGGGCAGTGAAACCAACCCGCCGTCCATGACGTATCAGTATCAGGTCAGACTGCAGTAGTGGCCTGAGCCGGAACGTAGCGCCGTAATTTCAGCGACATAAGCAGGGTGGCCGTCAGCACCAGCAGTGAGCCGGCCACCACACCGGCCCAGTGTTGCCATTCCCAGAAAATATGCAGGTAGAAACCACCGCTGCTGGCGCCGGTGTAATAAAACAGCAGATACAGCGAAGAGGCACTGGCGCGGGCACGCTGGGCATGATGGCTGACCCAGCTGCTGGCACTGGAATGGGCAAAGAAGAAACCGAAACTGTTGATAAACAGACCGGCAATAATAAACGTCAGCCCCGGCAGCAGCGTCACCAGCGAGCCGATCATCAGAATGACAATGCCCAGCGCCATGCATAAGGGCTGCGACAGATGCTGGGCCACCTTGCCGGAAATGGCCGAGCCAAAGGTGCCGGTGAGGTAAGTCAGGAAGAGCAGACCGAGCAGGCTGGGCGCAAGACTGTAAGGTTCATCCGACAGCACGAAGGTGACGTAGCTGTACTGGTTAACAAAAATAAAGAAGTTAAATCCACCCACCAGATACGCCAGCAGCAGCGCCGGATTTTTCAGGTGACCGCCGAGATCGGCCAGCATCTGCTGAGGGTGCAGGCGCTGGGGCGTGAAATGCTGAGATTTCGGCAGCATCAGTGCGAAGACCACGCACAGCACAATGCTCATCGCGGCCATCACCATAAAGGCACTCTGCCAGCCGGCGAAATCCCCCATAAAACCCCCGATCAGGCGGCCGCCGATTCCGCCCAGGCTGTTGCCACTGATATAAAAACCAACCGCAACCAGCAGAGCCCGCTTCGTGAATTCGTCGCCCATATAGGCGATGGCAATGGCCGGCAGACCACCCAGCAGCAGCCCCTGAACAGCGCGCAGAATGAGCAGGGTATGGAAATCGGAAATGGTGCAGATCAGCAGAGTAACGACCGTTGCCCCGGCAATGGTGATAATCATAATCGGCCGCCGGCCAACGGCATCGGACAGCGGGCCGTAAATCAGCAGGGATACGCCCAGCATCAGGGTGGTGACGGTAAAACTCCAGCCAGCGGCCAGCGGCGATACGCCGAAGTCCTGGGCCAGCATAGGCAGCAGTGGCTGGGTAACATAAACATTGGCAAACACGGTAAAGGAGCCGAGGCACAGCGCCAGCGTCGCGCGCCAGAATGCCGGTGTGCGGGTTTCAATCATAGGAGTCAGAGCTAACAGCAGGGAATACAGGCAGAGTAGCAGTCGCCTTGTAATCATTAAAATATATAGTTCTTATTATATGCATAAGAAGTTGTTATAGTTTGTTCTCTGCCCGTGACCGGAGTCTCTATGGATCTGCGTGCCCTGCGTTACTTTCTGGCGGTGGCCGACAATGGCAGTTTCACCGCTGCGGCCAACCGCCTGCATATCGCCCAGCCAGCGGTCAGTATGGCCATCCGTAAGCTGGAGGAAGAGCTGGAACTGAGCCTGTTTCATCGCCATGAGCGTCGTATCACCCTGACCGATGAGGGCAAGATTCTGTTGCCACAGGCGCGCCAGATTGTGCAGGCGCTGGCGGATGCTGAACTGCAGATGCGCGAACTGCATGAGCTGAAGCAGGGCGAAGTGCGTATCGGGATTCCCAGCATGCTGGGTTCCTACTACTTTCCGCCCATACTGATGGCCTTCAGCTACCGTTACCCCCATCTGCGGCTTTCTGTGGTGGAAGCCGGTACACGGCAACTACAGCAGATGATCTCCGCCGGTGAGATTGATATGGGTGTGATTGTTGCGGATACACCGCCGGAACATCTGGAGTCGCGCAGCTTTCTGCGTGATCAGATGATGGCCATCATGCCGGAAGATCACCCGCTGGCGGCGCGACAAACCATTTCTTTTGCCGAATTTTTTGCCGAAGATCTGGTACTGTTCCGCAAGGGTTACTTTCACCGGGAAGTGATTGACCAGTTATGCCATGAACATAATTTCAGCCCTAAAATCGGCTTTGAGACTAATCTGCTGCCGCTGACCAAGCAGATTGTGAAACATGGTTTTGGCATCACCACATTGCTTGAGATGGTCATTGCTGAAGATACCGGCCTGATAGCGCGGCCCTTTGCACAACCTGTATGGCTGGATCTGTCCATTGCCTGGCGTCAGGGCGGCTATTTGTCACGGGCCAACCAGACTTTTGTGGATTTCCTTTTGCAGGCCGATAATAAACAATAACCGGTAAATAAAAGCGGATGAACACCATGACGGAACAGCCAGCGCTGAATAAACAACGCAGTGAAGAACTGGCCGGCCGGGCAGTTATCGGTAACCCGGTGCTACGCACACTGGTGTTTGCTGCGGGCTGGTTATCGGTGGCGCTGGGCGTGGCCGGTATTTTTTTGCCGGTTTTGCCAACCACGCCGTTTCTGCTGTTGGCAGCAGCCTGCTTTGTGCGTACGTCACCACGCTTTTACCAATGGCTGGTGGAACATCCCAGATTGGGTAAATACGTTATTTATTATCTTGATGGCCGGGGCATGCCCAAAAAAGCCAAGGTGTACACCCTGATTCTGATGTGGAGCACTATGTTGTTAACCGCCTTCGTATTGACCGATCGTCTCACCATTAAAATTCTTTTGCCGCTGATCGGACTGGGTGTCAGTATTTACATTCTGCGTTTACCGACACTGAAACTAAACACGGCAGGCGCTGCACCACAGAACGGCCGGGAACATAATAATCATAACTAACAGATATCCATTGTGTGCCGTCTTCTTACTCCACCATGGCGGCCAGCGCTCCGCCGCGCTGGCCGCTAAGTACATAAAAGCGTTACTTTTTCGCGATACCGGACGATACACGATAGGCAGAGATCGCCGGGATCAGGCCGGCAAGCATACTCAGCAGCAGGCTGGCGAGAATCAACCAGTGTGTATAGGGTGGCCACCAGTCCGGATTTAAGATCAGGCTGAAGTGACTGGCCAGCCAGGGGGCCGCAATCGTTTGCGCTACGCCGCTGAACAGCAGCGCCAGTACCCAGCCTGAGACCGTGAGTAACAGAACCTCCAGTTCCAGCAGTGTAAATACCGACAGCGGGTGAGCGCCTATCAAGCGCAACAGACCGATTTCTTCGCGGCGGAAAGCAACACTGACCTGCAGCATGGCCACCGAACCTAACAGACCGGTAATCAGCATCAGGCCACTTAATACCTGCAACAGGTTTTCGGCATTGGCCAGCATCAGCCAGAACTGGCTTAACGTCAGGCCCGGAATAACGGCGGTGAGTGGTTCTTCATCCGGCTGATTCAGCAGCTCGCGTGCCTGGAAGGTCAGTGCTTTGGATTTTAAGCCAACAAAAACCGCAGACACTTTGCTGATGGCCGGCAAATCATCGAAGTGAATATCAGCAATATTGCTGTGTTCATCGTGCTCATTCGTGTGTTCATCGTGATCATGCTCATCCGCGTGTTCATATTCATCCGCGTGTTCATGTTCATCTGCGTGTTCATGTTCATCTGCGTGTTCATGTTCATCTGCGTGTTCATGTTCATCTGCGTGCTCTTTGTGATAATGCTCATCCGCGTGCTCATCATGAACATCTTGATCGGTGTGTTCTTCATGATCATCAGCCTGTTCATTATGGTCGTTATGCTGGTGAGCAAGATGATGTTCACGCAGCCAGGTTTCGTTATGAACAGCCTGCAGTAAACCGATATGCACATGAAGCGAGCGGTCTACCGGTGTGCCGGTTGGTTTTAAAATGGCGCTGATACGGAAGGGAACCTGTTTATGCACGTGGAAGCTGTGGGCGTTCACACCATGGCTAAGATAAATTTCATCGCCGATATGAAAATTGTTTTCGCGCGCAACGGTGGCGCCAACAACGGTATCATTTACCCGGGTGAAATGCGGTTCATTACCGTCTGTTGTTTGCAGCGCTTGTTTACGGCCATATTTAAAATAGCGGAAGTAATCGTCTGTGGTGCCGATCACCGAATAACCATGATAAGAATCGCCCAGAGCAATGGGAAAGCTCCATTGACGCTGTGGAATTTGCTCAATTTCTTTTAAGCGATCAGCGCTGATGGCCTGTGTCGGTGTGCCCAGACGGAATACCGAATAGAGCAGAACCTGCAGCGGATGGCTGCGCGCACCGACGATTAAATCGGTACCACTGACCGAGGAATTAAAACTGGTTTTCAGTTCGCTGCTTAAACTGCGGGTCAGCAACAGGGCTGACATACTCAGGCTGATGGCCAGCACAATCAGTATGGCGGCGGTTTTGCGCTGCAGCAGGCTTTTATAGGCGAGCTTAATTAACATGCTTCTGCCTCCCTGTTTAAACCGGGCAGATCAACAATCTGTTGAAAATAACCATCCAGTGAACGGTCGTGGCTGACCATCACCAGGGCTGTATCAAAGGCCTGTATTTCATCCATCAGCAGCGTCATAAAGGCGGCCTTATTATCGTCATCCAGCGCTGATGTGGGCTCATCTGCAATAATCAGGGAAGGGCGGTGCACCAGAGCCCGGGCGATGGCCGCGCGCTGTTGCTGCCCCAGGCTTAATGTGCTGACTGTCTGTTTAGACTGATCGGTCAGATTCAGTTGCGCCAGCAATCGTTGTTGCCAGGCGCTATCGTTTTTTTGTCCGGCAAAGCGTTGCATCAATTGCAGATTTTCTTCCACCGTTAAATAAGGCAGCAGATTCAGAGTCTGACTGATGACCCCCATTTCGCGGCCACGAAAGCGGTCGCGGGCAGATGAAGTTAATGCCGACAGGCTTTGATCATTAACCATAACATCGCCATTGTCGGGGACCAGTAAACCGGTAATCAGGTTCAGCAGAGTAGATTTACCGCAACCCGAGGGGCCGGTGATGAACAACGTCTCGCCACTGTTGACGGTGAGACGGGGAATATTCAGTAACGGCTGACCAGACCATCCGAATCTGAGGTCGCGCAGCAAAAGCGCCGGTTGTGCTGCTTTATTCATAAACAAACCGCTCTTTGCAAAAGAAATAAAATGGCCGTCTGGTACGGCCATCTGTGGGTATTCATCAGAAACGCCAGCGGGCACCCAGGTTAACACTGCGGCCCGGTAAGGGAGCGTATTCCTTCAGATAAGAAACATGATTACGTGCTTCCTCATCGGCAATATTATGGATCGCTGCACGAAGATTCAGTTCCTGATCCTGTATCCGTATATCACGGCTTACGCTGGCATTCAGCAGCGTATAGCCATCGGTACTGGATTCATTATCGGCCGTTTCTGATTGTTCAGCGACCAGCTCACTTTCGACCCGGGCCTGCCACAGGTTTTTCTGCCAGTTTAATGCTATCAATACAGAAGCCGGTGCGATGCGTGGCAGATTGCCGCCATCGTTCAGTGAGGCCTGTACATAGTCAGCGTTGATATCCAGGTGCCAGTTAAGATTTAAACTGTGTTGCCAGCTGAATTCACCCCCGGTGAAGCGCGCGTCGCCCTGTTCATGACGGTAAACCATATTGCCGTGATAAGGGTCAGCAAATCCTTTCAGGTCATTATAAATGTAATCCTGATATTCATAGTGATAAAGCGCAACCCGGACAGCATTCTGCTGCGACGTATAACGCCAGTTCAGATCCAGGGTGTAAGCGGTTTCTTTATCCAGATCCGGGTTATCCAACTGGAATGAAAAGGTCGCATGGTGATCACCGTTCCAGAACATTTCTTCTGCATCCGGTGCACGCTCGGCCCGCGCCAGACTGATCCCGATTAATTGTGTATCTGATAACTCAATGGTGGTGGCGGCGGATAAGGTCAGTGGTGTAAAACGGGTGTCATCGTAATAGCCCTGTTCCTGACGGTGCGCCGGGTTCACCCTTTTCGGGTCCAGCTCAATGGTGCGTTGATCGACACGGGCACCCAGTTCGAGTGTGCCGTTTAAACCGTTCTGGTCTTCGCCCGCCCAGCGGCGTTTTTCGACCCAATAAATGCCGATATCCGTGGTATCGGTTTCCGGCATCGGCGTGGAGTGCGCAAAATTGTAGCCGTTAGCGTTCAGCAGGTTGGCGCCGGCGCTGCCGTCCCAGGGTAAATTACTGTAATCCGGGATGCCTGAGCAGCCACCATGATCGTGGCATAACTGAAGATTCTGCACACTGGCCTGTAACCCAATGCTGCCTTGCCAGCCGGCAAACATCTGGTGACGCAACCTTGTTTGCAGGTTGGTTGTTTCCTTGTTGAATAAACCTACGACCAGACCTTCATCGGTTTCATCATGTTCATAATCGGTGTAGCTCAGCTCGGTGCGCCATTCCTCCAGCCAGGACGAGTTCAACGGCTGCCAGGCGCCTTTTAAATCGTAACGGGTCTGCTCCGGGCGTACCCGGTTGTCTTCGTTGTCTTCATTAGGAACACCATAGTCGTAACTGAGCGTGGAAACCGCGGCGCCGACAAAGCCCTGCATGCCGGTACGGCTTAATGCCACACTGCCGCCAGAACTGTCGGTATCGGTGTTTTCAATTTCGTCGCCGTCACTTTCATAGTTATCACTGCTGCGGGAAAAACCATCCAGATGCAGTACCCAGTGTTCGTTCCCCATATCGGTACGCGCCTGAATATTCCGGGCGTTATCATTGCTGCGATAAGAACCGGCGATTTCGCCACGGATATTACCGTCAGCACTGCTCAGCCCCTGCTCATGAATGCGACGATCAATCAGGTTGACCACGCCACCAATGGCGCCACCGCCATACAGTAAGGTGGCCGGGCCCTGGATCACCTCCAGCTGATCGGAGGCGCTGGCATCCGCCATTGGGGCATGGTCAGAACTCATGGCAGAAACATCATTACTGTCCATGCCATCGATCAGAATTTTCACCCGGCTGCCACCCATACCGCGCAATACCGGACGGCCGACGCCGGGCCCGAAAGAAGCATTAGCGATACCAGGCTGGTTATCCAGCAGGGTGCCCAGCGTATCGCCTGAATTTTTACCAATGGCATCACGATCCAGTACGGTGACCGGTTGGGCAACATCAGCAATGGCATCCTGGCCGGCACTGCTGACAACGACCGTGTCCAGCTCTGTAGTGTGGGCGTGCAGCAAGGGGGCAATATTAACCAGGGTGATGGCAACAGAGATTTTTTTCAGCATGGGAGTATCCGGTTTTAACAGGGAAGTTGTTCAGAAAAAACAATAACGACTAAACGAAAATAGCCCGTGTTTATGACGGTCAGACGGTCATAAACACGGGCGGGCAGAACTCAGTGTTCTGTTTTATCAGTGCTCGTGATCGTGGTCGTGTTCACCGCCTTCGATAGCATGCATAAATACCATGTCGGCGATGCCTGTAATGCTGCTGCTCAGATCATGGGTTTCATGAATATGGAAGCTTTCGCCGTCGTGTGCATCAATGAAATACAGCTGACCTGCCTGATCATCAGCGACAACAAAACCTTCAGCGGCCGGCGCTAACGACAGATCACCGCAAAGCAGGGTTGAAGGATCTGAGTCCTCCAGCTGAATGCGCTGTACGCCGCCTTCGTCATCCGTATCAACGATGTATACAAAACCATCACTGCTGACGACGGCAGCATAGCCGCTCAGCTCAGTCGCATAGGCGGCGGAGCAGAAAAGACCCGGAGCGTAGCTTGAGCTGATCATAGTCGTTACGTTATTGGCAGTAACGTTAACCAATTCCGTGTCGCCGACGGTGGTCTCAGTGGTATCCAGCTGAATCAGGGTGTAACCGTCGTAGCCAACAATTTCGTCACCGTTGGTGATCCAGTCGGACGGCCAGCTGGTTACGCCGTCAGGGATGTCAACTTCGTCGATGGCATCGAAATCGCCTTCCTGGCTGATGAAGTACAGGCTGTCGGTGCCACAGCCGAACAGAGTGATATGTTCGCTTTCAGCGGCAAGGTATGGGGTAGCACAAGTTTGAGTTGTTGATCCGGCAACACCATCAACATAAACAGTGGCGCTGCCACCAGTGAATGCCAGCATGGTTTCCGTTGCTTCGTCCAGAACTAATGCCGGGTAAGTCTGAGGTGCTGCACTGAAGGTTTCTGCTTCAGTCACGGATTCAATATCCTCAGCCGGCACCAGCTGAGTTTCACCATCCGCCAATACAGAGAAATGACCGCGGCTGGTAATCACCGGGCCAACTGAACTGCCGGTGATGGTGAAGTCAATCGTGCTGGCTTCTTCGTGCTCGTGCTCGTCATGATCGTCGTCGTGATCATCATCGTGCTCTTCCAGACCAGAGTGAACGAAGTAGACTGAATTGTTACCCAGTACTGCGGCCGACAAACCATTGTCCGCCAGTACCAGAGTGCTGCCATTGGCTGGCGCATCGTCGTCCAGCGTTTCAAAGGCTTCCTCCGCCTGGTCGAATACGTGCAGGGTTGTGCTGCCGCTGTCCGAGATCAGCACGCGGCCGCTGTGTTCGTGCTCATGCTCATGCTCGTGCGCGTCACCACTGTCAGAGCTGCCGGAACTGCCACCGCAGGCGGTCAACAGCAGACCGGAGGCCGCAATCACAAGACTTAATGCAGAGCGGGAAAAACGTGTATTCATGCAGGGTTCCTATCGTCTGTATTCGGTTGGTGTAAGGTATGCTCACCGGTGGTTACGCCGGTAATTGGTAATGAGATGTTATAGTGTAACTTTTTTGTATGTTATACCATAACGGTATCGCCTGCAAAGGGGCGATGAAACTGAGAGAAACCGTAATGATTAAGATGCTTATCAAACCGGAATGCAGAACGCTTAAGTCCGTATCCCGGTCACTTAAGACAATGGCCTGTCTGCTGTTCAGCGGAGCACTGCTGATGGGCGTTGCTCCCGGGGCAGCAGCAGACAGTGAGTACCGGCAGATTGAGTTTGCAGATCTGTTGCCGGACGAAGACTATGAAGCTCTGTCGAATCCGCCGGAAGAACTGGCGGATGTGGCGGAGGGCTCAATGCAGGATCAGATGGCCTCAGCCATTGGACAGGCCGTGGATCAGGCACAGGACACCATGCCCAAAAACGATTGGGAACGGGCGCTGCAATCCACCAATGTGCGGCCGGAATTTGATGGTCAGAAAATCCGTATGGCCGGCTTTTTAGTGCCACTGGAATTTGATGACAATCAGGTGGTCACTGAATTCTTTCTGGTGCCTTACTACGGCGCCTGCATCCACCTGCCACCGCCACCGCCCAATCAGATTGTGCTGGTGAAAAGTGAGAAGGGCGTGCAGTTGGACAGTATCTACGACCCATTCTGGGTGGAAGGAACCCTGGCTGCTGATCTGAAAGAGAATGAGGTGGCTAAATCCGCTTACAGTATGCAACTGGATAAAATGACACCGTATCTGGATAAAAGCCGGCGTTAATCGTACACCGGCTTTTTCTCTGTTGATCAGTGTTCAGGCAGGGCGCGCTGGCTCAGGCAAAGTCCAGCGTCAGCATCAGCCGTTTTTCACCATGGGCAGGTGCCGGTGAGCGGTGCACTAATCCCCGGCCTTCATTGCCGTCCCACTCTTCACCTTTCAGCAGAGCGATATCTCCCGCCTGTAATTGTTGAATACCGGCTGGTGTGCGGCACGGATTACCGGCGCCACTGAGCAGGTTGCGGTTGAGATTGTCTTCGCTCAGCCATTCGGTGGCCGGGCCCGCAAAGGTCAGCACCAGTCGCACCGGTACCCGGTCGACGTGAAAACGCGGGCACATGGCTTTATCCAGACGATCGAGACGTAAACCGACCTTATGCAGATCGAACAGGGTGCTGAAGGCATCCGTCACCAGATGCACGGCGTCGGCCAGTGCTTCAATACCTTCCACGTTGGGCAGATCACGCAACACAGCCGCTTTGCATTGGTCCGGTGTACCGGACATGCGCAGGGCAGGTGTTTGGGGAGCATGCAGCAGTTCGCTGACCGCATGGGTCAGCGCCAGACTTTGTGGAATCAGGTTGCGGCCAATACTGATGTTGACGTCGTCTTCATAGATGTAAGTGAGCGCATTCCAGTCGTCACCACGGACGGCTCTGGGACAGGCGGTCAGAATCGCGGCTGTATTCATGGTTTACCCCCAGGCCGGAAACGGGTCCGGCAATGATTTCCAGTATGCCTGTCCGGCGACTAACTCTTCGTCGCTTAACAGGCAGGCATTCAGTTGCCGGCGTACCTCCGCTTCATCCAGGTTCTGGCCAATAAACACCAGCTCCTGACGCATATCGCCAAAGGGTTCTACCCACTTTTCTTTGATATAAGCGATGGATTCTTCATCCGTTGGCCAGCGTTCTTCGGGCACGGCTTTCCAGAACATACCGGCGAATCCATGGTGTGCTATGCCCCCGGCCTGACTCCACTGACCGGCGAACTGTGGTCGGCTGGCCAGCCAGAAATACCCTTTGGAGCGGATCAGCTTGCCGGCCGGCCAGTCCTGATGCAGAAACTCGTAAAACTTCTGTGGGTGGAACGGGCGATGCACCCGGTAGGCAAAGCTTCCGATGCCGTATTCTTCGGTTTCCGGCGTGTGTTCGCCGCGCAGTTCCTGCAGCCAGCCCGGGGCTGTGGCGGCCTGCTCAAAATCGAAACTGTGGGTGCCCAGTACCTTCTCCAGCGGTGCATTGCCTTTCACCATAGGGATGATTTCAGCGCGCGGGTTTAACGTGTGCAGAATCTGTTGTACCCGTTCCAGCTGTGCCTGTGAGGCAAGATCGGTTTTGCTGATCAGCAGCTTGTCGCAGAATTCGATCTGATCAATCAGCAGGTCGGCGACACTGCGTTCGTCGTCTTCCCCGAGAGATTCGCCGGCTTCCTGCAGGGATCTGGCTTCGTCAAAATCATTCAGAAAGTTCACTGCATCGACCACGGTGACCAGGGTATCGAGACGGGCGATATCTGACAGGCTGACGCCGTTTTCGTCTTCAAAGGTAAAGGTCTCAGCCACCGGCAGTGGCTCGGCAATGCCGGTGCTTTCGATCACCAGGTAATCAAACTTACCGGCCGCTGCCAGCTGGCTGACTTCGATCAGCAGATCTTCACGCAGGGTGCAACAGATGCAGCCGTTGCTCATTTCTACCATCTTTTCTTCGCCGCGTTTCAGTTCGACCTCATCCTGCAGAAAGGCGGCATCGATATTCACTTCGCTCATGTCGTTGACGATCACTGCGACCCTGAGGTTATCGCGGTTGGTCAGAATATGGTTGAGCAGCGTCGTTTTACCAGCCCCCAGAAAACCGGAAAGCAGAGTAACAGGCAGACGGGTATCTGTCGGGGTTGCTGTTGTCATCGGGCTTATGACCTCGCTGGTTGCTTCTGAATTGTTATAACATAACACAAAGAATGGAAAGCCAGAACACAAAAGGATGAAAAGTCCGAAGGGAATCTCTCCGGCCTTTACTTTATGCGGATGACGGGCCCCTGCAGCCGTCCGGCCGGGCGCTCCCGGAAAGGACTAAAGGCCATGCACAAGAGCAGCAAAACCGGTATCCTCGGCGCCTGAATGCTTTTTGGAGATGGGGTGACATGAGCTGGCTGAAACAGCACGCCGACTGGGTTCTCTTTATTCTGGTATCTGCCATATTTGTGATATTTCCGCAGATTGATCTGGTAGTCAGTGGCTGGTTTTATGACCCTGCCACTGACAGCTGGCCATTGAATCACCACCCGATATCCGATTCCGTATACGCGTTATTCCGCTATGTGCCCTACGTTCTGGTCCCCGTGCTGTTAATCGCTGTGGGCCTGACCTTTGTTAAGCATGGCATCGATAAAAGCCAGCGTCGTATCTGGGTATTTATCCTCGTCAGCCTGCTGGCCGGGCCCGGCATTCTGGTGCATAACGTATTTAAAGAAACCTTTGATCGCGCGCGCCCGAAGCAGGTGCAGGAATTTGGTGGCAGCAGTGGTTTTACCCCGGCCTGGGTAATCTCGGACAAATGCGAACGTAAAAAATGCGCGTCATTTGTCAGTGGTCACTCCGCGATGGGGTTCTGGATCATGGCGCTGGCCTGGGTACTGCGTCGCCGCAGCTGGTTCTGGGCGGGAATCATAACCGGGGTCGTGGTCAGTGCCGGGCGGATAGTGCAGGGCGGGCATTTTTTAAGTGACACCATTATTGCCGCTTTTGTCTGCTATTTTGTTTATCGCGGGCTCAGCTGGTGGATATTGGGGCACAGCCGGATCAAAGACGATGGCCGCTGAATGTCGTTTGGCTAAACGTAAAAAAGCTGCATAAAATGCAGCTTTTTTTATCGCCCGGCGCCGGATGTTACGCCTGCTTCACAAACTCCATTAAATCTGTAGAGGCATCCCGGATGCGGGAAATATTGCGGTTAATTTCTTCGGTGGTCGCGCTCTGTTCTTCCACGGCGGTGGCCACCTGAATCATATGCTGGCTGATGGAATCGATCATGCCGGCCACTTCTTCCAGCGACTGATTGGAGTTATTGGTAACTTCCACAGTGTCATTGGCCCGCTCCAGGCCTTTGGATACTTTATTGACGGCATCTTTGACATTGGCTGACAAATCACTGATCAGATGACTGATCTCTTCCGTCGAATTCTGGGTTTTTGCCGCCAGGGTCCGCACTTCATCCGCCACCACGGCAAAACCACGTCCCTGTTCACCCGCACGTGCTGCTTCAATCGCAGCATTGAGTGCCAGCAGGTTAGTCTGTTCGGCGATCATGCTGATGACATCAATGATTTTGGTGATATTGTCGCTGCTGTTGGCAACGGCTTCGATGGTCGTGTTGGTGTCTGACATATCGGCCGACAGGGCGGTGACTGAGCTTACGGCACCCTCCAGCATATTGCGTACATTCTGCGTGGCGGAGACCGCGGTACCGGCCTGTTCTGAGGAGTCAGATGTTAGTGACGAAACTTCACGGATGGTGCTGTGCATTTCCTGCATGGCGGTGGCAACGCTGTTAATTTCATCCGCCTGGGTCGCACTGCTTTCCAGCACCTGACGCGCGTGCTCATGGTTACGTTTATTCGCATCCTGCAGTTTCTCTGCCATGGCATTTAAAGAATGGGCGACGACATCACGCTCTGAACTGGGCTGAGCACGTTCATCCATATGGTCGCTGGCGATGGACTGACATACCTGAGCCACGCGCTGGAAGGACGCTGCCACCGATTGCATGCTGTGGTACAGCAGATCGATTTCGTCACCGGAGGCCGTATCTGTTTGTCTGACAGATGGAATATCACTGACGTCACCATCCGCTACTTTGGTTGCCAGCTGCAGCGTAGAGCGTGTACGGCGGGTAATGGAACCGGTGAACCTTAATGCCAGAACAACAATGGCGACCACGGCAACCAGCAGCAGGATCAGGCTTTCTGTCACGCTGGCGTAAATCGGGCTCATAACTTTGCTGACCGACACCCGTTGCATGAGCTTCCAGTCGCCGGTAGGAATATCAACGGCAGTGTAAAAGAAATCTTCGCCTTCAACCGGGTCGGTTTCCTGCAGTACCTGATTTTTATTTTGCAGTAATTTTTCAAACAACTGACCAAAGGGAATTTCGTCAAGGGTCTTGGTTCGCAATTCCTCCGATGCCACTGACGAAGAAATCACACGGTTGCCGCGGCTGAGCAGTAACATATCCACGCCTTCTTTAGCGGCCAGTTCAGTCAGATAGTCATCCAGAAACGACAATGAACGGTCAATACCGGCAACGCCTTTGAAACGGCCGTCGATAACAATCGGGTAAACCTGTTCAATTAATAACAGGCCGTCGTATACATAAGGTTCGGTAATCAGTCCGGTGGGTTTACCTTCCTGCTGATAAAGTTTGCGCACGCCGTCATAGTACAGGCTGCTTTCCATACCGCTGAGCGGCATAACCGCAACCTGATTGCCATCGCGGTACCAGTAAGGCAGAAAACGCCCGCTGTCACTGTGCGTATCGCTATCACGGGTGTGCAGACTGTCATTACCGTCGGCATTGGGTTCATAGCCAAAATAGGAACCCAGAAATTGCGGATTTTCTTCCAGCACTTTGCGTGAAAAACTGAGTGACAGATCGCGCTCACCAAACATACCGGCAACCTGGGATTCAGCCATGATTTTGGCACTCTGCAGGGCTTTCTGGTTACCCAGTTCAACCTGGCGGGCGGTGGCTTGTGTCTGACTGAGAATCAGTTCGGCAGCCTGTTGCTCGGCTTCCTGAGCGCGGTCATAGACTGAGTAACCGACAAAACCCATAAAAATGGCAATTGAGGGAGCAACCAGTCTGATCAGAATCCGGTTTTTCAGACTGGTGGATGTTGCAAGCGCGTGTTCCATTATGACTCCTGATAACAGTCAGAGGCCCACAAGCTGTTAAATCTGTTTAACAGGCTCTGTCCGGGCGGAAAACTGAGAAAAAATGCAATAGTCGTTGATTGAAATGTTAGTAAAGAATGATGTGTTTGCCAGAACATAAAGGATGTGACGACTATGTCAGTGCAGGAAAAAACAGCGCGTGCCTGTTAAATCATTGATGCTTAAAGGTTTTCATAAGCCGGTTAGGAAAATCTGTTTTTGTCGTCAGAATTTTCTGACAACGCCCGGGGTCAGTTCAGTAACAGGTCCGGCCCGATAGCCGTGTATTGATCCGCCGCCTGAATAAGTGAGCGCGCCGTGAGTTTTTCGACGCTGAATACATGCACGTATTTACCTTTACGACATAATGCATCAACCAGCAGGTCAAAATCGCCGTCACCGGATACCAGTATCACTTCATCTGCTTCATCGCACATTTCCAGAGCATCAACCGCTATCCCCACATCCCAGTCGCCTTTGGCACTGCCATCGCTGCGCTGAATAAAGGGTTTAAGTTTTACTGTAAAGCCAATGGCCCGCAGGATATTCTGAAATTCCGCCTGTTTACGGTCGCCCCGGTCAATGGCGTAAGCAAATGCCCGGGTTATCTGTTTGCCCTGAGTAGCGCTTTGCCAGAAGCGGTTGTAATCAAAATGACATGAAAATATCTGCCGGGTGGTGTAATACACATTCTGTACGTCCACCAGAATCAGGGTGTTGACTGGCATAGGTTATGTCCGGATTGGTGATTGATTCTCACTAAGGTATCGCGATGACACCCGGATGACAAAAACAAGCCCACAAAAAAGCCCCGCCGTGACCGGCGGGGCTTTTTGGGTATATCTCATGGTCCGGTTTCTGCTGGTTAAGGCAGAAACGGCCGATGATTATACTGGTGAGATGTTTTCAGCCTGAGGACCTTTCTGGCCCTGAGTAACTGTAAACTCAACCTGTTGACCTTCCTGCAGGGTTTTGAAACCGTCTGCTGCAATGGCGCTGTAGTGAGCGAAAACATCCGGACCGGATGGTTGCTCCAGAAAACCAAAACCTTTTTCTTCGTTAAACCATTTAACGGTACCGCGAACTTTATTAGACATAATCATATCCTGAAATTTTAAATTGTCAGATGCCCACAATGGGCGTGATGCATGAAATCCAACCGGAATTTAAAAACTGCAGGACGACGTGTTACGAATAAAACAGCGCAATGTAGAGGTATAAATCTGAGGCTTTCTTTCTAGCTGCGGGCACCATACGCGGCTTCTGGCCGGCGGTCTAGTAATATTTTCATTACCGCACAAATAAACCGCGGCTGGCGGCTAAAGGCGAGGGGCGGAGGGCAGGGAGCCGATATAGGGTTCAGCTCAGTGGCAGGCATTGAAACCGCTACGGTTTTTAATATGACAGTTATATTAAAAATACAGGGTCGCCTGGCCGCCGTTGTTAATCGTCTGACGTAAAGCGCAGCGCTCTGACAGGACGGCGTCTCCGAAGCAATTCAGAAGAGGGTTGTGGCGGCCGGTATAAGGTAGTTTCTCAATAGAAAACCGCTTGATATGTGTCAAAATGCGACAGTTTTCCTGGCCTAGACTGATTATAATTCATTAGTCAGAGTCTTGTTTATGGAAAATATCCGCTGGAATACGGATCTGGAAATCGGCATCGATGTGATTGATGCTCAGCACAAACGCCTGGTGGACTATATCAACGATCTGAATAAAGCCATCAGTCATGGCCATACGGAAACGGTGTACCAGGTGATGGAGCAGTTGCGGGATTACACCATGGATCATTTCGCGTTTGAAGAAGAACTGCTGGAGCAGGCCGGGTATCCATTGACCGATTCCCATAAACAGGTGCACCGGCGTTTTGAAGCCAAAGTGGAGATTATGGTTTCCGAGCTGGGCAATGGTACCGATCCCATGGGGGTGGCCCGGCGGGCAAGGAATACCATGATGGTCTGGCTGATTCAGCACATCCGCCATGAAGACCAGGATTACGCCCCTTTTGTTAAAAAAATCCTCAACAAAAATGAAAGCTGGGTGAACGCGGCATTAAAACGTGTATTCGGAACAACCCGGGCATAATGCCCGGCCAGACCTTTTATCCTTTATTCCGGTTATTCTGAGCACTCCCTGAGCCATCGCTCCCACGTCAGGCGGTAACGGATATTTTTCTGTTACCGGACCTTCTGCTGCGATGTATTTCTCCTTTGGTGATATCAATATCAGTTAAGCAGTGGTTGTTGATACATATCAAAATACTGCCTGAGCGCTGCCATACACTGGTCGAAATTTCATCAATTCTGGATGCGCTATGGAAATGATTGAATGGACCCACTCCCTCGAACTGGGCATTGACGTGATCGACCATCAACATCATCAGATCGTGGATTATATTAACAGTCTGACAGTGGCCATTGAAAAACAGGACGAGCATCTGGTGTTTGCAGTGCTGGAAAAACTGCGCAGTTACACCGTGGACCATTTCGTGTTTGAAGAAGAGCTGATGCTGAAGGCGGGGTACTGTGAGTACGGGAGTCACAGTCAGCTGCACCGGCGTTTTGAGCATAAAGTCAGTGCCATGCTGAACGATTATGTGTCAGGCAGTGATCCGTTCGGAATTGCGCGGAAGGCGAGAAATTTTCTGCATATCTGGCTGATCGAACATATCCGTCACGAAGACAAAGAATATGCGGTGGCGGTGATGAAAATCATGCACCGCCAACAGGGCTGGATTGATACCACCCTGCGGCGGATTTTTGGCCAGCCCAAAGGAGCCGGTGATTACCAGAACAACCAGGCGTAGAAGGTAATCAGGGCAATACATACGACGTTAATACGCAGACCCACACGCATCATGTCGCGTTGCTCGATGTGTCCGGAACCAAATACAATGGCATTCGGCGGCGTTGCCACCGGCAGCATAAAGGCGCAGGAGGCCGACACGGCGATCACGGTCGACAGTACCAGAGGTGATACTCCCAGGCTTTCCGCAATGGCGGCAAAGACGGGGACCAGCAGCGCGGCACTGGCGGTATTACTGGCGAATTCGGTCAGAAATACAACGAAGGTGACCACGCACAGCAGGGCAAAGAACAGGCCGGCATCATCCAGGAAGTCACCGATGGTTTCTGCCAGGAAGACACTGGTGCCGGTGGCTTTCAGAATGGCACTCAGACACAGACCACCACCGAACAGTAACAGCACGCCCCAGTCCGTGGTGCGTTCGATATCACGCCAGCGTACCACGCCAAAAAAGGCCAGCAGAATAATCGCGTTAATGGCGATGATGCTGTCGAATTTGGAAAAACCACCCAGCATTTTGTTCAGCGGACCACTGAAAATCCAGCACAGAGCGGTGAAAGCGAAAATAACCAGCGTCATAATGCGTGCCGGTGTCCACTGCATCGGCTTGTGATCGGCCTCGAAGCTGTACTTAAGGTCAGGCTTCACGGTCCAGTAAAGCACCAGAATGGCTACCGGCAGCAGGATAATGGCAATCGGAGCGGCCAGCTGCATCCAGCCGATAAAGTTGAGGCCGGTCTGGGCGGCGGCAATAGCATTCGGCGGGCTGCCAACCAGCGTGGCAATACCACCGATACTGGCACTGTAAGCCACACCCAGCAGAGCAAACACATGGGTGGGCTTCTGTTTGACCGGATCCAGCTGGCTGAGAATACCCAGCACCAGCGGCAGCATCATAGCGGTGGTCGCGGTGTTACTGATCCACATGGACAAACCGGCGGAAACAATAAACAGCATAAAGATGGCGATACTCAGGCGCCCTTTGGCCAGTTGCAGCACTTTATTGGCAATGGCGGCATCCAGCTTCTGTGCGTGCAGGGCTGCGGCGAGGGCAAACCCCCCCAGGAACAGAAAGATAATCGGGTTGGCGAAGCTGGACAGGGCTTTCGGGGTCTCGAATACCCCGAATATGACTGACAGAATAGGGACCAGCAGAGCCGTCACGCTGACGTGAATCGCTTCCGTCAGCCACAGAATCGCGACGAAGATAAGTATGCTGAGGCCAGTGACCACCTGCGGATCGAATGGCAGAAAGTTATAGAGCAGAGCAAACAGAATGATATCGATCAGAACGATCAGATGTTTGCGGTCAAACAACGGTTCTGCCGGTACTTTTTCAGGGTCGTATTGTGGACGAATCTCAGACATAGTTATTCTCGGATCTGATGTTGGAATTTTTGGCAGCGCGTACATTACAGCCTGCTTTCAGGCTCGCCAAATTTTCACGATGACACGGATCAACAGCCAGGGCAGGGTTGGCATTTAATGACCGTTATTGATCCGTTTTCATGACTTGACCACATCCCGCCTTGGGATTATGAGCCGGTTAAAAAGTCAAAATAGCGATCCGGGTAAGGTTCATTTTTGAGTGTGAAATGCCACCATTCCTCTTTAACACCGGAAAAATTCCACCCATTCATGATTTTCTGTAAGAACGCCCTGTTGGAACGCTGAGTTTCACTGAGATTACTAAAATTCGTCCACGAAGCCGGGCCAAAAAAGTCGAACGGTGTGCCCATGTCCAGCTCGGAATCGTCTGAGCGGCGGATCAGAGTGAGGTCAACCGTGCTGCCGCGGGAGTGCCCGGAAGGTGAATTTAGGTAACCTTCGGCCAGCAGCTGTGGTTTATCCAGGGCCGGGTAAAATTCTGCTTTGCGGCTGTTATCACGGCTGTCTTTGGCCCATTCGAGGAAAAAATCCACCGTTCTCTGTGGCCGGTAAGCGTCAAAAATCTTTAAGCCAAGGCCCAGGGGGCGCAGTTGATCCTGCACCGAGCGCAGCGCCAGGGCCGCGTCACGGGTGAGCATGGCACGGGCCTGCTGGTAGCCGGGCAGGGGATAGCCGACGAAATTGTCCTGTCCGGCGTATTTCAGATCGATCACCAGATCCGGGATGGTTTCTTCCAACAGAACAAAGTCCGCTGGCACGGTCTGGTGTTGTCCATGTGATGCATTGTCTGAAGCAGAGAGCGGGTCGGTCATGACTCCGGATGTTGATATTTTCATGCTGACGGTGGTTAGTTTCCTGTTAAGTGCCGGCGACATCAGGTTCAGTGTAATACCTGAGCGGGCATCATGCCCGCGGCCGCTCAGACCGCCGGGCAGGGCCGGGGTTCCGCAATGGCGGAACCCCGGAGCCGTCAGCGGGCCATCATGCTTTTCTGATGGGCATCGAATTCAGAGCGGTCAATCGTGTTATCACCGTTCAGATCCAGCGTTGCGAACGGCTTCATGTTACCCATGTTGCGCATGGCTTTACCTGCTTCTGAATTCTGACGGATCCGCTGCGCGCGGGCCTGATTGAGTTCAGCGTCAGTAATGCTGCCGTCATGGTTGAGATCAAAATCGTCAAATGACGGGCGGTTGCGGCCGATTCCCCCTCCTTTTTGCTGGCCCATACCGTTTTGCGGGCCCGTGGCGGGCCTGGTTGCCGTGGCCGGGGAATCAGCGTTGGTATCAGCCGCAGAGGCTAGAGCGCTTGTCAGGCTGAGGCTGACAGCAAATACAGGGCAAAGCAGGCAGGTCAGTTTATTCATAGGGCATCTCCACATGGGTTATCAGAGCCAACGCTGTCAGCATGCCATGGCGATATGTGCAGATATGCCTTGTAGATCAATAAATGAGTATATGGCTATACGGGTGGGGCAAAAAACGCCGGGCGAACCGGCGTTTTGAGTGGTTAAGCTCAGGCAACGCCCAGGGCGATCCCCGCAACTGCAATAGAGGCACCGGCAGCGCGGCGGCTCATGTCTGCCACTTTATTGTTGCCAAATGCTGCCATCAGGTAGCCCGCTGCGTGGAGGATAGCGGTTGCCAGCATAAAGCCTGCACCGTAAGTGGCCAGGCTGGCCATGGCCGGCATCTCAGCACCGTGGGCAAAACCGTGGAAGAAAGCAAATACGCCTGCTACGGCGGCACCGGCAATAGCGCTGTTGGCCATTTTCAGTTTCAGGTTGAATGCCACCAGAGCACCAAACACAACAACGGATGCGACGATCATCCATTCAGTGATGGGTAATTGCCATTGTGTGGTCCCTGCCACGGCACCGACGCCCATCATCAGCACAAAGGCTACCGGCGTTGCCCAGCGTGCGGCACCTGATTGACGTGCGGCCCACAGACCCACGGCCAGCATGGCCAGTAAATGGTCAAGCCCGGTAAAAGGGTGAGCCAGGCCACTGGCGAAGCCAGAGGTTTCGTGACCTGTGTGGGCAAATGCCACAGCCGGCAGCATAAGTGCTGCGGCAGAGATCAGCAGTTTTTTCATAACATCTCTCCTTTGGGAGTTTCATTCGATGGAATCAGTTTACTTAAAAAAATATTTTATTGCCGCCGGTTATTCATCATCGACTGCATACCGGGCATTGCCCGGTCAGTGATGGTTATACATGCCGGTGGTCAGACCACAGCTTTTGCCGGTGGAATATCTTTCGTTTCCAGCATGCCTTCGCTGACAATAAAATTAATAATATCGTCCAGACCTTCGGCCTGCTTCAGGTTGGAGAAAACAAAAGGGCGATCGCCACGCATTCTGGCGGCATCCACATCCATCACGTTCAAGTCGGCACCAACCAGTGGGGCGAGGTCTGTTTTGTTAATCACCAAAAGGTCTGACCGTGTGATACCCGGGCCACCTTTACGTGGAATTTTATCACCTGCGGAAACATCGATTACATAAATTGTAAGATCAGACAGTTCCGGACTGAAGGTCGCGCTGAGATTATCACCGCCACTTTCAACAAATACCACATCCAGATCGCCGTGGCGCTTCATCAATTCGTCGATAGCGGCCAGGTTCATTGATGCATCTTCACGGATGGCGGTGTGCGGGCAGCCACCGGTTTCAACCCCCATAATACGGTCGGCGGGAAGCGCTTCGTTACGGGTCAGAAATTCCGCGTCTTCTTTGGTGTAAATATCATTGGTGACTACGGCAATATTGTAATGCTCGCGCATGGCCGAGCAGAGTGAACGCAGTAAGGCCGTTTTACCGGAACCTACCGGGCCGCCAACACCAACGCGCAGAGTTTGTTTTTTCATTGTGTTCTCCAGAAATTCTGAGTATTTCTTAAATTCTTTAATTTTACCTGTCAGGGCGCCGGCCAGCTCCGGACAACGCCCTTTTAATGCCACTGTCTTTTTACGTTCAGCGCCGTAGCTGCAATCTGGCCTGCGATGAGGACGTCAGTGAGGCAACCAGAACGAGGCAAAAATTATCGAAGGAGCGGAGTGTTGTTTCCCTGCCTGAGCATCCTGAGATAATTTTTAACAAAGTACTGACAACGCAACCAGTCTTCATGACCGGAACAGGCGCGTGTATTGCGTCTCATGTTTCGCACTGGCTATCGCCATCGCCGGTAATGAGCCGCCGATTTCGTCTTCTGCCACTGCGTGTGATATATCAATTGCCCCGGGAATCAGCGTCTGTAAATCACTGAGCAGCTGCTGTGCCTGGGTCTGCCCCAAAGGAACCAGTTTGGTAGCCGCCGCAACCAGATTTTCCAGCCATGCCCAGCTTAACCCGGTGGCAGCGGATTCATAGGGAATCTGCCACTGCACCGCAGGCCAGGCATAGAGTGCGACAAAGCTGATATCACCTTCGGCATTCAGCGCGTAGTCAGGTAACTCAACGTCGAGACTTTTTAACAGACGTACCAGGGCTTCGCCCATGGCCGTATCCGTCAGACGCAGCTCCCGGGTTTCACGGCTGGCAAGAATCAAATCATTCCATTCACACCAGCGCGCTTCATTTTTTTCGGCCGCAGACTGCATAGCACCTTTTAATACCGGCAGATCAATAAGTTCCTGGGTTTCGTGCAGTTGCGTTGCGATCCAGTGTCGTGTCTGAGCCATATTTCTGACCCAGCCTTTTTCGACTGCATATTCCAGTCCCTGGGAGAAAGCAAAGCCGCCTACCGGCAGACTGACACTGGAAAGTTGCAGCAGTCGCAGCAGCCCTGGTGTCGTCAGTGGTGAGCCGTGGTGCAGATCAGTGGTCATGTCCGTGGCCGTGCCCGTGATTATGGTGGTGTCCATGTGCATGGCTGTGACCGTGCGAATGACCATGATCATCGTCACCATGGTGATGATGGCCGCCGGCATAGGCCCCGGATTCAGGGATAAATACCGCTTCTTCATGGCTGACGATTAAGCCAAGCTGATGCAGCATATCCTCAAGAACATGATCCGGTTTTATGCGTAACCAACAATCACCGACTTCGACTTTGACGTGCCGGTTACCCAGGTGGTAACAGGCTTTGGCAAAGGTGTTCCAGTCATCGCAGCTGGCGTGTGCCACCGCTTCAACAGCCCCTTCAACCTGAACGATTTTACCGTCAGTAGCTTTTAAATATTCGCCTACCATTAAAGGTTTGCCACGTTCCAGAAACAGACGGACTTCTTCCCCCTCGGTACTGGTCAGTTTCAGACGGCCACGGTCACGTTTTTCATAATCCACCACGACGGTGCAATAAACATGGTCGTGGTACTCAGTACCGGGATCGGTGCCTAAACGTTCGTAAACATCCAGCATGAGTGTTTCCTTAAAACAGGTTATAGAGTTGTGCCAGTGGCAGCTCGCTGGCCGGCTCGCAGGTCAGCAGCTCACCATCCGCACGCACTTCATAGGTTTGTGGGTCAACCGTAATGGTTGGCATCCAGTCATTCAGGACCATATCGGATTTACGGATGTTGCGCGTGTTTTTGCATGCGGCAATTCCGCGTTGCAGACCATATTTCTCTTTCACGTTATTTTTCAGCGCAGCTTCTGACACAAACGTCAGTGTTGTGGCGTTCACTGCACGGCCCATCGCGCCGAACATCATGCGGTAATGCACCGGTTGCGGCGTAGGAATGGACGCATTCGGGTCACCCATAGGTGCCGCTGCAATCATGCCACCTTTAATAATCATGCTGGGTTTGGAGCCAAAAAACGCAGGTTTCCACAGCACCAGGTCGGCCAGCTTGCCTTTTTCAATGGAGCCTACTTCATGGGCAATGCCGTGGGCGATGGCCGGGTTAATCGTGTACTTGGCGATGTAACGACGGGCACGGAAATTATCTGCGCCCAGGTCTTCATCTTCCTGCAGAAAACCGAACTGGGTTTTCATTTTATGCGCGGTTTGCCAGGTCCGGGTCACCACTTCACCGACACGGCCCATGGCCTGAGAGTCGGAAGAAATCATGCTGAAAGCACCACGGTCATGGAAAATATCTTCGGCGGCGATGGTTTCTTTGCGGATACGTGAATCGGCGAAGGCCACATCTTCCGGAATGGAGCTGTCGAGGTGATGACAGACCATCAGCATATCCAGATGCTCATCGATGGAGTTGTTGGTGTACGGCCGGGTCGGGTTGGTGGAAGAGGGCAGTACATTGGGATAACTACAGGCGCGGATAATATCCGGTGCGTGGCCACCGCCGGCCCCTTCGGTGTGGTAGGTGTGAATCACGCGATCTTTAAAGGCGCCAATGGTGTCATCAACGAAGCCGGATTCGTTCAGGGTGTCAGTGTGAATGGCGACCTGCACATCGTATTTTTCCGCCACACTCAAACAGCAGTCGATAGCGGCGGGGGTTGTCCCCCAGTCTTCGTGCAGTTTTAAGCCACAGGCACCGGCTTCCAGCTGTTCTTCCAGTGCTTCCGGCAGGCTGCCGTTACCTTTACCGAGAAAACCAAAGTTCATTGGCAGGTCGTCAGTCCCCTGCAGCATTTTACCGATATACCAGGGGCCGGAGGTACAGGTAGTGGCGTTCGTCCCCGTGGCCGGACCGGTACCGCCGCCAATCATGGTTGTGACACCACTCATTAAGGCTTCTTCAACCTGTTGCGGGCAGATAAAGTGAATGTGAGCATCAATGCCCCCGGCGGTCAGAATCGAACCTTCACCGGCGATCACTTCGGTGCCCGGACCCACAATAATATCGACGTCGTTCTGAATATCCGGATTACCGGCCTTGCCGATGGCAAAAATACGGCCGTCTTTGACACCGACGTCCGCTTTCACCACGCCCCAGTGATCCAGTACCACTGCATTGGTAATCACCAGATCCACGGTTTCCTGGCTGGTACGCTGACTCTGACCCATACCATCGCGGATCACTTTACCGCCGCCGAATTTTACTTCGTCGCCGTAAGTGGTGAAATCTTTTTCAATCTGAATAAATAATTCGGTATCGCCGAGACGTACTTTGTCGCCGGTGGTCGGGCCAAACATTTGTGAATAAGACGTTCTGTCCATTGTGCGGCTCATAAATTAACCCCTTAAAGTTTGCCCATTACATCGCCACGGAAACCGTACACTTTACGGTCACCAACGTATTCTACTAATTCTACTTCACGCCCCTGGCCCGGCTCGAAACGCACGGCGGTACCGGATGGTATATTCAGGCGGAAGCCCCGGGCCTGTTCGCGGTCAAACGACAGTGCCGGATTGGTTTCATAAAAATGATAATGTGAGCCCACCTGAACCGGACGGTCGCCGGTATTTTCGACACGGATAGTGATGGTTTTACGTCCTTCGTTCAGAACGATCTCGCCATCGGCAGGGATTACTTCACCCGGAATCATAATCTTCTCCTTTATTCTGTAAGGGCGGTCTGAAAAGACAGCCTTCTTAAAACGTCTGCGGAGCCCGTTAAAACGAAGCGTCCTGGATCATGCTCTGGCAGCGCAGCCGTTTTATACGATCGGTTCGTGAACGGTGACTAATTTGGTGCCATCCGGAAAGGTGGCTTCAACCTGCACTTCATGAATTAATTCCGGTACACCGTCCATAACCTGGTCGGCGCTGAGCAGTGTTTTTCCGTAGCTCATTAATTCGGCCACGGTTTTGCCGTCACGGGCGCCTTCCATAATTTCCATGGTCAGATACGCCATGGCTTCCGGATAGTTCAGTTTCAGGCCGCGGTTTAAACGTCGCTCAGCCAACAAAGCGGCGGTAAACACCAGCAGCTTGTCTTTTTCGCGGGGAAGCAATTCCATCGTGCACCTCAGTTATTCAGATTAAATTCAGGTATTTCTTGTATGTCTGTTCAGGTTGCCCAGATGCGTGGTGCGCAGGCCGGGCGCTGCATTAATAACGGACGGATAACCGCCCAGAATTCTGTTAACAACAGGCGGGCTTTTTCACTGCAGTCGCCCAGATAACGTACGGTTAAAAACTGTCCGTTCATACTGACGCCTGCGAGTTGTGATTCACACAGTGCCTGCAGGGTTTTCATACTGTCTTCATCCGGCGCCTGGGCAAACGGCCCGGCAACCAGCAGCCCGTGAACAGGATGGTTGCGGAAGCCGGCCGGGGCATTTAATACCTCGTTATTGTCCGGTGTCAGTTTCAGGCGTTCATTGAGCAGCAGGCGACCGTCACGGTATATCTTCAGACCCTGTTTCAGGGTCGTCTGCTGGTCATCGTCATACAGGCGGATACCATTGGCGGGTAAGCCGAGGCTGGTGATTTCCCAGCCGATAAAGGTACTGTCTGCGGCCAGATCAACGCGGGTTTCCAGTTGCGCTCTGGATGAAGGAAACAGAATGGTTTCAAGTGGCATCCATTCCAGCATGGCGCCGGATTCTGTGCTCAGGTTGACGATCTGTTTCTGAATCAGGCCATCCGGGCGGGCCTTATACACCCGTCCTGCCCCCGGAGTGGTAATCAGTGTATGGCTGTCTGCTCCGGCGTGAACATCAATGGTTAAGCAATCACCGGATACAATACCGCCGGGCGGGTGCAGAAGGTAAATATGTGCACAGCCAGAGCCTTCAGGGTAAAAAGGTTTTTGCACATAAAGCGGGCCTGAATGGCTTTTGTGCACCAGTCTGGTGCCTCTGGGCGTCTTTTTGGTTGTAAGCTGAAGCTGTGCGTTCCAGTATGGTGCATCAGCTTGTGCGCTTTTCAGCGGCTGAACGGGTAGATTCAAGCCGTTTCTCCTCAGGTTCGGGCTGAATAATCAGAGGCTAAGTCATGGTCAGAGTAATGTATGCCGGATTGTTTAAGCAAGGCGGGTACCAACTTGACCATACGGTCAGGAATTGGTGTTAAAACTATCAGTTATTGACGATGAATTAACTTCCTGTATTAACTGACCGCCGGCAGCATTTGCCATCCTTCTTCCTATACTTCGGCGAAGCCCCCTTCACTGGAGTTGCCATGTCTGTACTCAGAAAGTTTCTTGTTACGCTCGGTCTGTTTGTCGCCGGTTTTGGTGTTCTGATGGCACTGATCAGTCTTTACTCTGCCAGCGAAACCGCTGATGAACGTCACCAGCGGGAACAACAGGCGGCATTGCTGGAGTTAACCACGCTGATGGATCTGACCAACGGGATTATTTCTGAGCGGGTCAAAAGTTCTATGAAACTTCTGCGGCAGAATGGCATGGCGTTGGGCAGTGCGCGTCTGGGGGAAGCGGTACAGGTCAACGGAACGGCTGCCACCAATCTGTATATGGGGCGTACCGGGCTGGCCGGTGATTATCAGCTGGTTGATGAACTGACGGCCATTATGGGTGGCACCGCCACAATATTCAGTCGTCAGGGGGACGACTTTATCCGTATTTCGACCAATGTGATGAAAGAGGGGAAACGGGCAGTCGGAACCAAGCTGGCCCCGGCCGGTAAAGCCATGGCGACGATCCGTCAGGGCAAGGCTTACTACGGTGAGGTGGATATTCTGGGTAAGCCTTACCTGACCGCTTATGAGCCATTGAAAAATGCGGCGGGCGAGGGGATTGGCATCTGGTATGTGGGGTACTCCGCGGACCTGCAGGGACTGAAGCAGGCCATCGCCCGCTACCGTATTCTGGATCAGGGGTTTGTCGCCCTGCGCGATACCAAAGCGTCGGTACGTCTGCATTCTGAGCATGTCGACAGCGCGACTGTGAATCAGGTGCTGTCCGGCGAATTGAGTGGCTGGGAATATTCTGTACAGCAATATGAGCCCTGGGGTTATGACATCATTGTTGCCATTGCGCAGGAAGACAAACACGCGGTGATGATTTCAGCCTTTACCTCAACGCTGGCCAAGCTGTTGGTTGCTTTGGCAGTGTTGATGCTGGTGGTGTATCTGCTGGTTAAAACCATTGTTATGAAACCGCTTGATCAGCAGACCCGGGCTATCTGTGAACTGGCGGAAGGGGAAGGCGACCTGAGTGTGCGTTTTAATTCCCGCCGCAGCGACGAATTTGGCCAGATGTCACGTGAATTTGACCGCTTGCTGGACCGTCTGCAGACAACAATGAAAGCGGTGTCAGATCAGGCGGCCCAGGTCACGCAATCGACGGAGCAGTTATCGGATCTTTCCGGACGCATGAGTCTGATTCAGAAAGGTCAGAACGACCGCGCTGATACCCTGGCTTCAGCCGCCCATGATTTATCTCAGTCGGCTGGCGTGGTGTCCGGCAGTACCGGTGATGCCCGGGAAAATGCGGAGCATGTGCTTGATACCATCCGTCAGGGAGCGGATTTATTGGCCGAAGCATCGGAAAAAATACGGCAGCAATCGGAGGCGACCGAAAAATCTGAGCAGGCAGTGTCGGAACTGGCATCGGAAAGTGTCAACATTTCAGCGGTGCTGGAGGTGATTCGCAATATTGCCGAGCAAACCAATCTGTTGGCGCTGAATGCCGCGATTGAAGCCGCACGGGCAGGTGAGCAGGGGCGTGGTTTTGCCGTGGTGGCAGATGAAGTACGCTCGCTGGCCAGCCGTACTCAGGCGTCGACTGAAGAAATCAATGCCATGGTCGAGCGGCTGCAGAGACGTGGCCAACAGGCGACCAGCCTGATGCAGGATAACCGTCAGCAGGCGGGTAATAACGCCGGGTTAATTGACGGGGTGGGTGAAACTTTCTCATCGGTACTGACGGCGATGGAAACATTAAAGAACAGTAATGCCGACATTGCCCGGGCGACGTCAGAGCAAAGTGTTGTTTCTGAAAATATTGCTTCTAATGTCAGTGATATTCACCACGCCAGTGCTGAAATTACAGAGATTGTTCATGCCACAGAAACAGCCACCGGGGCTCTGACGGGGGTAGTGAATAATCTGAATGGTCTGATGAAGCAATACCGGTTATGACGGCGTGATAAATCTCTTTTATTGCCGGGCACTTTCGCTTTCAGCCCGGCATGGGCAATGGCTAACAGTGCTGAATGGCGGCAGTGAATAAGGGGTTATAATAATACATCCATGCTCAGCCGCCATACCCGCCCGCTGTAATAACGCAGATAATCATACACTCCCTGTGTATATTGATGTTCCGTATTTAATACGTTATTGACGGCCAGACTGATACGGGTATCCCGTATACTGGCTGAATAGCTGATGTCCAGCTCATGGCGTGGTTGCTGGTATACCGGCGGCAGATCCGTGCTGTTGCTGGTGATATAAAGTTGTGTGCCGCTGCGTTTATACATCAGATTGAAAGCGTGCTGACTGTAAAGATTATATTGCAGCCGTATTGCACTGATGTAACGCGGCTGTCCCTGCAGTGTGCGGGTTTCATCATCATTTTTTGTGATTGACCGTATTCCGGCATAACGGCCGAGTATATTCAGTCGGTGTTCATCTGCCAGGTTAAGGCTGTAATCTGCTTCCATTTCAATACCCCGGACAGCGGCGAAGTCTGCATTATGGAAAGTATAATTACTGTGGGTTGCCTGGTTGTTTTCTTTATTGTTGTCAACAAATATGCCTTCGATCGGATGGCGGATGCGCTTCATAAAAACACCGCTATACAGACGCAGATCATCCGCCGGTTGCCACTGCCATGAAATATCCAGGTTGTGAACATCTGAACTTTTAAGTTCAGGGTTACCGATGGTCTGTGCGCGGGTATCCAGATCCTGATAGACAACCGGCAACAGCTCATTTATTCCCGGCCATACGATGGTCTGACTGTAATTAAAGCGGATACTGTCGCTGCGGTAACGGTGTTCTAATGAAAATGATGGTAACCAGCGCGTAGTGTTTTCCAGTGTATACAGGGGTTCTGTCTGTTGTTCCCATAAATCCGCCCGTATGGTATTGCGCTCGCGGCGCAGACCTGCAATAAAACGCCAGTTGGGGCTCAGATCAAAATCGTTGAGCAGGTAGGCTGCTCCATTATATTGCCGTGCCTGATAAAACCTTCCTGAGAGGCCAGTGTCGCCGGATGACATATTCTCCATTAAAAGAAAGCCATTGCTGTTATTGTCACCAATGATACGGTCAGGCGTAAAAATATCGCTGGGATTCCTTTGCTGCATCAGCTGGCTGTCGTCGGCAATATTGCCAATATCTTCAAACCAATAGTTAAGAAGATAACCCGTGCGTTTTTTTATACTGGATTCTGTTCCGAATTTTATCGTGCCGGTAAAATGGGTTTCCCGCAAGGAGAGTGAGTATAAATGGTCGAAATGGATGCCGGTGTTGAAGGTGTGCTGGTCCATACGCTGCCAGGAAATATCATTGGTGCCGGGTTTTGTCTGGAGTGAAAAACCTGCATCAGATGCCAGTGAGAAGTATCGGTAATCCAGTTTGTGGGGACTGTTATACGAGTTTTTATACGCCGAAATCTGCCAATTCAGATGTGTTGAGGGCGTTATATGATGATTGCCATACAGTTGGTACTGTTTTAATTGTCTTTCTGTCCAGGTCACCAGGTTGCGTTGATAAGCTGAGTCGACCGGCAGGTTATCTTCGTTCTTTGCCTGTGTTCTGATCAACTCGCCGTGGCTGGTTGCCTGATGCAGAAACAGGGTATTAAACCCAAGATAATGGTTGCGGTTTAATTCTGTTCCCAGCGTCGCCAAAGCGTTAAGATCGAGAGTATGTTCGCTGCGCTGATGCTCAGAATCTTCATGATGAAAGGATGCGGATGAACCAGAGTAGCCAACCCCGGTGCTGTACACGGTGGAATCAATGAAACTTTGCTGCCAGCGGTCACGCAGGTTCAGCGTCAGGGTGCCGCCTGTGCGGATATTATCGCCGCCTGCTAAGCCGGTGGTAAAGCTCAGATCACTGCTATGATAACTGTTGGATTTATACAGGCCCATATCACCGACCGCCGCTTCTGCTGATGCTTTTCGCTGTGCAGCCGTCAGTGTGTTCAGCCCTCCGTTGCCGGCGCTGAGGCGCAGCTCTGCCGGAATGTCCCGGCTGCCGTCGTCAAAACCATAGTGGTCTGATGTGCCCTGGTGTCCCTGTAATACTTCGGCGTAGTTAGCTCCGGGTCGGTTGATCACACTGGCGGACAGTCTGACGTAGTCATTGTCCGGTAGCTGTACTGTATTCAGACTGACCACACCGGCACTGGCACTGCCCGGAGCATCGGCGTAAACAGATTTGTGCAGATCAATACTGTTAACAATTCCCAGCGGAATAAAATCCAACGGAAAGCTCTGGCCGTTCGGATCGAGGCCGGGCAGTTCGCCACCATTAAGCCGGATGGACTGGTAGCGGCCCGTCATGCCCCGGATAATGGCGTAGCGGTTGTCTTCTACTTTGACACCGGATGCCAGTTCCAGTGCATTGGATAACTGGTACATTCCGCTCCGGCGCAGCGTGTCCGGATTCATGGTAAAGCCGGCATCGCCGCTGATTATGCCCGGACGCCGCTGGTATATATAAGACGGTGCTTCCCCGCTGACAATGATTTCTTCCATATAGCTGCCGGCCTGGCTGGCAGAAGCAGCTGTACCGGAATCAGCCGGCACAATAAGAATAGTATCTTTCAGCAGGCGGTAGCTGAATCCACTGCCGTCAAGCAGCAGTGTCAGCCATTCATGCAGACTGCGGCATTGTGCCAGAGGCGGATGATAATGCGGTTGCTGAACATTTTCGTGTATTGCAATCAGGTACTCAAATTGCCGGGCTACCTGCAATAAGGCACCCTGAAAGTCCGTGTTGGCCAGGCGGATTTTTTCTTCCCCGGAAGGACATCCACGCTTGTTGAATGCGGCTGCCTGAACATTGGCGGCATACAAGGGTGCCAGCCATAAAACACTGAACAAAAAAACAAAGGTCAGTCTGTTGCGACAAACTACCGGCATATCATTCTGTACTCCGGGCGCTGATCGGACATCGTCCGGAAACAGCTTAACGCCGGAGTATGACAGTATTGTCTTTGTCCTCAGCCGACAAATTATAGAGGCTGGAAAGAATATTCAGGTTGCCGGGTTCATCGTTCAGACGGAACGTCCCGGTTATATTGATGCTCCGCAGTTCCGGCGCGATCCGGATAGGGCGTTGATTGTAACGGTTCAGTTCATCAATCAGTTCCTGCAATGGCATGTGATGGGCCTGAAGAATTCCCTGTTGCCAGCTGCGGTAGTCTGATGGCTGGAATTGATCAACAGCGGAGGCGCCCTGTGGCTGAATCCGCACGGATTGACCCGCGGTCAGGATCAGCCGGCGGTCAGCTGCCCGGGCCGGTATGACTTCGACTCTGCCTTCCAGTACGGTGAGTTCCGTTATCCGGCGCCGCTGATCAACATTGAATACCGTTCCCAGTGCTTTCAGACTGGCATGGCGGGTCTGAACAACGAAGGGTCTTGAGGCATCTTTGCTGACGTTAAACTGAGCTTCACCTTTGATCAGGTCAATGTGTCTTTCCTGATGATTGTAGTTAACCAACAGGTGGCTGTCGGCACTGATATCGAGCACTGATCCGTCATTTAATGCCTGATGAGCAACTTCTCCCGCCTGTGTCTGATAGGCCTGGGGCTGCGTCGGCGCTGACAGATACAGCAGACTGGCGAGGCCCAGCACTAGCGCGCAGGCGATGGCAGCGTACCAGGGCGAGCTGATCCCTGTTGTTTTAAAACCGGTGAGCCCGACTTCATCTTCATAACGTCTGAGTGCTGAAGAGAATGCATCACTGCCTAAAAGGTCATCGAGACTGGCGGCATCCTGCCAGCGACGTTTATCTTCTTTCAGCCAGGCGTCCATACGCTGTTTTTCTGTTTCAGAGGCAGTATTCCGCTTATCGCGGATGACCCAATGATTAATAGTTTCGTATTCACTGTCGGATAAGGGATGTGAATTATTTTGTACAGGTTTTAAAGCCACTTGCGTCTTCCTGGTGATTCTACGCCACGTTCAATCTGTTCCTGAACCGAACGTATCGCCCGGTCAATTCGTTTTTCTACTGCCTTAGGACTTCTACCGGTACGGCGTGCTATTTCAGATGCAGACAGGCCATGTATTCTTTGCATAACCAGCATGCTGGCACTTTCGGGAGGCAGGTTTTTCAGACAGCGGAAGAAAAGCTCCATTTTTTCTTTCATCTCAGCATCATGGTCGGGTAAAGGACGTTCACACAGCAGGTCAGGCTCTTCATCCAGATTAACAAATTCAGCGGGTCCGCGCTCATGGTGTCTGTGGTGGTCATTAATGACATTAATGACGACGCGGTATAAGTAATTTACCAGATCCGTTGGTGTAAAACCGCTGGCACAGCGTTTCAATGTTTTTTCAACCGCTTCCTGAAAGATGTCTTCCGTTACTGAATTGTCTTTAACCCGATTGTTGATGAACGTCAGCAGGCGGGGTTTTTCCTCAGCTATGACTCGGTTAATACTTAACGCTGATGATACTTCCTGGCCCAGCATAATCATAATCTGTCCTGATGCTATTGGTTGACGACCCGGTCTTCAGCTGTCCTTTTGGTAACGCCTGACTGGTGTTTTCGAGTGGTATTTATCCGGGTTTCTGATTTTTACCAGATATCGGCCACGGTGTGAACCTATATTGTGAAAGCTGGATGAACAGAGTTTGTCTGGTTTCATTTATTTATTTTTATACTCGCAGAAAGTATTTAAATATCATGTATTTAAGCGCCCTTGAAGTTGGTTTTCGTAAATTTCCTGATGGATTGAAAAAATAATTAAATAAGTGATTTTTCCTTTGTGACAATAGGATGAAATTTTTATTAAATAGAGAACGGGTGCAAGCAAGGTGAGCTTTAACAGCAATATACTTATGTCTGTAACAGCGCGATACGCAGCCTGTATGGCATTTCCATCGCTGTCTTGTTTCAGTCATCCGTGTAAAAACTGTTTAAAGAATACATGCTGTCAGCGCCTTATGGTTATCCACAGGTACCGTCACAAAAATATAATGTAGGAATACAGGTGGTCTCTGCGTCTCTGTTTATAGGGCACAAATAATTTTTCGCCCGCGACTTATTTTTTATATAAACAGGGGACGCTATACCATGGGGGCTAAGCAAAACAATCTGCTGGCGGTGGCCATCGGCCTGTTAACGGCCGGACCGCTGTACGCCGCAGGATTGAAGGTCGATATTCTGGTGAACGGCCAGCCGGCAGTGGGGGCCGGTATTCTGCTGGATGGCACCAGCATTGGTGAGAGCAACGATAACGGCAGTTTCTGGCATCAGGGTTTTGAAGGCGGGCGCCATACTTTGACACTGGTAACTGACCGTGAACGGATTCCTTACAGCTTTTTCGTCGAAGATGAGGAAGCGGCCATTATCAGCATCAGTCAGGAGGACGGCCAAAGCGATATTCAGTCGGTCATCGACCGGGTACCACTATCATCGGTACAGGTGCGTCATGGTGAGGTGGAAATCAGCGACAGACAGGCCGCTGCTGTGGGGCTCATCAGCGGGGGAGTTTACGGTATGGAAACCGGTGGGCCGATCCGTAATGCCATTATCCGGATAGTGGGCCCGGCTGGCACCAAAGATCCCGGGATTCGCTCTGATCGTAATGGTGAATTTAACATTGAATTGCCGAAGGGCAGTTACGACCTGCAGATAACACACCCGGACTATATGACGCGTACACTCAAAGGCGTCAACGTGTTAGGTAGCATGGAAGTCAGTGTGCTGGCGGAGCTGCCATTGAAAACTGCCGACGGCAGCAATCAGATAGAAGAAGTGGTTGCTGTGGGGTCTTACCAGCCATTTAATCCGATTGATCAGGAGCGTATGGCAACCTCAGTCATGGATACCATGGATTTTACCCAGATTGCACGCTTTGACGACAGTACCGTCAGCTCAGCATTAAAACGTGTGGTGGGGGTCAGTATGGAGGACAGCCGTTACGCGATAGTTCGTGGTATGAAAAGCCGTTATCAATCCACGTATTTTAACGGTGCTGTATTGCCTGCCACTGATCCTTCACGCCGTGATTTACCTCTGGACATTTTTCCGGCCAGCATTATGCAAAGTCTGTCGTTACAGAAGTCTGCGACCGCCGACGTGCCCGGAACAGCCACCGCGGGTCATATTGATATGCGTTCCCGGCCCACACCCGATGACGGATTTTTTAAAATATCTGCCAGCGTCGGTTACGGCAAAGCGAATAGTGAGCAGGGCTATATGTCCAGGAAGCACGGAGGCTATGACTGGACCGGCTATGATGATGGTTTTCGTGACATGCCAGATATTGCCAGAGCATCGAAAGGCCAGTATTTCTTCGGGGACCCGGACAGTGAAGGCGGCAATGGACTGGGCGATAGCGAAGAGTTTCTGCGTTACCGTGAAGAACTGGGGGAATCATTTGAAAACTACGGTATTTATAAAAGTAATCTGCCGGCGGATGTATCCATCAGCCTGGCCGGTGGCGACAGCCTGCTGACCGACAGTGGTCAGCGTTTAGGTATGATTGGTGCTCTCCGTTACAGCAACAAATGGAGCAATGACGAAAAAATCCAGAATGGCTTTGAGTTATTTGAGGACGTGACGGATGAAGAAACCGGCGACGTCCGGGATCTGATTGCGCTGACATCATCGAAAGTTACCTTTGATACCAATAATGTGATTGACCTGAGTATGATGCTGAATGGCGATTGGCAGATTAACGCTGATCATACACTGGGGTTAAATAATCTGCTGTTAAGGCATACGACCAGCTCGGCTGAATATGAAGATAAATACAGCCTGAATTCCGGTTATTACATTTCCAGAAATAATATTGTTATGCCTGAGGACCCGCGGGACTGGCCATTGGACTCTACCATTGAGGTCTACCAGACACAGAGTATTGACTGGATAGAAGAGCAATTGTTGAGTCATCAGTTGTGGGGGGAGCACTACTTTGCTTTATCCGATGCCGGTGGTCTGTTCGGTAATCTCAAAGCAAACTGGCAGCTGGCACGTTCTTCAACAGAATATGATCGCCCCAATGCTCAGCGTTATACCTATAAAGGCGATCAGGTCACGGACCCGGGTATTCAGATCGGTACCAGCACAACTTACAGTCTGTGGGAATATTCTGAAGAAGATGGCAATGCTTCCAGTATTGACCTGGAGCTGCCGGTCAATGAAACCGGCGACATTGCAGTGACACTCAAAACCGGCATCTATTATCTGGACAGAACAAGAGACGGATACGAAGACCGTTATTCCTGGCGTGATAATAAACTGTCCGATGAAAAAGCCGCTATCATCGAAACGTATCCTGACCCTGAAGATATTTTTACTGACGAAAATATTGGCAATGGCAGTAATGAAAGTGATGGCTTATATGTGAATTATGGCGGATCTCTGGCTGATGTGGATGATACGGGGATTGATTCGGGCTATCAGTACCGGGTGGAACAGACAACAAATGCCTTTTATCTGCAGACGGACTGGACTCTGTGGCATACAGTAACGGCCAATATCGGCATCCGGCGGGAATCATTCCGTGTCGAGGCTGATCAGTATTACTTCAGCCCTGAGCCTTTATATGAGCTGTTGGATGAGGAGAAAACCCTGCCTTCGCTGGGGCTGACCTGGCTGATTAATGATCACTGGCAATTGCGTGGTGCTTACAGCAAAACCGTCAGCTGGCCTGAAACCTTTGAACTCTTGCCGCGCACTTACCGTGATATTGAAACCCTGACAGCTTACCGGGGGAACCCGGACCTTAAGCCGGCCGATATTAAGAACTTTGATATGCGGCTGGAGTGGTACCCGACAGACAGGTCATCTGTCAGCCTCGGAGCTTATCGTAAGGATATGGATAATCCGATCGAAAATTCTTTTGATTCGATCGGTAATGACTATGACTATTACACTTTTGTTAATGTTGATTCCGGTCAGGTGACGGGCTGGGAGATGGATTTCCGCAGTGAATTTGATATGGGCTACAGCCATACAATCTTCGTACAGGGTAATTACACCGATATAGAGTCAGAAGTCAGCCTGTCAGAGGACAGTAAAGAATCCGACGTTAACCGTACACTGCAGGGGCAGCCGGACTACATCTTTAATCTTCAGTTAGGGTACGACCACATTGCGAGCGGTCAGGAGCTGACGCTGGTTTTCAACCGTAAGGGAAAAGAACTGGTCATCGTTACACCGGATGCAGGCACGAACGTGACCAATGTTTACAGCGAGCCTTATGATGATCTTAAGCTGATTTATACCAAACAGTTTGGTGACGATCTTAAGGTATCGCTGTCAGGTGAAAATATTCTTGATTCTGAAAAACGTCAGTATTACGACAAATACGACGTGTCCTATTTAAGCTACAAATCAGGGCCAAAATACAAAATGAAAATCAGCTACCGGTTCTGAGGGGGCGATATGACATTACTCACAAGAAAGTATTATGAGCGGATGATTCAAGCGGATTATCAGTCAGGTTATGGGAAGAACGGTTACGTTATGAAAAAAATATTAAACACGGGACGTATGCTGGCTGCAGTATCTGCAATAGTCATGCTTTCCGGCTGTGGCGCCGATGTCTCTGATGAGACAGCCATGCAGAAAAGTATGGAAGAGTCGCTGGCACAATGCGAATTGGCCGGATACGGTATCATGGGCACGCCGGCAGAACCGGTGGTGGTTGATGGAGAAGCGGTTAATGCCTGTGTTCTCAGCCAAGACTTCGGTCATTTGACGAATAGCCGCAATATTACCGGTGCCCTGAATATGATTCAGCTTAAAAATAGCTGGAATTATCAGCCGTTGGTGTGGGTATTGGATGGTGTTTACGAATTTGGTGAAAGCAAAGCCTATCAGACGCTGGATGAACTGGTGGCGGAACGTAAAAATTTCAGACTTGGTGATGGCCCATCCTCAACGGTGTATGCACGCGCTGATGCCGTGGTGATTGTACACCGCAATGCGCAGCTGTCGGCCAATATTCAGTCTGTCGATGATAATAAGAGCGGCGGCGGAGAATGGGGGGGAATCATTATTAACGGCATTGGCGCAGCAACGGATTGTGAACCCGATGCCGGTCCTGAGGCCCTGTGTAATATCGAAGGCCCTTATGGATATTATGGCGGTGTTAATGCAGAAACAGATTTAACCCTTTATGGCCTCAGCTTTAACAACAGTACTGCTCAGGGACTGCCCGGTTTATATACCCCGTCGTCCGGTAACGCCTCTGTTATCGGTGAAGCCGGTGCCGAGACCCAGGTGAATCTGGCAGGCTATGAAGGCGGGATCATCCGGGCTGCGGTAACAGCCTATGCGCCGGCCGCAGGACAAACAGGCAGTGTGATTGCCTATTCCGGTAACACCGGGATTGCAACACACGGCGGTAGCTGGAATATTTTCAGCGATACCTTCGCGGGTGCTCAGCCTGTGCCTTATATCACCCATTCGGCAGGCAGTGCGGTGGTGTTGAATGATTATCAGGGCCGCTTGTCGGCGCGGATACTTCATGCCAGCCTCTATTCCGCCGTGGATATCCGTGGTGGTGATGTCACTCTGACCGACAGCACCTTTTACGATCAGTTTAATCAGGCAGGCAGTGCGCTGGCGTTAACCGATAGCAGCGTTCACATTGATAACCTTGTGATGCAGGGCTTTGAGACCTGCCTGGCGCCACAGAATTCTGCTGCTCAGATAGAGATCAGCACTTCGTTGCTGAACTGCTCCAGTATTACCAACGGGACAGACAATGCGTTGTCAGCCATCCATTCGGCCACCGATACCATAACCGGGGAGGACGCAGCACTCAGTTTTAACTGGACAGTAAGCAACGACATACTGAGTTTTTCTGGTGTGGAAACTGTGGCTCAGTTGGGGGCTGGTAATGTCGGTATTTCCAATCAGGATGTTTACCCGGCGGCGATTCTTTTTCCTCAGTGTATGGGAGCAGGAACACTTTCCAGTGACCTGCTGACCATCGATGGAGACGTATTTCAGGTATGTGACCTGAATGCTGAAATATCACAATCGGTAACTCTCTATGGCTCTTTCAGTATGGAAGGGCTGTTAACGGCGGGTGGCTTACCCGATTATAGCGTTAAGCATATTGTCTGGCGTCTTTCAGGTAAGGTGCAGGCCGGTTCAGATTTTACGCAGCTTACTGCCAGCGAACAGGAACAGGCGCTGACGGATCCGCTGACTCTGACTCTCCTGACCGGAAGCCGGCTGCTGGCTGAAGCCGACATGGATTCTGAACTGGTGATTCAGCCTGATGCGCATCTGAAGGTAGCCGGTGCTGATAATGCCGCCGTAGTTATCAGTGTTATTGATTCAGGCACAGGTGAAATTACTTCCGGCTGGCGGGGGATTACCGTCAATGGTGAGGCTGCGATTGATGACCAAACCGCTCAGCTGAATATTCAGTATCTGCGTATATTTGATAGCGGTGAAGATGGTCAGGCAGCAGTGACGCTGAATAATGTTGGCGCAGGATCACAGATTTCCTTTCTGGATATATACGGTGCGGGAAGCAACGGTCTGAGTATCAATGGCGGTGGTGTTAACCTGGATAATCTTGTCATGGGCAATATAGCCGGTGATCCGCTTTTCTGGCAAAACGGTTATGCCGGTACCATAGAAACTGCCGTTATCAACCCCGGAGAAAGCAGCCAGGGTGCGGTACTCCACGGCATCAACGATGCCCAGGATTACAATGCTCAACCCAGATCCCGGCCGGTCATTACCAATCTTACTGCCGTTGGTTTTGGTTCAGACAATACAGCCATTCTGCTGCAGCAGGGCTCTGGTTTGCTGTTGTTTAATTCGGTGTTTTCTGATTTTTCTGTATGTCTTGATATCGACGACAGCGAAACGGCAGCTCTGCTCGCCGATCCTGCAGATATTCTGTTTGACGGTGTCATCCTCAGCTGTGATCACTCGCTCGCTGACGAATCCGAATTATCGGGCACTGATTACGGCTACGATGTGGTTAACAGCAGTGGTGTGTATGAAGAAGATCCGGTGCTGGATACCACCTATGTCATTACCGGTAATACCTCCGCCCGTCACGCCGATCTGAATACCTATGCCGGCTTAATCGGTGATGCCTACGCCTATCTGAATAACAGCAATTATATCGGTGCTGTCATGGACAGTGATGACGACTGGTATGGCGCAGACTGGAGTGATTCCGTTGTTATTGCTCCGGATGAAGCCTGCAATAATTTAGGCATGCTGGTTGGGTTTGAAACACTGCCATACCCATTTGATTATGACTTTAACGGCGATAATCAGATAGACATCAGTGAAAGTGGCTGGCGGCCTCTGACGAAAGTGTGTCGTATTCTGGGTGGCACCTACAATCATGACGTAACCATCAGTCAGTATACGGGGCGGGCCGGAGAGACGGTGCAGCAGGGGCTGGCTGCGGGCCGGACCCTGTCTGATATACAGGAAAACATGCCAACAGCCGGCTGGGCTATCCGTTCCGGTGAAGTCAGATTTATCGATGACGCTGTGATGCGGATAGCACCCACTAAGTGGAGTATTAAAGGTGAAGTGCATATCGGTGAGGGGCATGAACATCTGACCGATCTGACGGCCATGAAAGAAAACCCGGTGATGCTGAATATTGAAGCGGGTACTGAATTGTCAGGGGAGTCTGAAAACAGTGTGCTGCATATAACCCGGGGGGGAGCCCTGGTGATATCGGGGGAACCTGAATATTTTGACAGTGATGATACACCGGCTGAAAGCCAGGGCATGGTGACATTGAATCTGCCGCTGGTCATCGATGGTTTTGGCCGCCACAACCAATGCCCTGATGCAGATACTGCGCTGGCAGCTACGCAGGTGTGCAATATTCAGGGGAAATACGGATATTTCGGCGGCTATGATAATGACTATGGGAATGTTGATATTGAGTACCTTAATGCGAGGGGGGACGCTCATATTACCCTGAACGCCGTTGGCCGTGATGCAACCTTGCAGCATGTCAATCTGATATCTGAGAGTGGCGATACCCATGATCGCTTTATGCTGGAATTCCATGGTGGGGCCGTTAACCTCCGGGATCTTTACTATTATGGAATGGAAAGCTATTTCGGTGCCATGAGGTGGTCCTATGGCTATGTCGGTAATATCCAGGGAGCGTATATAACGTCCAGCTACGATGTGCAGAATGATCGTGGAATCATGACATATATTCAGGGGGTCAATAACCCGGATGATACAGATGCCTTACCGCGTTCCGCACCGGTTTTGGCGAATATCAGCATGAATTATTCAGTTTATGTTCAGCAAGCGTACGATCAGACAGGGATCTCTCTATACGATGGCAGCTCCCTTAATCTGTATAACAGTGTCATCGGTGTAAACCAGGATGCTTATAGCCTGATGGGGTCCACCATGAAACAATGTCTCTATATCGATGGTACTTCAGGCTCATTAACGGCGCAGGATATTCACATCGTTAATCTGGCCGAAGGTTGCGCAGAACTGAGCAATGATACGCCTTTGATTGATGAGGTCCCTGTTTTCTCAGGAGATTCTGTGTTTAACCCGAATATGTTTCAGAACAATAATGCCTACGATAAGGTCCGCGAGGGAGTTGCCGGACTTTATGCGATGCCTCCATTATTGTCTGGCCGGAATCCCGGTGGTTTTAACCCTGAATTTCCATCCTACGATGTTGTGATCCAGGGAAATAGTGCCGGCACGGACTCAGGGGATTACAGTGATTCGGTGACATCAGACACAGTATTTTTACAACAAACCAATTACCTTGGTATATTTGATTACAATCAGTATTCAGAAATTATTAATCAGCTTGACTGATGGCGTTTATGAATATTTTTGAACAGGGAGCTTCGGCTCCCTTTTTTCTGATAGGTTAATTTTTATATCTTTTTCTTTTCCGATTTTCCTATTTTTCTTTGTCATAATATGTTCACGAACTATTCCTGGAGGTAAATTAAATATATTGTCAGTAAGGTATCTGAAATTTAATAGAAAATTGAAGAATGAAATGGCTATGTGAAAGATATGTGATGTTTTTATAATGCTACCTGCCAAGTAAGTATTTTTAGGTTTATTTCGTTATTAATCAGCCTCTTTTCTGTCATCTGTCTGGTGGTATTTTAATTCTGCTCCCCCGGGGAGTCAGTGATCAGTTATCCGCTGATCTTCCGGTTGATCCGGAAATTGATTATCACAATGTTTGTATGCAGGCCGTTGCAAACGAATACATGGAAAGCATTCTGGAGATTTTGTTATGAAAAGACTGATGATGGTTTCTGCTTTGATGCTCAGCTCAGCCGGTGCATTTGCATCCGATGGCAGCTGTATGGCCGTTGGTTCTGTTGCCAATGCTTCTTTTAACTGGAACACTGTAAACTACGTTTTGTGTGAGCTTCCCTCATCCATTACTACGGACAAAACTCTGTTTAATGGTAATGATGTTATGTACCAGAAGCCTGTCCTCTGGGCGCTGCCTGGTGCCGTTACTGTGGGAGATGGTTATAAATACGGTAAAACACCGGCAACAGCAAATGATGCGGAGCTGACCATTGAAGCCGGTGTTAACATCATTGCCACGGCATCTAATGCGTCTCTGATTATCAGTCGTGGTGCGACCATCAATGCAGTCGGCACCGCGTCTGATCCGATCGTGTTCTCAAGTGAAGATGAAAACTTCACCGGCGAAGGCGAATGGGGTGGTGTTATTTTGTCCGGCTTTGGTGTGGCAAATGAATGTAACAGTGGTTCTGATGATTGCCTGATGGAAGGTATCAGCGACGATTATTACTTTGGTGGCAGCCTGAGTGATACCATCGGCAGTGGTACACTGCAGTATGTGGTTATTACTGAAGGCGGCAGTGAAATCAATGTTAATGATCCGGATGATGTCGCCAACGGTGGTGATGAAATTAACGGCCTGACGCTTTATGCCGTAAATGATACGAATACCACGATCGATCACGTTCATGTGAATGAAAACTTTGACGATGGTGTCGAGTTCTTCGGTGGCGATGTTGATGTGACTGACCTGTGGCTGACCTGTAATGGTGATGATTCTATCGATTGGGATTATGGCTTTACAGGTTCGGTTACCGGTGTATACATTAAGCAAAATGGTAACACCTCATCCAATGCCTCTGACCATGCCATGGAACTGGCCGGAAATCCGAATGATTCGACCAAAACACCATTGGCAAACGGTACCATTTCTGAGGCTTATATTGAGTTTGTTGGTTCCGGCGTTGCCTATGTTGATGTTCCTTTCAAACTGAAAGAAGGAACCGGCGGTAACTTTTCCGATATGTATCTGACCGGGTTTGCCGGCAAAAACTGTTCGGCGACCAGCAGCACCAATATCAGCTCCGGTGATTTTAATAACATTACGTATGACTGCACGGATGCGGAGGGTATTCTGCCACTTTCGGGAGGGGCAACAGTAACATCTTATCCAGCGAGTTTCTGGAATGATGCGCCTGATTGTGATTGATCTTAATGAAGAAACCTTAATGGGCTGAGGTTTCTTATTTAGCCTGCACCTGTTCCCCCGGGTGCAGGCTTTTAGTTGGTGTTATGAGTAAACGCGGAGCCCGGACTGGTGATGATAAAACAGACCTTCAGTAGCACCTTAAGGGTTGATTATCATCCTTATTCATTTTCGCCAATCGGCTCAAAGTGGCTGTGTACGCTTTGGCGATCGGTATCGAAGTAGAGGGGTTTTTCATTGCGCAGCAGGTCCATCAGCATATGAACAGTCGAAGCCGTCAGCTGCTTGATGGCGTGAACTTCACCATTGATCATATTCAGCTGAATGGTGCCGGTGTTTTCCTGGGTGTCCCAATGCACGGCATAGGACTCAATTTCAAAATAGGCCATCGTTATTCCTTTCTCTGTTTCTCAATATGTCCCGATAACCGGCCGTTGTACCTGTTATAAGGCTTGACGGTGGTTTACAGTGAGTTGACCGAAGCCGGTCATAATGAATATGGCCGGCTGTGTGGCAACAGAATCAACGGATCGTTGTTGCTCTTACATCACCCGCATACCAGGCTGAGCACCCTCGTGGGGCTCCAGCAGGAAGATGTCTTCACCGCCGGGCCCGGCCGCCAGTACCATGCCTTCGGACAGACCGAATTTCATTTTACGCGGTGCCAGGTTAGCAACCATAACAGTCAGTTTGCCTTTCAGGTCTTCTGGCTGGTAGGCCGCTTTAATGCCGGAGAAGACGTTGCGGGTTTCACCGTTGCCGATATCCAGTGTCAGTTGCAGCAGCTTTTCTGCCCCTTCGACATGGCTGGCATCGACGATTTTTGCAATACGCAGATCGACTTTTGCAAAGTCCGGAAACTCGATGGTGTCGGCAATCACTTCATTGCCGTCTTCCCTGAGCTCTGGCCCTTTATTTTTCGACTTTTTAGCGTCTTTCTTGTCTGACTTCTGAGGCGCTGGCTTGTCGTCTTTTTTGCCGTCCGGAGTTTTGCCGGTTTCTTTCGCCAGTTCGTCTTTGGTTTCTTCCAGAATGGCAGTCACTTTGTCCATTTCTGCACGGGGCAGCATAGGTTTGAATTTATTGATGCTGTGGCCCAGCAGAATGTTGCGGCGCGATTCCCAGTCAAGATTGTCCAGATTCAGGAAGTCAGCGGTTTTATCTGCAATTTCCGGCAGCACCGGGGCCAGATAGGTAATCAGCTGACGGAACAGGTTGATGGCCACAGAGCAGACGTCCTGTACCTCCTGCTGACGGCCTTGCTCTTTGTTCATTGCCCATGGGGCTTTTTCCTGAATGTATTCGTTAGCGCGGTCAGCGAGCAACATGATTTCACGCATGGCACGGCCGAATTCACGTCTTTCGTAAAAATCTGCAATCTGATCGCCGGCGTTAATAAAGTCGGCCACCATGTCCGGTTCTGCACATTCTGTGGTCAGGTTACCGCCGGCTTTATATACAAAATTGGCGGTACGGCTGGCGATATTTACCAGTTTATTAACCAGGTCAGAGTTCACGCGCTGTACGAAGTCTTCGAGGTTGAGGTCGAAGTCATCGACACCGGAACCCAGTTTGGCGGCAAAGTAGTAACGCAGGTAAGTCGGGTTCAGGTGGTTGAGATAAGTGCGGGCTTTAATAAAAGTACCGCGGGATTTCGACATTTTCGCACCGTTTACGGTAACAAAACCGTGTGCGTTAACAGCCGTTGGCGTGCGGTATTCTGCGGCCGTGAGCATGGAAGGCCAGAACAGCGCATGGAAGTTGATAATGTCTTTACCGATAAAGTGGTACAGCTCGGCGGTGGAATCTTTCTTCCAGAACTCGTCGAAATCGATGTCGCCACGCTTGTCACACAGGTTTTTAAAGCTGGCCATGTAACCAATAGGAGCGTCGAGCCAGACGTAGAAATATTTGCCCGGCGCATCCGGAATTTCAAAACCGAAATAAGGGGCATCACGGGAGATATCCCATTCGTGCAGGTCAGAATCCAGCCATTCAGCCAGTTTATTGGCAACGCCTTCCTGCAGCGTACCGGAGCGCGTCCATTCACGCAGGAATTGCTGGAATTCCGGCAGTTTAAAGAAATAATGCTCGGATTCTTTTTCCACCGGTGTGGCACCGGAAATCACTGAGACCGGGTTTTTCAGTTCTGCCGGCGTGTAAGTGGCACCACAGGCTTCACAGTTATCACCATACTGATCGTCAGCACCACAGTTAGGGCATTCACCTTTGATATAGCGGTCGGCGAGAAACAACTCTTTGACCGGATCATACAGCTGTTTAATGCTGCGCGACGCGATGTAGCCTTTGTCGCGGCAGGCTTTGTAGATTTCTTCAGAGAAATGACGGTTCTCTTCACTGTGAGTGCTGTGGAAGTTGTCAAAGCCAATCTGGAACCCGGCGAAGTCTTCCTCGTGTTCGGCTTTCACCCGGGCTATCTGTTGTTCCGGGGTCAGGCCTTCTTTTTCGGCACGCAGCATGATGGCGGTGCCGTGGGCGTCATCAGCGCAGACATAGTGGCACTCGTTGCCACGCAGTTTCTGGAAGCGTACCCAGATATCGGTCTGAATGTATTCCAGCAGATGGCCAAGGTGAATGGAGCCGTTGGCATAGGGCAGGGCGCTGGTGACGAGGATCTTTCGAGGGTTCTGTGCGGTCATGACAATTCGCTACGGTTGCTCATTAAAAGGGGCAGTATTGTAGCGGTCCGGGGAGCCGGCTGCCAGAGCAGGCAGCCGAACGGATTAATCCGGGAAACGGTATTTGGGGTCCAGCGTGAACTTGGCTGCTTTAACCGTGTTGTCCTTGATCTGCAGGATTTCGATACGGTAGCCGGCGACGGTCAGACACACCGGGTTATCCGGGATGTGTTCCAGAATCTCGACGATCAGGCCGCTGATGGTCTTGGGACCGTCGATGGGCAGGGTCCACTTCAGGGCTTTGTTCACTTCCCTTACGTAGGCGGAGCCGTCGAGGATATAGCTGCCGTCTTCCTGGGGATGGATGTCCGGGGAGCTGGCGGCCATAACATCGGTGGTAAATTCACCGACGATTTCCTCCAGGATATCCTCCAGCGTACAGATACCCTCCAGGTCGCCGTATTCATCCACCACCAGGGCAATGCGGCGCTTGTTCTTCTGGAAGTTGAACAGCTGGGTATGCAGCGGGGTGCTTTCCGGAATGAAATAGGGTTCGCGGCAGATGTTCTTGATATCTTCTTTGAGCAGTTCGCCGGAGGTCAGAAAACGGCTGATATTACGGGTGTGAAGAATACCGATCACATTATTGATGTCCCCTTTATACACCGGCATGCGGGTATGTTGGGTGGTACGCAGCTGCTGCATAATGTCATCGAGATCGTCTTCCAGGTTGATGCCGACAATCTCGTTGCGCTGCACCATGATGTCGTTCACCGTCATTTTCTCAAGATCCAGGATGCTGATCAGCATGTGCTGGTGACGCTTGGGAATCATGGTACCGGCTTCGCGCACAATGGTGCGCAGCTCTTCCGTGCTGAGGTTATCCGGGGTGGCATTGTTAACGTCCACACGCACCAGTCTGAGCAGGCCATTGGCAATGGTATTCACGAACCAGACGAAAGGATGCAGCAGCCATTGCAGACCCAGCAGGGCGCGGCTGGCAGGGAAAGCGATCTTTTCAGGGGCTATCGCGGCCAGGGTTTTGGGCGTCAGTTCGGCGAAGATCAGCACCACCAGGGTAAAAAGTATGGTGTTGACGAAGACCGCCAGATCCGGGTTATCAGGCCACAGACGTTGGCTGATAATGGTCGCCAGAGCTGCCGCCGCGAAGTTAACCAGGTTGTTGCCGGTCAGGATGGTGCCAATCAGGCGGTCAGGTTTTTCCAGTAACTGCGAGGCGCGGATCGCCCCTTTGTTTTTGCTTTTCGCCAGATGACGCAACCGGTAACGGTTCAACGACATCATGCCGGTTTCCGAGCTGGAGAAGAATCCGGAGAAAATAATCAGTAAAAAGAGTATGCCGAACAGCACACTCAGGGGGACGTCGCTCAAGGACGGCTTCCTCTTATAACAAAGATCCCGCCATCATAGGCAGCATGGGGCTGCTGTCAACTGCGGTGGAGGATGATTTCCAGCACAAACTTGGTGCCAAAGTAAGACAATACCAGAAAAGCCGTTCCGGTCAGGGTCCAGCGGCTGGCAATAATACCGCGCCAGCCGAAGCGGTAGCGGCCGATCAGCAGAATCGCAAAGACCAGCCAGCCAATACTGGCAAACACGACTTTATGGAGCAGATGCTGGGCCTGCAGATCCGCGACATAAGGCCAGCCTATGGCAAAGGCAGCGGTGAGGAGAATCATCCCCAGCCAGATCATTTCAAACAGCAGCAGATCCATGGTCTGCAGGGGCGGCAGGGACTGTATCAGCCCCTGCGTCTGGTGCTTTTTGAGGGACAGGTCCTGCAGATACAGCAGGATGGACTGAACGGCAGCGATAATAAACACCGAATACGCCAGTACAGACAGCAGGATATGCCAGGCCAGGCCGTAGCTCAGATCCGGCAGCGGGTAATACTGGCCGCTGACAGCAGCACACACCAGAATGACCGCCGCCATGGGGAGCAGGCCAATAAAGAGGTTGTCGACGGGCTTGCGCCAGCTGGAAAAAATCAGCAGCAGGATGATCACCCAGGCAATCAGCGAACCGACTTCAAACATGGCGAAGTTAATGTGCTCGCGCCCGAGCATGGTGATACCGATGGAGCCCAGATGCAGCAGGGCACCCACCATGGTGCAGGTCAGAACGGCAAGCCGTCCTTCCGGTTTACGTCCACTTACCGTCTGCCATTGACGGTAAGCCGCACAAAGGTAGAAAACAACAGCAGGAAGGGCTAATGCAAATGCCAACATATAACGATTCCCCAACAGAAGTCCGGAGTTTCGCACAACCCCGGTGCAGGTAAAAGACTGTATGTCATTATGTTTCATGCTTTGGCTGTGGTGAATTGCCGCCGCCGGATTTGGGACAGGGCTGCGCTCGGGTTATACTGGCGCGAATTTTTGACGGCTTTGAGTTGATTCCGATGTTTGACAGCCTTTCAGATCGTCTTGGCGGTGCCCTGAAGAGTATTACGGGCCAGGCCAGGCTGACCGAAGACAATATCAAGAGCACCGTACGCGAAGTGCGTATGGCCCTGCTGGAGGCCGACGTTGCTTTGCCGGTGGTAAAAGCCTTTACCGACCAGGTGAAAGCGCGTGCCATTGGCACCGAGGTACTGAAAAGCCTGAATCCGGGGCAGGTATTCCTCAAGATTGTCCATGACGAACTGCAGAATGTTATGGGGGAGGCCAATGAAGGTCTGAACCTGGCAACGCAGCCGCCGGCGGTGATTCTGATGGCGGGTCTGCAGGGGGCGGGTAAAACCACCACGGTGGGTAAACTGGCCAAATACCTGCACGAGCGCGAGAAGAAGAAAGTGATGGTGGTCTCTGCTGACGTCTATCGTCCGGCGGCCATCAAACAGCTGGAAACCCTGGCCGGGGAAGTAGGGGCGCTGTTCCATCCTTCCAGCGGCGACGAAAAGCCGCTGGATATCGCCAATGGCGCTATTGATGCTGCCAAACGCGCAGCCGCCGACGTACTGCTGGTGGATACTGCCGGCCGTCTCGCCATCGATGAAGACATGATGGCGGAAATCAAAGCCCTGCACGCCGGCATCAACCCTATTGAAACCCTGTTTGTGGTGGATGCCATGACAGGTCAGGATGCGGCCAATACTGCCAAAGCATTTGCTGATGCCCTGCCGCTGACTGGTGTGGTGCTGACCAAAGCCGATGGTGATGCCCGTGGTGGTGCCGCGCTGTCGGTACGTCATATCACTGGTAAGCCGATCAAATTTATGGGTATGGGTGAGAAAACCGATGCCCTGGAACCTTTCCATCCTGACCGGGTCGCGTCACGGATTCTCGATCTGGGCGATATTCTGTCGCTGGTGGAAGAAGCCGAACGCACCATTGATAAGAAGAAAGCCGATAAGCTGGCTAAGAAGATCAAATCCGGTAAAGGCTTTGATCTGGAAGACTTCCTCGATCAGATTCATCAGATGAAGAAAATGGGGGGTCTTACGTCGATGCTCGACAAACTGCCGGGGATGGGCAACATGGGGCAGGTGGCTAAGCAAACGGAAGCTGCAGAAGGCCAGTTCAAGCAGATGGAAGCCATCATATATTCCATGACCCGGGATGAACGTCATTTCCCGGATAAGATCAATGGTTCCCGTAAGAAGCGCATTGCCTCAGGCTCAGGCACTCAGATTCAGGATGTGAACCGGGTGCTGAAGCAGCACAAGCAGATGCAGAAAATGATGAAAAAAGTATCCGGCAAAGGCGGCATGAAAAAGATGATGCGCGCCATGGGTGGAATGGGAGGTCCCGGTGGCCCCGGCGGTCCTGGCGGCCCAATGGGCGGAGGCGGACCTTTTGGTGGCGGCATGCCACCGATGCGCTGATTAATGTGATGCTTGTCACATAAATCTAAAAAAGCGGAGACTGGTCTCCGCTTTTTTGTGCCGGTTTACCGCCGGATTTTTACCGGACGTAAAAGGTCTACCCCCTGGGGGATATAGGTTTGTATGGCCTGCTTCACCCAAAATGGTGAATTAATTATGAATCTATCACCTTTGGAGTATTTATGAACCGGGGCATCAGAGCTTTCCTCTGGGGATTGTGTGTGGTTACTGCCAGCGTACAGGTGGCCAACGCTGAACAGCGGCTGCAGGTACTGAACTGGGGGGACTATATTGATCCCGATGTGATCAGTGAATTTGAGGCTGAGCACAACGCCACGGTTGATTACGTCACCTACGACAACGTGGATGAGTTCAGTACCAAACTGTTTAACCCGGAGAATAAGTTTGACGTCATCTTCCCGGCGTCGCGGGTTATTCAGCGCTTGTCCGAGGCCAAACTGATCCGCACTCTGGACGTCTCCCGCCTGCCGGATTACGACGGCCTGCGTGACGATGTGATGTCCATGTATCTGGAGCAGGATGGCAAAGAAGGTCTGCATGGCGTGCCTTATATGTGGGGCACCACAGGCATTGGCGAAAACACCGCGGCCCTGCGTAAAGCCGGCATCCCGGACGACAAGCTGCACTCCTGGGCCATGCTGTTTGATGCTGGGTTGCGTAAAAAAGCGGCGTCCTGTGGCATCGCGCTGCTGAATGAACGCGACGAACTCTTTGCCGGCGCACTGATTTATCTGGGACATTCCATCAATACCACGGACAAAGATGAGATCAATCAGGCCGGGGAATTACTGAAAGAAACACTGGCCGATGTCAAATATCTGCACACCACACAGTATCGTCCTGACCTGCACGATCACAAAGTCTGTCTGGTGGTGGGGTATTCCGGTGATATTCTGGCAGAAACCGATGGTGATGCCGATCTCGACTATATCATCCCGGATGAAGGCGCTTCGCTCTGGGTGGACGTTATGTCGATACCAACCAATTCAGAAAACCCGGACCTGGCTTACGAATTTATCCGCCACATGATGCAATCGCGGATTGCAGCGCGTAACTCCAACTATCTGGCTTATCCGACGGCCATGGAGACGGCACTGCCTTATGTGGATAAAGAAGTGCTGGAAACCCCGGTGGTCTATCCCGACGTGGAAGTGCTTAACAAGCTGGAGGCCATGAAACCGCTGGATAAGAAAACCAACAGCCGTATGCACCGGCTGTGGGTACGCGCTATGTGTACCGGCCGTACCTGGTGTTCAGTGCCTATGACCTCTTTCTTCTGATCTCTCACTATTGAGAATCGCCGTGCCAGGGATGGCAACGGTTTTGCAACAGCCTTTGTGTTGAACAGGAAACAGCAACCGGAGGCATCCCGATGGCCCTATTCTGTGCGGCTTACATCCCCGACCCGGCCTTAAAAGAATGTCAGTTTGTTCAGGTTCTGACAAAGGTTGCGGCAAATCTCACACGACGGCGCACGTTAACCCGCGGACAACCGGATGTGGATATCTGTTTTCTGTTACCGTTTGAACATGAGCGGCCGGATTTCAGTGGTATGCGTTTTCATTCCTGGCGGGTTGAGCAGTCAACTCTCAGAATTGAAGCGGCTGTGCCGGAATCCATGGTCACCAGTGCACTGACGGAAACCTACATCATCGCCGCAATCCGCGATGCCATTGATAACGCTGCTGACTTCTTCAGCGAAATTAATATGCCGTTTGACCGGCAGAGCTTCCATCTTCAGATGCCTGCTGACACCACCGCAACACAGGAGATATAACATGAGCAAAATCAAAACACTGGATTGCCAGGCTGCGCGTGAATTTCTTACTCAGGACGATGTACTGGTATTGGACTGCCGGGATGTCAAAGATTATCAGGCCGGCCATATTGATGGTGCACTGCACGCCCATGATGGTCTGGTTGAAAGCCTGATTAAGAAAGGCGATAAAGCCCGCAAAATATTAATCTATTGCTACAGCGGCCATCGCAGTGAACACCTCACAGAATTTTTTACCGGCTTTGGTTTTACCGAAACCGTCAATATGGCCGGTGGCTACAGCGGCTGGCAGGCACTGGCAGACAATGCCATTCATTAAACAAAGGACGGATGCATGAATCCGATAGCAGAACCGGAATGCAGTATGAGTGGCGGTAATATCTGGTCGCTGGATAAAGACCAGAGCATTAAGCATGTACTGCTGTTACTGGTAGAGCAGCTGGGGCAGGATGCGTTTTCCATCGAAGACAGGATAGAAACAGACCGCTGTGCAATTTACCTGCGCCAGCCGGACGAGCCGGATGTCAGGGCGTATCTGTACACCTTAGGGCAGGATGAAGAGCACTATGGTGTGCATCTCGAATATCCGCTGCTGTCTGAGGCGAACCCTGTTTATGACGCTTTTGAAAATGTATCACTGCCGTCATTGGCTGAGATACTGGCGGTGCATTTTGGCGTGGCGGAAATATTGCCGCTGCCTGTGCTTCATTAAGCTTCCAACAATGATAACAGATCAGTGACAACAGCCTCAGGAGAGGAGGCTGTTAATGTTTTCAGCGGCGATATTCTCACTGCTCATACCACGGAAGCCACTGCAGCGGATAAAGACATCCATCGTGGGGCTGACATTTTTATAGCGGCAATATTTCGCTACCAGTTTCGCCAGACCTTTGATATCACGGCCACAGGCCTGAGGAAAAATATCAGCCAGCTGCGCATTCAACGCCTCTGATACCGCCAGCCCGAACTGTTCGTTCATTACCTGCCAGATACGGCGGCGGTCGTCGCGGCCGGGCGGATGGTATTTAATCAGTGCGATACAGCGGCTGATGATGGCTTCGTCGATATCGTTGACGCGGTTCGTGGTCAGAAACAGAAGGCCGTTAAAATATTCCAGTACCCGCAGAAAAACTCCGACCACGGCATTGGCAGCAATATTATCGTCCCGGCGTTTGATATACACATCGGCCTCATCAATTAACATCACGGCCCCCCAGCGCTGTGCCCGGGTCAGGGTTTCTTTTAACGCCTGTTCCATTTCCACCACATTAAGTCCCAGCTGACCTGAGTGCACGCGGTACAGTGGACGCTGAATAATTTCGGCATAGACTTCGGCGGTTAATGTCTTGCCAACCCCGGCGGGGCCGGCACAAAGAACGGTGGTACCACCGGATTTACCGGCCACAATATCGTCCATCAGCATATCCATTTCAGCGGTCAGTATGTCGATCAGATCGGTATGTTCCGGTGGCAGCACGAGTTTATCTTTCAATGCCGGCTGGTACTGATAAGGGGCCATGTCATCGGCGTGCACCCACAGGTGATGGTGCAGTTCGAGGTGAAACATCAGGATGTAGCCGTGTACCGGTACTTCGGTAAACAGGGTTGGGTGCAGACTGTCTGCCAGCTGCTCTGCCTGTTTCTCAACGGCCTCATTGTAATTATTGCTGCGCCCGGCTTTGCGCAGATATTTACTTAATACCTGGCCGGGCAGCTGCAGGGTTAATTCGCGGTTATGCAGAATACTTTCATCGTTCACCAGCCGGGCCTGCTCGCCGGAGGAAGAAAGTACGACCCGGTTTTTACGGTTCCAGTCGGTGGTGCGGTGTGACGCGCTGGGGTCTTCGGCAAAGACGCCGGTACCCTGGGCGACAAACTGCTCCCCTGTGTCAGAGCGCCAGTTAAAATAGCGTTGGGCGGATTCTTCATACTGGGCCAGCAGTCCGGTGGTTTCTTTCAGATAGCCTTTGGCGATAAAAATTTCAGCCAGAGTTTTGTCTTTTATATCGCGTTCAAGAATGGTCAGTGACTGAACCTCGACCCTGGCCATGGCGTTGGCCTTTAACTCCACCAGAATACGGCCGGTTTCTTCTTCACCGGGTGGGGTATAGTCAAGACGGGTAATAAGCCAGGGCAGGGGCTTGCTCTGGTTGTTGATTTTAAACAGCCAGCCTTTTTCTGTGTCTGTACTGAGGTAAGCGACAATTTCCGGCAACAGAAACTCCAGTTCGCCTTCCTGAAAACGTCGTCCTTTATAGTCGCTGGCCTGCAGCAGGGTTGCTACCAGCGCTGCCTGCGGCGCCATGGACTGGCCGGCAGCCTGATAAAGCTGATGCAGATGGGCGATATGCTCCCGTGCCAGTTGCTGGAACGGGACTTCAGCCCGCTGGCCAAAGCGTAACTGGTCGGCCAGAAATGTCAGCTCTGCGAATTCACTGATCATGGCATCCACAAAAGGCTTATCCAGAATAAACTTCATAACCTCTCCATTATTATCTGCGCTGACGGTCCCGCTGGCCGTTCTGATTCTCTTATCCGCAAGTATCTGCAAGACAGATACCAGGCCTGCAGAGTGCGGTTTTACGGAGGGCAAAGGTTTTTTATTGTGTTGAAGAAGACAGTACGGCTGAGACTTGTACAATACCCCACAAAGATGACTGCTTTCGGGAGGCTTTATGTGGCAACAGTATGAGATCCGGCTGAAACCCCGCAGACGCGGCTTTCATCTGGTGACTGATGAAATCGTCGCTCAGCTGGCGGACCTGCGTGATATATCCGTGGGGATGGCACATATCTTTATTCAGCATACCTCGGCATCACTGACGATTAATGAAAATGCCGATCCTACCGTGCGCGTGGATTTTGAATCTGTCTTTAACCGCCTGGTGAAAGAAAACGAACCTTATTATGAACACACGCTGGAAGGCAGTGATGATTTGCCGGCTCATATCAAGGCCAGCCTGCTGGGCCCCTCGGTCACTGTGCCGGTGAGTAACGGCCGTCTGAATCTGGGCACCTGGCAGGGCATTTATTTATGTGAGCACCGCAATCAGGGCGGTAGCCGGCGTCTGGTGGTGACCTTACAGGGAGAATAAACGGGTCCGGTACTTTCGCTGACGGGACACTATCTGCGATGATCTCCTCCCCGCGACCACTGCTGAAGTATTGATATGATCGTCCGAAACCGTCCCGGTGCGCTGGCACTGATGTTTGTTGTCCGTGGCACCATCCTCACGGCCATTTATCCGCAGTTACTGATGCTGTTGTTGTTTGCACTGCTGATCCAGGCCGTGCACCAATGGCAGTGGCTGAATATCCCGCCGTTTTCCAGTGCGCCTTTTGCCCTGCTGGGGGTCGCCATGTCGATCTTTCTCGGTTTTCGCAATAACGCAGCCTATGATCGCTGGTGGGAAGGGCGGCTGCAGTGGGGACATATGGTCGATGAGGTTCGCAGCCTGTCACGCAGCAGTGAAACCCTGTTAGGCGATCATCCGCAACGGCGGCAGTTACTGGCACTGGTGGCTGCCTATTTTCATGCTCTGCGTGGTCGCTTACGCAGCGAAGATGCGTCGCCGCAATTGCGCCACTGGCTGGGGGAAGAGCGTACGGCTCAGGTATTGACGCATTCCAATCCGGCAGATTTTTGTCTGCGCGACGCCGGACGCCTGGTCGGCGGGCTGTACCGTGACGGGGCGATTGATACGATCGGTGTACAGATACTGGATCGTCACCTGTCAGAACTGGCGAAGATTCAGTCGGCCAGTGAACGCCTTGCCGGTACCCGCATGCCATTTGCCTATACCGTGCTGACGCACCGGGTAGCCTATCTGTACTGCTATCTGTTGCCCTTCGGGCTGGTAACAAACATGGGCTGGTTAACGCCCGTGTTGACGGTATTACTGGGCTATACTTTTTTCGGTCTGGATGCTTTATCCGAACAGCTGGAAGAACCCTTTGGCCGTGAAGCCAACGATCTGCCACTGGAAGCATTATGCCGGGTGCATGAAATTTCTATTGCCGAATCGCTGGGAGAGAAACCGCCGGCAGAGATTCTGCCGGAGAATTTTATTCTGCATTAGTTAAGGCAGTACACACAGAGAAAGCAGCCGCTGCTGCTTTCTCTGTGTGTCTTTGTGCAGATTAAACCAGTTCTTTCAGTGCTGCTTTGCTGTAATCCTGCAGCTCGTCATAACGGCCCTGCTTAATTTTAACAACCCATTGCGGGTCCTGCAGCAGAGCGCGCCCGATGGCGACCATGTCGAACTCACCGTCGGCCATGCGCTTGCCCAGCTCATCAATTGAAGCCGTGGCCACGTTGGAAGCATCCACCATGTCGCGTTTATCTTCATCGATAAAGCTGGCGTTGAGGCCGACACTGCCGACGGTGATAACCGGTTTGCCGGTCAGTTTTTTCGTCCAGCCGGCGAGGTTTAAATCCGAGCCTTCAAATTCCGGCTCCCAGAAGCGTCGGGTAGAACAGTGGAAAATATCCACGCCAGCGTTGACCAGCGGCTTGAGGAAAGCATCCAGTTCTTCCGGTGTGTCGCACAGGCGGGCGTTGTAGTCCTGCTGTTTCCACTGTGAAAAACGGAAAATGATCGGGTAATCCGGACCCACACGTTCACGGATGGCGGAGACAATTTCACAGGCAAAACGGGTGCGGCCCACCAGGTCACCACCGTATTCGTCATCACGCTGGTTACTGCCTTCCCAGAAAAACTGGTCGATCAGGTAGCCGTGGGCGCCGTGTACTTCCACGGCATCAAAACCAATGCGTTTGGAATCTTCTGCTGCCTGGGCAAAGGCTGTGATTACTTCGTGAATATCATCGATGCTCATGGCAACGCCGTTTTCTTTGCCAGGGCCAATCAGGCCGGAAGGGCTGTAACCCGGTACCGAAGGGTCCGGATCTGCACCGGTATTTTCTTTACGGATCGCACCCACGTGCCACAGCTGCGGCGCAATTTTTCCGCCTTTAGCGTGCACGGCGTCGACCACCTTTTTCCAGCCGGCCAGCGCTTCGTCGCCATAAATAAAAGGCACGCGCGGGTACCCGTTGGACGCTTTGTGATTAACGCAGGTACCTTCAGTGATAATCAGACCCACTTCATTTTCTGCGCGGCGGGCGTAATAAGCCGTGACCAGATCGTTGGGAATGTTACCCGGTGAAAAAGTACGGGTCATGGGTGCCATGGCAATGCGGTTTTTTAAATGCAGCGGTCCAAGGTCGATGGGTTCGAACAGGGCGCTGACCGCCTGGTGAATATCGCTCATGTATTTTCCTGTATCAGCTGTGGTCGTTATCAGATAATGGCAGCCACTGTTGTAACAGCAGTGCCATGCTTTGGTTAAAAAATTCCGGTCCCTGCAAACGGGCATAAAAGAGTGCGCCTTTGCAGGTAAAAATAAACAGGCGCGCCATATCGTCGGCCTGATCCTGCCGGTTCTGATCTGCGTCGTCTGGTGCCGGCGTATGAGATACCAGCTCACCGTTCTGCAGGGCTGCGTAAAACACCGCGCTGACCCACTGGTGTTCAATGTGCATCAGTTGCGTCAGGCGTTGCTGAATGGTATCCGGGAGAATGGCCAGATCACTGTGCAGGGCACTGACCGGGCATTGTTTGTGTTCATTAAAGGTGTGTTTGGCAGCAGCGCGCAGATAGCGCTGCAGCTTGTCCACCGAACCGGAGCCCTGGCGGTCAAAATGTTCAAAGCCCTGCCGCAGCCATTGTTCAGTCCAGTCACATAAAGCCAGCCCGAGGTCTGCTTTCTGAGCAAAATGGTGGTGTACGCTGGCTTTGCGGATGCCCAGCTCGGTGGCGAGATCCTGATAGCTGAAGCCACTGAATCCGCGCGTGCAGAGTAACTCGGCTGAAACCCGGATCAGCTGCTCGCGGGTATTGCTGCGGGCCGCTGCTGATCGCTTTACGGGCGTGCCTGGGTCTGTGTGGACTGAATTCGTCATGACTGTATCCCTGATGCTGAGGCCAGCCTACCTACTGGTAGGTTGGTTGACAGGGGGCATTTGTGCCAGTTTTCAGCGGCTGTTTATGTCAGCAGCGCTGAACCCGGCGTTGCTTTTCTTTATACTCGCGCCAAACACACAGCTGCTGAGGTAACCGGCGGGTATGAAACTGGAAAATATTGATAAAGCGCGCTTCAAGAAACGTCTCAACCGTTTTCAGGCTGCACTGGTGGCCGGGCTGTTGGTGTTGTCACTGGCGCTGTCGCAGATTTATACCGGGCTCTGGGGCAGCGGTGATTCCAACACCTTATTGAATCTGGCCGCTGTGGTGACATCTCTGTTCGTATTGGCCGGGATTATGAATCTGATCAAAGATAAGCCATGGATGTATGAGATCCGCTATATGCGCCAGCTGAAAGCCGAGCTGAACCGTATTTACCGCGCTTCCCGTAAACTGGAACAGGCACTGGAAGAGGATAATCCGGACGCCATCGTGGTGAAATACTTTCAGTTACATGGTTCCAGGCATCTGTATCAGCTGGAGGATAATACCCTGACTCTTGAAGAGCTGAACCGGCAGATTGCCGATCTGGATGAACGCATTAAGCAGCGTGGAATGCAGGTGTCGGCTGAGGACTATGCTCCCGCTATGCTGGACCGCCTGTAGGGACGCCGGGTGCGCGCCGGGCGCGAACCATGTACACTACGCGCTCCTTATTTCGCTGATGATGTGACCCCGCAGGCTTAAGCCCATGATGAAATATATATCGACCCGCGGAAATGCCCCGGAACTGACATTCGAAGACGTGCTGCTGACCGGTCTTGCGACCGATGGCGGCCTTTACGTGCCTAAAGAAGTACCGCACTACAGCCTGGAAGAAATCCAGTCCTGGCGTGACCTGCCGTACACCGAATTGGCACACAAAGTGATTTATCCCTTTGTTGAAGGCTGTGTGGATTCTGCGGCGCTCAAGACCATGCTGGAAGAGGTGTATAACAACACCAACTTCGGGCATAAAGCCATCGCGCCACTGCAGCAGCTGGATCATAACGAATACGTGCTGGAACTGTTTCATGGCCCGACACTGGCGTTCAAAGATTTTGCCCTGCAGTTGCTGGGTCGTCTGCTGGACTATGTGCTGGAGCGCCGCAATGAAAAAGTGGTGATCATGGGGGCGACCTCCGGTGATACTGGCTCTGCCGCCATCGAAGGCACCAAAGCCTGCCGTAATGTGGATATCTTTATTCTGCACCCGCATGGCAAGGTGTCAGAAGTGCAGCGTCGTCAGATGACCACTGTCACCGGTGACAATATCTACAACATCGCCATCGAGGGTAACTTCGACCAGGCGCAGGACATGGTCAAAGCAAGCTTCGGCAACCAGGACTTCCTGCGTGGTGAGCGCAAACTGGTCGCCGTAAACAGCATCAACTGGGCGCGGATCATGGCGCAGATCGTTTACTACTTCTATTCCAGCCTGAATCTGGGCGGACCACTGCGCTCCATGGCGTATTCTGTACCGACCGGTAACTTCGGTGATATCTTCGCAGGCTATATGGCGAAAAAAATGGGTCTGCCTATCGAACAGCTGATCATTGCCACCAACAGCAATGACGTGTTGCACCGTCTGATGAGTAAGAACCAGTACGAAGTTCATCCACTGCAGCACACCATCACACCGTCGATGGACATTGCTGTATCCAGTAACTTCGAACGTCTGTTGTTTGATCTGTATGACCGCAATGGTCCGGTACTGGCAGAACTGATGCAGCGTATGAGTGCACGCAGCGACGTGGTCTCCCTGGATGAAGACCGTCTGGCGCGCGCCCGTGAGCTGTTTGACAGCTATGCGGTCGATGAAGCGACCACCGTCGATATGATGAAAGAAGTGTTCGCAGAAACCGGTTATCTGCTGGACCCGCACACCGCGATTGGCGTCAAAGCTGCCCGGGAATGCCGCCGTGATAAGAGTATTCCGATGATTACACTGGGTACCGCGCATCCGGTGAAATTTGAAGATGCGGTTCAGCGTGGCGGCTTCGATATGCCGGAACTGCCACACCACCTGGCGGACCTGATGACGCGGGAAGAGCGCATGAAGGTGATGCCGGCTGAGCTGGATAAGGTTCAGGCATTTATTGCAGAAAACACTTTCAAAGACTGATTGCTCCCTTTGCGGCAGGCGTCCCGCCGACGTCTGCAAGCTGGCCGGCACTGTTGAGTCTGGCAAAATTAAAGCCACCGTCAGGTGGCTTTTTTTTGTGCCTGTGAACTATGCTTTCCTGATAGAAAACGCATTGTTCTCAGGCAGAGACTGACAATTTACGACATGGCAAAGGTTGGCGACTTGAATACAGCGGATGGCTGCACGCGGCGGAGTATGGAGGCGTTTGACTGCCTGCAGGAAGCGATTTATCTCGTATCCCCCTCGGACAGTGTGGTCCTGGACTGCAATCTGGCTGCCTGTCATGAACTGAAACGCCAGCGTGCTGATCTCGTGGGTCATTCGCTGTATGCCCTGCGCGAAGATGAATACGACAGTGCTCACTGGCAGGCGCTGATGGACAGTGTCAGACAACAACCGGCGCTGACACAGAACAGCTGGTATCTGCGCGAGAATGATCAGGCGTATCCCACCGAAGAAATTCTGAAAATGGTCGACTGGAATGGCCAGGAATCCCTGCTGATATCCGTGCGTGATATCACGCCCCGGGCGGCTGCCAGTGCCAATATGGGCAACCGTGAGTCGTTGCTGGCGTTTGTTCTGAACGAAGCCACAGACGGTATGTGGGAATGGGATGTTAAACGGGACCAGGTGTTCTATTCCATGCCGCTAAAACGCATGCTGGGTTACGGTCCCTACGAAATCGAACACAATCTGTTTACCTGGAAAGACAGCATTCATCCTGAGGACAGCGCCCGCGTGATGCAGGAACTGGATGCCTATCTGCATGGCCGTCATGACCGCTATGACCTCGAATACCGGCTGGGAAAACGGGCCGGCGGTTATGTGTGGATTCATGACCGTGGCCATGTATCTGAGCGTGATGCCAGCGGTAAAGCGCAGCGTGTTGTCGGCATGGTGCGTAATATTCATTCGCGTAAGCTGATGGAAGAGCAGCTGATCCGTATGGCGACCCGTGATGAACTGACCGGCCTGTTAAACCGCCGCTCAGGCTATGTAGCCTTCGATCAGCAGTTACAGCTGGCGTTACGAGAGCAGCAGGCGCTGAGTATTGCGCTGTTTGATCTCGATGCGTTCAAAATGATCAATGATACCTATGGCCATCAGGTCGGTGACCGGGCGCTGAGTATGGCGGCCGGCCTGATGTCATCGCGCATACGCCGCTCGGATATTCTGATGCGCTGGGGCGGAGAAGAGTTTCTGCTGGTGATGCCGGATACTGATCACCAGGGTGCCCGCGGACTGGCTGAAGAAATCCGTTCCACGTTGCAGGAGACGCCGTTCCGGACAGCGGGCTGTGATCTCCGGCTGACCCTGTCGGCGGGCCTGGCCTCTTTTCCGCAGGATGGTAAAAGTACCAGTCAGCTGGTGCATTATGCGGATAACGCACTCTATGCGGCCAAAGAAAAAGGCCGTAACCGGGTCGAAGGCTGAGCCGTTATTTCTCTACTCTGAGTTAAAATGTTAACCTGTTGCCTGGTTCAGCAGGCGCAGACGTATGAATTATCTTGATTGGTCCGATTACAGACAGGGCTGGATTTTCCGCCACCGTGAATTACCGGTCAGCGATCAGGCACTGGCAGATATCCGGCCACTGACCAGCGAAAGCTCTGGTCAGATCTGGCGTCAGTACATCAGCAAAGAAGCAACTCATGCGAGCCATTTTCTCGGCGATGACTGGCCTGCCCGTAACGGCGTCTGGAGCGAGCAGGGTAACTGGCAGAAACCCTGGGACAGTGACAGTGATGAATTGCCGGAATTGATTGCAGCGCATCTGAGCTGGGATGACAATACCGTTGTCTATTTCTGTTATCACTCGGAACACGTTGTGCAGACCAACTGGAAAACATTTCGTCAGCACTGGAAAAACTTTTTATTTTTTGACGACGAACCTTTTTTAATTGGCAGAAAACGGCAACAGGTCGTGTGCTTTCATTCAGACGGCACATTTCATATCGGTATGAAACCGGCCCGATAACCCGGGAGTTATAAACGAATAAGAAATATTTTTATTCATTGTTATATAACTGACAAAAGACGGTTATATTGAATAACAATAATTTGTATTAAAAACCGGCGAATATTGTATTGTCATCTTTCAATCAATATCGGCTTTGTCAGTGAATAATGCCGGTAATCAATAGCAACGATATGTAAAACCTATGATATTTTCTTGCGCAATATCAGGCAGGAACTTAGACTGTGTGTCATTCGGATTCAGGAGCGAAAATAATGAAAGGCGATTCTAAGGTTAATGAGTATCTTAACCAGATACTCTGTATAGAACTGACATCTATTAATCAGTATTTTTTACATGCCCGTATGTTTAAAAACTGGGGGCTGGATGAACTGAACGAAAAAGCCTATAAAAAATCCATCAAGGATATGAAACAGGCCGACGCCATTATCGAACGTATCCTGTTTCTGGAAGGCTTGCCGAATCTGCAGAAACTGAACCGTTTGCGGGTAGGTGAAAAACCGGAAGAAATGCTGCAGTGCGATATGGATCAGATTCTCGAGCAGCTGCCGGTGGTGAAAGAGGCTATTGCCTATTGTGAATCAGTCCGTGATTACGTAACCCGGGATCTGCTGGAAGACATTCTCGAATACGAAGAAGAGTATCTGGACTGGATTGAAAGCCAGCAGTACATCATTGAACACAGTGGTATACAGAATTACCTGCAAAGCATGATGGGAGACGACTGAATATGAAAGGCGACGCGAAAGTCATTGAAATGTTGAATGCTCTGCTGGCCGGAGAGCTGACGGCCATGGACCAGTATTTTATTCATTCCCGCATGTATCAGGACTGGGGTCTGGATAAACTCTTTGATCGCATTAACCATGAGTTTGAAGAAGAAAAAGACCACGCCTCAGAGTTGATTGAACGTATCCTGTTTCTGGAAGGCATTCCGGATATGGTGACCCGTGAACCCATCAACGTGGGTAAAGACGTGCCATCCATGCTGAAAGCGGATCTGGATCTGGAGTACGCCGTTGTCACGCATCTGCGCGAAGTGATGAATTACTGCGAATCCGTCAAAGATTACGTGACACGGGATATGCTGCTGAAGCTGCTGGATGATACCGAAGAAGATCATGCACACTGGCTGGAACAACAGCTGGGCCTGATTGACCGTATTGGTCTGCAGAATTACATTCAGTCGCAAATGGCCTGAATGGTCTGAAACAGGCTGTTGCAAAAAAAGCTCCTTCGGGAGCTTTTTTTATGTCCGTCTGTCATATCACGCTGAAGTTCATCCTGTGGGTCAGATTGTCCCAGAGGAAAATAAACAACCGATGTTCAGCTTATACCCGCACTGTGGTTAAATGCCGTCGACCTGAAGATTTACCGGAGGCTGATATGCCCTCAAGGGCAGCCATAACCCTGTTTGGCCTGTTGACTGCTGTGATGTCCGGCTGTGCCTCCTGGCCGTCGCCAGAGCACCGGGCCGTGACCGATGACTCTATCCGCGCCATTGTTGAAGAGGCTGTACAGGCCCGTAAAGAGCCCCCGCCAGCACCGTCGCCGGTACTTGAATGCTCGGGCCTGGAGCAGGTGAGCAGCCGCCTGCGTGAGCAGAGACAATCCTTTGATACGCTGCGTGCCGAAGTGCAGGCGCTGGCTGCGGCCAACCCTTCCTTTGTTAACAGTGATTGCCCGGCCACAGGGGCCAGTGCTGACCAGCTTGATGGCCGCGTACTCGTGGGGTCCAGTGAATGGATATATATTTCGCCGCCGGGACATCACTATAAAGCCCGCGTCGACAGCGGGGCTGCCACGTCGTCACTGAGTGCCAGAAACATTGAACGTTTTGAGCGCAATGGCGAGAAGTGGGTAAAGTTTGATCTGCAGCATGATGACGAAATTGATCCGATTTCAGTGGAAGCGCCATTGGTTCGCCACGTGCGCATCCGGCAGGCCTCTTCAGAAGAAATCGACCGTCGTCCGGTGGTCAGTCTGACCGTGAATCTGGGCAACAACCTGCAGCAGGACACCGAATTTTCGCTCACTGACCGTTCGCAGATGACTTATCCGATATTGTTGGGGCGGAGTTTTTTACGCGACGTAACGCTGATTGATGTGGGTAAAAAACTGGTGCAGCCAAAATTTGAACCGGATGAGCCAGTGCCGGAAGAAAAGGCCGGCTCAGCGGCAGAGAATAAAGAAAAACAGGAATCATCCCGCAGTTCTGATAAAAAGGCTGACGGATCACAGGACGTCAGCAGTCAGCAAATGATAAAAGCTGATCATCAGGATACACAGGCGGCGGCGCCGCAGGAGTAATGGCAGTGTCGCCCGTTTCCAGAATAAATCTTCCCCGTTTACCGCTCTTTATTATTGTTGCCGTGCTGCTGGTGGTGGGGATTTTTCTGATTCTGCATCGCCACTGGGTATACGAAGTACCACTGATGTATGGCGAAACCCAGACCATCTGGTCGGTAGAAGCCAGTGTGGAATTTGCCGCCTACGGAGAGCCGGTGCGGGTTTCGATGGCGCGACCGGGCGATCAGGATGGGTTTACCATACTGAAAGAAGCCGGCGCGTCACCCGGGTATGGTCTGAATTTTATCGAAGGCGATGACCCCAGAGCTGAATGGACTATCCGTGCAGCGGATGGACATCAGGAGCTTTTCTACCGCGCAGAAATTCTGGTCAGTCAGCAACCTGTACTGCAGGAACTGCCGGCGCCGGAAATCCGTGCCGTCAGCTGGCCTGAACCCTATGCTACCGCCGTGAACAGCGTGCTCAGCCGCGCCTATGCGACCTCAGCTGATAATTACAGCCTGGTGCGTGAACTGTTGAAACGCTTTGGTGATCAGGACCCGGATCAGGATATACAACTGCTGAAAACCCATTTTGGCGAGCGTTTACCGCAACTGCTGGTGGATATGTTGAACAAAGCCCGGGTCAGCGCAACACTGGTTTATGGACTGCCGCTGGAAGATGGTCGCCGCCGCCAGCAACTGGTGACTATGCTGCGGGTGTGGTCCGGTGACAGCAGTGAAGTCTTCCGTTTACCGGGCGAACCGGTGGAATCGCTTACCCGTGACCCTGAGTCTATGTTGTTATGGGAACAGCATGGCGCGCCGGTACTGGATGTGATGGGCGGGCGTGCCTCCGGCATCCGTTTTTCTATGATTAAGCGGGAAGAATCCACCTACGCAAATATCGCCGAAAACCTGTCAAGTCAGCATGATTTTCTGAATTTTTCCATTCACAGTCTGCCCATTGAAGAGCAGGCGATGTTTAAAACCATTCTGCTGATCCCGATCGGGGCGCTGATCGTCTGTATTCTGCGGGTACTGGTTGGCATACGGACGTCCGGTACTTTTATGCCGGTACTGATTGCACTGGCGTTTATTCAGACATCGCTGGTGACCGGGTTGGTGGGTTTCTTGCTGGTGGTTGCCACCGGTCTGCTGATCCGCAGTTATCTGTCCAGGCTGAACCTCCTGCTGGTGGCGCGGATAACGGCGGTGATTATTACCGTGATCGCTATTATCAGTATCTTCAGTGTGCTGTCCTTTAAAGTAGGCCTGACGGAAGGGCTGAAAATCACCTTCTTCCCGATGATTATTCTCTCCTGGACCATCGAACGTATGTCGATTCTGTGGGAAGAAGAAGGTGTTCATGAAGTTGTGGTTCAGGGAGGCGGCAGTCTGCTGACCGCTGTGCTGGCCTATTGGGCGATGAATGATCCCTGGATCCGTCATCTGACGTTTAATTTTATCGGCATCCAGTTTGTGGTGTTGGCGCTGGTATTAATGATTGGCTCGTACACAGGTTATCGCCTGCTTGAATTACGCCGCTTCGCGTCATTCGGGAGTCAATAAATGCTGATTCTGCCCTGGCGTCTGAAATCACACGGCATTCTGGGGATGAACCGGCGCAATATTGCTTATATCAGCCGCTATAATTCGCGCAAGCTTTACCCGCTGGTCGACAATAAACTGAAAACCAAGCTGCTGGCTCAACAGGCGGAGATTGCCTCTCCGGCTCTGATTGGTGCCATCCGCAGCCAGCATGAAGTCACCCGGCTGGGCAATATGCTGGATGGCATCGCCGGATTTGCCATTAAGCCGGCCAAGGGCAGTGGCGGTAAGGGCATTCTGGTTCTGAATAAAAAAGACGGCGGCTTTGTAAAGAATAACGGCCAGTCATTGGCGCTGGCCGATCTCGAACGGCATGCCTCCAATATTCTCGCCGGACTGTATAGTCTGGGCGGCACGCCGGACGTTGCTCTGATCGAAGAGCTGATTGAATTTGATCCCCTGTTGGCCGATTACTCGTTCGAAGGCGTACCGGATATTCGTGTGATTGTCTGTCGTGGATATCCTGTGATGGCCATGATGCGGTTGTCGACCCGGAGCTCAGATGGCAAAGCCAATCTGCATCAGGGAGCCGTTGGTGTGGGCATTGATATCGCCACCGGCCGGGCCCTGAACGCTGTGCAGAGTGGTGTGCCTGTGCTGCATCATCCGGATACCGGGCGTGCGCTGAAAGAATTAAAAGTGCCGCAGTGGCAGGTTCTGCTGGAGCAGGCTGCACGCTGTTACGACGTGTCCGGCCTGGGCTATCTGGGAACTGATATGGTGCTGGATCAGCGTTACGGTCCTATGCTGCTGGAACTCAATGCCCGGCCGGGGCTGGCTATTCAGGTCGCCAATGGCACGGGTCTGCTGCCGCGGCTGCAGCGCATTGATGCCCTCAGTGACGCCGATACCCGCCTGCCGGCAGAGCAGCGGGTTGCCCGCAGCCAGGCGTGGTTTGCCAGTCAGACGCTGCTGGATATTGCTAAGTCAGCAGAGCATCCAGACCTGGATCCAGATCTCCGATCGATGACAGATCCTCAAAAGCGTGCTTAATGTCCATCTGAATCTGCCCGGCGACCGCCATCGGGAAGGATGCCCGGATCTGATCTTCGTCCAGATTTTCCTGCTGAGCCCGGTGTAAGAACTGAGCAAGATAAATTATCGCTGCCAGGGTTGAATAAGGCTGGCCGGTATCCGGATTATTCTGCTGTTCAATAGCCTGCTGTATCTGCACCGGGAATTTCCATCGTTTCGCCAGCTCGGCGCCGACATCCGCAGAGTTATAACCCCACTGGCCGCTTTCCAGGCTGTAGCGTTTGCCGCCCAGAGCTTCAATGTCATCAATTTTCCCGCATTCCAGCGGCATAACAACACGCATAAGCAGGGAGCCTATGCCATGCAGCATACCGCAGGTGAAGGCAATGTCTCTGTCGCTGTTTCCGACATAGGTGGATACCCAGCCTGACAGCGCTGCCACCGCGAAGGAATCACGCCAGAATTTTTTCTGATCAAACGCCTGAGGCAGTCTGAAAGCTCCACTGACACCGGACGCCAGTACCATGGTACGCAGGGTACTGAACCCCAGCAGCATGACCGCATCCTGAGGTGTAGCCACCGTGCGTGCGAGACCAAAATGGGCAGAATTGGCCAGACGCAGAACCTTAGCCGTCAGTGACGGGTCCCGGGCAACATTCTGACTGATGGTATCGACTTTGACATCGTTATCATGAAAGCTGGTCATCAGCGCCTGTACAACTTCGGGAAGATGGGGAAGTTCCCGGGATTCAGCGAAAATCGTGTTCATGCTCATCAGGTTAATCCTCTGTTTACCTGACTGAGCATAGGCGATTGGATGCAACAGGCGAATCATGCGTGTCGGACTATTGTAACCCTGCCTGTGCATAATAAGTGGACAGACAGGCGGCAACGGATAAATGCAGAAGAAAGAAAATACCTGAGCACTGATGGCAAACTGTTACTTATGTCTTAGACCTTGGTTAAGTGTTTGATATTATTGACGCAAATAATGGAGTTGCTATGAACAAACCGCGTCTTGGATTTATCGGAATGGGTCTGATGGGCGTGCCCATGACCCGGCGCCTGTTAGCGGCCGGGTATCAGGTCAGTGTCTGGAACCGCAGTGCTGATAAGGCTCAGGCCATGCAAGACGACGGCGCGCAGCCGGTGTCTTCGCTCGCGCAGCTGGTCGGTAGCAGCGATATTCTTATGATCTGTGTAACGGACAGTGCGGCGGTTGAGAATGTGGTGCTGGGCCCTGATGGCATTGCCGGATATGCCAGAGCCGGGCAGATACTGGTGGATTTCTCCAGTATCGACCCGCAGGCTACGCGGGACATGGCGGCGGCACTGAAAGCACGCTGTGGCGTTGAATGGGTGGATGCTCCGGTATCCGGTGGTGTTGCCGGGGCGGAGCAGGGCACGCTGGCAATTATGGCGGGTGGTGACGAATCTCTTATCGACCGGTTACGTCCGGTACTGGCGCCTCTGTCTCAGCGGGTGACCCGGATGGGGCCGGTCGGTGCGGGTCAGGTCACTAAAATCGGTAATCAGATGCTGGTCAGCTGTAATGTACTGGTGATGGCAGAAGTTATGGCCATGGCAGAAAAAGCCGGTGTGGATGCCAGTCTTATTCCGGCGGCTCTGCAGGGCGGATTTGCTGATTCTGTGCCGCTGCAGCTCACCGGCCCCAGAATGGCCAGCCGCGATTTTGATGATGTTAAGTGGCACGTTAAAACCCTGTTAAAAGACCTGGATATGGCGAATGATCTGGCGCGCAAAATACACACCGCGGTACCCATGGCGGGTCTGGGGGCAGAATTAATGCGCCTGCATGCATCACAGGGAAATGCGGACAAAGATCCCTGCACTCTGGTGTCAATGTATACGGAGAAAAATGGGTGAAGTTCACGGCCAATCTGTCACTGATGTATACGGAACTCCCTTTTCTGCAGCGCTTTGCTGCGGCCAGCCAGGATGGTTTCCGGGCGGTGGAAATTCAGTTTCCGTATGACACGCCCATCTGTGATATTCAGCGTGCCTTGCGTGATAACCAGCTGCGTTGCGTATTGATTAATGTACCGGCGGGCGACCTGATGGCCGGTGGCGAAGGGCTGGCAGCCGTGCCGGGTAAAAGGGCGGAATATGCCGCTGCCATGGTGGAGTGTCTGGCTTATGCACGTGCGCTGAAGGTGGCCTGTGTTAATGTGTTGCCGGGGCGCTGTGACGATGAAAATAAACGGGTTTTTTACCTCGATACCTTTAAAAAAAATCTGATTAAAACCGCCGACAGTCTGGCACCTTTTCACATAACCACCACATTTGAAGCCATCAATACCCGGGATATGCCGGATTTCCTTATTCATACGGCGGATCAGATGCTGGATATCATTAATGAGCTTCAGCATCCACATATTAAGGCCCAGTTCGATATTTATCATATGTCGCTGATGGGCTGTAAAGTGTGCGAATTTATTGAATCCAATGCGGATAAAATAGGGCATATCCAGTTTGCTGATATTCCACAGCGGGGGGAGCCCGGCAGTGGCGATCTGGATTTTTCCGTTATTTTCCGCTGTATAGAAACTTCCGGCTATCAGGGCTGGATCGGCGCCGAATACAAACCGACAACGGACACGTCCGCTACGCTGGGCTGGATGCAGATGGTACCGGCTTCTGCGCACGTCGTCAGCGGGTGATTATCAGTTAAACATATCCAGCTGATCATCATTGTGTGACGGTTTCTTTTTCTCTTTGCGCGGCCGTGGCCGGGTTTTATGAGGTGCAGGCCCGTCAGACGGTTGCGTATCTTCCGCTTTGGTCGGCTCCGCGGTTATCTGTTGCCTGGTGTCTGTCGTTTGCTGTGCAGCGGCTGGTTGCTCCGGTGTCGGCGGTTCAGGTGCCGGGTTCTGAGATGTTTCTGTATCGGCACTGTCCGGCGTCGCAGTTTGTGTGCTGCTTTGCGGAGCTGATGACTCGTCCCGCTGGTTATGGTTGGTCAGAGTCCCTGTGGCGGTATTGTCGGCAAACAGGTCTGCCTGTGGGGTGCTTTCTTCTTCATCCACGTCGGTGTGTGGATTCAGTTTCGCATTGAGAACTTTCAGACGGCGTTTTTCACACAGGTTGATAATCAGCTGACGCTGGAAATCTGTGTATTTGAGCCAGTTGAGGCGTTCAGTACGTGAACGGAAGCAGCCTTTGCAGTAGCCACGGTTATTGGTAACGCAGATACGCTTACAAGGACTGGGAATGTCAAAGAGTTCGCCCTGATCAATCATTAGGGATTACGCCGGCACCATAAAGTATGACTGAACCAAGAGTATCAGCTTACCGGGGGAGGACAAAACTTTGTTTTGGCGGGAATACACAAAAGCCCGCATCCGGAGATACGGGCTGATGTGAAAACGCAGACCGGTTTAAAATTAAACCGGAGTAACGTTCTCGGCCTGAGGGCCTTTCTGACCCTGAGTAACTTCCATCGTCACTTTCTGGCCTTCCATCAGGCTACGACGACCGGAGCCATTGATAGCGCTGAAATGTACGAATACGTCTTTACCGGAATCCTGCTCAATGAAACCGAAACCTTTTTCGTCATTGAACCATTTAACGGTGCCTTCAACTAAATTTGCCATGCTTACTTTCCTGAGTAGTGCGCCGGTCTGAGACCGGATTTGCTTAACTAACTGGCATACTCTCGATACTGGCCGGCGGAGCCGGGGATAATCAATTTATGCCGCTATCGACCAGTATCTTGCATATCTTACAATATGAGGCACTCGCCAACGCATTGGAGCTACCGATTTATAGCTTCAACGCAGTCATAGTATCTCACTTATTCTCTGTGAGAAAGCATTTGCGGTGAAGATTGATAACTATTTTCCGTCAGGGCTGAAAGCCGCGCTTTTACTGGGCTGGAGCGCCCTCACTGAGCACCGTAAGATGCATTTTGGTAAACTCTGTCGTTCTTTTTTATAAGGTTTATGCCTCTTGTCACCATTATGTCCGCCTTTTGTACGCCCCTGCGGGGATGACGCTCAACGCCTGTTTCATGGACGGGGTCATGCCTGGGCCGGTTTTGAGCATATAAATATTGACTGGTTTACGCCGCTGGCGCTGATTACCCTGTACGCCGAAGAGGGTCCGCAGGCGCTGAGTTGTCTGGCGCAGTCTCTGGCTGACGAATGCGGCGCTGAACAGGTCGTTGTGCAGTTCCGCTGTCGTCAGGGGGCACCGTTCGAATGCCTGCTGGGGGATATGCCGCAACAGATGGTCATCCGTGAACATCAGCTGGATTACTGGCTGCATCTGAACCGCGCCCAGAACACCGGACTGTTTCTGGATATGGCCCATGGCCGCCGCTGGGTTCAGGATAATGCCGCCGGGCGGCGGGTTCTGAATCTGTTTGCTTATACCTGTGGCTTTTCAGTCGCCGCCCTGGCGGGTGGGGCAGAAAAAATAGTGAACATTGATATGAGTAAAGCGGCACTGGCGCATGGGCGCGATAATCATCGACTGAATGGTCAGGATTTATCGCGGGTGATCTTTGAAGGGGTCAATCTGTTTAAATCCTGGGGGCGGGTAAAAAAACACGGTCCTTATGATCTGCTGATCTGTGATCCGCCGACGTTTCAGAAAGGCAGTGTGGATATCCGCCGCGACTACGGAAAAATTCTGCGTCGCCTGCCGGAATTTATGACGGCGGGCGCCGATCTGCTGTTGTGTCTGAATTCTCCGGATCTGGATGAAAGCTTCCTGCGCCAACAGGCAGAGGAGCATGCGCCGGGGTGTGAATTTATCGGGCGTATCGCCAACCCCGGCGTTTTCCGGGAAGCGCAGCCAGGCCGCGGCCTGAAAGTACTGCATTTCCGCTACCGGGGCTGAGTATCAGGCCGGCTCAGAGCTTGCTGTTGTCGTGGCCTTTTTCAATCAGTTCGATTTTGTAGCCGTCGGGATCTTCGACAAAAGCGATGATGGTTGAACCGCCTTTGACCGGTCCGGCCTCACGGGTGACGTTACCACCATTGTTACGGATTCTGTCACAGGCCTCAGCGGCGTTATCCACTTCCAGGGCAATATGGCCATAGCCGGTCCCCAGGTCATACTCGCTGGTTCCCCAGTTGTACGTCAGCTCGATCACAGCACCTTCACTTTCCGGCTGATAACCGACAAACGCCAGTGAGTATTGGTATTCTTCATTGTCGTGTTTGCGCAGCAGCTGCATGCCCATCACATCGGTGTAAAAGGTGATGGAGCGGTCCAGGTCACCGACGCGCAGCATGGTATGTAATAGTCTCATGGTGAATCCTCTCAGTCGGATGTTTTCTGTTTGTACTCACACAAATCTTCAATAATGCAGGCTCCACACTTTGGTTTGCGGGCCACGCATACGTAGCGTCCGTGCAGAATCAGCCAGTGGTGAGCATCCAGCTGAAATTCTTTCGGAACAACGCGCATCAGGCGTTTTTCCACTTCGTCCACATCCTTGCCCGGCGCTATTTTAGTGCGGTTGGATACCCGGAATATATGCGTATCAACCGCAATCGTCGGCTGGCCAAAGGCCGTATTCAGAACCACATTGGCGGTTTTGCGTCCGACACCGGGCAGCGCTTCGAGTTCTTCCCGGGTTTGCGGAACCTCACTGTGGTGCTGATCGATGAGAATACGGCACAGCTTAATCACGTTTTTCGCTTTGCTGTTAAACAGACCAATGGTTTTGATGTATTCCTTAACACCTTCCTCACCTAAGGCGAGCAGACTTTCCGGTGTATTCGCCACAGGGTAGAGCCGTCGGGTGGCTTTGTTGACACTGACGTCGGTCGCCTGGGCGGATAACAGCACGGCGATTAACAGTTCAAACGGGGTGGAATATTCAAGCTCTGTCTGCGGTTCGGGGTTGTGGTCCCTGAGGCGGGAAAATATCTCTGTACGTTTTTCTTTATTCATGGGGACATCGGAGGTTCACGGTTTGTGCTTATCATACCGCATCTTCCACCCGGTTTCGGCCGTTCTGCTTGGCTTTATATAAAGCTTTATCAGCCCGTTTCAGCAGCGCCTCAATCGTCTCACCGCTCTGCCGGCGTGCGGCACCAAAGCTCATGGTGACACTCAGTGTTTTTTTATCCGCCGCCTTGCCGCGCTGCTTTTTACCGGACTTATGATCCTCCGGCCGCTGGCTGGTATTGCGCACGACCAGAGGGTATGAGGCGATGCGTTCGCGTGTGGCTTCAATAAAGGGGCGGCATTCTTTCAGGCTGGCGGACGGAAATATCAGCGTAAATTCTTCCCCGCCGTAACGGTAAGCGCGTCCGCCACCGGTGGTTTTACCCAACTGGCTGGCCACCAGACGCAGTACGTCATCGCCGGTGTCGTGGCCATGGGTGTCATTAAATTGTTTAAAGTGGTCGATATCCGCCATGACCAGAATGTAGTGCCCGTGCCTGTGTTTCAGATCATTCATCAGCGCCCGCCGGCCGGGCAGGGCAGTCAGCTCATCAATAAAGGCCAGCTGATGATTGGTGACCAGCAAGGTGGTGAATAACAGCAGCAGGACGGTGACCGCCGTCAGAGCTGACATATAAGGCTGATCAAAGTGATAAAACATCAGCCCGTGCAGGATAATCACGGCCGCAAAAGCCAATGGTACATCCGCATTGCGCGGCAGGCGGTTAATAACCAGACCGAGGCTGACCGCAAAACTGATCCAGGCCGGTAACGGAATCAGCACATCGCCGGGCTGGCGCTGAAAAGTCAGTACCCACTGACCCAATGGTGTTGTCAGTAACTGGCCCGGCAGCCCCAGAATGAATACTGCCTGCAACACCAGCGTGGCGGGAAACATCAGACCGTACAGTGACAGAGGGCGACGCTCCGGCAGATAGCGGATCAACATGGCGTTCAGGGGAAACAGGAGTGTGAGCCAGAAATACATCCACCAGGTCGCCGGATGATCCAGGGTACTCTGCATTTGCCACTGGATCAGTCCGTAAGTGGCGACCACGAGAATGATCATCTGCCCGATGCGGCCCTGATTGAAAACCTGAGCCAGAACCAGACACAGGGCGGCGATCAGCAGCGGGCTGATAAGTAACAGAAATTCATATTCCTGTCCCCAGTCCGTGACGCCTGGCCACAGCAGCCAACAGGCCAGCAGAGCGGTTAACGGGAATAAAGCAGGACGCAACAGGGCAAGCGCTGACACCGGATGTTCCACAGTAAAAGTGTGTCTGTAACTATAGTCACTATTAATAAATGTCACTGAAACAAAATGTTGTCAGCGGTTAACAGATGTCAACGCAACCACCTGTTGTTGTCAGGCTATTGCCGGCACGGACGCTGCGCCTGTCATCGGCGGCGTCTGGCCCGGATGCAGATTAATTCCAGTGATGGATATCATGGTCAGCAGGGACGCAGACGTTTATAGTTCAGCCCCATCGTATTCTGAATCAAGGACCGACCTATGTTCCCCCCATCGCGCTCATTATTGCTGACGTTCTTCTGTGCGTCGGTGTTGTTGTATGGATGCAGTGACAGTGATAATGACACGCCGCAAAAAACGGCCGCAAACACACCGCAGCAACAGGACAGTCAGTCACAATCCCCGTCTGCTGAGGGAATTAACGAAGGTCAGGCGCAGCCTCAGGCACAGGCCCGGACAACGCCGGCAGAAGCCGTGCCCCCTGCGGTGGATGATGCCATTTATGATGGCGTTCCCCTGCAGGTTGCCGATATCAGTGATGCCAGTTACGACGATGGCAATGCTATTGGTGTGACCTTTTCCGTTCCGGTCGATGCCAGTAAAGATATTCAGTCCTATTTCACCGTTGAAAAACAGGTTCAGCCGGGGCGCTGGAGTGTGCAGTCCGGTGCCTGGGTTCTGTCAGAGGATGGCACCACCGCGTATTTCGATCAGGTTGAACCGGATACAACTTATAAAGCCACGGTTTCCCCGGGGCTGACAGCCATTAACGGTGAGACACTGCATAAACCCAGTGAAAAAAGCATCAGCTTTGGTCGTCTGCAGCCAAGCGCCAGTTTTGCCAGTAATGGCCATTTTCTGCCACTCAATCTGCACACCGGCCTGCCGGTTTATGCGCTGAATACGCCGGAAGTGGATGTAACCTTTCTGCGTGTCAATGATTCTGATCTGGGCGCTTTTATTAACTGGAAAAGCAACGGGCTCAGTGAGCGTTATTATCGCCTGGATGAACTGCAGCGGTTTTCTGACAGCGTATACAGTGGCCGTTTTGCGCTGACTGATGACCGCAATAAACGACGTCTGGTGAATCTGCCGGTGCAGAATATCAAAGCCCTGCGTGAGGCAGGGGTTTACATTGCAGTGATGGAGCGTCCCGGGAAATTCGACAGCCGTTTATCCGTGACCTATTTCACCGTCACCGATATCGGTATGCAGATCCGCACCTATGGCAATCACTTTGATGTCTATCTGAACACACTGACACAGCCATCGCCGGTCGCCGGCGCCAGTGTGCAGCTGATTAATGCCAACGGCTCAGTCGCCTATGAAGGCAGCAGTAACGATCAGGGCTATGTAAAAATACGGCGCAGCAAAAAATGGGGACAGGTGCTGATCGCCCGCAAAGGGGAATCAGTGAGCTTTGTCAGTCTTGATAATGCGGCGCTGGATCTGTCGGATTTTGAGCTGGGCGAACGTCCGTATCAGAGTCGCGAACTCTTTATTTATGCACCACGGGATATTTATCGCGGTGGCGAAACCGCAGTATTTTCAGCCTTATTACGCGATGAAGATGGCGCAGCACTGAGCCGCCAGCCGCTGAAAGCACGCATCATCCGTCCGGATGGACAGAAAGTAAAAGACATCAGTCTGCAGTCCAGCGGCGCCGGTTACTATGAATATCAATACCCTCTGGCGGAGGATGCGCAGACCGGTGACTGGCGTCTGGAAGTGGAAGGGGTCAGTAAAAACCGGGTTGTTTACCGCTTTAAAGTCGAAGACTTTATGCCCGAGCGGTTAAAGCTCACCTTTAACCCGGGTGAAACCCGCCCGCTGTTTTTTACGCCGTCAGACACAGTGCGGGTGCCATTGCTGGGGGAATATCTTTATGGTGCGCCGGCCGCCGGCAACCGTTTTGATGCCAGTGTACGGGTTGCTCAGCTGGCGCATCCGTTTGAACAGTATCCGGAGTATTTTTTCGGTAACAGCCGCGATGACAGTAATAACCAGACCTTTCAATATCAGGGCGGCAATCTGGACGGTGACGGGCGTTATCAGATAGAACTCAGCTCACAATGGCGGGATGCGGAAACGCCGCTGGCAGTTACTGTGACCGGCAGTCTGTACGAAACCGGCGGGCGACCCCTGGTGCGTCGTTACACCGCCCGGGTTCTGCCGGCCGATTCACTGATTGGTATCCGTCCCGCGTTTAATGAACACGCGGCAGCCAATTCGCAGGCCGGTTTTGAACTCATCCGGACCGATGCCAGCGGACAGCTGAGCAGTGTCCGTAACGCCAAAGTGCGTCTGATTAATATGAACCGGCGTTACCACTGGCGTTACGATTCATCACGCGGCTGGTACATGGAAACCACCGATCGCGAATACAACGCCCTGACGCTGACCACCGACATCAGCAGCGATGGTAAAAGTACTGTTATGTTGCCGGTAAAATACGGCCACTATCGTATCGAAGTGGAAGATCCGCAAACCGGACTGATCAGCAGCATGACCTTTAAAGCCGGCGAAAGCTGGTACTGGTATTGGGAAGATTCTGCCGACAGCGAGCAGGGCGCGCGCCCGGATAAAGTCACGCTGGCACTGGATAAAGGTGGCTACGATGCCGGTGATGTTGCACAGCTTAATATTGTTCCGCCAGCGGCGGGGGAAAGCCTGGTGCTGGTGGAAAGTGATGAGCTGTTATGGAGCAGCCGGGTCACTGTGCCGGCGGCCGGAAAAACCGTGAATATTCCGGTGGATGAAGCCTGGAAACGTCACGATATATACATCAGCGTGGTGCATCTGCAACCGGCGGATAACAAAGAGCGTATCACCCCGACGCGTTCTCTGGGCCTGATTCATCTGCCGTTAAACCGTGAACCGCGGCATTTGCAGGTCAGTGTGGATGCACCGGAAAAATGGCAACCGGACCGTCAGGTAACCACCCGGGTCAGCGTCAGCGATGCCGGCGGACAGCCGGTGGATAAAGCCTGGGTGACGCTGGCTGCCGTTGATGTGGGCGTACTGTCCCTGACGGATTTTGAAACACCGGATGCCTTTGACTGGTTTTTTGCTCCGCGCCGTTATTCGGTCGATATCCGCGATATGTACGGCAGGCTGATTGATCTTAACGACAATCGTCTGGCAACCATGAAGTTTGGTGGTGACGCCGATGCGCTCAGTCGTGGCGGAGAAAAAGCTCGCTCTGAAGTACAGATTGTCTCCCTGTTTTCCGGTCTGGTAGCGGTACGCAATGGCAGTGCCGATATTCCGCTGACGTTGCCGGACTTTAATGGCCGGCTGCGGTTAATGGCACTGGCATTCGACGATAACCGTTTTGGTCATCTGGAGCAGGAAGTCACGCTGGCAGCGCCGGTGGTTACCCAGCTTTCCATGCCGCGTTTTGTTGCCGTCGGAGATGAGAGCCGGGTGGCGCTGGATGTCACTAATCTCAGTGGTGAAGAACAGCAACTGCATCTGTCATTGACCGCCACAGGACCGGTCAGCGTTCTTAACGGCGGTGCTCAGGCGTCAGATTTTGTCCTCGCCGATGGCGAAAAAACCACCGTCACGCTGCCATTGCGCGCCGAATATCCGGCCGGGCAAATGGATATCGGAATGGTACTGAGCGGTGCTGATGACTTCCGTCTGGAACGGCACTGGAAGCTGAACAGCCGCCACGCCAATCCGGCACTGACGCAGAAAAAATATCAGGTACTGGAACCGGGTGAGCAAATTGCTCTGACCCCTGAAGAAGTGGCTGGTCTGCGTCCGCAATCCCTGCAGGTGCTGTTGTCTGTGAATACCTCCGTTAACCTCAATCCCCGTGGTCAGCTGCAGTCACTGCTGCATTATCCTTACGGTTGTCTGGAGCAATCAGTCAGCTCAACCTGGCCCTGGGTTTATGCAACACAGGATCAGCTTGCCCGTATGGGAATCCGCAACGAGACCGGGCGTCAGCGCGACGATGCGCTGGCCTCGGGTATGGAGCGTGTACAGAAACGTCAGATGACGCATGGTGGCTTTGGCTTGTGGAGCAGCCATGATGATTATGAGCAGCACTGGCTGACAGCCTACGCCGCGGATTTTCTGACCGACGCCCAGGACCAGGGCGTGCGGGTGGATGCTGATATGTTGCGTAAAGCGCTGCAGCGTCTGGGAGAATATGTGCGCAGCCGGGCGACCTTCCAGGAGCGCTGGAGTGGCCGGCCGGAAGTCTACCGGCAGTCCTATCAGGCCTACGCTGCCTATGTTCTGGCCCGCCACAGAAAAGCACCATTATCGGAAATCCGCCGGCTGGCGAAAGCCCTGCTGGATGATTCCCCTTCACTGCCGGTATTACATCTGGCACTGGCTGCACATTTACAGGGCGATAAAAAACTGGCGCAGGAATTACTGACGCGTTTAAAGCAGACCCAGAGACTGCGTAATACCTACATCGGTGACTATGGCTCCCCGATCCGTGATACCGCACAGGTTGTACGGCTGCTGTTGCATTACGGGCTGGATAAAAGTTATGCCCTGGATCAGGCGGTGATACTGGCTGACCAGTTAAAACAGCGTAATTACCTCAGTACCCAGGAACGCAACAGTGTCTTTATGGCGGCCACTGAAATGATGACAGATACCCGTTGGCAGGGAGAATTGTCGGCTGCCGGAAAAACCGAAGAACTGGACAAAAAAGGCATGTTCAGCCGTCTGCTGAGTGGTGAATCTGTGGCGGATGGCCTGACCATGACCAATACCTCCGGCGAACGATTGTTTGTGTCGCTGGCGTATCAGGGACACAGTGATGAGCCGCCACCACCGGTCAGTGACGGGTTGCAGATTCAGCGCCGTTACTTCACCACCGACGGGCAATTGATTGATGTCGATGATGGCGCTCTGCGCATGAAGGTTGGTGAACTGATGCTGGTGCAGGTACTGGTTAAACCGGCAGACCGCTATCGCCGTCCGGACCTGATGCTGATCGACTTATTGCCGGCGGGTCTGGAACTGGAAAACCAGAATCTGAATGCCTCCATCAAACTGGATGACGTCATCATCGATGAGCGCAAAATCAGTGACTGGTGGAATGAATCCCGGATTCAGCATCAGGAATACCGCGATGACCGTTATGTGGCCGCCTTTGATTCAGCCTATTACAGCGCCACCAATATTTTCTATCTGGTACGCGCAGTGACACCGGGTCAATATCAGGTGCCGGCGCCACTGGTTGAGGATATGTACGATCCGGAAATACGTGCCGTCGGTAAGACTCCGGATATTCTGGTCGTGTCGCAGCCGTGAGATGATCAGAAGCCGGATCACTGAAACACTGCGCAGCCTGCCCGCCTGGTTGAAACGGGCAGGGCTGGCTGTGGGCCTTGTGTTGCTGTTACTAAAAGTGGCGGATGTTATCTGGCCGCTGCAGGTACCGGACCCGTATTCCCGCAGTGCGGCCACCGGCAACCGTGCCCACAATGCGGATTTTGCTCAGCTGGTGGTAGATCGCCATGACCGGCCTCTGCGGGCGTTTGCCGATGCTAATGGGGTCTGGCGTTATCCGCTCAGTCAGGACGATATTGCCCCGGCCTATGTCACAGCACTGATTCATTACGAAGACCGCTGGTTTTACTGGCATCCCGGGGTGAATCCTCTGGCGCTGGTCAGGGCAGCCTGGCAGAACTGGCGTTGCGGCTGTGTTGTCTCCGGTGGTTCAACCATCACCATGCAGGTGGCGCGGCGTTTTTATCCGCACAGCCGCTCGGTCGCAGGAAAACTCTATCAGGCAGTGCGGGCGCTGCAGCTGGAGTGGCATTACAGCAAAGACGATATTCTCAATCTTTATCTCAACTACGCGCCCATGGGCGGTGTCATTGAGGGTGCCGGAGCAGCCAGCCGCTTATATCTGGATAAATCGCCGGCAGATTTATCGCTGGCGGAAAGCGCCTTACTGGCCGTATTACCCCAGGCACCCAGTTATCTGCGCCCTGACCGCCATCCGCAGCGTGCCCGCCAGGCCCGCGATAAAGTACTGCGCCGGTTAAGAGATTTTGCCGTGATTTCGGCACAGGACTATCAGCAGGCTCTGCTGGAACCTGTGCTGGCCTATCATCCGGAAACACCACAGCTGGCTCCGTTGCTGGCGCGCACACTGAGCCAGCAACATCCCGATCAGGGCCTGATCCGGACCACGCTGGATGCCGATATTCAGCGCCAGCTGGAAAACTTTCTGCGTCAGGAAATCCAGCAATATCCTGCTGCGCATTCGGCGGCGGTCCTGGTGGTGGATAATCACACCCATCAGGTGCTGGGTTACGCCGGGTCCGCCGATTTTACCGACAACAGCCGCTTTGGCCATGTGGATATGGTGCAGGCGCAGCGCTCCCCGGGATCTGCGATGAAGCCTTTTATTTATGGCATGGCCATTGATAAAGGTCTGATTCATTCACACAGCCTGCTGCGTGATGTGCCGCGCTATTTAAAAGACTATCAGCCGGAAAACTTTACCCGTGAATTTTCCGGTCCGGTGTCGGCGACCGGTGCGCTGCAGCGCTCGCTGAACCTTCCGGCGGTGCAGGTGCTGGAAGCCTTAACCCCGCAGATATTCGACAGCAGCTTACAGCACGCCGGCATTCACTATCGTGTGCCGGGGGGCCGGGCAAACCTTGCCATGGCACTGGGTGGCGGCGGTCTGTCGCTGGCGGATCTGGTGACTCTGTATTCCGCCCTGATGAATGAAGGGCAGGTCTTTGCCCTGACATATCAGGCGCAGGAGACGTCGTCAGCGCAAAAGTCCCGTTGGTTATTGTCGCCGGAAGCGGCCTGGGTAACGGCTGAAATGCTGCGCAGTCCGCGACCGGACCGGGTCCGCAGTTTTGCCATTGGACGCCGCCAGGCGCGCATCGCCTGGAAGACAGGCACCAGTTACGGTTTCCGCGATGCCTGGGCGCTGGGAACGACCCCTGAGCTGACCATCGGCGTGTGGTTTGGCCGTCCTGACGGAACACCATCGCCGGGCCATTATGGCGCTGTCAGTGCGCTGCCGGTGATGTTTAAACTGTTCGACCGGCTTGATCCCAAACCGGCTGCGCAGACAAAACCCTCCGCCGTCAGCAGCGCGCTGATTTGCTGGCCATCGGGTCTGGCGGCGGTTGATACGCCTGCGGCTCAGTGCCTGCAAAGCTATGAGGCCAATATCGTCAGGCAGCAGATTCCGCCCACCCTGATCAATAACAGCACCGATGGTTTATGGCGAACACCACTGACCTACTGGACCAGTGAAAAAGGTCTGTTAGTGGATTCAGAATGTGCGGTCTCTCAGCGCCAGGCGCATACCATTGCTCTCTGGCCGCGTTCGCTGGAGCACTGGGTACCGGCGTCACAGCGGATGCGTCAGCGTTTGCCCGCCGCCGATCCGCGCTGTAATCAGCCGCCACTGTTAGCACTGGAGCCGCTGCGGATTATCGGCATCAGTGATGATATGCGCGTACGTTCCAGCCGCAGTCAGGGCGGCGGCAGTGCTGTAATGCCGGAAATTGCCCTCAGCGCCATGGGCGGGCGGGGCATCCGGGACTGGTTCGTCGACGGCCGTTTTGTCGCCAGCGGCGGCGAAGTACAGAGCATCAATTACCGTTTTGAAGAAACCGGTAAACATGAAGTTGTGGTCATGGACCGCAGCGGCGAGCTGGATCGCCGCACCGTCGTGGTGGAATGACGCCGCTGAAGTAAACGGAATACCAGCCACTGAGCAATGGTACCGTTATAGGCCAGGGCAAGTATCACCCCGGGCCGGTATCCGTCTGCAGGAGGGTGCTGATGTCCGAGTGCATAACCACAGCCTAAAGCCGTCAGTGGCAGACTGATCAGCAGTGCCTGATTGATGCTCTGCCATATTCCATATTGCCGGATGATAAGGGCACCACTGCATGCGCCTGTCAGCGTGACGGTTACCGCCACAGCTGCCAGCAGTGGGACGCTTTGTAAGGACCCTGCTGCTGCCAGATCTGCCTGCAGCAAAAGGGCGAGCAGGTAAGGTAAGACGATCATCATTGAACCACTGAAGACAACCAATGCAGGCCAGTGTCTCAGTGGCGGCAGCCGCCAGCGTTGATGGTGATTCGTCAATAATGCCAGCAGACCGGCCAGCAGGCCGGCACTTATACTGACCAACAGCGGGTTCAGTTGCGTCAGAGCCAGATGCATCAGCGGAACAGCAGCGCCAATCAGCAGGGTGGCCGCTATCCGGCGGAGTAATAAGAAACTTCTGACACTGGCGAACGGGCCTTTGCCGGGCGATAAATAAAAAAGCATGTCTGACTCCTGCCAATCACAAATAACAAACTGTGGATACCGGAAGTCATGATGCCTTGTGACGGAAAATGCCTGCAGACGCAGACGGTTGAAGAATAAATAGTACAGTTTTGGTTAAACTTAAATTGTACTGCTGTTTTTCTGCTGAACTGTACCGGTTCACTGCACAGCGGCAAGGATATGATGGTGCCGGCTACAGGAGGACGTCATGCTCAGCAAAGAAAAAGCGGATCACCTTTATCACCGGCTTGCGCGGGAACTGATTACGGATATCGAATCCGGGGTGTATCCGGTGGGTGAGAAAATCCCCAGTGTGCGCCATATGAGCACGGTTCGTGGTGTCAGTATTTCCACCGTGACGCAGGCCTATCGCTGGCTTGAAGATCAGGGCTGGTTGCTGGCCCGGCCACAGTCCGGTTATTACGTGCGCTCCTGTTTTACCCCGGGGTTACAGGAGCGGACACCCGGCACATTGCCGCCGGCTTCACGCGGCGGAAACCCGCAGGAGTTTACCAAGTCAGCGTTAATCAACGATATGCTCGGTCAGATTACCCGGCCCAGTCAGATTAACCTGGGGGCGGCCATTCCGGCGGCAGAGCTGCTGCCTCTGCGGCAACTGCAGACGCACATTAATAAAGTCAGTCGTTTTCATACGGCGGAGGTGCTGGATTATCAGTTTTCTCCAGGCTTTACCGGGCTTCGTCGTCAGTTGGCTGCGCGTATGCGGGATGTCGGTGTGCGCTGTCTGGCTGACGATATCATCATTACCAATGGCTGTGCCGAGGCGCTGGCACTGGTACTGCGCGCCACGATGAAGGCGGGCGAACTGATCGCGGTGGAATCACCATGTTATTACGGTCTGTTGCAGGTGGCGGGTCTGTTGGGGATCAAAATAATAGAAATACCCACCGACCCGCAACATGGCATGAGTCCTGAGGCTTTGCAGCTGGCATTGCAACAATGGCCGGTAAAAATGGTGGCCATTAATTCCCGTTACTCCAATCCGACCGGTGCTGTTTTGTCGGAAAGCCGGCAGAAAAAACTGCTGCAACTGGCGCAGGAATATAATATCGGCATTATTGAAGATGACGTTTACGGTGAGTTAGGTCACTCAGCGGCCAGTGGCAGTGAAACCTTTAATACCGTATTGAAAACCTTCGACCGCGATGGCCGGGTTCTGTATTGCTCGTCGTTTTCAAAAACATTGTCGGCCGGTCTGCGTGTTGGCTGGTGTATTCCCGGACGCTGGTTTCAGCAGGTATGTGAGCAGCAGATGTTCACCACTTTCTCAGCACCATCCATTTCGCAATATGCGGTCAGTTCATATTTGCAGAACGGTCAGTATGACCGCCACCTGCGTCAGATCAGGCCGAAAGTGGCGGAATATATGCGACGCATGCTGGATGCCATTCATCATTATTTTCCGGCGGGAACCCGTGTGACGGAACCTCATGGTGGCTTTGTGTTGTGGGTGGCACTGCCACAGCAGGTTGATGCCACACAGCTTTATCACGAAGCATCACAGCGCTCGGTAACCATTGTGCCCGGGGGCTTATTTTCTAATAGTCATCATTTTGATCACTGTATCCGTCTGAACAGTTCACTGCCCTGGAATACGGATTTGGATCATGCGTTACAGACGCTGGCACAGCTGACTGACCGGCAACTGCAGGCACAAGGATAGCGGTGAAAGGATCGCGGTGGAAGGAAGGGAGAAAACACGCCAGTACGACTGGCGTGCTTCAGGTTTATCACAGCCGCACTCAGTTATTGGCGTGCAGCTCTTCGTTCAGTTGGATCGCGCTTTTGTTGGTCACGCACTGCACTGCACCTGTGATGGAATCACGGCGGAACAGCAGATCGGATTGTCCGGCCAGATCGCGGCCTTTCACGGTTTCCACCAGGTTTTTTTGATCATCCAGCACCTGAATTTTAGTACCGGCTGTGACGTACAGTCCGGCTTCCACTGTGCAGCGGTCACCCAGCGGGATGCCGATACCGGCGTTGGCGCCAAGCAGACATTTTTCACCCACAGAAATAATAATGTTACCGCCACCGGACAGCGTCCCCATGGTGGAGCAGCCGCCGCCCAGGTCAGAACCGTCACCGATCACGACCCCGGCAGAGATACGGCCTTCAACCATCGAAGTCCCCAGGGTACCGGCATTAAAGTTAACAAAGCCTTCATGCATCACGGTGGTGCCTTCACCAATATAAGCACCTAAACGGATACGCGCGGTGTGAGCGATACGGACGCCTGCCGGTACGACGTAGTCGGTCATGCGCGGGAATTTATCCACACTGTTAACACTCAGCAGTTCACCGTTAAGACGTGCCTGCAGTTGTGCCTGAGGCAGTTCCGCCAGATCGATGGCACCTTTGTTGGTCCAGGCAACGTTTGGCAGCAGGCCGAAAATACCCGTCAGATTAAGGCCGTGTGGTTTCACCAGACGGTGAGAAATCAGGTGCAGCTTAAGGTACACCTCCGGGGTTGAAGACGCCTGTTCATCGCTTTCCAGCACGGTAATAACCACAGGTTTTTCGCTTTCGGTGCAGGCCCGGGCCAGTGCTGCCTGAGCAGGGGCTGCTGCTTCAACAGCATCTGCAAACGCACTCAGTTCACCACCGTCGGCTTCGATTGCCACGTTGCCGCCGGTATAACCCAGGGTAGCGCGGGCGGCTTCAAGCAGAGCTGTATCCGGGTTCAGCAGAGGTTGTTGGTAGTAAACTTCCAGCCAGTCGCCGTTACTGTTTTTGGTGCCGACACCAATGGCCAGAGCAAATGCGTTTGTCATAGTGATTCCTCAATACGGTACGTCGCAGACGTAAGTTAAAGCAAAGTCAGTGTGAAAAGATTACAGGCCGAGTGCTGCGTAATCATCAGCCTTAAAGCCCAGAATTTTCTGTTTCCCGGTATCCAGCAGAGGCCGCTTAATGATGGATGGATTGTCCAGCATCACGGCTTTGGCAGAGGCTTCATCGATGTTGTCTCTGACATCGTCAGGTAATTTACGCCAGGTAGTGCCACGGCGGTTGAGCAGCGCTTCCCAGCCAAGATCAGCGATAAAGGTATCCAGCAGCGTCCCGTCCAGACCATCTTTTTTATAGTCGTGAAACCTGTATTCCACGCCGGCGTCTTCCAGCCACTTGCGGGCTTTCTTGATGGTGTCGCAGTTTTTGATGCCGTACATGGTAACCATGGTGCTGCTGGCCTCTGATCTGAATGGATTCACGGGTTAAAAAGAGGCGCAAGGATACCAGAGATCCGCTGCAGGGACAGCTCCCGGCTGCTGATAATAGTGTCAGGCTATGACTGGCTCAGAGGCTTTCTTCTAATGAATACGTCGTATCCATCGGGGCGCCACAGGACGAAGTAAACATCATCATCTAGTCTGATTCTGACCATGGGCGTGATATCCGGAGAAGCACGTGAAATTGATAAGGAATCTGAGTGTCAGGTACAAACTTCTGTTGCTGGTGGCGGTCCCCCTGTTGCTGACTCTGTATCTGGAAGTCAGTAATCAGACGAATGCGCTCAGGCAGATCAATGGCCTTGAATCTGTACAGTTACTGGTTGAAGTCAGTGCTGAGAACAGTTTGCTGGCCCATGAACTGCAGAAAGAACGTGGTATGTCAGCCGGGTATCTGGGCAGTCAGGGGCGGGCCTTCGGCGATAAACTGCCGGCGCAGCGTAAACTGACCGATGAACGTTGGCAGGCGTGGCAATCGCTGGTCAGCAGTCGTCCTCAGCTGACGCAATATCCTGAACTGGCCAGTGCGCTGAATGACGTAAAAAAACAGCTGAGCCGGCTGAACACGCTCCGTGGTCAGGTCGATGCTATGACTGCAGCGCTGCCGGATGTGCTGGCCTTTTATACCGGCACCATTGACCACCTGCTGGTGGTGCCGGCGATGGCAACGGCTTATACCTCGGATGGCGAAGTTGCCCGTCGTCTGCAGGCTTATTACAGTTTTCTGCAGGGCAAAGAGCGGGCCGGGATTGAACGGGCTGTGCTCAGTAATGTCTTTGGCAGTGACCGTTTTACCCCGGCTCTGTTCGCCCGTTTCGTACGTCTGGTATCAGAGCAGGACGCCCATCTGCAGAGCTTCCGGCGTTTCGCCGATGGTGCTGCACTGAGAGCCTATGAGGAATTCCTCAACAGCGATGCGGTCGCGGATGTACAGGCAATGCGCGAGACGGCCCTGAGCCGTAATGAAAACTTTGGTGTTGATTCATCCCACTGGTTTGCCCGCTCGACTGCCCGTATCAACGGCCTGAAAAAGCTGGAGGAGGCTCTGGAATCCGGGCTGCATGATATGGTCAGCGAACAGCTGGCGGCGACCCGGGCGCGTGCCTGGACGACCGGCACCGCGTTTTTGCTGCTCACCATCATCACGCTGCTGCTGGTATGGAGTATATCGAAGGCCATGTACCGTCAGATTATGGCCTTGCAGCAGGGCCTGCATCACGCCGGGCGCGAACTGCAGCTGAATCACAGGTTCGATGTACTGCAGGATGATGAACTCGGTGACGCGGCCAAAGCCGGCAACGAAATGCTGGAACGTATTGAAGTCTCGGTAAGAAGCATACTGGATATTTCGGCTCAGCTGACGCTGATATCCATGCAGAACCATGTGACCATTAAACTCAGCAGTAAAGGCATGAATCTGCAGCAGCAGGAAACCGGTAAAGTTGTTACGGCGATGAGTCAGCAGGAGATTGCTACTCAGGAAATTTCCACCAGTATGCAGCAGGTGGCTGAAAATACAGAGTCAGCCAATGACGTGGCCAGCGTAAGTGGTAAAGCGGTTGAACAGAGCGTGGCGGTCATCCGCCAGCTGGATGAGAGAATGCTCGAAGTCTCTGCCGTCATCCGCGATCTGCACAGTTCCAGTGATGCCATTGGCGGCGTGTTGTCGGTGATTAAAAATATCGCTGAACAGACTAACCTGCTGGCACTGAATGCAGCCATTGAGGCTGCACGCGCCGGTGAACAGGGCCGGGGCTTTGCGGTGGTTGCTGACGAAGTCAGGACACTGGCTCAGCGTACACAGGAGTCCACCGCAGAAATTGAAAATATTGTCAGTCGTTTCCAGACGGAATCGAAACGCGCCTTTGATGCCGTGGAAACATCACAGGCGGCGGTTGAAGAAACCGTGGGATTGTCGGCAGGCTTAACCGGTGAGCTGAAGAAAATTGAAGCGGCTATTGGCCATATCCGCGATATGACGGATCAGGTTGCCGCCGCCGCGGAAGAACATGTGGCCACCAATAAAGAAATGTCCGGCAGCATGCGCAGCATTTATAAAATTGCTGAGCACACGGTGGCGACGTCTGACTTTATGACCAAAACCGCGCAGGAGCAGCGACAACTGGCCGAGAAGCTTAAAGAAATATCTTCCCAGTTTACGATTTCGCCAGCTGATGGCTCACGAAATCCGTAATATCGGCAATTTCCGGCAGACTGACCTCATGTTGTATCGGGTAGGTCTGCCACTGCGCTGTCAGCCCCATAGCGTTCAGTTCATCCCGTGTGTTCTTACCTAAGGTTAGAGGGACGACGTCATCCCGGGTACCATGGGCACAGAATACCGGCAAAGATGTATCGGCGGGGCTGACCGGGCGGCCCAGATAGGTCGACAGACAAATTAAACCGGCCAGTGGTTTATCAAAGGTCAGTGCAGTCTCATAAGCGACAGCGCCGCCCTGAGAAAAACCGGCAATAAAGATTCTGTCTGCCGCAATCCCTTCATTCTGCAGATCATTAATCATGCTCTGTATACGTTGCGCCGACGCGTGCAGGTCTTCTTCGTTAATAATCCGTTTTGGCGAGGCGCCTAAAATATCGTACCAGCAGGGCATGGGCATCCCCGCACTGAAGGTGACCGGACGTGTTGGTGCCTGCGGAAAAAGACCAATGCAGTTCAGCGACAGAGCACTGACGATACGTTTGAAAACCGGTACAAAATCCTCGTTCGTCGCTCCCAGACCATGCAGCCAGATCATCGCCGAATCGGCTGCCGGTGTTTGCAGACGGATGCAGTCCTGGGTGTGTGAACGTTGAATCTCCGGCGCCATATAAACCTCATGCCTCTTTCAGTCATTATCAGGCCGGGCATTATAACCTGTGAGTGTTAATAAGGCAGGCATCGCAGCGTATGAAGGGCAGTCTTATATGCGTTGATTCTTACAGCAGGGAGCTCAGGTAATCAGTGCACGGCTGATATAGGCCATGGCTATCCCCAGATAATTGCCCAGAATGTAGCCGATAATGGCGGCGGCAAAACCCGGCAGAATAATATCGCGGTTCTTCAGGGCACCGGCGATGACCGGGATAAAAGGCACCGACATAATGGCCGCGGATGATGTAATCAGAAAGGTGTCGGTATCAATGTTTAATAACCGGCAGATCAGTGCCTGTAGCAGCAGTGACCCCGTCAGGATAAATGCAATATAGGTGAAGAGTGTCAGATTCAGGTCAGTGATAATGCCTGTGTCTGTCATGCTGCCGGTGGTAAAACAGAACATCAGAATCAGGTACATGCCGAGCTGAAAGGTCCCTTTAAGGCGGCGTACGACAGGAACAAAAGAGGCAGCAACGCCTAGCGTGGTAATGCTGATGATGGTGACCGCCGAGGCCATATGGCCAGGTACAAGGGATGCTGCGGCGAGAGAAATACCGACGATAGCAGCGGACAGTGCCAGTCCGGCGAACGCCTGCATTAAGACCGCAGGTCTGGCCAGTATGGCGTAGGCATTGGCACTCTCATCGGCCATATGACTGAATGTTTCAGCGTCATGATAAGCATGCATTCCGTCGCTGCTGTATGGTCTTAGAAAACGGCTGAACAGAGGTTTGGCCAGCGTCATAACAAATAACAGATAGAGCGACGACAACAGAATGTCGTACGTTATCATGGTCGTGAACAGGGTTTCGTCAGCTTCAATCGCGGTTTTAATAGCCGCCATATTCGGGCCGCCACCGGTATAGGCGCCCACCGACATCGCTGAAATCTGCCACACATCGGGCAGAGAACCGGCATACAGAAACGCGCCGCCGGCGCTGATCAGCATCACGGACAACAGAGCGATCGCCATACTCTTCATGGTATCGCCCGCCATGCTCAGTGATGCTTTCACATCAATAGAAAACACCAGCAGTGGTAAGGCGAGAGCAATAGAGATTTCTGACAGGGAGGTTCTTATTCCATTCAGTGACTGCCAGGATGCCTGGCCGCTGATGACGGCGGATAAACCGATCCCGGCGACGAAGGCCAGTACCACAACACCGGCTTTATCCAGCGCCGGAAAACGGCGACACAGAAGAATGATCAGCGCCGGCAGAATCAGACAGGTAAGGATAAAAGCGATGGCCATAGCAACCCTTGAAGTGACGCTCAGGAATTCACTGCAGCGGGATGCACAGGTGCATCCGGTTGCGGCGCGGTATAGTCATGGGGGTAACTGAATACCGGCCAGTATTCACTGATACTGCCCTGATCGTACACAGCAATATGGCCAAACTGCAGCAAAACCGCCTCGCTCTGACTGGGCCGGAAAAACAGATAGTCATCGTTTTTTATGACGTGGTTGGCAGGCAGCTCATACAGCTCCTGATTACTGGAATGACCAAGAATATTTGCGCGCTGGCAGGGCGTTGGGTAGCAGGGGCTTGCCAGCCAGTTTCCGCCATAAATAAAGGCCGCGTCTGACGGCAGTTTACCCAGCCAGCGCAACACTGCAGACAGTGAGCGGGCCATGGGTAATTCCGGTTTTTTAATCTGTTTGAGCACGGGGGCGGCAATAAATGCAGCCGGCATGTGCGCATTCAGGGTGTAAAGATCAAAATCCGTGGGCTTCACCAGCGCGGATGCAGTGGCCAGTTCGTTCACGGTATTCAGGTCTGAGTTTTCGTACAGCGGGTAGGTGGTACTGCCGCCGGTATTAAAACACAGCTCATTATCCGGCTCCGGCTGCAGCACCTGGTGCACCAGAGAAACAAAGCGGCGATACAGACTGCGGCTCTGTTGCAGTGCTTTGTCCGGGCCTCCCAGCAGAGCCGGAATTTTCGCGATATGGGCTTCGTACCCCATGAGCCCTGAGAAGGTCAGCCAGGGGTCGCTCTTCAGCATGTTAAGGGCGCGGATAAATGCTGACTCATCGGCAAAGCCACCGCGGTGCAGTCCGATATCAATTTCCAGACTGATGCGCATCGGCTGTTGCAGCTGCCGGGCGAGATCTGCGTATTGCTGCAGGCGCTCCGGGCTGTCTATCAGCCATTGCAGCTGATGCTCAGGCGAGAAACACAGGTTAGCGGTCTGGCGTTCGTGCCATTGATAAAAATGCCGCGCAGCCGCCACGGGCATCGGCTTGCCCATCAGAATATCGGCTGCCGGAATCTGTTCGGCCAGATGCATCAGAAAAGGCAGATGAAAGCTCATCAGGCGCTGAGTGCCGGTGCGGCGCATGATGTACTGCAGCAGCGGAACCGAGGGCAGGGATTTGGCGACGATACGGTAATTGAATCCCTGATTCAGAGTCTGGATGAGCTGATCAATATTGTGGTCCAGGCGCTGTTTGTCGATGACCAGTGTCGGGGTCGTCACTCCGGCTTTATGCAAGGCCTGAGTGAGGTCCTGAAAGTACAATTCGCTCATAGAGGTTTCCGCAGTCATCATGGAAGAGTATCAGTGTCCTGAATTCTTGGTACGTTTGTACCATATAAAGATCGCAAGTGCTATCAGGCAGACGCCCGATGGCTGAATCATGCCTGTTAATGATCCTCAGGGGCAGGTGATCCTCAGCCGGTCATCAACCGCCAGCGGCGGTTGATGACGCATCTTAAGACCAGATGGCGCGGAAAATGAAGAAAAACAGAATGGCCAGAGCGGCACCGGCAGGAAGAGTGACCAGCCAGGAGATGAAGATTGAACCGACTTTACGGTAGTTGAGCGACCCGGCGCCCAGTGCCAGACCAATGCCGAGAATAGCGCCGATCAATACGTGGGTGGTGGATATTGGCAGACCTGTACCGGAAGCGACCACTACTGTAGTAGCAGCTGCCAGGGTGGCGGCAAATCCGCGGCTGGGGGTCAGCTCAGTGATGCCGGACCCGACCGTTGCGATAACGCGGTGACCAAAGGTCACCAGGCCGGCAACAATCCCCATGCCGCCAACCAGCAGAATCCACACAGGGACGGCTGATTTGGCTGCAATTTCCCCGCCGTGGCTGATCACACCATAAATGGCTGCCAGCGGCCCGATGGCATTGGCCACGTCGTTAGAGCCATGGGCAAACGCCATGGCACAGGCGGTGAAAATCATCAGCACTGAAAAAACCTTTTCCACATTGGCTATGTGGATGGCTTCTGAGACTTCCGGGTCGGCATGAATGCGACTGACAATCACACGTCCGATCAGCATCACCAGAATACCCACCAGGAGGGAAATACCGACCGATTCGAGAAAGCTCAGCTGCAGACCCAGATGCTTGAGGCCTTTCAGCAGGGTTACCATGGAAATAATAAAACCAACCAACAGGATGTAGAGGGGAACCAGGCGTTTTGATTGGGAGAAAGGATCTTGATTATCGTGAATAAAGTGCTGAATGGTTTTATAGAGAACAAACGAGATACTGCCGGCAACGACTGGTGACACCACCCAGCTGGCAGCAATATTACCGACTTTGCTCCAGTTGACGGCATCCATTGAAATCCCCACAGCGGCAAAACCGACGATAGCGCCGACAATGGAGTGGGTGGTGGAGACCGGCCAGCCCCGGTAAGAAGCAATTAACAGCCAGGTGCCTGCCGCTAACAGGGAGGCCAGCATGCCGAAGACCAGCAGCTCCGGCTGCCCGGCGAGAGCCGTGGGATCGATAATGCCTTTACGTATGGTGGCGGTTACTTCACCGCCGGCTAACAAAGCCCCTAAAAATTCAAATACGATGGCGATGACAACCGCCTGACGGATAGTGATAGCTTTGGAACCCACTGAGGTTCCCATTGCATTTGCTACATCGTTAGCGCCAATGCCCCAGGCCATAAAGGCGCCGAAGATACAGGCCAGGATGATGAACAACTGCCCCTGGTCAGTGATCAGATCCATTACGGACTCCCCGATTAAAATCGCGCGCATTCTAACTCAGGC